>Ga0099364_10003448_pt1 | contig 24541 bp, 15 predicted proteins | sample TergutTh196P3_FD_73070 | JGI IMG/M metagenome (GOLD analysis project Ga0099364, IMG submission 73070) | Microcerotermes parvus P3 segment gut microbial communities from Pointe-Noire, Republic of the Congo - Th196 P3 | ecosystem: Host-associated > Arthropoda: Insects > Digestive system > Gut ...
TGACAGGGGAGGAATATGCCCGCCTGCTCTACGCGGCGCGGCGGAAAGAGGACGAGCGCATGAGCCTGATTCTGCAAACCTTTTACCTGACGGGCATCCGGGTTTCGGAACTGCGCGGCGTCACGGTGGAGGCCGTCCGGTTGGGCCGTCTGACGATCAAGCGAAACGGCAAATCGCGGACCGTGCCTGTCCCGAAGCCTTTGAGGGATTCGCTGTTACAGTACGCGGGACAGAATGGGATATCCTCGGGGGATATCTTCATCACGCAGAACGGGACGCCGATGAACCGGACGAATATATGGGGCTTTATGAAGAAGCTCTGCCGGCTGGCGGACGTCGCGGAGGCGAAGGTGACGCCGGACAATCTGCGGAGACTGCGGGCCCGCGAGTATTGCGAGAGATACAGCGATGTGCTGGGTCTCCCCGAGTTGCTGGGGGTGTCGGGGTGAGCGCTAAAATCTGCATCGTGACGCCGGATATCGTAGGCCCCGTGAAGAACGGCGGAGTGGGAACGGCGTGTTATCATTTGGCGCGGGAGATGGAAAGGGGCGGAATGGATGTCACTGTCCTCTTTGCGGGAGAAGCGGAAGAACAATGGATACAGTGGTATCAGGAGATGGGAATCGCATTTGAAATATTGTCCGCGCTGCCCATCCGGTTAACCGATGACTCGGAAATCTACCGGGAATCATACACGGTATTGCAGTATCTAAAAGAAAAATCGTTTGACTTTATTCATTTTATGGATTTCAAGGGCTTGGGGTTTCACACGATACAAGCGAAACGTACAATGGGGCTGTTCGCTGAATCTGTTCTTACCGTTACAGTTCACTCCCCTCATACATGGATATTTGAGGGAATGAGGCAATGGCTGCCTGACCCGGTATATTTTTCGAAAATTGGATATATGGAACGATACTCAATCGCTAACGCGGATATCGTTATTTGTCCGTCACAGTATATTTTAGACTGGATGCGAGAAAAAGGATGGGCAGTGCCTGCTGACACAAGAGTGATCCCCAATTGTTTTTCAGACGAAGTAACCCTGGAGAGCCATTTGCCTGATCCGTCTCACCTTGTTTTTTTCGGCCGGTTGGAAAAACGAAAAGGGCTTGATATATTTTGCGGTGAGGTTGATTTCAGTAAAGTCAGGCATGTAACATTTTTAGGGAAAATTGAGTCGGTTGATGGAGTTCCGGCGGATGTCTATATCCAAGAGCGGCTGCCGGTCCCCTATACGATTTTTGATGCCTTTGACAAAAACGAGGCGCTGGACTATATCCGGAAAACCCGCGGGCTTGTGGTAATGCCGTCCCTTTCGGACAACTTGCCGTACTCGGTGGTTGAATGTGTGATGAACGGGATACCGTTTGTTACGACTCACGTTGGCGGGATACCGGAAATCGCGGATGGGCAATGTTGTCTCTTCCCGCGGATGGATGTAGATTGGGAAAGTGTTAGGCATCCATATAATCCGCAGGCAGCGAGACGGCGCTGGCTTGACTTGCACAAGGCTGAACCCCGCAAAATTTCTATAACGGGAACTCCGCTGATCAGTGTGATTGTACCATTTTACAACGATTATACGTATATTGATCCTTGCTTAGCTTCGCTAAAGGCAAATGACTATCCCAATTTTGAGATTATCGTGTGTGATGATGGAAGTGATGTCCCGCTTGAACGGGCAGATGTAACGGTAGTACGAAAGCCGAATGGAGGTCCTGCAGGTGCAAGAAATTTTGCCGCGAAACATGCCAAGGGGGAGTATTTGGTATTTTGTGATTCGGACAATGTTTTCGACCCAGATTTTGTTTCTTCTCTTGTAAAGGGGATACTCCTAAGCGATGCGGACGGTTTGACGGTTCCGAACAAGAGGAGCGATGAAACAATATGGTTTCCATTGGGCGGGTGCGCCGAGCTTGGTGTGTTGGATAACATCTTCGGCGACATGGCGTGTATTGTGAAGAAAAGCGTGTTTGATGCTCTGGGCGGTCTGGATGAAGCCTTGAAAGAATATGAGGATTGGGCGTTTTTTTCGAAGCTGACGCTGGCTGGATATACACTGGATGTCATCCCGGAGCCGCTGTACTGGTATCGTATCAAACCGGACGGGATAAACGGTGCGGCATCACGATACCGCGGGCACAACGAGGTGGCAAAGCTGTACGGCATTCATCCGCTGCTGCTTCCGTACTTTTATATCAATGAAAGCGCAAATGCACAATGGCGATTTGCCATTGCGGAGGCGGAGAGGGTGCATGAAGCGGCGGTGGATGAAGCAAGGCGGGCGCATGAGAATGCGGTAGATGAGTTGAGGAGAGCGCATGAGGCGGCGAAGGAACTGCTGGAGCGGACGCATAAGACAGCGGAAGAAATCCTTCGGAACGCGGCTGCCGGAATCAAACCGCCGTTATCAGAAGGGCTTAAAGGATGGCTTAAACGGAGGCTTTGGAAATGATATACGGTGCAATATTGGCCGGAGGGACAGGGAAGGAGAGGATAGAAGAATGGATTGTTGCGTGAGTGTGATATTGCCGCGGCTACCTGACGGTGTGTCGATTCAGCGAACATTGAACAGTATCCGCAGGCAGACGCTGAAAGACATTGAGATTCTTTCAGCGATTCCAATAGACGAGGGCATTGCCGCCGAGTATGAAAACCTGACGGTTTGCAATGGCATTGACGAGAGTCTAGAGAGAGCCGGCGGAACGTATGTGTATTTTATGCACCCGGAAAGCGTGTTGGCATTTTCTGCATTGAAGCGCTTAGCTGACAGTATAGAGGGGAATTCCTACGCGGTATGTAAAAGTGTTGTTCGGTATGATGGGAAAAACTTCGAAGAGAAATCAGGCGTGATAACATATGCCGGCCTGTTTAATAAAGAGTACATTCAACGTATAGCAACGGCAAAAAAATTCTGCGGAACAGACATTGAGTTTCTGGCAGACACTATATTGTCAGATGTGGACAATAGGGTTTTTCTTAATGAGATTCTGGTGTATATTGATGTGTTTTGTACGACAACCAAGATATTGTCTCTTGAAACAGCGGCGGAAAAGGTCAGGGAATATACGAATTCAGCAAGAAATCTCATGCAGTGCGACAAGGGGAATGCTAATTTCGTCTTGTTTGTAAACTACATCATGAAATTTTTTGTGTATTTTGAAGAATTACGCCGTGAGGGAGAGGTTGATAAAATCTGTCCGTTGTTTGAAGCACTGCATGATTTTCTCAGAATTGCGGATCGCCAGCCGGGTTTGGTTTCATTCATCAAACGGGTGATATCACCCATTGACACGGAGCTGTTTCTCCTGTCAAAAGAGGCGTTTGCCGCGATGATCCCATTGCGAGGGAGTTTATACAGCGTACCGATATCCTTAGGAACAGGCATTGATTATGGCGCGCTTATGAAACAACTTGACGACACGAAAAAATGTGTTGCAGTACAGGAAAAAGCTCTGATGGAGAATCATACCGCTCTTATAGAGTTTGGCAGGGTGATGAACCATGAAATGCAAACATTGGCGGAGGCGATTCACGCCTTGCAAATACGGTCGGCATCTCAAACGATCGAAATTACAGGGGATGCTGTATCGGAGTTTGCGAATCGGAGAGCCGGCTTTAAGACATTGGCAAAGTGCTTCTTTATGTGGCTGAAAATTAAGTTCAGGGGGGAAACCCGCAATGGATAACTGGGATTACAAAGTCTCGGTCATTGTGCCGGTTTATAAGGCGGAGAAATGGCTGAAATGTTGTATTAACAGCCTTTTGACGCAGACCATACCGCTGGAGGATATGGAAATATTGCTTATTGATAACGGTTCGCCGGATGGTTGTGGCGTTATTTGTGATGCATACGCGACCCTGTATCCCGATACTGTGAAGGTTTGGCATATAGAAGAGAATGTAGGGGTCAGCCCTGCACGAAATGTTGGTATAAGGCACGCAAACGGTAAGTATTTGATGTATCTTGACAGTGATGACCAACTTGCGCCGGAAACAGTTAAAGCGTGCGTTGATTTTTTTGACCGGCATTATAATGAAGTTGATCTGGTCACATATCGGGAGGTTTATTATAGAGATGGGAAGCAGACATTTATTCATTTCAGATATCAGTATTTAACGAAAACAGGTATTTACGATTTGCAAGAATATCCATATTTATCTCAGTCACGGTTAAATATATGTGTAAAAAACATGAGGGAAGCCCAACAGTTCTTTGATGAATTAAAGAAAGATGTTCACGAGGATCAGGATTATTGTGTCCGATTATTATCAGAAAAAATGATGATTGGATTTGTTGATAAGGGTGAGTATCTTTATAACAAAGATAACGAAAACAGTGCGATGGCGGCGTATTATACTCCTGTAAATTTGTTTTACATTACATTATCATGGCAGGAAGACATGTTTTCAAAATATAAAGATAAAGTACCTCCATATATACAAGCTCAGTTTTTTTATAATTGCAGCTGGCGGCTGAGGGATAATATTTTTTTCCCATATCATCTTGATAAACATGAATACAATGCCGCTATTATGCGTTTGAGATTGTTGTTTAACCGTGTGGATGTTGAGACATTAATGAATCACCCGGCAATTGACTCGTTCCATAAGCATTTTTGGCTCAGCTTCAAGGAGAATGCCACTGTCGCCATTCTTGGTGACAGTGATGCTTTGAGATTGATGCATGACGGCAAAACCATATATCAGCGCAAATATATGGAGATTGTGCCTACCCGTTGTGAGGTCAGAAACGATCGGCTTGATTTTATTGCTTTTCTAAAGTCGCCTTTTTATAATTATATTGAGGATAACGCAGAGATTTATATCATCGAGAACGGGGACATGAGTAAACCTGTAAAAATGAAAGTGAATCTTGCTGCAGAAAGCATGTATCGCTGCAGAACCCAAACGAATAGATTTTTCCAATTTCGGTATCAATGCGACATAAGGAAGAGTTTTTCTTTTGAGATAATGGTCGCGTTTGACGAAAAATTCTACAGAACGAGCTTCTATTTTCATTGGACAGTAGCTTTTAACAGCAAATTAAAGCGTTATAGCTATATGAGCGAAAACACTAATATTTCACTTAAAGACAGCGTGTTTTATTTGTCGAAAGCAGAGATGGTTAATGAAAAAAATGAAAGGATATGGCTCTACGCGGATGTGGCTCATGTAAAGATGGACAATGGCTATTACCAATTTGCTCATGACTTGCCTAAAAATGATGGTGTTCTACGATATTATATTACGTCTGTGCCTGAAAATGAGTGGCGCAGTATATATCAATCTGAACAGTTCCCGCATATGGTCATCCGTAACAGTAAGAAGCATAGAGAATTATATATTAAGGCGGAAAAAGTATTGGCCGCTTATCATCAAAGTGACGGTGCAGTTGCTCATTCACCCTTTACGAGAGCAGAAGCACAGTCTATCAGAGATAAGTTGCAAGCTGAAATCATTTATCTTCAACACGCGCATTTACATGCTTCCTATGTCTGGCTCTACGCGCTAGAAAGAAATATTGCGCATAAGATTGTTGTTTCCTCGCAATTTGAATATGATAACTATATCAAGCATTATCATTATGACTCCGAGGATTTGATAGCGGCTGGCATGGCAAGATATGATAATATTAATATAAATAAGAAAGGATTGAATAAAATCCTATACGCTCCAAGTTGGCGCTCCTATACGGCATTGCGCGATTATGATGGCAACTGGCTGCTTAATAAAGAAAGATTTATTGAATCAAATTTTTACAAAGGGATATATGCTTTTATCAGCTCGTCAAAATTACAAAAACTTTTGGAAGAGTTTGACTACACTCTCGATATTAAACTACATCCGATAATGACAGAGGGTTCGGAGTTGTTCGTTTCTAATAGTAACCGCGTCAATGTTGTCGGTGACGTGGAGATAGAGGACTATTCTGTTTTTGCAACGGACTTTTCGTCTTTCGCGTTTGAATATGTTTATCTGAAGCGTCCGATATTCTATTTTGTCCCTGACTATTTAGAATTCCGCAGCGGGATGGCTCAGTACCGCGAGTTGGACTTAGAGTTTGACGATGCCTTTGGGGACCTAGCCATCACAGCTGAGGCTGCTGTTGACGCTTTGGACCGTATTTTACAAAATAACTGCAAGCCGGAGGAGAAGTACCTGGAGCGGATGGATGGTTGGTTTTTCCACTACGACGGTAAATGCAGAGAAAGACTATATAAATATTTAACGGAGGGTAAATTATGATTAATCACAATTACAATTGGAACGAGTTTCTAATGAAAGAACTGCAATTCTGCTTGGAAAATCTTGACCCGCATTATATCCCGAGCGCAAAAGAGGCATCAAGGGGCGAGGGGATTATAAAGGAGTTTGAACGGTTTGCGGCCATAGGCGAACTCCTTGCTGATGAAAAATCTCGCATTATGTATAAGAAAGTTTTGGCAGGTCGTATAAGCACATGTTTTCTCGATTTAGAACATTATCTGTCGCTCCGGCCTTTTTACACGGAAAAGGAATGGGCAGATTATGTCGGAAAGTCACATGCCTCAATCAATATAGATGCAAATCTATTTGAATATTTTTATCCTTATGAATTATTGTTGTATGCATATCGAGACAATAAAACAGAGGTGAAAGTTGAAAATGGAGACGTCGTAATAGATGTTGGTGCATTTACTGGAAATACATCCATCCATTTTGCACAATTGACAGGAAAATCTGGAAAGGTTTACGCATTTGAAGCAAGCCCAAAAACTGCGGAAATATTATCGAAAAATGTTGATTTGGCAAATGAAATCGGTGTCAGTAATATCAATGTTGTGCAGATGGCAGTCTCAGACAAAGAGGAAACACTTCGCTTTCCTAATGAGGTAGCTTTGGGTAATAGGGCGATAGGTTATGGAGGGATTGAAGTCAGTGCAATACCCTTAGATGCATATATAAAGCGAAACAGTATTGACAAGGTAGATTTTATAAAAATGGATATTGAAGGCGCTGAAATGGCCGCTATAGATGGAGCAAGAGAAATAATCGAAAAACATTCTCCAAAACTTGCCGTGTCTGTATATCATAAACCTGACGATTTATATAAAATCCCCGAAAAGGTTCTTTCAATAAATCCAAACTATGAGATATATTTAAATCACGGCACTAGAAGTCTAGCTGATACAGTTATGTTTTTTGTGCCGTCTAAACAAGTAGAACACGTTGGTGTTGGTTCGAGTGGAGACAGTGATTTCAGTGATATAAAGAGCGTGTACGTTGCCGCGAGAAATAGCCATAAGAGAAACATAGAGACGATGTTATTTGAAAATGTGGCGGCTTTTCTGCGTTTGAAACACAGCATAAATGAAATCGATCCTGTGTATATCATGGAATCGTTACTGCCTCATGTAAAATGGCCGCTTTCAAATGGAGGAGGAAGAATTGTGCGTAGAGATGAACATAGCTATAGGGTAACCTCTCATTTTAGCAGCATACAGGTATCACTTTATTTCTCCATGGAGCAAAACAAAAATCGGGAATTAATTCGCTCATTCTTAGATAATTTGAAAGAGAGTGACCACACTTTCCCTAACTTAAGCATATACGAAGACCGGAATAGGATACCGCAACTCGTGCTGTATTTTTCAATACAGCAATCAAAGGATCCAAATCTTTTAAGATATGGGATCCACAGATATAAGGGTTGTTCAGAACAGATATCGGATTATCTTGTGCTCTTAATTGAGAAGACCCTGCCATTTTTAGTTGAAAATGGATTTGTCTCCGGGGATACTATGTATTATTGGCGTGGCATTAATTCAACACTTGGCGAACACAAGGCATAATATTCATGCATGGAGGAAATTATGATGAGCAGAAATTTCAAGCGTGTTATAACATATGGGACATATGACTTGCTACATTACGGCCATATAAATCTTCTTAAACGGGCACGCGCGTTGGGCGATTACTTGGTCGTTGCGCTTTCTACAGACGAATTTAACACAGTGGAGAAGAACAAGACAACGTATTTTTCCTATGAAGAAAGAAAATATCTTCTTGAATCCCTTCGTTACGTCGACTTGATTATACCGGAGAACGGATGGGAGCAAAAACGTGACGATGTGCGCCTATACGAGATAGACACTTTTGTGATGGGTGACGATTGGGAGGGAAAGTTTGATTTTTTATCAGATTTGTGCGAAGTTGTTTACCTTGCTCGGACGCCTGAAATATCTACAAGTAAGATTAAAGAGGATCTAAGGTAATAACGGAAGGAGAAGTATTAATGGTGATCTCTAAAACGCCATTGCGATGTTCGTTTTTTGGTGGTGGAACGGATTTCAGAGACTATTTTGAGAATACTCAAATTGGTTATGGAAGTGTGATCAGCACAGCACTTGATATGTATGTGTATATCACAGTGAATAAAAGATTCGATGATATGGTACGGATTGTTTATTCGGGCAATGAGTTGGTGAACCATGTCAGCGAGGTAAAGCACAATATCATCCGTGAAGCTTTGCAATTAGTAGGAATTGAAAACGGTATTGAGGTCATCTATACGGCCGACATCCCCATGAGTAATGCAGGGGTTGGGCTTGCGTCGTCGAGTGCTTTGGCTGTTGGGGTATTAAACGCCTTAAATGCTTATAAATGTATTCATAAATCCGCAGAAGAACTTGCGCGGATGGCATGTGAAATAGAGATTGATCGTATTGGTCAGCAAATTGGTATACAAGACCAATTTACTGTGTCTTATGGTGGCTTTAACCGTTACAGATTTAATCGGGACGACAGTGTAGCGGTTATGCCGGTAGTGTGCCGCAAGGAGACGCTTGACAGATTAAAAGACAGCTTGATGCTGTTTTTTACAGGAAACACAAGAGATTCTCACGAAATAATGAATGAACAGAATAAAAATATCTCTGAGAGAATGGATACACTCGATCAACTGACACAAACGGTAGATAGGGTATATGAGGCTCTATGTAACGGCGAGGTGGATGAATGGGGTTATGAGTTGGACATGGCGTGGCTAAAGAAGAAAATGCTATCCAGCGGGATTACAAACGAGCGGATTGACGGCATGTATCAAAGCGCTAAACTGGCAGGAGCTCTGGGAGGTAAAATTTTGGGCGCGGGCGGCGGTGGGTTTATGCTGTTTTATGTGCCAATAGAGAAACAAAGTGCTGTGAAAAAAGCCCTGTCAAATTTCCGGCAGGTACCGTTTAATTTTGAATCGCAGGGCAGTCAAATTATCTTTTTTCATAGAAACACAATGAGTTGAGGGGGGGAAAGCGTGAATTACACAAAGAAAATCAGAGCGTATATTAATTTAGAAAGAGAGATTTTGCTGCATTTGGATGTGGACGCCATAGATGCGGCGATGCAGCTTCTGGATCAGGCATTTGAAAACGGCAGCAACATATATACTTTTGGGAACGGTGGAAGTGCGGCAACCGCTTCGCACTTCAAAAACGACTTTAATAAAGGCATATCAGAATATACTGAAAAAAAATTCATGTTCCAATGTCTTAACGACAATATTCCCACCATGATGGCGATTGCCAATGATATCGGGTATGAGGAAATCTTCCGTTTTCAACTCAAGGGAAGGCTAAAGAAGGATGATTTAGTGATCGGAATATCGGGCGGAGGCAATTCCGTCAACGTAATCAACGCCGTCGAGTATGCAAAAGAAATTGGTAGTAAGGTGATAGGCCTGACCGGATATTCCGGTGGAAGATTACGTGAAATAAGCGATGTTTCCCTGCATGTTCCAGTGAATAGTATGCAGATTACGGAAGATATACATATGGTGTTTGATCATCTGATGATGAGTATATACTACAAAACAAAATGCAATAGGGAACACTACTCTGTATAGTTGTTTGAAAAAGGAATGAATGAGCTGGGGGGCTTGATTTGAAGCAAAGAATTAGACAAGCGGTAATACTAGCTGGCGGGCATGGCACTCGCTTGATGCCTTTTACGGAATCCAACCCAAAGCCTATGTATCTGTTTGAAGGAAAACCGTTCTTGGAATACCTGATTAAACAGGTTAAAGGCTTCGGTATAGAGCGGGTCTTACTGCTGCTCGGATATATGCCGGATAAGATAATGGATTATTTTGGTGATGGCGCTCTATTTGATTTGAAAATAGAATATGTTATCACACCGCTAGAATACGAAACAGGTTTGCGCATCAAAGGCGCGGAAAACAAGCTTGACGACGCTTTTTTATTGATGTATTGCGATAATTATTGTCCGGTTGATTTTGAAAAGTTACAGGATAAATATTTTACCAATGGTGCAAAGGCGCAATTAACCGCATATGCCAACCGAGATGGATATACAAAGAACAATTTATTGCTTGATGATTGCGGAAAAGTTTTGGTATATGACAAAAAACGCGCATCTTCAAACCTGTTGGGAGTGGATATCGGATATGCTATTATTGACAAATCAGTTGTCGGCCTGGTGTCAAACGAAAATGAAAATTTTGAAAAAACAGTATACCCCCAATTGGTGGAAAAAAGAATGCTATACGCTATTACAGAAGAGCATAGGTACTATTCTGTCGGTTCATGGGAGAGAATAGAATTGACGACTGAATTTTTCCGCCCCAAGAAGACCGCATTTTTGGATCGTGACGGTACGTTGAATGTGAGAGCGCCGCGAGCGCAATACATTGAGAAGCCGCGGGATTTTGTATGGCTGCCAGGCGCCATTGAAGCAGTAAAGCTGCTCAAAAATAACGGCTACAATATAATTTTAATAACGAATCAACCGGGGATAGCGCGTGGACACCTTACAGAGGATACGCTCGTTGAAATACACGATAAAATGCTGTTTGATTTGCGCCGGGAGGGCGGAGATATTGATAAAATCTATTATTGCCCCCACAACTGGGATGACGGTTGTTTTTGCCGTAAGCCACGCCCGGGAATGTTGTATCAGGCGCAGAAAGAGCTATCTGTGAATCTGCGTGACTGTGTCCTGTTTGGGGATGATTATCGCGATATTGAAGCGGGTGAGTCCGCAGGATGCACATGTTCTCTTGTGAGCGAAGAATATCCGTTGATTCAGGCTGTGAAAGACATGCTGGCACGGAAAATGTAAACCATATTAGACATCTTTACAAATAAGGAGGAGCAGAGATGCCTTATACAATTACAAGGGATAGTATAATCAATTCTCCTGAACTGCTGTATTGTTCAAGTGTAAATTGCGTTCCTGTCGAACTGCCTGACGGAAATATTGCTTATGAAATTTGCGGTGATAATGATAAATCGGTGCTTGGGGGATATATATGCCCGGGTGGCGGCGGAATTGAAAAAATGTTTTCGCTTGGAATGGAACCGGGAAAGAGTTACACGGCAAGCGTGGATGTTGAAGTAATTGCGCCGTATAAACCTCCGCATGGTATCGACGTTCCTAAAATTGCCGTTGATATATTCATTGACGGGAAGCAAAAAAATGATTTTGCGAACTCTACATCCGCGCCAAACTTAACATGCGGAGTTAAATTTCACCTATGTTGTGCATTTACGCTGCCTAATGCAGAGGGCGCAAGAATTCGCTTGCAGTTAGGGGCCATCAAAGATAAGGGAACAGTGAGATTCAGCAATTTTAAGCTGGAAGATGGCCTTATCCCAGATAATCGAAACGCCATTTTCAAGAACTACAAGAATTCCTTTTACGATCAACTTCAAGAATCTGATGGCTGTTTTAAGACTAACCCTGATCAGGGAAAAAAATTATTTTGCACTGCCGTTGAAAACAGCGGAAATCAGATGAAAATAGATATAGATGATTTTTGGAATCAATTCAAAGGCCAGGTTTTAATAAAATACAGAATGTTTAATTGGGTGTTTGATAATTTAGAGACTATAAAACTTATGTCAAAGCACTCCCCGAGAAGCAATGCTGACTTAGGATATTTACCTGTTTTTTCATGTTGGCTTCAAGGCAGAAACAACGCTCCCGCCCTTATGAAGAGCTTCTTCAACCGAATGGAGGACTGTACGCCGAAAGGAAAATTTCATGTTATAGAAGATGAGCAGAGTCAGTATTGGATTGAAATTCCAGATCGTCTGCGCAAAATAAAAAATTCTAACCCTGCGTTTTATGTTGATTTTGTTCGTACCGCCCTATTGGAAAGATATGGGGGTATATGGCTTGATTCTACCGCATATGTGAGTAGAGATTTTTATATCAAATCATTGGTTGCCGCTAAAAATGGGGTGTTCTTCTATAATTACAGTAAATATGCAGTTTCTAGTTGGTATATTGTAGCCCTGCGAAACAATGTAGAGCTGTTAAGAATGCTGAAAAACGCCATAATACTATATTTCGAGCAAAATGACAATATTAACGAATATTTTATGTATCATTGTATGGTTGTATCTTTGCTGGATTTCTGCCCTGAATTACGTACTGATTTCTCCCCTATGATTCCGAATCTAACATATCATGACGTGGTTTTACCTTCTACTCATCGGTTTTATGATATACCTAAAGATAAATTCATGGCGATACTTGAAAAAGCGCCTGCGGTGAAATTTATGTTCAAAAAACATGACTATAAGAAATTTTCTCTTGACAGTATTGTGGCGCAAGCAATCAGAGGGGAGTTATAGCCCCATCAATACTGTCACTGGGGATAAGTCAAATGCCGCTGCAAAAACCCGGACGGCCTCGCCTGGAGGTGTCCGGGTTTTTGCAGCGGCCCTCGTGATCGCTTAGAAAGTAGACAGAGCGACAGGGGTCTACGGATTTGCCCCCCCGTGCACAAAATGGGCAAACACGGCGCGATGTGGGCATCGCGCCCTACGCAGGGCGAGGCGGAAACCCTGTAGGGGACGCGGCCCTCCGCGTCCCGCAAAACGTCCCCGACCCACACGCGCGGGCAACCCCACACGCCCGGACACGGCACGCCGTGTCCCTACGGCGGAATGATTTGGCCGGCCGACGGAAAATCTATCCCGTCAATCATCAGGTCATATAAATCGGCAGCAACGAATGAAATACGCAAATATGTAGGGACACGGCGTGCCGTGTCCGGGGGGAATGGTTCCCCGGCGCGTTGTGTGATGTACCCAACGTGTAAAATGGGGAAACACGGCGCGCCGAGGGCGTCGCGCCCTTACAGGGATGCGCTACCTTCCCCTTCCCCCCACCCCCTACCCTTCACAGAGCTTTTCCCCCCCAACCACTTTCTCCCGCGTTTGCCCCGCGCCGTTATCATATCTCCTGCCGGACACGCATAGCCTCCTAGCGAGGGGGTATGTCTGCGATGAAACGGATTTTCACGTTCCTGCTGTGTTTTGCGATCCTGGGGGTTGGGGTCCCGCCGCGCGCCGCCGCTGAAAGCGCCGCGTCCGGCCCCGCCGCGCCCTCCGTGCCCGCGCCGTCGGTGATTCTGGTCGAGCGCGACAGCGGGACGGTGCTGGCGGAGAAAAACGCCGACGAACGCCTCAGCCCCGCCAGCGTTACAAAAGTGATGACGCTGCTGCTGGTCATGGAGGCCATCGCCGCCGGGCAGATCACCAAGGAAGACAGCGTCACCGTCTCGCGCGCCTCCATGCGCATGGGCGGAAGCACGGCCTATCTCGCGGAGGGCGAACGCTACACCATCCACGAGATGCTCAAGGCGGTCGCCATTCAGAGCGCGAACGACGCCTCCGTCGCCCTGGCCGAACATCTCGCGGGCAGCGAGGAGTCCTTTGTGGCGCGCATGAACAGCCGCGCCCAGGAGCTGGGTATGGTCAATACGTGCTTCAAGAACGTCCACGGTCTCGACGAGGAGGGGCATTACTCCTCCGCGCGCGATATCGCGCTGATGAGCCGCGCATTGCTGATGCACAAGGACATCCGTGACTATACGACGGTCTGGATGGACTCCCTGCGCGACGGGACGTTCATGCTGGCCAATACCAACCGCCTCGTGCGGTTCTATGAGGGCGCGACGGGCTTGAAAACCGGCTCGACCTCCCGGGCGGGTTGCTGCATCTCCGCCTCGGCGGAGCGCGGCGGCATGGAGCTGATCGCGGTGGTGATGAAGGCCGGAAGCAGCGACGACCGCTTTGAGAGCGCGCGGACGCTGCTGGACTTCGGCTTTGCCACATACACGACGGTCAAGGCCTATCCGGACGAGGTCCCCGCGCCGATCCCCGTTCTGCTGGGCGAGCAGCGGGAGGTCCAGCCCATCGTGGAGTCCGAGCGCGTCGTTGTGGTGGAGAAAAGCGCGGTCAAGGCCCTGCGGCGCGAGACCGCGCTGCCCGCCGAGGTCAAGGCCCCGGTCCGGGCCGGACAGCCGCTGGGGGAGCTGACCCTCACCCTAAACGGCGAAACGCTGGCCAGCGTCCCCCTCGTCGCCGCGTCGGAGGTCAAAAAACTGACCTTCCGGGTCGTGCTGGGACGAATGCTGAGGATGCTGATGCTGGGATAGGCCGGAGACGCGAAAAAAGGGAGGGGCGTGTACACACGCCCCTCCAATCTGTGATAAATCAGGAAATGAACGGTTTCTTTACTCCAAGACCTCCAGGAAATTCATCACGATGACGATGCCCATCTCTCTTGTGAAGTCCTCCCCGGGGACGAAGCTCGCGCCGTCGCCGGAGACGATGCCCGCCTTTTGCAGCGCGCCCACGGCGGGTCTCGCCCAATCCGAGATATCGTCCGCGTCGGCGAAGTCAGGATCGGCGGCCTCAAACTCATGGCCCAGCTGAAGCATCATGTTATACATCAGCGTGATCGCCATTTCCCGGCTGAACACGCCGTTGGGGAGGTAATTCCCCGTGCCGTCGCCGCTGACGATGCCCAGGCCCGCCAGTTTTTGGACGTTGATATCGTCCGTGTCGTTGAAGCTGCCGCGCTCGTCAATTTCCTTATCCGCCAGCAGCTCATACAGCCCCACCGCCAGCGCGGCAAATTCCACGCGCAGCAGCTCGGAACGGTACTCCCCTTGCAGGGCTTCCGGGACAATGCCCAGCTCGATGGCTTCCGTTACGGTCTCTTCAGCCCATTCGGAGGGGATATCCTCGGGGGGAGTCTCCGTGACGGGCGGTTCCGTAACCGGAGGCTCCGTGACGGGCGGTTCCGTGACCGGAGGCGGGATGGGCGGGGATTCGGGATAGACAGCGACCGTGGACACATTGGAAGTCACGCTGACCGCTCCCTCCGCGCTGAGTACGCAGTAGTAGTAATAGGTTCCCCCGCGAAGATCGGCCGGAAGGGGGAAGACCGCGCCGGTCGCGCCCTCGATCGGAGTACCGCCAACCGTGCTGTTTCTGGTATTGCGGTACCACTGATACGTGATCTCGATTTCTCCGCCGGAGAGTACGACGGTGTCTGAAACGGCCTTTTCCTCATACGCGCCGCTGACAATTGAACAGGCCTCGCAGCCGTCGCAGGTCGCCGAGCGCAGCAGGATATAGCCGAATTGCATCGTTTGGGTATAGGCGTTTCTTCCAACGGCAAGGTATACGTCCCCGGAAAGATTTCTGGCGAAGTTGGTCAGTCCTCGTTCCTCTCTGGGAAGCGGATTGCCATCCTGACCCAGGTAAGGCGTGGTAAGGTCAAACGTGTAGGTGGCCGCTTCGCCGACTCCCGCAAATGCGCGGTCCATTCTGATATCGACCAGAGGGCCCGCGTCCCACCAGTTTCCGCTGCTGGGGAAGTGGCCTCTGTCCGGTGTGAAGGTTACGCCAATGGGACCGCCCGTCTCAGCGCCGCTTTCAGCGGATATAAGCAGCTGCACACTAAGCTGGTCATAATAACCCAGGAGATTTTCATCGAGGGGCAGCGTGAAGATGAGGCCGCCGCCGTGGTTGGTGAAACCCTGCTGCAGGAATCCATTGGCGTTTACAGTGCCTGTGCCCGCCCCTTGATTCCAGCCCAAGCCCCATCTGGGCCCGCCTAAATCAGTAGCTCCCGCCTCTTCCTCTGAATAGTCGAAGAGGATACATTCCACGCCCTCCGCGCCGCTTAAATCGGGAACCCCGGGGTCGCAGCACAGGCCGTCCGCGGTAAACGGGCAGAACTCTCCGCAGGTGCAGGGATCGCAGTCCGCGTTGCAGCAGGGCTGTATCCTTGCCCAGGTCGCGGCGTTTGCCGCGGATTTGAACGGGGTGATGTGCATGTACTCCATCTTGAAGTCCAAGCCCTTGAGGTAGTTTTGCGCGTTCTCTGAGACGCTGCCGGTGAGATACGGCGTCAAATCGCACTCCCCGTCGCAGTCGGCGTGTTTGCCTTCCGCGTGGTCAACCGCCGCCACCGTAAGCACTTCCGCCTCTATGTCCCGGCCGTGTGCCTGTCTGGTGACGATGCCGCCCAGATGGTCTTCCAGTCCGAGCAGCTCAAAGACGGGCAGAACCAGGTCGATGGTTTGCTGCAGGCCCGGCACGCCGTTGGTGCCTTCCATGCTGATGCCGCTGGCCGGGAAGTAGTTTTTGCCTTCGCGCGCGTACATCGCGGCCACAAAGTGGGCGTCGACCGGGGCGAAGTTGGCGTCCAAATCGGGAATCAGACTGTAGTGTCCGCCAAAGTTAGTGCTCCAGTTCATGTGTCCGCCCCAGGATTCCGCCAATCCGAGGGGACCCCACATCCCGTCCGGGAGAGCATAAGCGCCGGGCGACCCTTCCAGAGACATGGGGCCGGAAAACATATTCCAGCTTGTGTTGGCGCTGTTTTGGCGGTACATGTTTACGCCGCCGGTGCCGCCCGAGCCGGGCAGGCTGAGCCAGACGCTCTCCGCCATCGCGCCGATGGCCGCCGCCTGCTTGCCGCCGGTGGACGCGCCGGATACGCCAACCTTATAGCCGTTGATCCGGAGCCTGCCGTCCCCTTCGGTTTCCTGAATCAGGGCGCGGACAATCATTTCCACGGTATATGCGTTTCTTCCGTAGCCGCCCGTGCTTCGGTTCGTCAGCCAGCCGGGGGTGGTTTCCGCCGCCGGATGCAGGTTGTTCAGGTTGGCCTGGGTAATGGCGGTCGGCAAAGAAGCCGTCGCGTAGCCTATGCTTCTGTGATAGGCCGCGTTCAGGGAGCCGAGGATCAGCGGATAGCCGCCCTCGGGCATTTCCGTGGTCGGGTAGGTAATGGTGCCAAGCGAAAGATTGACGGTTGTCGCGCTGTGCGCGCCTTTGACGGTAACGGAGGTGAACCCGTTGCTGCTGCCGTTGACCACGTAATTTGTGACCTCTGCGTCATCAATCGGCACCGGGCCGTAAAAATAATATTCCAGCATCGCGCGAATCTCTTTTCTGCGCTCCGCCCATTGCGCCGGATTGGTGACCGGGGTTCCGTCCAGCATGGTCAGGAGGTCGGGGGCGATGCTCTGCCGCTGCAGCTCCTCCGGCGGGGTGAACCCGGAGGTTTGTCCGGCGACCACCGGGATTTCCGCCGCGCTGGCCTCCACGCTCAGGCTGGCGGAAATCGAACCCTCTGTGACAGAGATGTGCGCCGCCGGCTGCCGGCTGATTGAGATGGTGTTCATGATCCAGTTTGGATTCGCCCCGGCGGACGGAATCAATCCCGTGACCGGAAACAGCGCCGCCACAAGCACGGCGCAGAGTGTGGTGGCCAGAAGCCGCTTAAACGACCGTTTGGATAACATAGTGGTACCTCCAATACAATTTTGCGCCGCGGCTTCGGTCCCATTCAAAGCCGCAGGCGTTTGGGATTCCGTTTCAGAATCCGTCATGGACAAGACAGGCCAAAAAAGTGCGCAGACATACACCTCCTCTTTTGCCTTGGGCCGGCCCGGGAGCCGGCTTCACGGAGGACTGCACACAAATAAAGCGCACGCCGAAGGCGAGGGCGGCATACGGCCGCCGTAACCTTACGACATGCGCGAATAATCGCGGTCTACCCGTCCCGGAGAGTCATTATCACCCACTTGAAAAATGCAGAACCCGGGTGTATAATGTGTTGGCACTCGTGGCGCCGGAAACGGTTGCGTAAGGTGGGTGGTTCACCTTCGCAGGGCTTTGGTGTTGGTAGCACCAAAGTCTGCCGCGGGGGCTCTTTTTATGTGCTTGGCACAAGCCGGCTCCCGACTGAAACCATCATACAGGCTTCGGCAGGATTTGTCAAGCATGAATTTTTTTGGCGGGGGCTGTATTGCGGCGGCGCAACCCAGCATACACGGCCAGCCCCGCCGCCGTGATCAGCGACACCGCGATTCCGAGCGCCAGCCCCGCGGGGCGGAACGTCATTTCCACCGTAAATTCGCCCGCGGGAACCGGCACGGCCATAAACGCGCCGAGGGCGGGCTGTATGTCTGTTTTCCGGCCGTTGATTTTGACCGTCCATCCCTTATCGTAGGGGATGGAGATCAGTAGCGCCCCGCCGCTCTCCGCGCGGACATGGCCGCGCAGGCCGGAGGCGGTATACTCGGCGTCCCGCAGTCCGCCCGCGCGCAGGAGGCCGGCCAGACCGGCCAGCGCCTCCGTGTCGAGGGTATACAGGTATTCCCCCGCCAGGGCCGCGTCCTCCGGGCGGACGTCAAACGAAACCGTTACCTCCTCGCCGGGCGTAAAGACGCCGAGATAGAGCGCGTTGTTGTCGTCGGCGGAAAAATAGCGCGGCACGGCCAGCTCCCCGTTGACGTACAGCGAGGCGTTGGAGTGCCGGGACACCGGGAAGTAGGCGTAGACGGGCCGGCCGTTTTCCGCGGTGAAGGTATAGCCCGAGCCGTCCCGGACCACGCCCGTGACGGGGATAAACACATCCGTCCCCCCGAGGTGGCGCGCCAGCGCGTTTTGCAGGGCAAAGCAGTCGCGCCCGCCCGTGGGGAATCCGGGGGCCCGCTCCGTCACGAACGCGGCGGGCAGGGCGTGCGGGTTTTCATACACCGTCACGCCGCCCTGCTCCATGAGCGGCGTATAGGGCAGCGGCGTTTTGGACAGCACATATTTCACGCCGAACAGCGTGTCCGTGAGCGGCGTGGAGCCGATATAGCCGTTCCAGAAATAGTTTTGCGCCATTCCCAGCCTCCCCGTCAGCGTGAGGAGGTCCCGGTGAAACAGGGAGGAATAGTGCGTGATCCCGCGGTATCCCAGCCCCAGTGCGTCGTTGAGGGAGCGGTGATAGGTTTTTTCCATGCGGTAGAAGCCGCCGTCCAGAGCGCGGACGGCGTCAACCAGCGGCCGGGTCTCGCCGCGGAACTCCGCGTGCGACGAGGCCGGCTGATAGCCGAACTGCCTGTCCAGCCCCCGCAGTAAGCCCTCCGCGTTGCCGCTCAAATCCCAGCAGACCAGCAGCAACGCGGCCAAACACACGAAATGGCCGGCGAACGGAGAATGAAAAAGGGAGGGCGGAGCTTTTGAGGGGCGGGAGACGGCGCGCCGGCCGGAGCTTGGCCAGGCGGAGCAGGCCGTGGAGAGGGCCAAGAAATGGAACACGAAGGAATAGCGGAAGGGAAACCAGTTGGGATACTGAAAGATATGCCACACGATTTCTGCCGCGACGAAATAAAAACCGCCCAGCAGCAGCGCGAAGAAGGCCGCCGTCAGCAGCTTTTCCCGCCTGCTCACGCGGCGGGATACGAAATACAGCGCGCACAGCACTCCGGTCAGGAGGCCGCTGTACAGCGCGGGCGAACCGCCGCCCGCGATGGAGGTATACGTCCCGCGCAGGAACGACTGGAGGTACATCGGCAAGGGAAAGACGTTCATCTGCGCCGGGATGTAGCTGGAATACCCGATTTTTCCGGCCGTCAAGTCGAAAAACGCCGGCAGCAGCAGCCACAGCGCCAGCCCCAGCGCCGCCGCGTAAGCCGCCGCGAACCGCCCCAGCGCCTGCGGCACGCGGAGGGCGCGCTCGGCCTTCGGGACGGAAAAATAGCGGTACAGAACGTACAGAACGCCGAACAGGCAGACCATGTAGCCGGTGTAGTAGTTGGACACCAGCAGCGCCGCCAGCGGCAGGATGAACAGCCACGGCCCCCGCCCCCGCAGGATTCCTTCCGCGCCCAGCAGGATCACGGGCAGCCAAATCACCCCGTCGATCCACATCGGGCACAGGGAATAGACAAAGTTATACGACATCAGCGCGTAGGAAACGGTAAACAGCAGGATTTCCGGCCCCTTGCGCCCGCGCGCGTGCCGGAAATAAAAGAACGAGCTGAGGCCGCACAGGGCGGTTTTCAGCACCGTCAGCCAGAAAATCCCCGCCTGCGCGTCTTCAAACAGCAGCATCAGCGCCGACAGGGGGCTGGACAGGTAGTAGGCAAACAGGCCGGTGAAGTTGGAGCCGAAGGCTTTCGACCACGAGAAGAAAACGCTGGACTCTCCCGCCGCGATAGGGCGCAGGGACTCATAGAAATGCACATACTGGCCGTCCATATCCATGATCAGCAGGCTGGTCTCCCCGAACGGATAGAAGCCCATCCGCCGCAGGACGAGCAGCGTCACCAGCCCCGGGATCAGGAAGGACAGCGCGGCGAGGGCCGCCGTATACGCCTTGCGCGTTTGGATGGTCAATTCCCGAATCCTCCGCGTTCCTTAACAATATACAGCGGGCGTTTCTTCGTCTCCAGATAGGCTCTGGACAGATACTGGCCCAGAATCCCCATGCAGAACAGCTGGATGCCGCTGACCATAAAGATCACGCAGATCATCGACGCCCAGCCGTAGGCGGAGTTCTGCCAGATCAGCTGCCGCACGATGACCACCACGATGGCGATACAGGACAGCACAAAAAACGCCAGCCCCACCATCGAGGCGAGGATCAGCGGCGCGGTGGAAAAGGCGGCGATGCCCTCCATCGAATAGGCCAGCAGACGGAAAAACGACCACTTGGTCTCGCCCGCCGCCCGCTTGACGTTTTCATACGGAAGCCAGTGGGTCGTAAAGCCCACCCAGCCGAAGATGCCCTTGGAAAACCGGTTGACCTCGCGCAATTGCAAAACCGCGTCGACCATCGCCCGCGTCATCAGGCGGTAGTCCCGCGCGCCGTCGACGATCTCCGTTTTGGAAATACGCCCCATCAGGCGGTAGAACATCCGCGCCGCCAGCGAGCGGACCGGCGGCTCGCCCTTGCGCGTGACGCGGCGCGTGGCCACCGCGTCCACCCGGCCGGCCTTCAGGATGTCCGCCATTTGCGGCAGCAGGGCGGGCGGGTCCTGCAGGTCGGCGTCCATAATGGCGATCCAGTCGCCGGCGGCCGCCTCCAGCCCCGCCATCATCGCCGATTCCTTTCCGAAGTTGCGCGAAAAGGATAAAAAGCGCACGGCCTTATCCGCCCCGGCCATTTGCCGCAGCAGGTCCGGCGTGCCGTCGCGGGAGCCGTCGTCGACGAAAATGTATTCAAACGCATACCCGCTCATCTGCCCGGTCACCCGCGTCAGCTCCTCATAGAACAGCGGCAGGCCCGGCGCCTCGTTATAACAGGGGACGACAATAGAGATCAACATCGCGCCTACTCGACGACGAATTCTTTCACGCTGTCCATGAACAGACGGGCGTCCTCGTCCGTCCCGTGGACCTCGACCGTGATCGGCTTGGACAGATCCACGCTGAAAATGCCCATGATGGATTTCGCGTCGATGACATAGCGCCCGCTGATGATGTCGATGTCGAACGGCATCTGGCAGGCCCGGTTGACAAACTGCTTGACGTCGTTGATAGAGGTCAGCTGCAGCTGAAAGGTTTTCATCTTGTGTTTTCCCTCCTGTGCTGATATGATGATAGTCTGGTGCGGGGCCGGATTCTCTGCGATAGCATTATACCCCATCCCGCGCCCAAAAAACAAGGGGGAAAACGTCGAAGGGGTGCCGTTCTTATGCGCGTCCGCTTTTGTACGCTCGGCTGCAAGGCCAATCAGGCCGATTCCGGTTCGATGGCCGAATGGTTGCGCCTGCGCGGGCACGAGATCGCGGAGGAGGGCGGGGCGTGCGACGCGGTCGTGATCAACACCTGCGCCGTGACCGCCGCCGCCGGGCGGAAATCCGGAGCCGCCATCCGCGCGCTGCGCGCGGCCCACCCGGGGGCCGTGATCGCCGTCTGCGGCTGTCTGCCGGAGGGGGCGGGGATTCGCTCCCTGCCCGGCGTTGACCTTCTGGGCGACGCCAAGGACAGGCGCGGCTTTATAGAACGGCTGGAGACGCGGATGCTCTCGCCCTCCGGGGACGGGACGCCGTCTCCGGGCGGAACGCCGCCTCCGGGCGGAACGCCGCCTCCGGACGGAACGCCGTCTCCAGACGGGCCGCCGTCTCCGGACACGCCGTCCGCGATCCGCGATTCTTTCCTGCCCTCCGCGATGGCGGACGGCAGGACGCGGGCGTATATTAAGATACAGGACGGCTGTGATCACCGCTGTACATACTGCATCCTGCCGCGTGTGCGCGGCGCGGCGCGCTCCCTGCCGGCGCCCGCCGTCCTGGAGCAGGCCCGCGCTCTGCGGGAGAAGGGCTATCGGGAGCTGGTGCTGACGGGCATTGAGATCGCCTCCTACCCGGAGCTGGACGAACTGGTCTGTACCCTGTCGCGGGCGCTGCCGGATACCCGCCTGCGCCTCGGCTCTCTGGAGCCGCGCGTCCTGACGGAGGATTTTGCCGCGCGGCTGGCCCGGGCGGAGACGCTGTGCCCGCATTTCCATGTGTCGCTGCAATCGGGCTGTGACCGCACCCTGCGGCGCATGGGACGGCGCTATACGGCAAAGGAATATAGGGACGCGCTGGCGCGTCTGCGGGAGCGCTTTCCCGGCGCGGCGGTCACAACGGACCTGATTTGCGGGTTCCCCGGCGAGACGGACGCGGACTGGGCGGAAACAATGGCGATGATCCGCCGCGCGGAATTTGCGCAAATGCACATTTTTCCCTATTCGCGCCGTCCCGGCACGCCGGCCGCCGCCCTGCCGGACCCGGTCGCGCGCGCGATTCGCAAAGACCGCGCCGCCCAGGCCGCCGCCGCCGCCCGCGACATGTCCCGCGCCTACCGCGGCCAGCAGGTCGGGCGTGTGCTGCGCGTTCTGTTTGAGACGGAGGCGGACGGCGTGTGTACCGGGCACAGCGAGAATTATTTGCTTGTGACCGCGGCCGGGGCGGGCCTGCGCGGACAGGAGCGGGCGGTGCGGATCACCGGCGCGGGGCCGCCCCTTTCCGGTGTTTTGGAAAGCACGGTCACACCCGTTTCCCGCGCCGCGCTTTTTCGGCAAACATCCGCGGCGCAGGTGGAAAAATGACAGGGAAGGTCAAAAAAAGAAGAAAATGCTATTGCATTATCTGGACGGATGGTTTACAATGTGTAGGAACAGGGTTCCGGCGAAGGGACCGCAGTTATTTATTTGGGGAGGATGTTCCGCATGAGAAACATGAAGATTGCCGTCAAGCTGACCGCCAGCTTCCTGGCCGTGACCCTTCTGACCGCTTTGGTTGGTGGCTTCGGCATCATTGGAATGCTGCAAATCAACGGCGGGGCCAGCGAAATGTACAACAACCAGACGGTTCCGCTGCCGTATCTCGGCAAGGCCATCGAAATGCTCCAGCGCCAGCGGGCCTGTATGCGCGAGTTCATCATCGGCGCGGCGCTCGACGACATGGCGCTGGTGCAAGACGCCCACGACAGGGTGGAGGACTACAGGCCGATTATGTATGACAACCTGTCCCTTTACAAAGAAACCATCCGGGACCCGGTGGCGCTGGCCCTCTTTGACGAGGCGTTCAATTTATACAGCACCTCGTTCCGGGATTGCATTGAATCCATTTACGAGGGCGCCAGGGACGGAACGCCCGCTCACGCCCTGTACGATCTGATGGGGCAGTACACCGCCGACACCAACAAGATCGTCGACAACTTTGACCAGTGCCTGCAAATGAAGGTCGACCTCGCGGAGCAGGCCAACAAGGACGGGGACAGCACGTTCAACACGATGCTGATCGTCGTCATCGTCGTGACGGTCGTCGCCGCGGTGGCCTCGATTCTGCTGTCCGTCTATATCTCCGGCCTGATCAGCAAGCCCGTCCAGTTTATGAAGAGCATTCTGATGCGCATCGGAACCCAGGGCGTCATGCGGTTCTCCGATACCGAGTACCGCCAGATGGACGGCTATGCCGCCTCCAAGGACGAGGTCGGCGAGTCCATGAACATGCTGGTCACGATGGTCCGCCGCCTGGCGGCGGTCGGAGATACGCTGGAAACGGTGGCCGACGGCGACCTGACGGCCGAGCTGGCCACGCTGTCCGACCACGACACCATCGGCGTTTCCCTGAAGAAGATGACCGACAACCTCAACAGCATGTTCAGCGAAATCAACAGCTCCACCGAGCAGGTCAACACCGGCTCCAAGCAGATCGCCGACGGCGCTCAGGCGCTGGCGCAGGGCTCCACCCAGCAGGCCGCCGCGGTCGAGGAGCTGTCCGCCTCCATCTCCGAGGTCGCCGATAAGACGCGGGAGAACGCCGATATGGCCGGCAAGGCGGCCAATCTGGCGCACACCATCAAGAACAACGCCGAGAAGGGCACGCGCCAGATGAACGAAATGACGTCCGCCGTCAAGGAGATCAACGAGGCCAGCCAGTCCATCCGCAAGGTCATCA
>Ga0099364_10003449_pt1 | contig 24540 bp, 17 predicted proteins | sample TergutTh196P3_FD_73070 | JGI IMG/M metagenome (GOLD analysis project Ga0099364, IMG submission 73070) | Microcerotermes parvus P3 segment gut microbial communities from Pointe-Noire, Republic of the Congo - Th196 P3 | ecosystem: Host-associated > Arthropoda: Insects > Digestive system > Gut ...
TATTGATGGTCATTTCGCCGATTTAAAAAACAAATTACGAAATCATAACGGATTATTTATCAACAGAAAAAAGAAATTTATTGATGGGTTTTTGAAGGTATGAGGTTCTCTGATAATATCAATGGATGACTCTTGTAGAAGTCAACCATTGCATTGACATTATCGTCGAACATCTGTATTATCCCTAGCAGGTTGCTCCCCAGCAGAGCCTGTTTCTGTTTATACAGACGGAGCAAAAGTACCAAAATTAATTAGACAAAAAAATAAAATCTAAAAAAACAGCCTGAAATTTGAACACTTGAAAGAAACGTCTATTTTTTAGCCTGAAATTTGAACATTATACCTACTTTTGCGTTTTGTGGGATAATGCGACCAGGGACCGTGCAAACTCATGCCGTCTGAAAAATAATACTTTTTCTTTTCAGCAGGAGTCATCAGGCGTAAAACCTTTATGTTTTGTAACGGAATAACACTATCCTTTAGGTGTCGCTTGATAATAAAGTGTGAATTTGTGAGAATAAATTTATGAGGAGTGCTAATAAAGGCTAAAACAAAACACCCAACACAAAATAATATTGTTACGTCGAGCATGACAGTACTAATATTGTTTGCTAAATGCACACGATATATAGACAGAAATCCGAGTACCACTATTAACATGCTTACGCCAATAATTATCCAACTTTTTCTGCAAGGCGTCGAAGGACTTATAAATAAAATTTTTTCCATTATCTTTTTTTTTGCAAAAATACAGAAAATATTTGAATATACGAAATATCGTGTAAAATAACAGTTCTACCAACCCATTGCGTAGGCATATCTTTCTTCTTTTGGAGAGGCTCCGCCTTCTATCATACCGTTTTCGTGGTTTATTCTCACCGCGCAACACTCGCCGTTGTAATACGGCTCTAACGGAATCACTACATGCCCGCGGTCAATCAATTCATTAACTGTCGGCGCGGGAAGCGGCTCATAAAACAGGTATCCCTGATCGGCTCCATGGGGCTGGAAAGAGTTACGGAAGTGCGTACTGTAAACCGAAGAAATATCCAAAGCGTCATGTATGTTCATATCAAATTCGGCTACGTTTAAGAAAGTTTGGATACCCCATTGGTCTTGATTATCTCCTCCGGGCGTTCCAAAAGACATCCATGGTTTTCCGTCCTTGAATGCTATTGAGGGCGTCAGCGTTGAGCGGGGGCGTTTGCCCGGCTCTAAACTGTTGGGATGTCCGGCTCTCATGTTAAACATCTGTCCGCGTGTGGAGAGTTGCAATCCAACTCCCGGAACTCTTGCGCTTGAGCGAATCCAGCCGCCACTGGGCGTAGATGAAAAAATAAAGCCTTCGGCGTCCACGCAGCCTAAATGCGTGGTATCGCCTGCATCGTTGCTGTGCTGTCCGCCTATTATCGAACCATAGAGTTCTTCGTCTTCCCAAAATCGTGTATTATTTGCATAATAAGGGTCAATTTTGGAGCGCAGTTCTGCGGCATATTCCGCTGACAATAGCCCGTTGAAAGGAATGTCGCTGAAGCGCGGGTCGCCGTAATAACGGTTTCGGTCGTTGTAGGTAAGCTTCACGGCTTCAATAAACGTGTGGATATACTGTGCGCTGTTGTGTCCCATCTTACGCAAGTCATAGCCTTCCAATACTTTAAGAGTTTGCAGCAATACGGGTCCCTGCGTCCATGCGTTGCACTTGTAAACCCGAAAATTACGATAATCCACTCCTAATGCACCTTCAACGAAAGTTTCGTAGTTTGCAAAATCTTCCATCGTCAGTAGCGATGTGGAATTATTTGTACCGTCGTTCACAGGGAAGGATCTTACATAATCAATTATTGCTCTTGTAATGTCCCCTCTGTAAAATCGGTCAATAGCGCGCTGTATCCCGTTTTCTCTGTTAGAGCCGGCTCGGAATGCTTCGGCTAATTTTTCATAAGTGGCTCCAAGATCGGGTTGTTTTATAAGTTCCCCTACTTTTGGGGCTTTCCCATTATTCAGAAAGATATTTCCGTTTTCCGGCAAAGTTCTCGTAAACAGTCCGTCTTCGGTAGTTGAAAGGAACAATCGGAGCGCGTCGTAGTTAATAAAGCCATCGTAGCAAAGTTCGATAGCAGGCTCTAACACAACGTCTAACGGGAGCGTTCCGAAGCGGGAAAGAGCGGCGCAATATGCTCCGATCTGCGACGGAACAATCGCTCCCAAGTAGCCGAAGCCGGGAATAGAACTTATATTTTGTTCTCTTAACCATTCCAAAGTCAGCGCTTTGGGAGCAAAGCCCACGCCGCTAATGGCAAAGGTTTTTCTTTCCTTTGGGGAATAAATCAAAGTTGGCGCCTCGCCTCCTATACCGTTCTTATGGGGTTTAAGTACGGCAAGTGCAAAACCTGCGGCTATACCCGCATCAACGGCATTGCCGCCCTTTGCAATCATACGGATACCGGCGGCGGTTGCTGCGTAATGTCCGGCTGCTATTACAGCTTTTTTGCTGCTAACAGTAGGACGGGAATGAAACGCGGGCCAAATAAGCATATTACGGGACTGCTGTTGAGGAGCATGTAACTCTAAATTTTTAGCAAACCCCGGCATAGCCGCTACCGGCGACATTCCTAATGCTGTTAAAAAATTGCGTCTTTTCATGGATAATTTTTTGATTAAATAAATAAATTTTAGAATTTTCCAACATTTACGATAGTTCGATATTTTTTTCTCGCCCGTATTCCTGCAATCCGTTTTTGCGCAGCCTGCACGATGTACATTCACCGCAGCCTGAGCCGTAAATACCGTTATAACATGTAACTGTTTTGGTTTTTACTAATTCAAAAATCCCAAGTTCATCGGCAAGGCGCCACACAGCAGCCTTATTTAACCACATTAGCGGCGTGTGTATAACGAATTGCTCGTCCATAGCCAGATTAAGAGTTACGTTGAGCGAACGAATAAACGTATCGCGACAATCGGGGTAGCCGCTGTAATCGGCTTGCGAAACGCCCGTAATCAGATTGGCTATGCCATTTTCGCGGGCAATCACTGCTGCCATGCTGATAAACAACAGATTACGACCCGGCACGAATGTATTGGGAAGCGTCTGCTTGTTGTCCATTGCGATTGACACATCGGTAAGCGCATTGTTACTCAAATCAGCAATTTGAGAAATATCAACAACTCGAAAAGGAACTTCGGCGCTTACAGCTATATTTTTAGCGGCTTCAATTTCGGCATGATGCCGCTGTCCGTAACGAAAACAAACAGTTTCTACCCGTGCAAAATTTTTTATCGCCCAAAAGAGACATACCGTTGAATCTTGTCCGCCAGAAAATAAAACTAATGCGGAATTGTTGTCTTTTTTCACTGCATCAATGTCATTTTCAACGAATTAAACGGAAATCGCGGAGCAACATTCCCTGAGGAAGTCGCTCTCCAATTCTTTGATGATTGTAATAATAAAGTTTCCCGTCTTCCGTGCCGTATATTTGTCGGTAAGAGCGTCCGGAATTTTCGTTTTCAGCCGGACCTACCTGATGCAGAACAGCGGTGTTTGGCGCATGACTTTCAATTGCTTCGTTCAATTCGTCCAAATCAACAATTTTAACAACGCCCGGATATACGGCGCTAATTTTTTCCAAAGTATTGACTTCTTCAGACAAATCGCTCTCCTGCACTAATAAAATCATGTTTCTTAACAAACCGGAATTTGTTCTGTTATAGCTACTCAAATTGTGCATATTTCTCGGATTTCGTTCTCCTCTTAGATTATTGATATGTATTTGCGCAAAACGAATCATCAACGGCAACTTTTCTATGTAATCCTCCTCGTCTACTCCTGTGTAGGCAAGCGGGACATTCAGCAAAGTGGGCATACTTTCAAGATTTCTTGCATTGCCGCCCATCACAATGCTCATATACAGGTAGTACACACGTTGCCTGTCTCTTTCCAATCGTACCGTTGGTTGCCAAATGAAAGAAAGTTCGGGATTGTTGCGCATATTGTCAAACTGTTCCGATGTGATGATCTCGAACGGAGTAATCGTCCAGTATTTCTCCATAGCATCAACAATAGCTATATTGTATGCGCTGATAGTATTAGCGTCCATCACTACCATTGTCTTTGTATTGAAAAAGTCTTCAATTTGTCTGGCATTAGCATATACTATTTGTTGGTTTTGCGCAAATAAAACCGATGACGCTGCTAAAAATACACTAATAATCAAATATTTGCTCATAATTTTAATAATTTATCTATGAATGTTTTCCTTCTGAAAGCGCTGCAAATTCTTCCCATTGAGCGTTAAGAAACGCATTTGTAGGAACTCCTGTAAACGTTGTGATACGATATGCCAAACGAAGTACATCGTCTTTGGGCATAACGAAAGTTTCATTTGTTTGAAACGCATCAAACGGCATTGGCGAAAAATTACCGTAATCGCGGGTGAACCAGACATTTCTGTCGAACGGTGTTCGTCTATACGGCGGCGTCATAATCGCCAGACCTTCAATCAATCCATCGTTTCGACCATAGCGTTGTCCGTAGGCGGTCATCCATCGGGCGAATCTGTTATGCGTGTTTGCCATCGTTTGTTCTCCTTCGCTGTTTAGCAAGACTCCGCCACCTTCTACTGAAAGGTCTTTTTCAAGGCGCACTCCGAAAAACCCATGATTAGTTCTCGAACAAACGACTTCTGTAAGCGCAGTCAATTCATAATAACAGTCGAGCGTGTAGGATTCATCGTTTAGAACAGTCACAACCAAGCGGCGCTTGTCTGCAATGATAGGCTCCTTTTCAAAAGGTATCCAAAGACATTCGTTCAATATTTCCGCCGATTTTTCGGTACATTCGCCCAGCGCAAGTTTTTGAGAAACAATGCGGTCTCTGTCCGGATTGTTTTGCCAGAAATTACTGCCATTAACATTGTCAAGTCCGAAAAAGACGCTACGATGATGGGGCCACGGCTGTGCTGTTTCCGTTGTTAGCGACAAACCCGATTTGAGCGCCCTAAGCGGATAAAAATACGGATATTTCTGAAAGGCTTCTGCACGATAGCAGGTCAAAATTGCATTTTTCCAGCGAATCCAGACTGCAGAATTTTCAGAATCATAGATATAGGCTGTTAAATAATCACCTGCCAGATCGCCAAAAGTAGGGACAGGTTTCGGAGGATCCGCTAAATTAACAGGATTATCCGCAAAGGCATATTTGCTTAGTCCCAATGCCCCAGCTGTTAACACAGAGTTTTTTAAAAAATTACGACGTTTCATAATATAAAGATTATTTTTTGATTAATTATAAATTTGGCACAAAAATACATTATTTTTTGGAAAAATACAAAATTAACAAAATTGGTTAAAAAATATTTTGAGGCGCTATTATTTGGTTATTATTTGAATTACGCCGCCTGCTCCTCGCGATCCCCATTCATTTGCACCTTTCTGTACTTCTATTGTTCTCACGTCATTGACGTTAATAAAAGAGTTGGCTTCGTTGAGCGTTCCATAAGCCCTGCCGTTTATAACCACTAATGGCTCATTGCTGTTATTAAAAGAGCGTTGTCCTCTGACTATTGCGGTATTTGCACCGCCTACTGTAACAATATTCAAACCGGCAACGCTTCCTTGAAGAAGATCTATCAAAGAAGTATACCTGTTGTTTTCCAGCATTTTAGGCACATCTATCACCGTATTAGGCGATGTATTGTCTATTTTTTCTATGTACACGCTTTGACCAAAGTTATCCGTATAAGAGTACAGGCTTGCCGAACGCAGTGTTACAACTATGGAATCCATTCCCGAAACAGGAATTATTGTTTGCCCAAATCTTGACAGTATAACGGATATTGAATCGTTTGTTGGAATGTTTTCAAATTTGAATAATCCGTTTCGATCAGTCATTCCTGTTGTGTTTGTGTTGAGGGAATGTACCACGATATTTCTAACGGGGCTTCCTCTTTGGTTTACCACTTTAAGATAAACGTCGCTGTTGTCAGGTTTTGTATCCTGCGCACAGAGCGATAAACTCGATAAAATGATTATGAAAGACTTTATTATTATTTTCATTACAGTAAAATTATTTTTTAAAAATATCCCCACGCCCATCGTAATGAGCGCAGAGATATTATATTATTGATTTATTCATCAGTCTACCCTGTCTTCATCTGCAACGGCTTCCTGCCACGTTTCCCACATAGGAACAGTAGCATCATAGCCTTCGTAACCATATCCTTGGGCGAGTCTTCCCTTCCTGTTAGAATCAAGGACGCCTTGCCTGACGGGCCAATAGAAATTACGTTTGTCCAACGTGTATTCTTGTGTTCGGTTAGCGGCGCGTATCGGATTGTCAGGACTATTATGAAAGTCATTATAATGCACAATTCGTTGCCACCAGTAACTGCCGCCGGTAGGCTCTCTGCCGCTTTGCTTGTCGTAGGTATTGATGTCATACGTGTTGCCCCACTCGTCGGGTTTACCTGTCAGGGCAAGACAACGTGAAACGCGTGACAGTTCCACATTACGCCATTCTTCCATATACAGTTCGCGGGCTCGCTCGTTCATAATGTCGCCAATGTTTACAGTGGTGTATAACTGTTGACATCTGGCTCTTTTACGCACTTCATTCACATCGTCAGTAGCCCCAGCGATATCTCCGAGATAGAACTTTATTTCTGCGCGAAGCAGGTAGGCTTCTGCCAGACGGTAAAGATAAATGTCGCAATGACCTCCAGTGGGTCCGCCTGTGCCGCCATTAAATGCGGTAGCGTTTACATTTGCTTCAGCTCCTACGTCAAGATTCCAATTTTTGTAATGGGGCCAGTCAAACCAGCAACGGATAGTGTCATTAGTCAGGATATTGCCTTTTCGGGCTTCCATAGCCGCCTTAGCCGCTTCCATAGCCGCTGTTCCGTTTGCGCTTTCAATATCATCCCAATATTTGTCTGAAAATCCTTCTATACCCGGATGATACAGCATTAAATTTTTGCCATAAAAATCAGATTGCGGATTATTGTATTTCAAATCAGTCATCCTTACCCAATTTCCTACATCGCTTCTGTGGCGCAGGTCTCCTTCGTCCTTAACACCATTAACTACCCATAGCGAGTGTTGTGCAAAATATGTTGGGCGAAAAACGCCTATACCTCGCCCTACGGCTCTTGTGATATCCAATGATTTATTGTACTGGTTCTGACTGCGTGCGTAATGGTCTAACGCCTGACGGGAGTCAGGGCTTTGCACGGCGCTCGATTGCCAATAAGGACAGTAAATACGCATTTGCAGCCATTGACGGAATGATTCACCGGCTAATCCGCGATTTGGCATCGCCATGATGACCTCAGTATTATCTGCACGAAGTTTGTTTTCGGAACGGTGCAGGTCCCATATCACGTTGCGTGTGATGGGCCATGTATCGGGTTCTCCGCCGACGATAAATTCTCCGAATCGTCCTAATCCGTCGCCTCCCTGTATCAACGAATAGCCCGACTGGTCAATCAAAATGTTCGCCTGCTCTAATGCCTTGTCTATCCTGTTTGTCGCTAAATAGCATTTTATAAGCAACATGCGGCATGCGCCTTTGTTAACCATTCCCCGGTACTGCATTGTTGATTGTTCGGGTACCAATTCCACCGCCTTTTCCATATCAAGGGTTATCATCTCCAAAATAGCTTCTTTTTTCGTTGAACGGAAGTTTAACTTGGGGACTTCGGGAATCTTAGTCACTAAAGGCACATCGCCAAACTGAAAAACTAAATTATAATAGCGAAACGAGCGATGAAAAAGAGCTCTGCCCAAATAACCGTCTCTGTCGTCTTGGCTCATACCTTCTACCTGGTCAATAAAACTGATGATGGTATTTGCAAATTTTATTCCATCATAGGCGTCATTCCAAAAGAATTGTATTATGTTGCCTGCCGACCCTCCGCTTGTGCCTGCATTTTGAGGGGTAAGACCGGTTGCTATTGAAAAATTCAGTCCGGTTGCTGACTCATCCGTTTTACCGTAAGCCTTTAAATCGGAAAACATATATTCCGTACCAAGCGGATTGGAGTTGTGTGAAACATTATTCTCTGAATGAGTCCAGAAGTGACGAAGATTCCTGTCGGCATACGCCAAAACTGCGCGCATACCCGTTTCGGACGATAATGTGACGCCCGGCTCATAGAACGACAGCGGGGTTGGTTCCAAAAAATCTTCGGAACAACTGTTTAACAACGTTACGCCACACAGGGCGACTATTATTACCGACGCTATTGCGGGTAATATATTTTTTTTGTTTTTACTTACTTTATTCATGTCATTAAATTTTAGAAAGTTACATTTAGTCCAAGTGAAAATACTCTGGTAGCAAGACCGCCAGTTTCCGGATCGCCATACGGCCATTCCTTATTCCATACGGCAACGTTGCGAATAGAGCCAAATACCCTTAATCTCTCAATATCAACCATTGAGGTCCATGCTTTTGGCAGTGTATACGACGCCGAAATAGTTTCGAGGCGTACAAACGAGCGGTTGTACAATTTTTGAGGCGAACCGCTACCACTTACACCATTTGCCTGAAGCCGAGCGAACTTGTTGGTAGGATTATCGGTTGTCCAATATTCCTTTTTAAAATGGTTCGCTCCCTGTGTCATAATGTTACTCTCATTGTCATTATTGAGATAGTTTCCCGAAAGGCTTTTGTGTCCCATGCGCGAATACATGTTGAAGGAAATGGTCAAATCCCTGAAAAGAGTTATGTCATTGCGGAAAGACCAGTTTACCGGAGCGGTGGTTTGTCCCAAATAATACCTGTCACCATTATCGTATGTAAAAATATTGCTTGTATTTCTTTGTATCGGATTATCAGGATTTTTTTGAACCTTTGGGTCGCCCGGTCTCTGATTGTAATCAACCCGAGCTGTCTCTGCTTCATCCACCTGCCATATACCTGTCACTTTATGGTTCCATATTACGGAAATTGGATGTCCAATGTGCCAGCCGCTGCCTGTATCGTTCTGTTCCCTTCTGCCTATGACATTACCATCTCCGTCAAGTATATCATCGTATTCGAAATAAAGATGCTTGATAGTGTTTTTGTTATATGCAATGTTAAAAGTAGAGCGCCATTCCACAATATTGTTTCTAACGTTCACTGTTGAGATAGAAAATTCGACACCTTTGTTGTTCACCTCGCCCAGGTTGGTAACCATATCAGCAAAACCTGAGAATGCCGTCAATCTTTGAGTCATAATCATATCGGTGGTTGCAATATCGTAGTATTCAATTGTACCTGTAATACGACTTCTCAAAAACCCAAAGTCAAACCCAAAGTTCAATGCGTTTGATTTTTCCCATTGCAAATACGGATTTGCCATACGGTCAATCTGTAATAAATGTAAATTAACCAAATTTCCTTGAGAATCTATATATCCATGTCTACTTCCTGATACAGAAAGATTGGCAAGCGAAATATAGGGGTCGTTCAGCGAGCGGTTTCCGTTTTTGCCCCACGAAACACGTAACTTACCGAAGTTCATCGGTTCAAAGTTAAAGAAGTTTTCTTCGGAAAACGTCCATGCCAATGCTACCGACGGGAATACTGCAAAGGGGTTGCTTTGTCCAAACGCCGAGTAGCCATCTCGTCGAAGCGAAGCAGTTATCATGTAACGGTGGTCATACGAATAGAACAGGCGGGCAAGCATAGCAGTAGCTGAATGACGCGTATCAGTAGTCGAATAACTGCTGTTATCCTTTGTACTGTTACCTGTATTGTGATATTCCAGCGCATCGGAAGGCTGGAAATTTCGCGCACGAATTTGGTCTTGCCACGATTGCCGCCTTTCGGCTTCCTGCACTAATGTAACATTAAACCGATGACGGTTAAAACTCTGTTCCCAATTTAAACGATTGTCTATTGACCAATCGAAACGCCTGCGGTGGTCTCTGTCTACTTGTCCACCGTGTGTTGAACCCGGACGCGCGCTAGAGTTCCATTCCATATTGTGATAGTACTGGAATCTGGGCTGGGCATTGAAAGAGTACGTGATTCCAAATGGCAACTTCACTTTGGCGGTTAAAATGGTGTTGAGCACCATGTAGCCTCTGTCCAATTTTCTCCATTGCTTTTCAAAATCGAAATTAGTACCCGTTAATCTTGCGCCAACTCCATTTGGAAATTGCGCTAAACTTCCGTCTTCATTGAGATAATTGCTATACGGAGAGTTGCGCAACTGATTCGATGTAGCCTCGGGGGCGGCAGTGGTTAAATTAGGCTGTATATCGCCGTCGCTTCGTTTTTGGAAATTTACATTTGCGCCTATTTCTAACCAATCGGTAATCATTCCATCTACCTTCATGTTGGAACGAATGTTATCGAAGAAGTTACCGCTAATAGCGCCTTCGTTTTTCTGATAACCAAACGACATATAATAATTTATACGGTCGCTGGCGCCCGAAGCGCTGATATTGTAATCCTGATTGAAACCTGTTCGGAAGGTTTGATTCCACCAGTCAAATGATTTATCGGCAAGATAATTAGCCAATACTATCTCGCTTAAACCTTCGCCACCTAACCCTAACCGTCGAGCATACAGACTTCTGTCCGATTCGCCTGCGGCGGGTACAATTCCTCCGGCATGTACGGTATTGCGCCATGTTTCTAAATCAATACCCCAATTTGCCAAATTGTCCGGATGTTCAAAATAACCGCGCCTCGTATTGCCTGTTTGGTAATATTCGTATACGCCTTCGGGGCTCATCCCGTATGTAGCCGCCTTGTAATAATCTTCGCGGTGTTGCATATACTCCTGCGGATTCCACATTTCGCGATAAGCGCTCCTTCTCACAAATCCGATATTAGTGCTGACATTGATGACCGGTTTACCTATTTTCCCCTTTTTGGTAGTGATTATAATCACACCGTTTGCGGCTTGCGCTCCATAAATGGAAGCAGCCGAGGCATCTTTCAAAACGTCAATTTGTTCGATGTCATCGGGACTGATTTCATTCATTGAGCCAAAAAACATCATTCCGTCAAGGATAATCAACGGTTCATTATGAGAGCCGGCGGTATATACAGAGCGTTGTCCACGAATCTGTATTGAACCGCCGCCGGATGCCGTGGCGCTATAACCGACAGCCATTCCCGCAGTTCCACGAAGAAGATCCTGTATTGTCTTAGGATTTTCGGAAGACTTATCGTCGGGACGAATTTGCACTACGGAGCCTGTAAGATCTCTTCTTCGTACGGCGCCGTAGCCAATCACAACCATATCGTCCATAATATTGGATTCTTCTCTAAGAGTAACGTCTATGATGTTTCTTTCACCAACGATAACTTCCTGAGTTCCAAAACCTAAGAACGAAAAGACAATCACAGCATCCCTATCTGGAACAATAACGCTGTATTTGCCGGCAACGTCGGATATGATGCCTGTTGTGGTACCTCTTACTATGACGTTCACACCAGGAATAGTTTCACCCTGTTCGTCAGTAACGGTACCTGTTACAGTGATGCCCTGCTGCGCGAATACAGCTGCAGCGCAGAACATCATCAAGAAAATGCACATATAAATGCTTTTCCACTCATTTGTTTTTTTATTTGAAATAAAATTACTCATGTTTTATTAATTGATTTGTTATTAATTAATTTTAATTATTTTTTTGTTTTTTAAGAAAATTTAGATGGAGAACCCATCGCAACTCAAATTATTTTTTTTCCATAGGCAACATACATCCGATTAAAGGGTGAAACATAAAGATAACTAAAAGTGAAATGGTTTGGTTTTAAAAAATACCTGATAACAAAACTTAGCGAAGCGATCTCTTGAGACGCAGTCGAAAAAAACTGATAACTGAACGGCGCAGCCCTCAACGAAGTTAAAACTACTCTCTCTCTCTCTCTCTCTGCAAAAATCGTGCCAAACTCGTTACGCGCTATTGCACAGCAGTTTAAGCCTATTGTTCCGTAACAGGCTGATCTTTGAGGCGATATGTGAGAAAGACCATACATTTATTTCAAAGTTGAATAGTATTAACGCTGCAAATTTAATGTAATTTTAATAATAAAAAACGGCTATTTGCGTTTTTTTTCCTCAAAAAACGTACATTAATGACGCATAGATCTATCCTCTGCCCTCTCTCCAAAGGAAAGAGAAGATTCTGTTTCATTTATTTCTAAACTCAATAAGGTCTCTTTCTAACATTATTGTTGGCGATTCTGAAAACTTCACAAAATCGGCTTCTGCATCATGCCCTCTGAAAGGAAGAAAATGATGCCTTTGGGAACCGTCTTCGTTTCTCCAAAAAATAATCATTGATAGGTTGTTTACCTCAAGTGCGGGCAATATCTCTTCGGTGAAGTAATCAGGATAGCCCACTCCTTCCATTCCTGTTTCGGTTACTCCGCATGGCTTGTTCTTTTCAGCGGCAAGCTCCGCGAGGTACTTCAAATTGGTATCAAATGCGTCTCTGCGTCGCCAGTGATAAGCGTCTATTCCTATAAAGTCCACCCATTCGTCGCCGGGCCACCTGTATGTTAAGCGCGCTTTTGTATCGGGATACACGTAATCCATCTGCGGCGAAATAGCATACATTATATGATTAATGCCTTTGGTATCGCGCAGGTATCTAACTGTAAATTTCCACAGCTCTATAAATTCCTCATCGGTGGCGCATCTTGAACCCCACCAGTTCCATTCCTGCGTATGCTCGTGCCATGGACGAAAAATAAACGGAATAGGTACGCCGTTGTCATCTACCAAAGTGTGAATGTATTCGGCAAGGTTATCCATCCAGCCTTTGAATCTTATATTCACAGCCGAGCCTTCACGCAAAATTTCTCTTACCACTGTGGTATCCGAGTTATCCCAAGAAGTGCCAACGCGCCCTGTTCGGTCGGGGGTATGGGTCTTCGGATTGTCTACATGCCAACAAATAGTAATAACTTGCCCCCTTCTATGTGCATACTGGACAATTTCCCGCATCTTGTCGAAAGGTATTCTATTAATATTGTTCGCATTACCGTGTTCGATTTTTCCAAAATCTACACTGCAAACTGCAGGATGGCTTCCGGTCATTTCCTTAACGTCAGAACGTCCCAGCTCGTCGCGCCAAAAACGTCCGTATGCCAACGCATCGTGGTGACCCAAAAGCACCCGACCGCTATTCTGGATTTCTAACAACAGGTTGTACAACGATACAACCTCAGGCGTAGCATTAGCATTTGTAGCCAATCCTTGCGCAAATAGACAATGGAACAATGTACCGAAAAAAAATACTGTTACAAAAAACTTTTTCATCTTATTACAATTAATTTATTGATTATTATTTATTTATTTATTCTGAAAACTGAAAAATATTGTTAAGTTTATTTTAAAATAAAATTTTGTCATGTACTCAAGAAAAAAAAATATTTTTTTTGTGATTTTATTGCCAGCAGGTCGCCAATTTGTCTGCAATATCCTTTGCGGCTTCTTTTTTCGATTTCAGTTCGTATTTTTTGCTGTGCAGCGATTTGTCAATAATCGTTATTTTGTTTGTGTTGTAACCGAAACCTGCGCCTTCATCGTTTAGCGAGTTCAATACAATGAAATCGAAATTCTTTTTTGCAAGTTTTTCTTTTGCGTTTTCCTGTTCATTTTCGGTTTCGAGAGCAAAACCCGCCAATATTTGGTTTGGTCGTTTCATATCGCCCAATTTGGCTGCAATATCTTTCGTAGGAACGAGTTTCAGGTCTAATCCGCTTTTATTTTTTATTTTTTCCGACATTGCTTTTTCAGGGGTAAAATCGGCTACTGCCGCCGCCATAATTGCAGCGTCCATGTTTGGAAAAATTTCGGTAGCGGCGTCGTACATTTCGCTTGCTGTTGCTACGTCAATTCTGCAAATATTAGGATGTTTGACTTTCAGAGATACAGGTCCGCTCAATAGGGTTACTTTTGCTCCTCGTTGCGCTAATTCTTCGGCAAGCGCATATCCCATTTGTCCTGTAGAATGGTTGCCCACAAAACGTACAGGGTCAATAGGCTCGTATGTAGGTCCGGCGGTTATCAATATTTTTTTTTCGGCGCAATCGCCGTTTTTCAAGTTATCACTAATGTATTTGACGATGTTTTCGGGTTCTTCCATGCGTCCCTTGCCGTCTAATCCGCTTGCAAGTTCGCCGACAGTTGGCTCAATGATGCGCGCGCCCCTTTGACGCAATGTTTGGAGGTTTTGTGCTGTTGCCGTGTGGGAAAACATATCCATATCCATAGCCGGAGCAACAAATACCGTACAGCGTGCCGAAAGGAACGTAGCAAGCAGCAAATTATCCGCTATTCCTGTAGCCATTTTTGCGATGGTATTTGCCGTTGCCGGAGCAATCAAAAATGCGTCCGCCCAAATACCAAAATCTATGTGACTGTCCCACGCGCCATTTTCGACGTTGAAAAAATCTATTGACACAGGATTTCGCGAAAGCGTAGCCATTGTCAGCGGCGCGATAAATTCTTTGGCGGCGGCAGTCATTATTACTTTAACTTCGGCGCCTTCTTTGGTCAATAAACGAATAAGCGCTGCCGCCTTGTATGCCGCTATGCTTCCTGTGACGCCCACAACAATATGTTTCCCTGCGAGGGTCATATTTTGCTCGATTCTGCGCCGCTTACAGGACTGCGAAAGTATATCTGGTTATTCATAAATTCCTGCAATGCAACTAACGACGATTTTGGCATCTTTTCAAAATAACGCGAAATCTCTATTTGTTCCTTATTTTCAAATACTTCCTCAAGGCTGTCGGTGACGCTCGTAAAATCTTCTAACTTGCGGTTCAATTCCTGCTTCATTTCTACGTTAAGTTGATTTGCGCGCTTGGCAAGGATAACAATCGTTTCGTAAATGTTGCCTGTCGGTGCATATAGTTGGTCCAAGTTGCGAGTAACTGTGCTGACTGGCGTTTTTGATTTTCTAAAATCCATATTTATATGATTTTTTTACTATTAAAATTAATGTATAATTCAAATTTTATATTTCTTCATCGTCCTCGTTTCCTCTTGTTTTCAGAAAACGGTCGGCTCTATCGTACATACGTTGGGCTTCTCTGGAATATTGGCTTGTAGGGAACTCGCCAATAAATGAGTAATATTCGTCCACCGTTGCCTGAAATCGTTCCAATCTTCTTTCAGGTATGCTGTTTTCGGCAAGCAAATAATTAGAACTCAACAACAAAAACATCAATTCCTCCCGATGCTTTGTGTCCGGATAATCTTCAAGGCTATTGTTCAAAGCGATAATTGAAGCTCTGAATTGCCCCAAATTGTAGTACAATCGGGCTGTAAGGTAAGATTTATCAACCAATTTGTCTTTCATTTCAGCCATATAAATATCGGCTTGCTCTGCAAATTCCGATTGTGGGTGCCGCATCAAAAATATTTGAAACGCTTCTATTGCAGAATAAGTACTCGCCTGATCCAACTGTGGACGCGGACTTAACATATAAAAGCAATACCCCGTAAGAAATTCGCTTTCTTCGGCAAATGGCGAATGACGGTTATCTCTGTAAATCCTGGTAAAGAAATGAGATGCAAGTTCGTAATTTCTTTGCCTGAAATGACTCATTGCCTGAAAAAACATTACTGTATCCGCCCTGTAATCAGTGCGAAACATGTTTACAATATCATCGAAAAGTTGCCCCGCTCTTACAAAATCGCCTGCGTTGTAATATTCAAACGCCATACGGTACTTCAAATGAATATCCGTACTCCTGCGCAATCTTTCAAACTGGCTGCAAGATGATAACCCTAACACTATCACGAAGATATATAAAACTAAATTCTTCATTCTGTTGATACATTATTATTGCGGTGCAAAGATACATAAAATTTTTGAAAAACATAACAAAAATAACAAAAAATTTTTTTGTAATATAATTTTTGCTAATTTTGCACTTCAAAAAATATCATGTTTATGAGTTGTAAAAAATTTTGTTTTATCTCTATGTTTTTGTTTGTTTGCGCGTTAGTTGGTGCGCAGGAACTTCGTTGTAACATATCATTGAATACCACGCAGATACAAGGCTCTAACCGTAGCGTTACCGATGCACTTCAATCGGCTCTGTACGAGTTTGTAAACACGCGCGCGTGGACAAGCAACGTTTTTGCGCCCAATGAACGCATAGAATGTAACATGATGTTGAACATAACAAGTCTTGTTGGCACCGAATTTACAGGAACTTTGACGGTACAGTCGAGCCGTCCTGTTTTCAACTCAGGATATACAACAACTATGTTCAATTTTTTGGACAATGATTTGAGATTTTCATACATCGAGGGTCAGCCGTTGGAATTTAGCGATGTATCCTTTACGTCAAATCTTACTTCCATCATTGCATTCTACATTTATGTTATAATAGGATTGGATTTCGATTCTTTTTCTCCGCTTGGTGGTACTCCCTTTTTTCAAAGGGCAGAAGCCATCGTTATAAATGCGCAGCAATCGAGCGAGCGCGGCTGGCGGGCGCATGAAGGCAATTATCGAAATCGTTACTGGTTGGTGCAAAACCTGTTAGACAATCGCTATCGCGGCGTACGAGAATTTACGTACAGATATTACCGGTTAGGACTCGACCGTATGAGTAGCCGACCGAACGAAGCACGGGCAGATATAGCCGATAATCTCAGGCTTTTGCAAGATGTCTACCGCCGAAGACCAGACCAGCATATGTTTTTGTTACAGATAATATTAAATACAAATTCAACCGAATTTGTTAATATTTTTAGTAGTGGAACACCCGATGAAAAAAACAGAGTGGTAAGGCTTCTGAAAGAAATTGACCCGCCAAATATTGCAAGTTACGATAGAATAAATCAGTGATAGAGGTTAAAGAATTGTAAAATTTAGTAGTTTAGTGTTAATAATTTAATATTTAATTGAATATGAGAGTTTATTTTTTAAAGTTAGTTGTGTTGCTGATAGCTACAGTAACAATGAGTTCGTGTATTGTGAGCAAGAAAAAATTTGTTGCTTCTGAAAATGGGCGTTTACGAGCCGAAGAAGAGGTAAGAACGTTGACGGGCGTTATTAATGATCGCAACGTAAAAATTTCCGATTTGGAAAATATAATACTCGGATTGGAAAGAAGGATCTCCGGTCTGGAAGCCGATACAACCCGTCTCGGAATGGATATTCGCGAGATGCAGAGAATACTTATGTCTAACATGACGCAGCGCGATCAGTTAGACGCCATGCTAAGATCTCAAAGAGAGACGCTTGCTGAAATGGACGCCGCGCTTAGAACCAAAATAGCAGAATTGGACGAGCGCGAGCGCACTATCAACGAATTAAGAGCTATTATTCAGGCGCAAAACGATATGGTTAGCGGGTTGCTAAGACAGGTTACCGAAGCGCTGAGAGGTTTCGATTCAGACCTGTTGAGCGTTGAAATGCGCGAAGGAAAAGTGTATGTAGCAATGTCTAACGAGTTAATGTTCAGGTCGGGCAGCGCCGACGTCGAGGCTCGTGGTAGACAGCCGCTTTCGATGCTTGCCGATGTGTTGAGAAACCATCCTGAAATTGACATTTACGTGGAAGGACACACAGACAGCGACCCTATCAGAACTGCCCGCTTTGCAGATAACTGGGATTTGAGCGTAATACGCGCTACATCAATAGTGCGTATTCTTACGGTTGATTTTAACGTAAATCCCAGACAAATAATAGCATCGGGGCGCAGCCAATATTTTCCGATAGCCGATAACGCAACTGCCGATGGACGCGCAACAAACCGCCGAACAGAAATTATTCTGTCGCCAAAATTGGATAAACTTTTCCAGATGCTTAACGAACATCAAGCCGATTGAATAAATAAATGTTCATACACAACCTAAAAATCGCGTTTCGCAATCTGCGGAAATACAGTACTCAAAACATCATCAGCATCATTGGGCTGGCTGTGGGGTTTGTCTGTTTTGCTTTTTCTGCCCTGTGGATAAGGTACGAGATGAGCTACGACAGCTTTCACGAGAAAGCCGACAGGATTTATCGTGTGAATACTGCTCTTTTTAAGTGGGACGAAGTCGGTTCTGGCGCTTCAGGTGAAATACAAAACAATACGACTTATCAGTTGCCAAACTGGCTAAAAACGAATTATCCGGAAATTGAAGAGGCGGGAGCAATGAGAATTGTTGACGGAAGATTTTCATTTTTATACGCTGATTATTCCTTCTGTAACATTTTTGGACTTCCGTTGCCGGAAGAGTTTTTTATAGAAGGTCGTACCGATAGACCGATTGCTGCAACTAAAAGTATCAGTAGCGATGAAACAACCGAAGCGATAAAAGAACTTACAGGCTGGGACGTACAAATGACAATTCCCGATTGGAGTGCAAATACCAACATCTCGTTCAAAATTGTAGTTCCCATAACCTTCCGTTTTAACGAAGAACAATTAAACAACTGGCGATTACCCATGTTTGATACGTACATATTGGTAAAAAACGGCATTGATATACAGGCGTTTGAAGAAAAGTTGGATAAGGTTGAGATTCCGGAAATATGGCCTTCTCCTATATCTCTTGTGCTTACGCCCATAAAACAACTGCGATATAAAGACCCTACAGGAAATTTATTGGCAGACATAAAGTTCAACCACATACGTATATTTGCCATAGCCGGATTAATGGTTATTTTGTGTTCGCTGTTCAATCATCTGACTTTGTATGTTACCCGTATCCGTATGCGATTGCGGGAATTAGCCCTACGCAAGGTGAACGGAGCCTCTGACGGTCAAATAACCGCAACGCTGTATATTGATTTCCTGTTAATTATTCTGTTATCGCTTGTAATGGGTTTCATTATGATGGCTTTGGCGCTTCCAACTTTCAAGGAATATGCAAACATCGGGTACAACAATATCAATATTTACGCTGAACTTGCGGTTTACGCGGCGTTGCTTATTGTGTGCAGTTTCATTGCAGGCGGTATTCCTGTCCTGTATTTTCGCAAGCAGGTACTTAACGAGAGTATTAAAGGCGCAGGCAGTCCTGGCTCGAAGAACGTCTTCCGCAAAGGCTCTCTGTTAGTGCAGTTAATCATCAGTCTTGGAATGATGTTTTGCGCCGCAGTTTTTATTAAGCAAATACATTATTTGAACCATACCGACTTGGGTATCAATCGGCGTGATGTTGCTGCAATACGTACTGCCGGCTGTTGCCCGTTGCCGGCGCATTTTGCGCAACAAATAAAACAGGTACCCGGAATTGTTGATGCACTCCCCATTACTAACGCTAATTTTCTCATAGAGATGTCGAGTGGCTCACAATCAATGAATTACGAGAAAGACGGAGAAACTCAAACCTATACTTATTTTGTTGTTACGGCAGATGAACATTTTTTTGATTTTTTTGGTTTGGAAATTATTGAAGGGACAGGTTTTTTCAACGATGAAAGTAGAGGTAGCGTTTATAATGAAACAGCAATGAAAGAATTGGGAGAGGAGGTTTTGTCGAGCGCAAGGTTTAATCCCAAAATAGGCGTTGTACGCGATTTTTACATGTCGCCGACAACAAAAGTGAAACCGGCAACTTTCTATTATCCGTACCAGTATGCAGACCGTTTTTTCAGGACAATTGCCTATAGATATGAAGAAGGTATGCGCGAACAAACCGAGCGAGCCGTCGTACAATGGTATCGCAATGAATATCCAGACCAGGGCGAATTTGAAGTTAATTTTACCTACATGGAAGATGTTTTCGAGGAATATTTCAAGTCCGAGCGGGCATTGCTTACACTTCTGTCCCTTATGACACTTGCATGTATTATGATTGCCGTTTTCGGAGTATATTCGCTTACAAGCCTTACCTGCCAGCAACGGCGCAAGGAAATCGCAATTCGCAAAGTGTACGGAGCAGAAGTGTTAGATATTTTGAACATTTTCTTTAAGGAATACCTTATTTTGCTTGCTTTGGCAGCGTTAGTGGCTTTCCCTGCGGGGTTCCTCATTATGAAACGCTGGCTTGAGGGCTACGTAAAACAAACCTCAATGGACGCATGGCTGTATGTGGCTATCTTTTTGGCAGTTTTTGTTGTTATAGTTTTTTCGATTTTTTCAACGGTTTGGAGAGCGGCAAATAGAAATCCGGCGGAAGTGGTGAAGTCTGAATAATTGAAAGTTGAACTTAGCGAAGCGATCTCATGAGACGCAGTCGAATAAAATTGATAATTGAAAATGAAGAATTGAAAAAACTGTGTTATCTGTGTGCTGAAATCAAAAATTGTTGTTATATTTGCCGAAAAATTTTAACATGAAAATGCCAAAGAAAATACCATACGGAGATTCGAATTTCGAGAAGATCCGAACTGAAAATTACGTATATGTAGACAAAACTCGTTTTATAGAAATGATTGAAAACGAGCAGAAAAGTTTTCATTTTCTGATACGTCCGCGCAAGTTCGGAAAGTCGTTGTTTCTTTCAACGCTTTTCCACTACTATGATCTCTGCTCGGCAGACAATTTTGACACGCTCTTCGGAGATTTGTATATCGGAAAAAATCCTACGCCAAAGCGAAATTCTTATTTTGTCGTGCGATTTAGTTTTTCGGGTATTGATACTACTTCGGTAGAAAAATTTCAAATCTCGTTCAACGCCAATATCGAAGCCAGTGTGATAGAATTTTTAAATCACTACGAAAATTTAATTGATGCCGAAGAATTTAAGAAAAGCAAGCTGCAGTTGATTGAGTCATTGGGAAAAATAGGTGTTGATGCTATTAAGAAACAAGTTTTTAGTGTTGTTAAAAAACACAATGGCAAACTTTACGTCATCATTGATGAATATGACCATTTTGCCAACGATTTGATAGCCATGGGAACAAATTTGAGCCACGAGCAATACAAACAATTGATTTGGGCAAACGGCGTTGTGCGCGATTTTTACGAAACGTTAAAAAATGGAACACAAACTATTGTAGACAAGATATTTATAACAGGAATCACGCCGATGATGCTCGACGATGTAACAAGCGGTTTCAATATTTCCAACAATATTTCCAATGACCTTCGCTTCAGCGAAATGCTTGGATTTACCGAAGATGAAGTCGAATTTGTGATAGACGAGTGCGGAATTGACAGAGCAAAAATTACTGTCGACAGAAAATTTATGTACAACGGCTATTTGTTTCATCTAAATGCCGAAAATAAGCTTTATAATCCGTCGATGATGTCGTATTTTTTGTATAAAACATCTGTAACAGCAGGCGAAATAGAGGATTTAATTGATGATAACTTAAAAACAGACTACGGAAGAATAAAGCAGTTGCTTAACAAATCGTATAACGTTAATGATTTGGAATACATCGTAGAACACTCTAAAATTGATGCAAGAGTGGTAAATAGATTTTCGATAGAAAAAATCCACGAACCCAAAAATTTCCTTTCACTGCTGTATTACATGGGATTACTTACTATTGGCAAGGATGAAAATTCCGGCGTCCCGTTATTGAAAATCCCAAACTATTCCGTAAAAACGATGTATTGGGGCTACATGGAAAATATTATTGTCGACCGCAATCCAGATATGGTCTTTAGGGCAAGGGTGATTTACGACGGCTTGTTAAAAATGGCATTTGGCGGCGACTATAAACCATTTTTCGACTGTTTTCAAGAAAATTTCGTGTCCCAAATTTCAAACATAGACCTAAAAGAATTTTCGGAAAAAAATGTGAAATTCCTGTTACTAAGCATTATGTTTCAAACAAATTACTATCTGCCTGTTTCCGAATTAGAAAACTCTGAGGGTTATTCGGATATCTACCTGCAACGTCGCAAAAATCTGTATCCTAAAATACTATCAGACTGGGTTTGGGAACTAAAATACATCAAACAAGCCGACGCCAGAAAAGAATCGTTGATAGAAGCAAAGAAAAAACAGGCAAAAGAGCAACTGCAACGCTATATGACCTCTAATCTGTTCAAAGACAGAGATGATGTGCGATATTTGGCGGTTGTTTTTATCGGAAAGAAAAAATACTGGATTGAGGAATTGAAAGTTGAAAATTGAAAATCATGTTTCTACATCATTTTAAAATCGCTTTCCGCAACTTGCGGAAATACAAAATTCAAACGTTGATTGGTACGCTGAGACTTACAGCCGCCTGCGTTGTTTTTGCGTTATGTTGTTACCAGATATTTTGGTGGCTGGCTGCAAATACGGCATATCCCAATCATGAACGAATATACGAAGTTAAAACTCGTAATTATAGCGCCATCAAAGGCAATATGCATCAAACGCTCGGCGAGATGAGCGAAGTTGAAAATTTTACCGCCATTGACTGGGGCAGACGATATGATGGACGTTTTACCGAAAACGTCAGCGAAACCGACCGTCTCATGAGGTTTTTCCTGTGGGAAGCAGATACGAGTTTTTTGAGTTTTTTTTCGATAAAGCCATTAATAGGCAACGTACAAACCATTTTGAACAGCCCCAACAGCATTGTACTGTACGAAAAAGCGGCTGAAAAATACGGCGGTATAGATTCGCTGCATGGTCGGTCTATTCTGATAAACGACGCGGTTTATACAGTTACAGGCATAATGAAAAATATGCCCTCGAAAAACAATATGTATTACAGGGCAGACGGACTTATTTTCAATCAAATAAACGGCTTTTTTCAAAATAATCAGGAAACATGGAGCACGAGGGTATTGGTTATGTTGAGAAAAGGAGTTACTAAAGCCAATTTTCAAACAACATTAGACAAATATCCTTTTGAGGTTGAGTCAAGTAACGAATACGGTGGAAATGTCTATGTTACTTCCGTAAGCGAATTACACAAAGAGGCAAAATTGGCGATGCTGTTGACGTTTATTGTCGGTTTATCGGTTTTACTTGTCGCCCTGTTCAACATTATTTCCTTTCAGACGGCGCAATTTTACAACCGATTGAGAGAATGTGCCATCAGAAAGGTAAGCGGCGCGGGAAAAGGACAGTTGCTTATTGCGTTCTATATGGAAATTGTCTTACTTTTTGTATTGTCGTGTATTCTTGGCTTGATGGCGTTAGAGTTGATACATTCCATATTAATTCAACATCCCGGAATAGCCGGTAATTTCCCTGAAGACATGATTTTTGGCATGAGAAAACAATTATTGTTATCTGTTGTTTTGGGATTAGCGCTCACTTTTCTGTTCTGTCTTGTTCCTGTACATATGATTAGCCGTCAGAGCATTAATGTTGTTTTTATGGGTTTGCCGGGAAAAGTCAGCAAGCAGCGGGGACGAAAAATCATGCTTTTCGTTCAAATGCTTATTTTGCTGGGTTTTCTGTCGAGTACGTTGATACTACGATTGCAGGTAAACAAAGTAAAGGAAAATATTTGGCATACCTTATCAATTGAGGAACAGAAAAATATTTTCGATTTTTCTTTCGATAACGACGAAATGCCCGGACAATTTGACATTATCCTGCAACAACTGAAACAGTCAAGCGCCGTTGACGATGTATTCTTTTCCATTTATCCGCTCTATACCTACGGTTCTTTATTCGCAATGAATATTGATATACATGAAAATCAGTCGGTGAGAGAATACAGAGTAAGCAATAATTTTGAGGATTTCTTTAAAGCAAAGATACTACGGGGGCGATTTTGGAATGAAAATGACGCACCCGATGCAATCATTGTCGACGAAACGTTTGCCGCATTGTTTCCCGATAATAATCCGTTAGGAATGAGCGTTGGAGATAAAATCATTATCGGAGTGGTGGAAAATATTCAAATGGTTAAAGAAAATCAGGAAGTTACACAAGCGAAACGACCTGTTTTTTACAGTCGTATCGACAAAATAGAAAGATGGGGCTACTTATACGTTAAGGCAATAGCGGGTAAAAGCAGCGAAGCCCAAGCACATATTGCTCTGATACAAAATGAATTTTATCCCGATTTTTCGCAAAAGGGATTTGAAGATTTTCATACTAATATCAACAAGAATACATTCGATATGGAAAATATGCTATCCATGTCTTTCGGTATTTTTTCTGTGATTTGCCTAATATTGTGTATGCTTGGCATTTATTCCGCCATAACCATGAACACCGAAAAGCGACGCAAAGAAGTAGCGATTCGAAAAATCAACGGCGCAGAAATAAAAGATATTATTTTGCTTTTCAGCAAAACATATATTCTGCTGTGGAGCGGCGTTTGTTTGCTTATGTTTCCCGTCGTTTATTTTGCGGGTAATCAATGGCTTGAAACGTTTAGTCAACGCATATCGCTGAATGTGTTTTTCTTTTCAGGTATTTATTTCAGCGTTTTGGCGTTGATATTTTTTATGATTCTTTTTCGGATTTTAGAAGTAGCGCGATGCAATCCGGCGGAAGTGCTGAAGTCGGAATAGTTGAAAATTGAAAGTTGAAAATTGAAAATGAAGAGTTAAAAAAATCTGCGTAAATCTGTCAAATCTGCGTCTTCTGCGTGCTAAAATAAAAAAATAGTATCTTTGTCAAAAATTTTACCATGAAAAAACCAAAAAAATTACCTTGGGGTCAATCAGATTTTGAGCGGATTCGCACTCAAAATTATCTGTATGTGGACAAAACC
>Ga0099364_10003450_pt1 | contig 24538 bp, 23 predicted proteins | sample TergutTh196P3_FD_73070 | JGI IMG/M metagenome (GOLD analysis project Ga0099364, IMG submission 73070) | Microcerotermes parvus P3 segment gut microbial communities from Pointe-Noire, Republic of the Congo - Th196 P3 | ecosystem: Host-associated > Arthropoda: Insects > Digestive system > Gut ...
TCAACGACCGCGCCGAAAAACAACAACCGTTTTTCCTGTATTTTCCGTTGCCATCACCTCACACGCCGTGGCTACCCACCGATGAGTTTATCGGCAAAAGCGATGCAGGCTCGTATGGCGATTTTGTGATAATGACAGACCATGTTGCAGGTCAAATAATGGAAGCAGTTAAATTAGCCGGTATCGAAGACAATACAATTATTATACTTACCAGCGACAATGGACCATATTGGCGTCCAGACATGATAGAAAGGTATGGACACCGTTCTGCCGGAGATTTCAGAGGTATGAAAGCCGACATCTGGGATGGAGGGCATCGCGTGCCTTTCATTGTGAAGTGGAACAAGCGTGTTAAAGCCGGCTCAGTTAGCAATGCCCTCACATCGCTAACAAATCTGATGGCAACCGTAGCAGATATCGTTGGTATGGACCCCGACAAATTAACCGGCATCGATTCGTACAGCATACTGCCCGTCCTATTAGGAAAATCAGAAGAAGTCCCTAATCAGGAAGCAATTATACATCATTCATCGCGAGGACATTTTGCCGTCAGAACCAACGAATGGAAACTCGTACAGGGAAAGGGCTCGGGAGGAATGAGTACCTCACCCCGCGAAGAGGCATTGTTGGAAGAAGACGGACAACTCTTCAACATGAAAAACGACCCGTCTGAGACCAATAACATGTTTGAAACCAGAAGAGATATAGTAGAGAATCTCTCGAAAATTTTGGAGGATATAAAAAATACGAAAAAAAAATAAAAAAGTTAAAAATTTGATTTTTTTATTATATTTTTGCAAAATATTTGAAAATTCAAAATTATCATGTCAAAGAATTTACAAATCTTAATTTTGGTAGGCGCTCCGGGTTCGGGTAAGACCACTTTTGCGCGCTATTTCCTTCGCACCGAGGCGAATTGGATGCGTCTGGGACGCGACGATTTTCGTGCTATGCAGTTTGTGCCGGTGGGCAATCTGCCTAATCACGAAGAACACCTTATTTCTGAACTGACCGACGCCGCTATTGAAGCTCTGCTCTACAAAAGATGTAACGTATTGATAGATGCCACCCATTGTCGCAAAAGGTACATTGACCACTACATAGAGCGCTTCAACCACCTTGCCGATATATCGTTCAAACTTTTTGATGTAGACGCTGTTACGCTTGCCGAACGCTGCTCAAAACGTTTCCAAAGCACAGGAAAACTAATCCCCAGAGGCACATTAAAGAAATTCATTAAAGAATTAGAGCTTTTGAAGCAGGAATTTGATTTTGCGCCGCGCCCCAAAATAGCTTTTGAAATTCCAGTTGTCCGCCCAGACGCCAATTTGCCGAAGGCTATTATCTGCGACCTTGACGGCACGCTTGCCATAATGTGCAACCGCAACCCCTACGATGCAACGCATTGCGACCAGGACGCCTTGAACGAGCCGGTAGCAAAAGTTTTGAACAGTTTTTTCGATATTGGCTACAAGATTTTATTAGTTACCGGACGCGAAGAACGGTTTCGCAAACCTACTCTTCGTTTCCTCGAAAAAAACAACATCGAATACCACGAACTCTGGATGCGTAAAACGAAGGATACCCGCAAAGACGCAATAATCAAGCGGGAAATCTTTGACGCCGAAATAGCCGGCAAATATTTCATAGAGTTCGTATTAGACGACCGCAATCAGGTAGTGGAAATGTGGCGCAAGGAACTCAAATTGCCGTGTTTTCAAGTGAATTACGGGAACTTTTGAATATAATTGACGTCCGCCTTCATTTCTTTTTATGATGCTTCTTATGTTGCGGCTTGTTATTAGCTTGTTTTTCAACATGTTTTGGCTTGGGCTTGTGATGCACATGAACCGGTTTATCGGGTTCGGCGGCGGGTTGCAGCTGTTTTCTGCTGACAACGAGCATTATTACTCCCAAAATAATAAACGGTATGCTCAAAAATTGCCCCATGTTCAAACCCAGCGCTGACAATATTTTGTCTTCGAGCGCCGAATCGTGAAGGTTTTTGATAAATTCGATACAGAAACGAAACACGAACACCATTATCAGGAACATCCCAAAAATAAGGTAAGGTTTAGGTCGGTTGTCTAACTTGCGGTACACATATCGCAACGTCAAGTATGTCAGCGCGTAATACAGCGCTTCGTAAATTTGCGTTGGATGCATCGGGATTGTTTCGCGGTTTCGCTCGAATATGAAACCCCAGGGCAGTGTAGTTGCTTGTCCGTATATTTCGGAGTTCATAAGGTTTCCGGTGCGGATAAAAAAACCAGCAACGCCTATAACTATTACCACGCGGTCTAATACCCAGATATAAGGCTTCTTGACCTTTCGCGACAGCAGATACAACGCTATCAAAATACCTATTGCGCCTCCGTGACTTGACAGACCGCCTTTCCAGGTAAACAGTATTTCTAACGGGTTTTGCAGATAATATTCATGGTTGTAAAAGAAACAGTCGCCAAGTCGGGCGCCAATTATTGTTCCCAAAACCATGTAGGTCAATGAGAGTTCTGCAAAATCGTCGGGTACTTTGTCGTGCTTAAGCAGCTCTTTGTAAGCATAATAACACGCAATGAAGGCGCCGGAAAAAAGTATCCCGTACCAACGAATAGTAAGCGAACCGATGCTGAACGCATCTGGGCTTACATTCCAATTTATTGACAAAAAAAGTTCTGACATAAAATTTTTTGATTTTTGATTTTAAAATTAACTATTAACTACTAACTACTGAAAACTGAAAACTAACTACTCCATTGCTCTGACTACTACCTGTGCAATATCTTCTACTAATTGCGAGCCGGCGCCTGCAAATGTTTTTTTGCATAGCGGGCACGCAGTGACTAATATATCGGGCTTTTGTGCTGTGAGGTTTTTCAGCGCTTCCTGAGCTATTTTTCTACGCTGGTCTATGGTCATAACCGCATTGCCCACGCCGGCGCCGCAACAAAGCCCCTCCTGCCGTTCAAACTGCGTATCCATAAGGTTGGCTGTCGCTCGAATAACCTGACGGGGAGACCGATATAACCCCGAATTACGCCCAAGGTCGCACGGGTCGTGGTAAACAGCCGACAACCCCGTGTAGTTCACTTTTATCGCACCCTTATCTATCAGCTGTTCAATGTATTGCGAATGATGCAAAACAGGTATTGGCAAACTGTATTCCTCGTTGAAAATCTTGAAACATATCGGACAAGGCGTAACCAACATTTGGGCGCTCGATTGCAGAATTATATCCGTATTTTTTTCTACCATCATAGCTGCCGTTTTTTCTTGCCCCAGCAATTTCAACGGTCTGCCGCAACATATTCCACCGTCTTTGTCCATTACCTGATAATTAATTTTCGCTTTTTCGAAAATTGTTTGCATCGCTTTGCCGGTCGTTGGCGTCAGGTGCGTCATGCAGCCGGCAAAATAAAGCACGTCGGCGCGGATAGTTTGGGTAGCCGGAAAATAACTGTATTGTTGGGGCGAATAGAATGATGCCGAGCTTCGCGCGTTCTGTTTCAGACGACAGGAGTCGATGCCTACCGGACAGGCTTGTACGCACCGCGCACACATTATGCACTGTTGGGCGGCAGCCTCCACGTCTCCCTGTTGATGCCGAAGCGACCGCAGAAAATATACGGTCGTTTTGCGGTCAAGCCGCGCCGCTGCCGACATCTGACAGGCATCAATACATAATCCGCAACGCGAACAGGAATGTATCTCAATATTTCCATATCCGGCATTGGTCTTTTGGCTTTGTATACCGGCATTGCGAAGTATTATCAATAGCATTTCGCAGGGTATGTGCATGAAACGCGACATGGGCAAGGCAAAGAAAAATACGCCAAGCGATATTGAATATGCCCACCACATAGGCAATATCAATGCTTCATTTGCAACGAAAGCCTCGAAAACCAAGCCGAAACCGCGCGTCAAAAAACTGCCCCCGCTAATTCCCGACGTAAAACTTTCGGCAAGAAGGCGCAACGGAAAAACAGTCCACAAAGCATACATGGCTATCCGGTCGCCAATTTTCAGTTTTGTGGTGCGACGCATACCAAGCATACGCGAATTGATGCGCTTGTAAACGGCTAAGCCTATACCAATCAACACTATCAGCAAAATGGCGTCCATCAAGAAAAACAGTAGCGCCCCGCGCAGCGTTGTGCCGGTTGCCATCACAAAGTAGCGGAAAAATATCGGAAAGTAAGGTAAACTAATACGTTCGGGACAGTAGAGCCTCACCTCCAAATGCCCCAGAATAATTAGCAAAAACCATCCGAAGGCTATGCTGGCGTGCATGAAACCTAACATTCGGTTGCGTTCGAATATCTTGCGATGCAATAGACATTCCATAAAAATTTCCTTTATGGAAATGAATATTTTGCGGCTGAAGATGCTTTTGGCTAATTTTTTTCGGTCTTCGGACGGCAACTCTCTGATTGTATTGATAATGCCGCCTATCAGGTACAGGCAAATGAAAACGAAACCAGCCATGAACGGCAACACAAAAGGGTCATATATAAATCGTTCGCGCATATTCTATTTTTGATATTCTATTTTTGATTTTTGGCTACTCAAATTATGCAGGTTAAGAACGATATTGCGGGTATTAACGCCTCGCGGACAAATAATTTGGCATTTTCCGCAGAGCATACATTTTTGTGCTTCGGCGCTAATGGCGTCTGTTTGTCCGCGCCTGACCAACAATTGCAGGCGACGCAGGTTGAGCGTTGTAAAATGTCCGGCAGAGCACGTCGCCATACAGGAGCCGCATCCGATACACGTAGCAAAAGACGGCTCAAGCTGCAACAAACGGGCTGATATGTCCTTTGACTGTTGGTCGAGGTCTATCGTACTACTCTTGCTTATACTGTATCCGAAAGTCATTTTTGATTGATTTTTAAAACGTATTGGTCTTCTGAAAACTGAAAACTGAAAACTGAAAACTAATTCATTTTACTTCTTATTTTATCCATTATTTCTTCGCGCCAGTTTTTTTCGGCGGCAACGCTTCTGATGTATTCATCTATTGTTGCGGCTGCTGCTCTTGCGTCGGCTAATGTTTCGGGAATAGTTTTAGGTCCGGTGCAGGCTCCCGCCAAGAACACGCCGGCAGCGCGTGTGTGGTTGCATTGCAGATATTCATCGGCGGGGGTCAGGAAGCCGTCTTTGCCGGTAGCTATTGTCAGCATCGCGGCTAACTGTTCGGTTTCAACCGTCGCTTCCATGCCCGACATGAGCACAACAAGGTCTACCGTCACTTTCAAAAGTTTTCCCATGAGAGTATCCTCAGCCTTTATTATTACTTGCCCGTCAATATTTTCGGCAGCTTCCGACAGGCGCCCGCGTACGAAGTTTACGCCGTATTGCGTTTGCGCCTCCAGATACATGTTCTCAAAATAGCGGTCGAACATCCTCAAATCCATGTAAAAACAGAATACCTCTGCGTCGGGATACATTTGTTTCATTTCGCAAGCCTGCTTAACAGCCGTTGCGCAGCACACTTTTGAACAATGCCTGTTATTAACTTTTTCGTCGCGCGAGCCCACGCAATGAATGAAGGCAACGCTGTGCGGAGGCTCGCCCTTTCGGGTAACGATGGGCTTACCCGAAGCAAACATCCGCTCCAAGTCCGACGAGGTTATTACGTTGTCGTAAATTCCGTAGCCGTATTCTTCTTTGCGGCGCGCGTCGAACAAATCGAAGCCTGTGGCGAGCAACACTGCCCAAACAGTAACTCCCTGACCATCGGAAAGCCATATCCTGAATTGCTGACCATCACGTTGAATATCAACTACAGAAGTGTTGGCAAGCATTTTTACAGTTTTGCCGCTTTCCAACCCTTTTATCAAGTCGGCGGTAAGTTTTGGAGCATTTCGTTGAAACGGAAACAGCCTGTCCCATTGAGCCACGTGTCCGCCAGCAAGTCCTTCCTTTTCGACAAGCAAAACCTCATACCCCATCTGCGAAAGCTGCGTAGCGGCTTCTATACCCGCAATCCCAGCTCCTATTATTAATACATCATACATTATATAATACTATATTGTCTTATCTCTTCATTCTTCATTCTTCATTACATACAGTTGTCCGGTTTCGAAGCGTACCACTTTTACCTTTTCGCCTGCGTTGATGTATCCTATCTGGCATATTGCATCATACAGTTTTCCGTCTATATCTATTTTTCCGGCGGGGCGCAGCATGCTTCTGGCAGTTCCGGTGGCGCTCGTCAATCCCGACAGGTCGTCGAAACTCACATATCCTTCCGAGCTTCTCTGTTCGGCGGTGAGCATCACTGTTTTAAGGCGCGGATTATCTAAAAACGATTTCCCAAGCCGTATCGACACAATCATTGCCATAGCTGCCGACCCTATTACGATACACGTTGATTTAAACAGTGATGTCATTCCGAAAGTAAAATCCCATTCGAAAACGATATTGTCTATCATCGCCAGGCTAAGCCCAAACACCATCAGTATAATTCCCAGAATGCCGGCTACGCCAAAGCCGGGCAAGGCAAAAATCTCTATCGCTATTAAAATCAGTCCGGTAAAAAATATCATCAGTTCCCAGTGGTTAGCAAGTCCTTCGAGATAAAGTGGCGCAAAGTAAAGCGTTGCCGCAGTGAGCGATAGCGCAAGCGGGAAACCTATTCCGGGCGTCTGCAACTCGAAATATATGCCTCCAATTATTAACATTATCAGCAGGCTTTGCAGGTATGGACTGACAAGGAGTTGAATAATTTTTTCCAACGGCGTCAATACGTAGCGCACTATTTCGTAGTCTGCGATATTGTTCATAGCTAAAATATCTTCAATTTTTTCGGCTTTCCCTTCGCAAAAGCGCAGTCTGATAGCTTCTTCGGTTGTCAGTGTCAGCACCTTTGATGCGTCTATCACTCCCGGTATCGTAACGGTGGGGTCTACCATTGCTTCTGCTATTCGCGGGTCTCGTTTCCAGCGGAAGGTTGTGTCGCGCCCCACAACTATTGTATCTTTGCCGTGTGCTTCGGCTGTGGCGCGCATCATAGACCGCATGAAAGATTGATACTTGTCGGGCACATCCTGTCCGGTCTGGTTTACTACTGTTGCAGCGCCAATGCTGGAGCCCTCGCGCATGTATATCTTGTTGGCAGCTATAGCAATAAGCGCTCCGGCTGAAATAGCGTTGTTGTCTACAAAAACGTACACCGGAACGGGACAATTGAGTATCTTGGTGCGAATAGAATCGGCGGCGTTGAGCATACCTCCGTAGGTATTCATGTGAATAATAACGAAGTCGGCGTTCATCTCTACTGCGCGGTCGATGCTTTGCATGGTAGTGCGCCACGTGGCAGGACCTATTTCGCGCTTCAGGTCGAATATGTAGACCGTCTTTCCGGCAACATGTATGCTGTCATTAGCATTGACAGGCAGGATAGACAGGCAAAAAACGATAATCAATATTAACTGTTTCATCAAAAATTAAATTTTTCACAAAAGTACATAAATATATTGATTTTTTTGCAAAAAAAATGTTTTTTTTTTGAAGGCAACGAAAAAAACGGTAGGTATAAATCTTCAGCCCATTTTTCAATAACTGTCACCTCTCGTGCTTATACATTTAATATAATGTATAATTCAAAAACGATTTTGCAAAAATAAAATTCCGGTTCTGAAAAAAATACAGAAAAATTTGAAAAAAATTTGCAGGTTAGAAAAATTATTTGTATCTTTGCTTTTTTTTAATTTTAAATCATATTCAAATGAAAAAGGTGTGTTTAGTAGTAGTTATTTGTCTGTTTTTGGGCATGTTAGTTGCATCTTGTGGTAGCAGCAGACCTTGTCCTGCTTATCGTTCGGTTTCTCCTGTGACCGCGTCGGTTGATTTGCCTGCAAGCGATATCCAGCAATCCATTTAAGCTATTTATTTTGGAGTGAAAAAGCGGATTGTTGTTTTTCTTGTTGCAATCAATTGCATTTCTGCGATATACGCTCAAGGTGAGATAGACCACCAGCAGAGAGTATTTTTTCGCAACGAGTGGTCTGTAGCGCTAATGCTAAATTCCAACGGTTTTGGAGGCAATTATCGCTATGGACAACGTATAAATGCTGCCGACAAGCGGTTGTATGAAATCGATTTCGCCTACCTCCGCGACCCGAAAGAATACAAATCGTATGTTGCCGTTCGCTATTCCAATGCCCGGTACGTTGAAGGCAAAACAAACTTAGCTTTCAATTTCAGGATAGGCTACGGAAAACAGCATGAAATGTACCGTAAGCATGACCGTGGCGGCATAGCTATACGGCGCTTTTATAATTTTGGTCCTTCTCTTGCCCTGCTCAAACCGATATACTACGATATTGGTGAACATATTGGCGGAGGCGACTTGGAACGAATTCCTAATCCGCAGAGATATGACCCCTTGTGGAACTCTCAGAACATGTATGTTATAAATCGGTCGTCGTTCTTTAAGGGCTTTGGCGAAATAGGACTTGTGCCGGGCGCCTTCGGAAAGTTCGGCTACAATTTCGAATTTAGCTCTCATGACAGGATTATACACGCATTAGAAGCCGGACTAATAGCCGAGGGTTTTATTAAGCGATTAGAAATCATGGACTTCAGCAGACCCGACATCAGCCAAAGTCGGACAGCACAAAACCGGCAGTTCTTTCTGACAATTTTTCTTAGCTACAGGTTCGGCAGAATAGTCGACCCGTATGAAGTTAGGAGAAGGCGTGAACAATCAAGAGAAATCAGTTATTAACGAATAAATTGTATGGAGTTGATTATGAACGCAATAACAGTTTTTGTAGAATTTTTTTCAAAAAAAAAATCACTTTTTTTTCATAAAAATTCAAAAAAAGTTTGTAGTTTAAAAAAATGGCAGTATTTTTGCTGCAAATTAAGATGTAATAATTTTTAATAAAATAAATAAACAAATTAGTAGTAATAAAATGAAAAGGTATAATTTGATTTTTATGCTTGCCTTATTAACAGGCATTGCGATTAGTGGCTGTAATCCTTTAAAGAAAATGAAGGATAACAGTCGGGATGTCAGATACAACGTTAATCCCCCTGTACTTGAGTTAGTTGGCGACCAGGTGGCAATAAACATTAGCGGTTCGTATCCTCCCAGATACTTCAATCAGAACGTGATAGTTACGCTAACTCCGACCTTGCGAGCCGGCACAAGCGAATTAGAACTTCCTGAAACAAAAGTACAGGGTGAAAGTGTTAGAGATAACCACAGAGTTATCAGTTGGGACAATGGCGGGTCTTTCTCTTATTCGGAAAGCATCCCCTACAGACCTGATTTTCAGTTATCAGAGCTTGTTCTGAATATCGTTGGTACTCACAAGGGTAACGCGCTCCATTTTGACCCGGTCAAAATAGCTGACGGTATCAACGTAACAGCGCTTTTAGTCGAAAAGAACGGAAAAAGCATTTATGCGCCTGACCAGTTCGTTCGCACCACTCCTGACAGGTTTGAAGCCGACATCAGGTATTTGATGCAGCAGTCGGATGTTCGCGTGGCAGAGACCAGAAGACCTGAAATTCAGGCTCTCAACGATGCTGTACGCGCCGCCGCCGCAAATGAAAGGATGTCCTTCACGGGCACCGTTCTTTCAGCTTATGCGTCGCCCGAAGGACCCTTCGACCTGAACGAACGACTTTCAACAAGTCGCGGAAGAACGAGCTTGGACTTCTGGAACAGAAATTTCAGAACAGCTGACGTTCAGCAAGTTATGGGCTCTGAATTGTTGGAAGTTGTTACCACGCCGGAAGACTGGGATGGTTTCAGACAACTCATGGAGCGCTCGAACATCCGCGATAGAGACCTGATACTGCGTGTTCTCTCTATGCACTCTGACCCCATAGTTCGCGAGCGTGAGATTAAAAATGTAGCAGCAGCTTATGAAGAAATAAAAGTACAAATTCTTCCCGAATTGCGCCGTGCCAAACTGACGGTGAACGTTAAACTTGAAGGCTGGTCAGACCAGGAGCTCAATGCTCATTTCGACCGCGACCCCTCGGTTTTGAAGGTAGAAGAAATCCTGTACACTGCAACCCTTACTCAGGATGCAAATCGCAAGTTGGCTATATATCAGGCTGCAGCGCGTCAGTTCCCCAACGACTATCGCACCAAGAACAATCTTGGCGTTGCACTGTTGAACTTGGGTCGCACAGCTGAAGCTAAGACCGCACTAACCGAAGCCAGAGCTGTTTCTGACAACGAAATCGTTAAGAACAATATGGCAGTAGTATTATTGCGCGAGGGCAATTATGCAGCGGCAGAAGAGCTGCTGAACTCAGCCGGCTCGAGAGACGAGGTGAAATACAATCTGGGTACAATTAAAATAATTGAAGGCAACTATCCCGATGCAATCAATCACTTCGGCAATCAGGTAGAAGTAAATGCTGCCCTGGCAAAATTATTGTCAAAAGACAACAATGCGGCTCTGTCTACTTTGAACGCGATAAGAAGCGAAGCGGCTTTAGTTTTCTATCTCAGAGCTGTAACAGGTGCGCGTTTGAACAACACCGATATGGTAATCCAAAACCTGCGTCAGGCTGCAACAAGAAGCCCCGAGCTGAAAGCAAATGCAGTGAAAGATGTGGAATTTGCGAATTACTTCCAGGACCCACAGTTTAGAGCTATAGTTCAGTAATAATATAACTCAAAATATAACAAAACCGGTAAGATTTTCTTACCGGTATTTGTTGTTTCTATTACAAAAATATTGTCATTATACTTTTGTCATACTTTTGGATATTCGCCATCTAATTTTCGTGGTAAGAAAAAACCTTTAATACAGTTGGGATTGCGAATACATATCTGAATGTGGTCTTTTTCACGAAATCCCGCATTTGGATACAATTCAGTTCCTTCCGTAAAAACGCCTCTAATTGAGTCGAATGGCTGTTGAAGTGAGTCTTCTTCAAATGTATGTAGGGTTTCAATAACCGCACAGTCTAACTCGCGAAGCAAGAGGTCACCTATTCCGCCGATAGATTTATTTTCTGGGAAAATAACAAAATTTGATGTTGATTGCAGCATTTTATATGCTTTTTTCAATAGTTGAAGGTTGTCAAAATCAAGCAAATCCAGACAATAACCCAAGTCAATAACAGCCCCTATTACAGCAGGTTTTTCAATTTTTCCTTTTGACATGTTAGGAAATTTTTGCAAATGCAAAGCAAACTCCATGGCACGAGATGGACTGTTTTCCCAAAAATATGAACCATGCCCCAACCAATCGTAATTGTTTACGCTTCTTTTTAAAAATGTCTCACCTTTAAGTACTTTCATGGCAACTGACTCATCGCATCCATGAAAACCAAGTACTAATCCCGAACGTGTTGAATACATAACTTATTGGGTTTCAATGGGTGGGACATACAAGTGTTTGTACGGCTCGGTTAAACTACCTTCTCTCGTACAAATTCCGGCTCTACTCAAAAAGTCCAATGCCAATTCTCTGTTTCCAGCCGCCTTCTTTATGAAGTCATCCATATATTCAAGAAGATTATGCCTTTCTTTATCTGTCATAATATTTCAATTTTAAGTAAAAAACACCGCAAAAATACAAAATATTCTCAAGACACCAAAATGTTTTTTCGTTAACCCTACAAAATATTTTGGAGTTGTTCCCTTATCTTCTCCAATTCATCTTTCATTTTTATAACAATAATCTGCATTTCGGCGTTGTTTGCCTTAGAGCCGATGGTGTTTATTTCGCGTCCTATTTCCTGGACTATAAATCCTAATTTTTTTCCTGTACCGTCGCCCTCGTCCATTGTAGAAATGAAATACGAACAATGGTTGCGCAGCCGGACCTTTTCTTCGGTGATGCTGATTTTGTCGAGGTAATAAATCAGCTCCTGCTCAAACCGGTTCTTGTCTACGTTGTTTTCGCCAACAAATTCGACCAAATTTTGCTGCAAACGGCTCTTGATATATTCAATACGCTGTGGTTCAATCTTTTCTACATCTATCAGATAGGCTTCAATTAGTTTTATTCGCTTTAGCATGTCTTTCATCAGCGCTTGCCCCTCCTGTTCTCTGAAGTCGTTAGCCATCCGCAACGCTTCGCGTATACATTCGAGCAGGACTTGCCACTCATTTTCGTCGGGCGACTGACGCTCAAGCGACAAAATGTCGGGCAACCGGATTATAGAATTAAGTATGTCGGGCGGCATCGGAATATTGTATTGCGCAGATATATCAGCCAATTGGTTGTAATAACTTTTTATTGCAGTTTGGTTCATCTGCGGCATCAACTCGTCAGCTGTTTCTTCCACAGTGATAAGGAGTTCTATTTTTCCGCGCTGCAAAGAGCCGAGTATTTCGTTGCGTATCTCCAACTCCCTGTCTTTCCAGGCGCCGGGTATCTTTATAGTATAATCAGCCTGTCTACTGTTGAGAGTTCTGATTTCAACGGTCATCTTCCGCGTATCGTTCAGTCGTTCGGCTTTGCCGAAACCGGTCATTGATTTCATGTATTATAATTAAAAAATTTTACAAAAGTAGAAATAAAATTTCAATTTCAAGACAAAAACTGTAACTTTACGTTTTTTTTTAACATCATGAAGTATACATTTGTATTATATATCGCTGCTTTTGTTGCCGCTCAGGAGAACGTTCCGCTCACCTTTTGCATTGACGAGGCGGTAGTTATAGCCCTGAACAATCACCCCGTAGCCAGCAAAATCGATTTTGCAGAAAGAAAAGATGTTTTGCTGCAGCAACAATCGCTCGAACTTGAGCCCGTGCAGTTAAGATATTGGCGTTCGGGCGCTTCGGCTGGAACACATACTCTTTTTTCGGCAACGCAAAACTTCGGCTCTATCCTCGAACACGTCAGACGCGCACAACATCATCGCGCGGCAATATCTGCACAGCAAGCCGCGCGAACGCTTACCGTCGAGGAGCTTGCATGGAAAGTGAAAGCCGCCTACACGGATGTGGTCTATTATAATCAGCGGTTGGAAATAATGCTGGAGCATGCCCCGCTTTTTGAGGCGCTCATCTATGTTGCCGAAGCCCGCATGACTGCCGACAGCATATCCGATTTGGAGCGTGTTTCAACCGGTGCACGCTATGCAGCCTTTATCAGCCGCATGTATATTGCCCAGGAAGAGGCTAAGCGCGCCGAATTGCGCCTGAGACAGATAATGAACCTGCCCGACGAAGAAATAAAAATCAGCCAGACAACGCTTGGTTTATACCAAATACACCCGGACAAGCCGGTAAACGAACGCTTTAACCCCGTCAAACACAATGCGTTTGACGATGCCATGTTGAGTGAGGCGCAGGCGGCTGTAAATTTAGAAAAAAGCCGGATGTATCCTGCTATACATGCCGGATATGTTTACCAAAACATTGAAGGAGCGGGCAGATTTCAGGGATGGATGGCGGGGATGTCGCTGCCGGTGTGGGTACAGCCACAGAGGGCGCGAATTAAGCAGGCGCAAACAGACCTGAAAATAAAAGAAATGGAAACAAAATACCGCCAATTTTCTGACAACGTGCATGTTGAAACACTTAAATCACTGTTGAACGATTATTTTCTGTTAATCAGTTTTAGCCGCGAAAACCTGTTAGTTGAAGCAGGATTGATTGTAGATGAGGTAGAAAAAAATTTTTTAGCCGGACGCATCACCGATTTTGCTGGCGCGTTCACAAAGTTGGGCGATGCTGTAAATTCCCACCTTAATTATTTGGAATACATGAGTTTATATAACCAGACGGCATTAGAATTAGAGTTTTTCACGCAGTGATAAAAACTAAAAAAAGTTAAAAAATGTGGTACTTTTTGAAAACTTAAAAAAGTATTTGTATCTTTGCGCAAATTTTATAAACAGTTTCAGCAATGAGTAAGATAACAGTAGTAGGCGCCGGAAACGTGGGCGCCACGTGTGCAAACGCTATTGCACAGAAGGAGTTGGCAAGCGAATTGATAGTGCTTGACATTAAAGAGGGTTTCGCCGAAGGTAAGGCTTTGGATATGATGCAGACCTCAGCCTTATTGGAGTTCGATACCCGCATCAAGGGGGTAACGGGCGATTACAGCGCTACTGCCGGTTCGGAAGTAGTGTTAATAACCTCTGGCGTACCGCGTAAGCCGGGTATGACGCGCGAGGAATTAGTTGGCGTGAACGCAGGCATAGTGAAGGATGTTACCGAAAACATTCTAAAATATTCGCCTGATGCAATAATAGTGGTCATCAGCAACCCTATGGACACTATGACCTATTTGGCGTTGAAAACAAGCGGATTGCCTAAAAACAGGATAATCGGCATGGGCGGCATATTAGACAGCGCCCGTTTCAAGTGCTATCTCAGTCAGGCATTGAACTGTCCGGCTACTGACCTTGAAGCGACCGTTATAGGCGGTCATGGCGATACAACAATGATACCTCTCAAGCGTTTTGCGAGTTACAAGGGTTTGCCCGTTTCGCAACTTTTGAGCGCCGAGGCGTTAGATAAGGTTGTAGCCGACACTAAGGTAGGCGGCGCCACGCTCACCAAATTGCTCGGCACGTCGGCATGGTATGCTCCCGGAGCCGCAAGTGCCGCATTGACAGAATCAATAGTGCGCGACCAAAAGAAAATATTCCCCTGCTGTGTCGCCCTCAACGGCGAATACGGACAGAACGACATCTGTATAGGTGTACCCGTTGTGACCGGAAAATCGGGATGGGAAGCAATAGTTGATTACAAACTCGACAGCGAAGAGCAAGCATTGTTCAACAAAAGCGCTGACGATGTTCGTAACGTAAACCAGGATTTGGTAAAATTGAACATGTTATAATTCAGAAAAGGTGGCGGGGAATTAGCAAGAAAATACCTTCGCGTGCGCCTTTCGCAGTTCCTTCTCTTTGTATCTCAGTTCAGCACAGAGATGCAAAGAGAGGATATGTGTTGTAACACGAAAAAATATTTAGTAAAATTTGTCTTTAATAAAATAATGTATAAAATGAAAATCAAAATTATTACGTTTCTGATGTGTCTGACAGTCTGTGTTAGCGGTCAGACCTTGAATAATCAGGTTGATTCCCTGAGTTATGCTTTTGGCGCTTTTTTTGGCAGGAACATCCAGTCGAGTGTGCAGTCCGGCGGTTTTCCGACTGTCAATGCCCGTGTTCTTGTGCAGGCTATTCAAACTCTTTTTGAGAACGAGGCGGAGCTAAAAATGACGCCTGAGGAGGCAAGCATGTATATCAACGTGCAGTATGCCAAACTGTTAGAAGCGAGGTACGAAGGAAACCGAACTGCGGGGCTCCGGTTCTTGGAAAATAACCGAACAGCTCCCGAAGTTGTGACACTTCCCAGCGGCTTGCAATACAAGGTAATAACGCCCGGAGACGGACCAAAACCTACAGCCGCCGACCAGGTAACCGTTCATTATCACGGCACACTGATAGACGGCACAGTTTTTGACAGCTCGGTAGAGCGTGGACAGCCGGCAGTTTTTGGCGTTACGCAAGTGATACAGGGCTGGGTCGAAGCTCTGCAATTGATGCCGGTAGGGTCAAAATGGATTTTGTATATCCCCTCCGAACTTGCTTACGGCAACACACAACGTCCGGGAGGCGTCATAGAGCCATATTCGACGCTTATTTTCGAAGTAGAGCTAATTTCTATAAACAATTAAGAATTTTTAACATAGCTGTTTCAAATATTTATAGTAATTTTGCCGTTTTATTATTTTAATCAAAAATCAAAAAATTAGTAATGTTTAAAAAGAGTTTATTATTTAGTATTTTAGCCGCGGCAGTAATTTTGCTGTCTTCCTGCGGCGGGAAAAAACCTAATTACAGTGTTCGATTGAAATCCGATTCCGATTCTGCAAGTTATTACATTGGTTTTTACTATGGAGTTGGCATCTCAAGTTCGGAATTTGAAGATATCAATATCGATGCATTAGCAAAAGGTTGGCTCGATGCTACAAAAGCTTTCAAAGAGCTTGACGACATGGAGTTAAATGAAAAAATGATGGATATCCAAAATTTCTTGAACGATTTCATCATGAAAGTGCAGATGCGCGCCGGCGAAAAGAACTTAGTAGAAGGTCAGGAGTTTTTAGAGGCAAACCAGCGCAAGCAAGGCGTTTTTACGCTTCCCAGCGGGTTGCAGTATAAAATCATCAGGGAAGGCACGGGTGCAAGAGCCGGAAGAGACGATACGGTGGAGGTGCACTATCACGGCACACTTATTGACGGCACAGTGTTCGACAGCTCTAAAGACCGTGGATTGCCGGCTCAGTTCAATGTAGGTCAGGTAGTAGCAGGCTTCAGCGAAGCGTTAACCCTGATGAGCGAAGGAGCCGTATGGGAAATATACATCCCATCTGAATTAGGCTACGGCGCACAAGCCAGACCGCCAAGCATAAAACCCCACAGCGTTCTGATTTTCGAGTTGGAGCTGCTCAAAGTAATGCAGGAAGACGAAATAGTCGATTTCGGTTTTTAGACACAAAAAAAATTAAGGTAAATCAGCTGCAACTTCGTTGCAGCTGATTTACCTTTTTATTTCCTGTTTTCTGGGGATGCACGGATTGGGCTGAGAAGACTGATGTTCACGGATTTTTTGGAGGGAAGGCATAAAAGAAAAAGTTTCAATTTACCTTTTACCTAATGTATCTATAATCTTTATTTTTTCTTGCAAGTCCCTCATTTCGGCTTTCCCATTTTCAATCATTCGTTGCACGCTTGCTACCATTGCTTCCGATTTCTTTGATTTTGAGAAGAAGCCGATGTTGTTTTCCCATATCACGAGGTCGCTTTGCAACTGCTGAAGCTTTCTTGCAAGCTTGTCGCGTTCCGAGCCAAGTTTTCCGTGCGACTTGGGCGCCGAGACCATGGTTTCTATTTTGCTCTTGTACATCATCCGGTTCTTTTCGCCGTCTTCTATGCGCAAGGCTTCAAACTGACTGTTTATAGCCTCGCGATACTCGTCTTGTATCTTTTGCTTTTGCTTCATAGGCACAAAACCTATTTCGCTCCACTGCCTCTGCAAGTCCTTCAACTCTTCAAAACTTTCCTTTGGATTTGCGGACTGTTTGAAGTTCTTTATCTTAGAAATTATGGCGCGCTTTGCTTTCAGATTGTTTTCATATTCAGCGTCTATTGCCGAATAATATTTTGACTTTTGTTCAAAGAAATAGTCGCACGCTTTCCTAAATCGCTTCCACACTTCGTCGCGATTTTTTGACGGCACTACGCCTATTTCGCTCCATTTTTCCTGCAGCGAAACAAACTCTTCGGTAGTTGCCCTCCACTCAGTGCTGTCTTTCAAAGCCTCAGCCTGAACGCAAAGGTCTTGCTTAAGTTGCAGATTGTTTTCCTGCTCTTCTTTCTTATTGCCCGAGAATTCGCGTTTTTTTGCAAAGAACTTGTCGCACAGTGAGTGAAAACGCCTGAACAGTTTACCGTTATCTTTTTTATTGGCGCTACCAATGGTGTTCCACAGCTTTTGGATTTCGAGGATTTCCTGAGTTAGTTTAATCCACTGGTTGGTTGTGGTAATAGGTTGCTGCAATATCTCATCAATCCTTTCGCAAAGGGCTTCTTTTGCTTCCTTATGTTTATTTTGGGTATCCCGCAGGTTATCAAAAAAGCTCTGATGCTTTTTGTTCACTTGCGAGGACGCCGCCTTAAATCGTTCCCAGATTTCAACGCGCATCTCCTGAGTAACAGGTCCTATTTCGCGCCATTGCTCGTGATAGGTCTGCAAACTCTTGAAGGCGTTCACTACTGAGGGCTCGAGTATCAGCGCTTCAGTTTTTTCGCACAGTTCTATCTTTGCAGCAAGGTTTCGCTTGAAATCCAGGTCGCGCAAGTCCTTGTTGATCTTAATGTAGTCATAGAACAACTCAACAAAATGGTGGTAAGTGTCCCACAGGTTTTTCACCTCATTTTGCGGCACAAGCCCTATGGTTCGCCAACGATTTTGCAAATTTCGGAACTGATGAAAAGTTTCGCTTATCGATTCCGACCCTTTTGCTAAATCCTTCAGTTCTTCTATTATTTTGAGTTTCTCTTCGAGGTTTTTTTGTTTTTCAGCCTCTAAGCGCTCATTTTGAATGTTACGAATTTCGCGATACCTGCCCAGCACGCCTTTAAATTCTAACTCCTGCTCGTCTTCGAAAACGAAATCGTCTTCTATTCCGCCTGATTCAAGATATTCCGTTCGTTTCACATCTTCTTCTGCCTTCAGTTTCTTGTAAAAGTGAAACTTAATGGCGTCCAATTCGTTACGAACGGCATCTATTTCGCCACTGTCAAGCAACTCGCGAAAGTGGTCTACCATCTCTTTGCGGGTAAAACCACTGTAATCGACCGTTGTCTCTTCGGATTCGATATCAAGTACCTCATCCTCCTGCACATCATCAATAGATGGCACGCTAACTCGAAGCATATCAGCTTCTAACTGCTCCTGGATATGATTTGTCATAACCTTAAAATTACATCAAAAATTCAGCCACGAAAATAGATATAATTTTGCAAACAAGCAAAAAAAAATAAAAAAAATAACATTTTTTTGTACTTTTGAGCAAAAAAATTTAATCGGTCTATCTTTAAAACACGTATTAATATTCTTGTATTCATGGCGTTAGTGTTATTTAGACCTAAAACTGAAATAGACAGAAAAAATAAAGCTTGACAAGCTTACCGGGTCATCCATTTCTAAAGTTTGTCCGTTTGGTAATTTGAACTTTGAAGTGGAGCCTTGTGTTAAGCCCATTTTCATGCCCATCGCGAAGTTTGGCGACAGAACAAATTCGCCGCCAAAACCGGTACTCAAGCCAACAGATACGGCTGTAGCCTGTATAGTAATATTGTCGGGTATCAGCGATTCGGCATAAAATACGGGACCTAATGCAACAGTTCCAAAAATATTAAAATTATTACTATTGAAACCATGTCGAAATGTCCATCCCGGCGCAACAAAAACGATACGGTGCTTTATCTGCACTGTACTTGCCCTTCCTAATGTGGGTATTTGAATGTTTTCACCTGACACCGAGCAGTGAACTCCGCTAACATGCAGCGCTATACCGTTGCTTTGGTTAAAATAATACTGGAGTTCGGTTTCCCACGAAAACCCATTTCTGATACCCTTATGCAGTTCGTCAAAACTCCACGAACCGCTTGGCTCCGGGTCTTTGCCCATACGATATGCGTAGCCAAGACCTAAACCCCAACGAAATTTACTGTATTGCGGAGTAGACCAAACTATATTTGCCGGCTGAACAAAATTTTGATGTTGCTCGGTAATCCGGTACTCTGCTACATACCCGATAGGCATCATGATCTGTTCAACAACGCCGCCTGCTGAAACCTGATACTCAATAGAGGCATCGCCAACTTTGATAATTTTACAATAAATGGTATCATTGTTTGTCGTAATTATCAAATCCTGAGCAACCACAGGCAACGATGCCACAGATATCACTAATATTACAATCAATCTCTTCATGTTCTTTTAAATTTAAATTTTAAAATTTTCTGCAAAAATACAAAAAAAATCTAAAAAAAACTATTTTTGTTCAAAAAAATCGTATTTTTGCATGATTTTTAAATTTAGTATTGATACATGCCAAAAAGAATCGTATTATTCTGTATATTAGCTATGTGGATGTTGTGCGCAGGCACAGTTTCCGCACAGAGGTCTGTTGAGCAGTATGACCCTGACAGGCTTTATAAACAAGCTGTTGAGCTGTTTGAGCGGGAGATGTATACCGCTGCCCGTAAACTTTTTGAAGATGTGATGGAAGAGGCGACGGACAGGCGCGATTTCATTTATGCCAACTCTCAGTATTACATAGCGTTGTGTGCTATAGAACTTACACAGCCCGATGCTGAAAGCCTGCTTATGCGTTTTATCAGCGATAATCCTGATAATCCGAAAACTCCCTACGCAAATTTCCGTATGGCGCGCTATCACTATAATAGCAGAAGATACAGACGCGCTATAGAACGCTTTGAAATGGTGTCGCCAAGAGACTTGGATTCAAGCCAGGCTATAGAGTATCATTTTTTGCTGGGTCACAGCTACTTTATGGAGCTTGACAATGTTAAGGCGCGGGCGTCGTTTTTCCAGATTATCAACGCCAGCGAGCCTAAATTTGCAACTCCGGCGCTGTATTTCTTTTCACATATAAATTATGTAGACCAAAATTACGAAACAGCTCTGCAAGGGTTTCTCAGATTGCGGGATGACGATACTTTTGCGGGAATGGCTGTGTATTATGTCGCGCAAATATATTTTTTACAGGAAAATTACGAAAAGGTAATAGACTTTGCAGCAGGTATCATCGATTCGGTCACTCCCAACCGCAGAGACGAGGTGTTGCGTTTGGTAGGCGAATCGTATTACAGATTAGGAAAATACGCAGAAGCAATACCGTTTTTAGAAGAATACGTAAGAGGCAAAAATCCTACGGCAGAGGACAATTATCAATTAGGTTACGCATTTTATCACACCGGCGACTGTGCCCGCGCTATCCCCTATTTTGAGCGTGCCTCTAACAGCGCAAGCTCTCTGGGACAGAACGCATTAGTGCATCTTGGCGATTGCTATATAAAGGCAGGCGAAAAACAGCGGGCGCGGTTAGCGTTCCAGCGGGCGGCACAAATGAACTTCGACCCCGAAGCACAGGAGAACGCGCATTTCAACTTTGCAGTGATTAGCTACGAGCTGATGATTTCTCCGTTCAACGAATCTATAAGGAGTTTCAACGAATTTATTACCCGATTTCCAAACTCGACCCGAATAGACGAGGCATACAATTATTTAGTGATGGCATATACCACCACGCGCAACTATCGACTGGCATTAGAATCTATCGAAAAAATAACTGTAAGAAACGATAATATACTTCGGGCGCTTCAGCGGGTTGCTTTTTTTCGCGGATTGGAACTTTTTAACGACCTCAGATTTGGCGAGGCAATAGAAATGTTTGACAAATCGCTTGAGCATGCCCGTTTTGACAACCAGATAGCCGCCCGCAGCGTATATTGGAAAGCCGAATCGCAGTACCGGCAAGGCAATTTTCAACAGGCGCATGATTCTTACCGCCGATTTATATCTATGCCGCAAGCCTCAAGAACAGAAGAGTTTGTGCAGGCAAACTACGGATTGGGCTATGCATCGTTCAGCCAGAAAAACTATTCCGATGCGTTGCAATGGTTCAGAAGATATGTTACCGCTATGAACGACGCCGCCACAAGAACCGTTGCCGATGCACACAATCGTATAGGCGACTGCCTCTTTATGCAGCCAGCATACTGGCAAGCAATAGAAAGCTACGAAAGGGCGTTGAGGATAAACCTGTCCACGCCTGATTATTCTCTTTTCCAAATGGGATTCACGTTCGGATTGGTAGACCGACAGGAACGAAAAATTGAAACCCTGAACGACCTCCTGACAAGATTTCCGCGCTCCAGTTATGCCAACGTAGCCTTGTTTGAGATAGGCGTCAGTCATGCAAATATGGGTAGAAACGAGCAGGCTATAAGTTCGTTCCGAAGATTAGTGAACGATTATCCAAACAGCAGTTTCGTTAGCAGAGCCTTGTTGCAGTTAGGATTGATGTATTATAACATGGATAGAGGCAGTGAAGCCCTTGAGTTCTACAGAAGGGTAGTTTCGGATTTTCCTAATTCTCCCGATGCCCGCAGCGCCCTAACAGGCATCAGGAACGTATATATGGATATGAACGATGCCGACGGATATATCGCATACACGGCGACGCTGGGCAATATGGTCAACGTCAGCATCAGCGAGCAGGATTCGCTAACTTACAGAGTTGCCGAAAATTTGTGGATGGCAGGCAACTGTGTGGGCGCAATAAACAATTTGACAAATTATCTTGAGCGTTTCCCACAGGGCAATTTCAGGATAAATGCCAACTTTTATCTGGCTGACTGTCGTTTACGCACCGGAGACAACACAGCAGCGCTTATTGGTTTCGAATATGTTATTAGTCAGCCGCGCAGCATGTTCACCGAGCAGGCTTTGATGTCGGCTTCGGCGCTTTACTTTAACCTCGAACGTTTTGAGGAGGCTCTTACATCCTACAGGAGACTTGAGAGCGGAGCCGACATAGCAAGCAATATCTTAGACGCGCGCATAGGAATTATGCGTAGCCTTTTTCGATTGAAAAGGTACAACGAGGCAATAGAAGCTGCCGGAAATGTGCTGGAAAACAGAGACCTGCCGCCCGAACGCGCACGTGAAGCACAGTTCATACTCGCACAAGCCTATCGCGAATCGAATAATTTGAACGCCGCCCTGACCGAATATAGAAAAGTAGCAACTGAAGTAAGCAGCGTAGAAGGAGCAGAATCGAAATTCCATATAATAGATATCCTTTTTCGACAAAACAGATTGGATGACGCAGAAAATGAAATATTTGATTTCGCCGAAAGAAGCACCCCGCATCAATACTGGATGGCGCGAAGTTTCATACTGCTGAGCGATATATCAGTATCCCGAAACGACGATTTTCAGGCTATTCACACACTGAACAGCGTAATTGAAAACTACGACGTCCAAAACGACGGAATCATAGAGCTGGCAACAAGCAAAAAAAGAGCGATAGAAAACAGGATTAATAACGTGAGAGAAGTAAGAAGGGAGGATGTGGAAATTCGAATAGGAAACTGAAAACTATACATGGGAAATTACAATTTTAAGAAAGACCTGCCTGAGGGTCAAAAGGCTGAAAAAGAGGCTATAGAAAAACTAAAAAAATATTATTCTATAGACCGGGATGATGATTTTCAGATATGTAACACAACTGATTTTGACATTAAAATCGTTTCAAAAAATATCAGTTTCGAAGTAAAAAATGATTTAATGGCAGAACGAACCGGCAACGTTGCAATAGAATACGAAAGTAGGGGCAAGCTGTCGGGTATTAGCGTCACAAAAGCTGATTTTTGGATATATAAGTTTACTGGATTATTTTTTATGTTTGAAACGGAAAAAATAAAAAGGGAACTACTTGTAAACCAAAATTTTCACAAAAAAGTTACTGGCGGCGATTATGGCAGCAACACAAAGATGTATCTCGTTAAGGTAAACGAATTTAAGACCTGGGGAATTGAACTATGTTAGAAAACATCCAATCATTTCTTGACGAGCGTTATGTGCGCTATTGCACGCCTGCCTTTATTGAAACTGACCCCGTTCAGATTCCGCATCTTTTTGAACGTAAAGAAGATATTGAAATAGCCGGATTTTTGGCGGCAGCCATAGCCTGGGGACAACGAAAGGCTATTATAGCCGGAGCAAAACGCCTGATGGGGCTGATGAACAACGAGCCCTACGATTTTGTGATGAACGCCTCGCCCGACGAACTTCAACGCTTGGAAACATTTGTATATCGCACTTTCCAACCTGATGACTGCCTGTTCTTCATCACTTCTCTGCGACATATCTACACAAATTGCGGAGGGCTCCATAACGTGTTTACAGAAGGGTACAACGCTTCAGGCTCTATTTTCGGAGCATTGGCACATTTTCGGAATGTTTTTATGGAAACGCCACACTTGCCACGCTCTGCAAAACATGTAGCCGACGTGCAACGCGGAGCTTCTGCAAAACGCCTGAACATGTTCCTAAGATGGATGGTGCGCCGTGATGACGGAATAGACTTCGGACTATGGAAAGAAATCCCCGCTTCGGCGCTGATGATACCTCTTGACGTGCACACCGGCAATGTAGGGCGAGCATTAGGGCTGCTCAAAAGAAAAGCAAACGACCGAAAAGCAGTAGAAGAGCTAACCGAAAATTTACGTAAATTTGACCCACAAGACCCTGTAAAATACGACTTTGCACTATTCGGACTCGGAGTTTTTGAGAAATTTAGGTGAGTTTAGTCCAAACTTAAAATCGTTATAGTAGTAAAATGAAAACATTAGAACAAGAAAATACAGTTGTTGCCGATGCCCTCGCGCCGCGAAGCATCGAAGACATAAAAAGCAGTTATCCCGACGAGTGGGTTGTGCTGGGAAATGCTGTAATGGACGAGTATGAGCAGTCGGTTCTTTCAGGAATTGTGTTGTATCACAGTCCCAACAAGAGAGAATTGGCTTATCGCGATAAACCGCTTCAAGCACAACGTTTGACATAAATGCGTTGCTTGTGGCTAACTTCCCAATTGGCGATATAAATTTGCAAGTTTCCCAAAAAAATATTACCTTTGCCGCGTTTTTAATTCAAGAAATTTATCATAAAAAAAAAGGTACTACGACTTTTTATGTGGAAACTGCGGCAATCACGGCAAGTTGCTTTTGAGTTTGAAGAGGTGTAAAAACCAAACGATAGAAGTAAAACCAGCATGAAAACCACAACAATTGAATTTACCGAAAAAGATGTTGAAGATTTGAAACATCACAAAAATCCCCCATTTCGTAAAAAAAATATTTGCAAGTTCCCAAAATAACCATTACTTACCTTTGCGCCGAAAAATATTTTGAAATGACATCATGAATTTTCTTTTGGGTAAGAAAAAAAGACCCAAAAGGTACCTGTCGCGACATCAGATAATGG
>Ga0099364_10003451_pt1 | contig 24528 bp, 21 predicted proteins | sample TergutTh196P3_FD_73070 | JGI IMG/M metagenome (GOLD analysis project Ga0099364, IMG submission 73070) | Microcerotermes parvus P3 segment gut microbial communities from Pointe-Noire, Republic of the Congo - Th196 P3 | ecosystem: Host-associated > Arthropoda: Insects > Digestive system > Gut ...
CTTAGCTGAAGTATTTTTATCGCCTGGCGCATCTGCTGCGTCATAGCCAATTTATGAGCTTGTATTGAGTCCTGATTATTTTCCACCTTGCATCCTCGCATTACGTCAACTTCATGCAAACTTCGGTATAATTCTATCACAATGCCCCATTCACATGCAACAGTCGCATTCCATAATCATCTCCACACCCAGCCAAACCCAACCACACCCAGCCACACCCAGCCAAACCCAGTCGCACCCTCCCCAGTTCACGAATACCTGAACCTAGATTTTCACGGCAAAATTAAATGCTTAATTGAAGGCGGCTATGAGTGGTTATTAGCCTGGAAATAGAACTCCTTTCCTCCAATCCAATGATAATGAAACCTATCTTTTGGCAAAGCACCAAGTAGTAGCTGAATGCCTCTTTTTAAGTTGAGTTTCACCTTAACGGTTGCATCATCAATATCGAATTCACCAAGACCCTCAATAAACGACTTATAGATTTTTTTTGCGGTACAGTGATAATAGCGGGGAATTTCATTTGCCAGTAAGCGGTAAAGGTTATGCGCAAGAATGGTCATTGTGAGATCAAAGTCCACTTTTATAACGATCCCGGAACTATTGCGATTGAGATGAAAAAAATCAACATGCTCCTGTATCTCGTTCTCGACCAGCCAGCGGCGAGCATATTTCCGCACAATTAGCTCTGCGCTCAATTCAAAGTCATTTGTGATAACACAGGAGTGTTTGACATGGCTGCCTTTTAGAAATATCTGCCTTAGCCGCTTACCTTTTCCGTACCTATTGTTAGTGGTCTCACTTTCCGCGTAGATGATTTGCCTCGACTTATGGTTTTCCAAACCGATACGCGCTTTCTTCCAGTCTTTAATTTCAGCGGCTTTTTTTCGTTGGCTTTCACTTTTTCGTTGGATAGTCAAAAATTTGATACCCTTGTCATCAAGTTTGCCGAGATTTTCCAATATGGTGGCCTTACTGTCAAACACCAGGTATTTTAGATTGTTGTTTTCTTGTTCGTTGCTATGAAAAAAATCCAAAAATTCCAACACCACTTCATTTTGGTTTTCATGCAAAACTGTAGTATCTCCATAACAAATGATGCCTGTATCCGGGTCATGTGCAAGCGCAGCTTCAATTGATTCAATCGCTTTGCGGCGTTTGCCCGACCAGTTTCTTTCAAAGGTGTCCGGATCGCCCCAATACGGAATCGCGACAAAATCCAGATTGACTGTATCATTGAGCAATCCGTTTGCCTTCCAGATTTTGTTACAGTCCTTTAGGAAAGTAGCGTTCATGTCACGAGTGACTTTGTCAGCATAGATGCTGAACCAAGTTGTTTTCGGCAATACATTCAGTCCGGCGAACATGCCAAGTCCTCTATCCATACACCATGCGTCATCCTGACCATATCTCTCAAAGTCGGATAGTTTCAGTGCTAGGAAACACAAAATGGAATTTAGCTTGCCAATTATTGATGTTCCGGGATACATTGAGTTCTCAATTGCCGTATCAATACCATACTTCTTGATAATTGGCAGAAAACACAGTAACCCAGCCCCTTTGGTAGATATAGAGGATTCTCTCGTGTCAAATGCAAGCGCTTTCGATATAGGCGCTTTCACCAACTGGGCATATCCGCTGTTCCGGTACGTCTCCTCCTTGGTGGCCCGATCCCTTTTTGGCATTCGCGTAAAGCCGTTCTCACGTAGGATGTCACCTATAAGCCCGGCTGACATAGGGCGCCCAATACCTGTCATTAATATTTCGATCTCAGGAATGCTAAGCATCTTTTTACGGTACTCATCAACTAATTGTGCGTCGTCGCCCTCCCTATCAACTGCTTTCGGGCCGGTTTTCAGAATCTGGAAGAAAGGATCCCCACCATCATTCTGACACTCTACCAGTTTATGTTTGAAATTTCGTGCAAAGCTGTATACCGCTGTTGGCTTGTATCCGAATTCTTGTGCGACCTCTTCCGCTGATGCACCATCATAAAAAACATTCGCAAAGCGAGATACTGTCGATGAGTCGCAAAGCTGGGGTTCGAAAAATACTCCAATACTTCAGTTGTCGGAACACGTGTCTTCGCCATATCAGTTGCCTCCAATTGAGCATTAATTATATCGTGATAACATTATATCACATATATACATTTAATGCAATATGTTTGATCGAAAACATTTTGCAACCACAATATATAGATATGCCGCTATTTTCTAGGCATTATTGTAAAATGGATACTGTCGTTTTGATCTAGCTTCCATTACAATCGTTATATTGAAATCGACATTACAATAGTTGTTATTGCTTAATTGCTGACTATCTTTTGAATAATGTGTGTCCTATTGGATACTAGTGTTGCAGAGAATTGTCGGAATTTAACCAATGAAGTACACGTATGACCATGGTAAGAAGAGGGCTGGTCACTAAATTGTCAGTAGCTATAGTTCCCATAAACCTATGTTATGCAGGTAGTTCGCTAAGAATTTTTCATTTATTTACCGCGATTATCTAATTCTTTTCTTCAAGTTGTTTACCGGCGTTTAAATATTCTGTTTTTGTACAAGGTGCCACAAAGAACGGTCAGGTATTATCCGAGTCAGAACCTAATTAGGCACTAATTTTAACCGTGAAAATCTAGGTTAATTCTTCCACGAATGGAAGCAGGGGGACAGTTCTTCTGCTTCCGGGACATTATGAAGCAGGGGGACAGTTCTTCTGCTTCCGGGACATTATGAAGCAGCGGGACGTGCCCATGCTTCGTCAGTACTCTGCTTCAAATCCCCCGGGTTAATCCAGAATTCTCTTGTTGTGCGATCCGGCCCTCACGGGGAAGCGTATATGCCCCAGATACATGTTGCCAAAATACGTCGGCCTGAAAACAATGCTCCCCCGCATGCTTATTATGGGCGGCTCGCCTTGAATGAACAAGGTCTCAATGTCGAGCTCAAAAATCTCCTTGCCACCCTCGTCGCGGTAAACTAAGTTCCCGTCAAGGTTAAGCTCCGTGTGAAGGTACGAAAAGAAGCTGTCCCTGGCAACGCCTTCGTCCAAAACAAGCACATGGTCACGCCTGTATATATCCATCATGGAAAGGTCGAGGGCTATGTTTACCGCCCTTGAAAGCTCAATATCAATATTTTGCTTAACCGTATAAACCTTGTAGAACTCAAGCAACAGCAATACCACTCCCAACAACGCCACTGAAGCTAACATATAGCCCAGGGTCGTGTTGCCTTGTTCGCTTTTTCTCCTACAATAACCAGCCATGTATTTAACCTAATCCTTCCAGTACACTTCCGACACACCGTACACCGTCTTGCTTATTGGCACTTCTATGTACACCGGGTTTGAAAACGTGGGGTCGATGAGTTTGACCCTTACTTTATGGCTCAAAGACAATTTGAACTTTTCGCGTATCTGAAGCCTTCCAGACACGCCATAAAAATTGCCCTCCCACCTGATATCTGGCTTAAAACCGCTCTCATGCACTAGGTTATCAATTGTTTCATTTACTTTGTTATTTAGCCCGCCTTCGATTTCAACCCTTCTGGCAATCGTTTTTGCCATATAGTCAATTTCCTGCTTCTTAACAAACAACTCAGGTAACGTCAAAAAAGATAGAATTACAGACATCATTATCATTAAGCCAATGATTATGTCCAAGAAGAACGCTCCGCCAGCGTCAGAAAACCTCACCTTTGCCATCTCTGCCTTCTCTGCTTTCTCTGTCTTCTCTACCATCTCAACCATCTCTACCATCTCTACCATCTCTGCCCTTATGCTCACAGTTCAAATACGCTTCTTATTTTAGTCATCATGTCATCGAACAGCGACGGCACTGCAACTCTCATGATTGCCAGCAGCGCTGCGCCTATCACTACGACAACAAGCATTTTCACCAGCACATCGACAAACCCTTCCCCTTTCTGGTCAACAACACATTTCCTCAATACCCTTTTTAACTTTTCGCTTTTTTCACTGATTTTCTTACCTGCTTTTTTACCGATTTCTTTGATACTCATTTTCTCATATCTCCTTCTTGTTAAAAATTTTGTGTACAGCAAACGCATTGCTCATTTAGCGAGTTTAGCTTGTATAACGAATATAATGAATTTAGCTTATTTGGCGAATTTAGTTTGTATAACGAATTTAGTTTGTATAACGAATTTAGCTTATTTGGCGAATTTAGCTTACTTAACGAATTTAACGAATTCGACGGATTAATTTCTATTTGAACATGTCAAGCCCCTCAATCAGCTGTACTGCTATTGGCACTATGTACATCGCAAAAAGGCATATGCCGATGGGTATTATCGCCCTCTTGATTTTCTTAGGCCTCTTTGACAATTCTTTCTTCTTATTCTCAATGAAAAGGGCATTCATATTTTCCTCCATTAGGTAAAAGAAAGTCCTTTGGTCAATGCCCCTGTCCGTGTCAATCAAACCCGACACAAAAGCCGACAATTGCTGAATCCCGATCCTGGCGTCAAACCTTTTCAGGGCTTCCGCATAGTTGCCGCTCTTCATCTCCGCGACCAATAATTGTAAATCGGGTTTTAGCGCGGGCTTGCAGATGTTTAGGTACTTTTCGAATATTTTTATCAAATCCCTCGTGGTCGACAGGCTGTAGTTTATCACGCTGATAAACCTTGGCAATTCGTCTGCGATCTCCGACTTTATCTTCTTTAATTTTGCGTCCATTTCGCCGGTCTTCTGTAAGAACAACGCCACCCCCAGCAAGAATGAAGCAAATGCCGCAACGCCTACGCCAATCAACAAAAACGCGCATGCGCACAAAAAGAACGCCAGCCCCTTCAATAAGGCCTCCGCATAGAATTCCTCCGGGGTGGCTTCATCCCCCACCCTTTCCAGTGCCATTGATATTCTGACGCGCTTTTCATGGCGTATAATAACGAATCTGGCAACAAACGAAACCAGCCTGTCCCTCAACGGCCCGAATAACTGCCTTTTCTCCTTGCCGCCCTTCGTGTCCGTACCGGAACCCTTCATACCCTTTATAATTCTGTCTGTCTTCCTGTCAGGGAATACTACGAACGTAATCAGTAGAAGGTAAAATGAAAAACAGATCATACATACGCATAAAACTTCAACAGCTAACAACATCATTGAACTCATCACTGATCATCACATCCTTGTAAGCGTTTTATTAACCGAAACCACATATGCCGAGGCAATAAACATTACCGCCGCAGAAAGCGCTAGCGTCAACTTTCCCGCAAAAGAGCCGATAAGAATATCGAACCATTCGCGGTTTATGATTGCCATAGCTGGCACATTCAGGGCGACCATCGCCAAAACGGTTAGGAACTCCTTATAGATGTCCATCATAATCGTGTCAAGCTCCATCTGTATCCTTTTTACCGTTCCAAGCTTGGACGCTATCGAAGGCAGTACGTACTTTAGCTCCCTGTCGTCCTGGCATTGTATGAGAACATCGCACCAGTCCCCAAAATATACATTGTCCACCTTCAGTTTCATTCTGATTAACGCCCTTGGAATGCTGGCGTCAACGAACCCAGTTTCAGCCGTGAATTCCCTGAATACTTCTTTTAGCGGCATGTCTATCCTGCCTAGATTCTGGGCGATTGACAGCTTGATATCCTCATTTTGTAGATAAGAGTTCGTGATTATCCCCATTGTGGACTCTATGTTCTCGTCAACCGACTTGGAATAATTAACAGACGCAATCCTAAAGTAGATTTCTGGAAGGCCGAAACAACCAGCCCCAAGGGCAATGGCAAGCAAGGGGTTTTTCAACAACGCCCCGCAACAAATTCCAAGGAAGCAACATAGGGCTTTTAGCCTCATAAACCCGCCGATATTTGTCTCAAACCTGCTGTTTCTAAGAATTGACTGAAGTTTCAGCTCGTTTTTGTAAAAGAACCTGCGTTGCCCGCCCTTCTTTCCGGCGTTGCCTTTTTCGCCCGAATCTTTCCGATAATCAAAATACTTGTTGTCTTTTAACGCCTGAAACAAATTCACGTTAGCGGCTGAAAGAAACGCCGCCAATACTAAAAAGAATACTGCCACACCATAAATTCCAAACATATTATGCATCCTCAATTGTCTTATGCCATGGACGGGTCCCGCCCGTCTCCCGCATATTTTCTGTCTTATGCTTTGGACAGGTCCCACCCGTCCGCCGCAGATTTATTGTCCTACGCCATGGACGGGTCCCACCCGTCCCCCGCAAATTTTCTGATCATTTGAATATCCGCGCCATGTTCAAGCAGCCTCTGCGCCAGGGTTGGAGAAATGTCCCCTACCCTCATATGCCTGCCGGCCATCTTCGCAATACGCGTATTGTCCTGCGTCATTTCCCTGCCTTCAATAACATAATTGAATATTGTCCTTACAATTATCTTTCCGTCCACATAGTCTTCCGCTTCGATTATCCTCATGAATTTTCTTGAATTGTCCGGCAGTTGAACCTTAAACGCAATTATCGGAAATGCTTCGATTATCAGCTTCAACATCAGCTGCTCAGACAGCTTCGTGCCGGACATCATGCACATGGTCAGTATCCTTGTGTACGCCGCCAACGCCGTCGACGCATGCAGTGTGGCAAGCACGGTATGCCCCGTTCGCCCCGCTTCCTGAGCCGTCATCGCTTCCTCGCCGCGCATTTCTGCCGGGACAAGTATGTCAGGGTGGAATCTTAACGACCTTTTCAACAATGTATTGGTATCAACATTCATCTTCGGGTTGTCGTTTAGCCTTGTTTTTGTGTGGACAACCCTGCTAACCGTTTTCCCAAACTCATCCTTCTTAATAACATTGTGCAACTCCCGCGTGTCTTCGATCGTAAAAACGCGCTTGCCCTTTGAAATGCTACTGAGCAAATATGATATGTCCGCTGTTTTCCCCGACCCGGTAGCCCCCGCAAGCGCAATACTGACCCCGTTGTTCAGGCAGAGCTCAAGGAAATCCAGCTCTTCTTCGATCGCCGTGCCATTTTCAATGAGCTGTTCCCGTGTAAATACAATGTTCCTCTGTTTTCGGATAGAGAATATTGCCCCACAATCGTCGTCAACACATGGGGGGATAATGGCAGATATCCTGATACCCCTTGAAATAAAAGAGTCTTCCGTTGGTTTTTGCCCATCTATGATAACCCCGCCGATTTGCATCATTTTCTTGACAATGTCTATGCACTGGCTCGGCGAAGCAAAATGCTTGTCTATCTTTTCCCAGCCTTTGTCGGTTACAATCTCAATGTCGTCCCAGGAGTTACCGTTGATTTCCTCAACATCCTCCCTATATATATATTCAGTCAGAAAATCAAACCCCGCCATACTGTCGTATATTGCGTTCACTAGGGTTGAAAGGTTCTCCATCCCAAGGACGTTGATTTGGTATTCTCTGACGTATCTTGCGATAAGAAATTTTATGTAGTTTGAAGCGTTTGCGTCTTCAAGGATAGTCGACAGCTCTGATGCATGGTTTTTGTTCATAACATCCCTGACTATATCAAGTGCTTCGTTGTATTCCTTATAATTTTTGCCCTCGTTTAATTCCGACCCCGCTTCAAGCCGCTTTCTGGCTTCATCATATATCAACTGCTGTATGTCAAAATCCTGGCTCAAGTCTACGATCACCCCTAAATGTCTTTTCTGGCTTGTCTGGCTTGTCTGGCTTGTCTGGCTTGTCTGGCTTATTTGCCTTAGTTGTTTTATCTATTTTATCTGTTTTATCTATTTATTTGTCTTATCTGTCTTATCATTATTATCTGTTTTGTCTGTATTATTTGTCTTGTATTCCTTATCTGTCTTGTCTATCTTATCTATTTTATCTGTCTTATCTGTCTTATCTGTTTTATCTGTTTTATCATTATTTGTCTTATCGGTCTTATCTGTTTTATCTGTCTTATCTGTCTTGTCTGTCTTATCGGTCTTATCTGTTTTATCTGTCTTATCTGTCTTGTCTGTCTTTGTTCCTATTGTAGCTCTGCCGTGTCTATTCAAATACCCCTCGTCATTGCGAGCAAAGCGAAGCAATCCAGGCACCGAATTAACGGTAAAATACAGCAAACAGAGATTTCACAGACTAGATTGCTTCGTCGCTACGCTCCTCGCAATGACGAAGAGGGGGGATTTGAATAGTCACGCTCTGCCCTTTGGGGCTGGCGGCTGTTAGCATTCTGCCGCTAGCACATACGCTTCGCCTGCGTATTCATATTCCAAGCTGGATACCAAACTATCTGAAAGCTCGTTAATCTTGCTAATATACCTTTTCACGGATTTGTCCCGGCTATTCGAGAGAATAATAGGCTTACCGCTGTTTTCCATCTCTTCAATCGTCTGGCAATATGGAATTACCAGATAGCCGACGCCCTTCCCAAACGGGGCGAATATGGAGACATCCTCGTTGCGTTTGTCATAATTCATAACGACCTGCGTCTTCTCTAAAAGGTTGAGCCCTTCCGCTAGGTTCTCAATCCCATGCGAAAACGCCGCAAATTGAATAGTCGGCCTTGTTACATATATGACTTTGTCCGAATCTGTCAAGCACAACATGGAAAGCGCGTCGTCAATGGACTCATCGCAGTCCACTATTACGAGATCAAAACATTCCCTGACGAGGTTAAAAAAACGCCTGACTTTTTCCCTGTCGTGCTTTATGAAACCCATGCAGTCGTCGTAATTCGATTGTGAAGAGATATAAAGGTTTTTAATTGAATTGCATTCGATAAAGTATTTTTCAATGTTTGAGTACATCATATCCGAAAAGTACGACCTCAGGGATTCGTCCTTTCCAATTGTCATGCCGAAGTAGTGCTGAACCGACCCATAATACCTTTTTGCGTCTATTAGAGCTACTTTAAGCTTCCTTTTTGCAAGGGCGCATGACAAGTTGACAGCCAATACGCTTTTTCCGCTCCCGCTCTTTCCCCAAACCGCAACCAATTTCCCCATTGTTATGCTTACCGTTACTTAAAACATTTTCAAATCTAATCACTTCAGACCAAATCTGATATTCAATTCCTGCTTCACAGTGTTGCCAATGCAAGTATCTTCACTGAGTAGCTAATGCAAGAACTCTCCACAGGCTGACACCGTGTAATTCACGGCATTTGTATGTTTTAAGTTTTCCTTTCACAATTATTTATTGCGTAGTTCTTAACCAAGGTCGAAGTCGTCTTCTGTGACGCCCTGCTTGCTTGCCGCTTTATTTTTTGCGGGCAGAACCGCCGCAACGGCTGCTTGTGCTGTGCCGTCAGCGGCTTTGCCCGTCTCCACACTATTTCCTGCTTCCATGTTGTTGCCTGCACCCATGCTGTTTCGAGCTTCCACGCTGTCACCTGCACCCGCGCTGTCGCCTGCGTCTCTGCTGTTGCCTACACCCGCGCTGTTGCCTGCGTCCGCGCTGTCGCCTGCGCCCACGTTGTTGCCCGCATCCATGCTGTTGTCCGCACCTATGCTGTTGCCCGCGCCTATGCTGTTGTCCGCGCCTATGCTGTTGCCCGCATCCATGTTGTTGCCTGCACCCATGCTGTTGCCTGCACCTTCGCCGGGGGCGTCACTGTCGCTGGCATTTCGCACAACCTCGCTGTTGCCTGGCTCCAACGCGCCCTGCTGATACTGGCCGCCGATTTCTGCCGTACCCAACCCGTTCATCCGGTATCCTGCCATATTACCCGGCTCCTCCTGCCCGTATATCCATCCAGTATCATCCTCGCCATAAATGCCTTCAAATTCGGCTCCAGCCCAATCTGCCATAAGCTCCCATTCCATGTTCAATTCCTCGAGCTTTAACAGTTCTTCCATTTCCAAGGCCTTCCTCGCCCTTTCTTCAAGTAACTCTTCCTGCTGCAAAAGCAGTTCTTTTGCGTGTTCCCCCCTACCTCTAAATACCAGGTGTATGTTTCCGGTGTTTTCCGCTTCCACCAGTTGCCTTGCCTGGACGTCGTCAACAATAAATGTGACAGAAGCCGGGATTGCGCCATCTATTGCTTGCCTTGCGCCGCCCGCCGGTGCCCCTTCAGCCCCCTTTCCTTCCTGATATGCTATATCTTCCGCCTTGTTGTTCGATATAGCTCCGATTTCGACATATTTCAGCTCAAAATATTCCTCGACATACCCCCTTCTGTTATCCGGCGATGTTTCATTTAGAAAGGCGAAAACAGACACTACATCGCCAACCCTGAGCTTTCCAGCCAACGCCGAAGATATGCTTTTTACCCCTACCGAAACTGCGGCTTTCCCTGCTTCTTGCGCTTTGATCAGGAACCCGTCTGATGCTTCGTCAAGGTGGGTAAACTTATTTAATGTGAGATTGTCACCAGGGAAAATATCTGCTGTCGCATACATACCTACAATCTTGCTGACTTCGTTGAGCGCATCATCCTTTAGACCGAATGCGCCTACTTCCTCAACCTTGAGCATGTCTGCGGTAATCATGGCCCCTTTGTCAATGACTGCCGCTGCCCTGACTACCCTCACAGTATCCTTTGTGTTTTCCGCCGCCTCTAAGAGCTTCCATGACAAAACCCCGGAGACAAGGATGCATATGATAGCAACCAGCGCCCTTTTCTTAACAAACCTCATACGATATCAGCCCCCAAATATAAAAAAGAATTATATGGAAATATTACCATATAATTACATGTTGCGCAACCACATATCGCCATCCTATTGGATGTTATTTTTAACAAAGCCAGGGGGCATGGGATACACTCAACCCCCAGGGTCTGTTATCTAGCTGTCCCTACCGCCCGTTCAATGGAATTCTTCGCCGCTCTGATTTCTGCTGGTGGCATAACTGTGTCAACATGGGTGCTCTTTGATATATTCAGGAGGATGCCCACTTCCGCCATGAACATTATTAAGGATGTTCCGCCATAACTAAAGAATGGCAACGAAATCCCCGTGACTGGCACTGATGCCGTAACTACTGCAATATTGAAAAGGCTCTGAACCGCAATCAGCGACGTTATTCCTGCCGCGAGAAGGCCACCAAAGGTATCGTTTGCATTGAGCGAAATCTTGATTCCCCGGAAAATAAAAATCCCAAACAGAACTAAAACAGTAAAAACCCCCATGAAACCAAGCTCCTCGGCCAGAATTGAAAAAATGAAATCATTATGGGGTTCGGGCATGTAAAGGAACTTCTGCATGCTTTTCCCCAGGCCTTTGCCAAACGTCCCGCCTGAGCCAATTGCGTACAGGGATTGAATAATCTGATAGCCATCCCCTGATTTATCCTGCCATGGGTCGAGAAACGAGAATATCCTGGTTCTCATGTACTCAAACTGCGGAATAAAAAATATACATAGCGACCCCCCCGCCAAAACCGGAAGGGACACAACAAGGAAGTGCCATATTTTAGCCCCGGCTGAATACAACATTATCACCGCGACAAACAAGATTATTATTGCGCAACTTAAATGGGGTTCGATCAGTATTAGTGCCACAAAAACTAACGACAAGCCGAAATAGGGCATAAACCCGGTGAAGAATTTCTTAAGCCTGTCCTTATGGATAGACAGGCTCGCCGCTAAAAAACAAATAAGCCCAAATTTCGCTAGTTCCGAAGGCTGAAAATTGAATTGGCCAATGTACAACCACCTGGAAGTCCCCTTTGTCAGGACGCTCATTCCAGGCAGGATAACAACCACTATTAAGCCAAAGCATACAATAAGTATTGGTATAGCCATTTTTTTCCATAACCCATATGGAATAAAAGCCATAATCAGCATCGCCACGAGCCCCAACACGGCATTGTTTAGCTGGTTCCTGAATATGTAGTACACGTCGCCGTTAAACTTGCTCGCGGAGCTGGGCGCACTGGCACTAAAGACCATTATCAAGCCCATTGACAACAACACGATCACCGACATAAACAGCCAAAAGTCAAAATGCCGTAGCCTTATGTTTTTAAATGCGTTCTTCCTTTTCTGGTTTGTCAATTATTCCGTGCCTCCCTCCCGGCTAAAGAAAAAGCAGTAGCCCGCCAATAACGCAGAAAACAAGCGTTACGGAGCAAAATACAGCTACCACCTTTGTTTCCTTCCACCCTGACAGCTCAAAATGATGGTGCAGTGGCGCCATCTTAAAAACCCGCTTTCCCCTCGCCTTATACGAGATTACCTGGATTACGTCGGATAGCGCTTCAAAAACGTAAACAACGCCGGCAAACAGGAGCACCCAGTGGATCTTCAGCACAATCGCGGCGGCGGCGACAGCCCCGCCAAGAGCCAGCGAACCGCAATCCCCCATGAAAACCTTAGCCGGGTGCGAGTTAAACATGAGAAACCCCAGGCACCCGCCCGCAATAATCGCGGTATACAGCATAACTCCACTGTCCTCCGCGCCAATCGACGCTACTAATGTAAAAAAAATCATTACGATAAGCGTAACGCCCGCCGCAAGCCCATCCACCCCGTCTGTGAGGTTTACCGAGTTTGTTGTGGCAAACAAAACAAGTATCGTAAACGGCACATATATCCATTCAGGAACTATTACAACCCTAGCCATGCCCGAGAGGGGCAAAACAATTTCCGTGCCAGCCCCCGCTTCATACACCAAGTATAGGGTAAAGACAGTGGACACGATCAATAAGCACAGAGCCTTCTGTGTCGCGCTTAGGCCATTTTTACTCTTTTTTATTATTTTGACATAGTCGTCAATAAACCCGACTATGCCGTACCCAATCGTCAGCATCAACAGCGGCAGGGTGTCTTTGTATTCCATAGAGAGTACGCATAGGATAATCATAGCCGGGACCAGGAACATAATCCCGCCCATTGTAGGGGTACCCGCCTTCTTGAAATGCGAAGACGGGCCGTCGTCTCTCACCGTCTGCCCAAATTTCATCCTTTTCAACGCTGGTATCAATAAAGGCCCCATTATAAGGGTAATAATAAACGAAATCAAAAACACCGTTGTTCTATAGCCTAAAAATTCAAACACTGTCCATGTTCCTCCCAAGCCTCTTAGTATCCGTGCGGAAAGCTATGCGTAGCCGAGTAATGCCATTTTCACACGCACTGTGAGCCTGTCGCTCACTACGAGCCTTAGCCCACTACGAGCCTTAGCTAACTATGAGCCGTAGCTCACTACGAGCCGTAACTCAACTCCTAATACCCGCACGGAACGTGTCGTGTAACCGTTTTACAACTTCCTCCATCCGCATGCCCCTTGAGCCTTTTACCAGTACAACATCCCCGTCGCCAACAGCCCCGGCAAGGAATTCCGACATACCCTCTTTCCCTCCGAACACCCGCGCTATGCACCCTCCGCCGACAGGCGACGCCGCTCCTTCTGCCACATGCTTTGCATATGCCCCTACTGCGGCCACAATATCGACCCCTTTTGACGCGGCGTACTCTCCTATCTCAAAGTGGCACTGTTTTGCTGATGCCCCCAACTCAAGCATGTCCCCAAGTGCCGCGACTTTCTTCCCCCGGCATTCCATCCCCGAAATAACGTCTATCGCGGCAAACATCGACTGGGGGTTCGCATTGTACGTATCGTCAATGATCCTTATGCCACCCGCGTCTATCACGTTCAGTCTCATGCTGCCCGGCCTGTACTCCCCGATTGCCTCAACGACGAGTTCCGGCTTAACGCCGTAGTGCAGGCCAACCGTAACTGCGGCAAGGGCATTGTGGACGTTGTGGGCGCCTGCGGCGTGTATCCTCGTCCTGAATATCCGTTGTTGCCACTGGAATTCGAATTCCACCCCCATGTCGCCGCATAGTTTTATATCTGTGCAGGTTACGTCGAGGTCCTCGTCTATCCCATAGTATACAATTTGCCTTTCAATAAGGCCCCTTAACCCGTTAAGCAACGTATCGTCGCCATTTAAAAACAGCGTCCCGGTCTTTGGGAGGCCGTCTATTATTTCCAACTTTGCTTTCAAAGTGTTTTGCTTGCTTCCAAGTTTTTCGATATGCGCAAGCCCAATGTTAGTAATTATGGCGGAATCAGGCCTAGCAATCTTCGAAAGCCTTGAGATTTCGCCCTGTGAACTCATGCCCATTTCCAACGCCATCACGTCATAGCTCTCGTCAAGCCCAAAAATCGTCAACGGAAGCCCTATCTCGTTGTTAAAATTCCCCGGCGTTTTCAGGACTTTGAACTTCTTCGACATAACGAGGGCTATCAAGTCTTTAGTGGTTGTTTTTCCAACGCTTCCAGTTATTCCAATGACTATGGGGCTGAACCTCAGCCTGTACCAAGACGCCAGTTTCCCCAACGCTACAAGCGTGTTGTTAACTTTAATCACTACCCTGTCACCGAAAGCTTCGTCAATGTCAATATCCCTGTCTGTCAAAGCCGCAACGGCGCCTTTTTCAAAAGCTTTATTAATGTAGTTGTGTGCGTCATGGTTTTCACCAACCAATGGTATAAAGAGCGAACCGCCGCACTCCTTACGGGTATCCGTAGAAATGCTTCTTGCACAACCGTTTTTATTTTCGGATATGATTAGCCCTTCGGTTGCGATTTCAATCTCTTTTACCGCAATTTTCATAAATCCATACCTCGCAGTATCTCGTATGCCGTTTCAACATCGTCAAAATGCACCGTGCGGTTCGAAAACACTTGCGTCGTTTCATGCCCCTTGCCCGCAATCACAACGATGTCGCCCACCTCCGCCGCCTTTAACGCATATTGTATTGCTTCTTTTCTATCGGCAATTTTCCTATAATCCCCTTCAGTGCGCCTAATCCCCTCTTCGATGTTTTCAATAATCGACAACGGCTTTTCCGTCCTCGGGTTGTCGGACGTAATAATGGTCAAATCCGACAATCTGCCCGACACCTCACCCATATCGAAGCGCCTATCCTTCGAGCGGTCGCCGCCACAGCCGAACACCGTGATTATGCGCTTTGCTTTGTACTCCCTGAGCATTTCAAGTAGGCTCTCAAGGCTGGCGGCATTGTGCGCATAGTCAACTAATACAAAAAAGCCCTGCCCCGCCTTTACCATTTCAACCCTTCCCCTGACCTTTACGCTTCTAAGCCCAGCCGCAATGGATTCGGGGGAAAGCCCAAACAGGGAGCAAACGCCGATTGCCGCCAGAGCGTTGTATACGTTGTATCTGCCAGGAAGCCCAACCTTGAGCCTTTCAGAGAACCAAGGGGACACAAGGTCAAAACTAACCGACAGCTCGTCATTTGTAAGGACGGTTTCGATATTCTTCGCCATTATGTCGGCGTCATTGTCTATTCCAAAAGTGAGCATCTTGCATCTGGAGCTTTTAATTACTCTATCGGCATCATTGAAGTCCGTGTTTACCAGCCCCGTTTCGCACATCTCAAAAAGCTTCAGTTTACTGCTAAAATAGTCTTCCATATCGCTGTGTTCATTTGTTGATATATGGTCTTTATATAAATTCGTAAAAACGCCTATGTTAAAATCGCAGCAGCTGGCACGATCCAGGGCAAGCCCTTGTGAAGACACCTCAACTGCGGCTATGTCAACCCCTTTTTCCACCATATACGACAGGATTTTCTGAAGGTCGTACGACTCCGGCGTTGTTACCTGGGAATGAAGCCTCTCGTTGCCAACCAGGTTCTCGACCGTGCCGATTATCCCGCTTGTCAGCCCCTCGGCTTGCACAATTGACCTAATCATGTAAGTAATAGTGGTCTTCCCCTTCGTCCCGGTAATGCCAGCAATCTTAAGCTTCTGCGACGGGTGCCGGAAAAAGTTTGCCGACAGTTGCGCAAGTGCGTGCCTTGTATTGGCACATCTTATTACGGTAATGCCGTCCATCCCAGCGCTTTCGCCCACTGCTGAGCCTACCTTGCTTGCGGCTATGCCTGCGTCTGCACCAATGGCATCATTCGCTTTTTGTTCCCAATCCGCCTTCAGCTCATTAATATTCTTCTGAACGACTAATGCTACAGCTCCGTTACGAATCGCGCCTTCAATGTATTCATGCCCGTCTGACATAAAACCTTCAATGCACACAAATAGGCTTCCTGGAACGCAAAGCCTATGGTCCCTACAGACGTCGGTTATTTCAAGCGAAAACCCTCCAACTGCATCTACTGCGTCTACTGCGTCTACTGCACCAATCACTTCAATTACGTCAAGCCCTCTAACAAGCTCTGCGAGTCTCATATAACCCTCCTCATGTTGCTCTGCGGCTACTCTATATTGTCCATATATATAAATGACACCTCTACTATACTTCCTTCGGGTACTTCAGCCCCGGGGTGGGGGCTTTGGGTTTTTGCGACGCCAAACCCCGATATCCTTATATTTAAGTCGTTTTTCTTCAACGCCTCTGTCGCTTCATATACGGTCTTGTTCATCAAATCTGGGACATATGTCGGCGGTCGTTCGTCCGCTTCGCCGGTATAAAGAAACACAGTAGAGTTTACCGGTACCCTTGCGTCAACAGCAGGCGTCTGGGACAAAACCTTCTTGCCAGAATCGTCGTCGGCCCCTATTACTTTGTATTCAAGCCTTCTTCCCCTAATCTCTTTAACTGCGTCCTCCGCAGACATGTTTCTAACTTCTGGCACATAGACCTCTTGGATCAATGCCTTTTTGTCCTTTTCAGAATACTCCCGTTCCACCTCAAGGTAAATGAGGATATCCTCTAACAGCTTTTGAGCGACAGGTGCCGCAATTGCCCCGCCCATGTACTCTTTCCCTGTTGGTTCGTCCAGCATAACCAATGCGCAGACTACCGGGTTGTCCGCAGGCGCAAACGAACAAAATGATGCGATGTACCTGCCGTCATCCAGCGTTTCGGAAGTACCCGTTTTACCCGCTACCCTATAGCCGCTCACGTACGCGTTCCTTCCTGTGCCTTCGGTCACAACCCCTTCGAGGATGCCCCTTAACTCGTCGGACGTCTCCTTTGAGATAACCTTCCTAATCACTTCAGGGGCATACGAAGTCACGACGTTCCCGTCGGAATCCGTTAGCTCCTTCACAAGTCGCGGTTTCATTAGGTTGCCGCCATTTGCAATTGCGGCGTATGCCGTAATAAGTTGCATGGGCGTTACGGTAAAACGCTGACCAAAAGACGCCACTAGCATATCCAGCTCTTTTGGCTCAGCCTGGAATAACCCGCTTACTTCCCCCGGCAGAATAATACCCGTCTTGTCGTAAAAACCAAAATCCCTCACGTATTGATAGAATGTGTCAACCCCAAGCCGCAAAGACGCGCTCATAAATGCTGGGTTGCACGAGTTGTAAACCGCATGCGGCAAATCCAGCGTCCCATGGCTCCCAGGATAGACCCAACAATTCAAATCCTTTGTATAGTACCCTGAAAAAGGTTTGCATGTAAGTACCGAATCAATTGTAACCGCGCCTTCCTCAAGGCCGGCGGATGCTGTAACCGCCTTAAACGTTGACCCCGGCTCGTATGTATCCATTATTGCTTTGTTTCTCCACAATGTTTTGTTGAGGACGTCAACCCCCTCCGCGCTTCTTCCGTTCCATGATTCCGTAGAATACCCTGGCGGCGCTGCAAATGGGTCGTTGAGGTCAAAATCCGGCTTTGACACAAGCGCAAGCACATCCCCATTCCTGGGGTCCATAATAACAATGACTCCGCCACGCCTTACGCTGTTTTCCTCAATTGCGCTTTCAAGCGCTTTCGTCGCAAAATACTGTATCGTAGAATCTATTGTAAGCACGACGTTTAGCCCGTCGCGGGGTTCTACCCTGCTTTCGGCCCCGAAAGGCACCTCCCTGCTTCTTGCGTCAACCTCGCCCATTATCCGCCCGGGGACGCCTTTAATATAGCTCTCCATAATGTATTCAATCCCGCTCAATCCTTGGTTGTCGTCGCCGGTCATGCCAATTATGTGGGCGGCAAGGTTGTTGTTCCTATAAAACCTTTTGCTGTCTTCATTTATGTAAACGCCTTTGAGGTTTGTTTCTGAAACGAACTTCCTTACCTTGTTCGCGTCTTCTATCTCGATCTTCTTGATAAGCACCTCGTACACGCTGTCTTTTTCGATTTTGCTTGACACACTGCTCTCATCTAACCCCAATATTTCGGCAAGCCCGCTTATTACATCCGCTTTTTTCAGTTTTCTGTCGCTAATGCTTTTCCTAATTTCATTCGGGCTGATTGTGATGGTTTCAACGGCGGCGTTTACAGCAAGCTCTTTACCGTTCCTGTCGAGGATGGCTCCTCTCTTCGGGCTAATGTCAATACCCAAGTTTTGTTGCTGATAAGCCATTTCTGACAGGCTTTTGCCTTGGACAAACTGCAAATGCCCCACCCTTGCCCCCAGCGCTATAATTATAATTACAAATACCACAAGAAGGGCAATTACCCTCCCCTTTCGAATATCCGAATTCTTTTCAGGATTTGCGCCTTTTGTTCTATCTGGTTTCTTTGTTTTCTTTGGCCTATTTTTGCTATTTTTTTTGCTTGGAAAATATATAATATTTGAGCCGTTGGGCTCACGGGCACCGTGTGGGTTGGCGCCATGTGGGTTGGAGTTGTGTGGGTTGGCACCATGTGAATTGGAGTCGTATTCGCCATATGGGCCAGCATCGTTTGAATTGGAGTCGTATTCGCCATATGGGCCAGCACCGTTTGAATTGGAGTCGTATTCACCATATGGGCCAGCACCGTTTGAATTGGAGTCACCGTATTCGCCATATGGGCTGGCACCGTCATGGGGGCCATGTGGGCCATATGGGCCATGTGGGCTAGTGCCGTATGAATTGGAGTCGCCGTATCCGCCATATGGACTTGCACCGCCATGGGAGCTATATTGGGCACTGCCATAGGTGCCATATGGGCCGCCACCACGAACACCGCCGTGGGGTCCATATTGGCCGCCGCCATGGTCACCGCCATGGGTGTTATATGGGCCACCGCCATGGTCACCGCCATGGGTGTTATATGGGCCACCGCCGTATGAATTGGATTCATTGTGTTCGCCAAATGAATTGGCTCTGCCATGGCTTCCGTATAAATTGGAGCCGCTATTAGTGCCGCCAAAGAAGCTTACAGCGTCTCTCCTTTTTGAATATATCAATTTTTTTGATTTTTTCGATTTTTTCGTTTTTTTTCCGCCAATTCCGTATCCCCTCAAGCTTCAGTACCCTCCGGCTTTCTTCATATTGCCAACTACGCCGCACCAGCTACATTTAAAGCCTGATGCCCAAAACACGTCACCTAAGCCATATCCTGTCAATAATCTCGTCGACCCGCTCTCTGAGGGTTATCCCCCTGCCATCGCCCTGGCTTCCTGTTGAGTCTGGACGCAACAGGGCATGGTCCTTTCTTGGAACTTTAATGTATATATACTGATGTGCATCAGGTTTTTGCATGTTTAGCCTTGATTCGGCAAGTATCCTTATCTTCTCCAGGTCAGTTTCCCTACTGATGTCCTTTTTAAGAACGTCAGCACTGTTTCTAATTTTGTTTAGGTCATTATTATGTTCGATGGCTACGCTGTTAATCTCAATTACCATGCTGTATCTGTATATCATCGCCACGAAAAGGACAAACAATACAGTGACCATGGAAATGTATTTTACCCTTACGATTCTTCTCTCTCTTCTCATTTTCGCTTCTCTTTTCAATATGTCGCGATTCGCAGCTATAGTTTCCTCTATTTTTTTTTCTTTACTTTTCACTTCTTGATTCTCGAATTCCTCTGCGTCGTTGTAAACCATACCTTGCTCTATAGCAAGGTTGCCGTCAAAAACATAGCTGCCACCGTTAGCAGGGGTGGTGTCGTACGCATTGCCATTGGCATATGCATAGCTGTTGCCGTTTGTGGTGGTGCCGCCGTATGCATTGCCATTGGTATGTGCATAGCTGCCGCCGTTAGCAGGGGCGCCGCCGTATGCATTGCCATTGGCATATGCATAGCTGTTGCCGTTTGCGGTGGTGCCGCCGTACGCATTGCCATTAGCATATGCGTAACTACCCCTATATGTATGGCTATCGGTATATGTGTGGGCACTGTCATAGGCATTATCATAGGCATAGGCATATACCCCATTGTATGCGTTACTATGGGTATATGCATGGCTACCGCCTCGGACTGCCGCATGTCCCCTATTTTTGTTACCCATCGGCACCCCAAAGCTGTTTTGCCCATTTCTATTATTAGGCTGTTCCTCGTAAACAGCCTTTTCAGCCAATGACCCGTTCACAAAACCGGGCTTCCCTCTCATGGAAACTCCCCCTGCCGCTATACCCGTCGGCTAACCCACCCAAATACCGCGCCTTCGTTGGCCACGGGGCAAAGGGCGGCTAGCCTCGGGATAGTTTGACTGAACTCGGTCGCGGGTACATAGCCCCCGCTAAACCAAGTTTTATATACTGTGTGCAAAGAAAACAAATCCGGGGACTGCTTAAACAGTCCTCGGTTTGAAATGATTTTTTTCTCTTTAAAGACTACTTATAACAATAATCTCTTGAATTTCTTCTGATTTCCCTTGATGCTTTTGATTGCTTTTGATTACTTTTGTTTCCTATTGTCTTTTGTGTTTGTGTTATCTCTTTGTCTTTCGTGTTTGTCATTTCCCTTTGTCTTTTGTGTTTGTCTTTTCTCTTTGTCTTTTGTGTTTGTCTTTTCTCTTTGTCTTTTGTGTTTGTCTTTTCTCTTTGTCTTTTGTGTTTTTTACTTCTCTTCGTCTTTTGTGTTTGTTTTTTCTTTTCTTCTCTTTTGTTCGTCATTCCTATATTGCCTTTGTCTATAGTGCTTGTTTTCCTACTTTGTCTCAGTGACGGGTATTTCCTCTTATCTTTTGTTTTTAGCTTTGCCTTTCCTCTTTTGTGTTACACCTATCGCTCATCTTATGTGTTATACTTTTCCCTCATCTTAAGTGTTATACTTTTTCCTCATCTTTTGTGTTTTGCCTCGCTTTTTGTCGTTATGTAAGATAAATGCAATTTATACTCAAAGCGACCACGCCGCCCTGATTTCTCGACTGTTTTACTACTTTACTGCTTTTCCGTTTTACTTCTTTACTGCTTGACTGCCAGTTGGCAACCTTTCCGCAACCCGTAGCTTTGCGCTCCTTGCCCTTGGGTTTTCTTCAATTTCTTCCTGTCCGGGCAAAATCGGCTTTTTGCTGACAACCCTTAACTTGGGTACTGTACCGCAAATGCACACAGGCGCGCCCCTTGGGCAAACACAGGTCGCAGAAAGCTCTTTGAACGCCGTCTTTACAATCCTGTCCTCCAGCGAATGAAAACTTATAACACAAAGCCTCCCGTTCGCTTCAAGCATGTTCGCACATGCGTCTATGCTTTTTTTTAGAACCGCAAGTTCGTCATTAACTTCAATCCTAATGGCTTGAAACGTTCTTTTTGCCGGATGCGGCCCGTCTCTCCTTACCTGTTTTGGGACGGCGGCTTTAATTATTTCAACCAGTTCCCCGGTCGTGCGTATTTTGCCTAATTCGCGCCTTTCGACAATAAATTTGCCTATCCTCGCCGCCCACCGCTCTTCACCGTACTTTGCGATTATCGCAACCAAATCCCTTTCAGCGTACTTGTTTACGACAGTTTCAGCCGTCAGCTCGGCCCCCCTGTCCATCCTCATATCAAGCGCGGCGTTACTGTTGTAACTAAAGCCCCTGTCCGCTTCGTCTAGCTGGTACGACGACGCCCCCAGGTCCATTAGGATGCCGTTTGCCTTCTCTATTCCCACTTCTCTACTTATTTTTTCAATGTACAAATAATTTGATTGCACTATATCAAAACGTACTATTTGACTCTGCCTTTCAAGCTTCTGCCAGGCCGCTTCAACTGCCGCTGCGTCCCTGTCTATCCCTAGAAGCCTCCCTCGTGTATCAAGCCTCTTTGCTATCTCTGAGGCGTGCCCCGCCCCTCCTATCGTACAGTCAATATATACACCGTCAGGCACAATACCTAAATACCCGATGCACTCGTTCAGCAACACTGGTTTGTGGCTAAAACCATTCAACTGATGTCCACATCCCTGAGCAGCTCGTCCATTCCGCTTGCCAAAGCGTCTGCGTTCTCCCCATACTCGTCAGTGCTCTTCTTCCACTTCGAATAATCCCATATTTTTACATAATTGCTGGAACCCGCGATACACACATCCTTCTCCAGCCCGGCATACTCCCTAAGATCCTGCGGAATATTGATCCGCCCTTGCTTGTCTATATCGCAATCGCTTGCGCCGTTGTAGAAAAAGTCTTTAAACTGCCTGCCCGCTTTGTTGGTAAAAGGTATCGCTTTTAGCTTTTTATCAATCTCATCAAACTCACTCATCGGGAATGCGGCCAAGCACCCGTCAAGCCACTTCGCAAGCATAAAACATGGCGACAAGCCATCCCTGAATTTCGACGGGACAAAAACCCTCCCCTTTACATCCAGAGAATGTTGGTAGTTTCCATAGAATCCCCTAAACTGTTTTACACTGTTCGTCTGCTCCACTTTCCACCACTTCTCACCATTTTCCCTCATTCTATACCATGTTTCCGCAAAAATCAACCCCCAAAACAAAGAATTTATTTTACCAATTGTAACTGTTCAGTGCAGCCGTCATTGCGAGCGAAGCGAAGCAATCCAGAAAGACGTTTTTTCTCTGGATTGCCGCGTTACTACTCTCCTCGCAATGACGGGATGGGGCTTAAGGGGAAGCAGTGAACAGTTACTACCAATTTACCCCAATTTATTTTACGCCCAAAACAAAGAATTTATTTTACGCTAATTTTCGTTAATTTTCTGCTACAGTTCACAGGTAGTCCGTCAGTATGTGGTGTACTTTTGCATTTGACACCGAGGGTTTGGTTTCCCGTTAACAGTAACAATTTTCGTAATTTTTATTCTGATTTTGATGGTTAGATATGTTTGCGCGGAACACAAAAGATGGGTATACAACGACTTGGTTAAAGTCCATCAAATGGAAAACACTTTGAAAAAATATGGGCGAAACTGTGTGCATTACAATGCAAGCGAAATCTCCGTAGTTTTGTCAACGTCGCAGGGCTGTAGCGTGACTATTCAAATACCCCTCGTCATTGCGGGCAAAGCGAAGCAATCCAGACACCGAATCAACTGGGAAATACAGCAAAACAGAGATTTCACAGACTAGATTGCTTCGTCGCTACGCTCCTCGCAATGACGAAGAGGGGGTATTTGAATAGACACGCTGTAGCAGGGCTGCAAAAATCCTGTGGCAAATTCCGCAACTTATTTTATACAAGCTCCTAAGGCTATTGTCTTCTCTTTTCAATGAACAGCTCCGTTAGCTTTTGCCCAACCAGGAACATGATTGCCCCACTAACCAAAGCCTCCCCGAGCATGTACGATCCGTTGTACAACAGGGAGTACAACCATACGGGCTGCCCTTCAGGGGCAAATGTGCCCCATATAATCATACCGGAAAAAAAATGGCAGAGAAACCGCAGGGCTATACAGGTCAGTGCCGCAACGGTTAGCCTAACGCGTGAAGCGATGTTTTGATTGAGTATCCTATATATAGGCCCCGACAGACAGAGGACGCCGTACGCAAGTACATAGTCAAGCAAAATCATCAGGGAATAGTAACCCAGGTTTTCAACCGGGGGCGCGTAAAAGCCTGTCATCATTTGTATCAGGGAATACACAAACGCAACGGTCAAAGACCAGCTAAATCGGTACTTGAAGGATACAAGCATTATGGGTATCATGCTTCCAATAGTTATGGATCCGCCGTTTTGCATTTTAAAAACGGCATACAGGTGAAGTACGGTGGCAAGGGCCACAAGTAGGGCGCTCTCAGTCAGCATCCTTGCGTTTAGCCTGCGCATCGGAGGCTTTTTTTCGTTAACAATGTCTGTCATTTTTCTTAATTCCTTTCCTATTGTTTTTATTTCGCCGCACACAACGCTGTAAACAGCGCCATGCGCGAAGTTCGTACAATACCATCCACAAAACAGGTGCATTGCCGCAAACAACGCCGCAAACAACGCACAAACAACGCCACAAACAACGCCACAAACAACACCGCAAACAAAAACCCGGGCATCCAATAATGCCCGGGCCGAAATCAATTTGCTTTCCTACGCTGGCATTATCCAGATCAGGTTCAAGGGTCAGAGCGCCATTATCGCCCTATCTCAGCCGGATTAGTCCAACACCCCGTATTCAATTACAATGCTCACAACAGCCCCACAAGCTCTTCAACAATCCAACAATCGCTACATGCTCTTCAATAGCCCAACAATCGCCACATGCTCTTCAATAGCCCAACAATCGCCACATACCCTTCAACAGCCCAACAATTACCACGTCGCAAGGTTCATATTGCAAAGACTGGGTGCTATGCCTCATTTCAGTATAAATAATATCATTAATTGCAGAAAAAGCAAAGGCTTTTTGCATTGGTTCAGAAGAAACCGTAACAACCGCAACAAACATTGTGATTATTCATATACCCCTCGTCATTGCGAGCAAAGCGAAGCAATCCAGGCCCCGAATTAACGGAAAAATACAGCAAAACAGAGATTTCACAGACTGGATTGCTTCGTCGCTACGCTCCTCGCAATGACGAAGAGGGAGTATTTGAATAGACATCAAACATTTAAGCAGTTTAGGCAG
>Ga0099364_10003452_pt1 | contig 24527 bp, 22 predicted proteins | sample TergutTh196P3_FD_73070 | JGI IMG/M metagenome (GOLD analysis project Ga0099364, IMG submission 73070) | Microcerotermes parvus P3 segment gut microbial communities from Pointe-Noire, Republic of the Congo - Th196 P3 | ecosystem: Host-associated > Arthropoda: Insects > Digestive system > Gut ...
AGTATCGGTTTTATGGACGGAATTATGCCTAATAGTTTTGCATTGACGATTACGCCGATTGTTCCGATATATGGCAAGTTCAACGAATGTCCAACTTTTCGTGCTTTGTTGTCGTCTAAAATTAACGTGCTATTGGATGTTTCCAATGCCAACGCAATAGCACTTGATTCGCCTTTGTCAATTTGCAATTCCAAAACTTTTTGATGTGTGGTATTTTTCGCATTGGAAATAACAACCCAGTCAGGAAGTTGTTTGCCATATTCATCAGCAATTTCGGGAGTTGTAACGATTTCGGAATACACTTGGTGCAATAAATCCATTTCGCCGACATTCGACAAAATGATGAAACAACTTGCATCTGATATGATTGTTCTACGCATTGGCAAGGTCTGTAAAAATTTCCTCCGGCGGATAATTAAACACCGAAACCCCGTATTTTCCCATAATTTCGATAAACGCACGCTTTGATAATTGGGCAATATCGGCGGCTTGTCCGGCAGATAATATGCCGTCCTCGTACAACTTTGACGCCAAGTACACCGAATAGTCAAAAGTCGCAAAATTGCTTTCAGCCGGAACATTTAGAGTAATTGCTTTCATGTCAAATACTATTAATTTTTTGCAAAGATACAAATTTTTTTTGGAATATGCAAATTGGTGAACCGTGAATAGTAAATGGTAAATTTGTAAATAGTAAATTAAAAAAACGAAATGCATAACATTTCGGTTTTTTTTCGTATCTTTGCAAGTTGAAAACGATAAAAACATGGACTACAACTTCAAAGAAATCGAAACTAAATGGCGAAAATACTGGACGAACCACCAAACGTTCAAGGTTGAAATCGACCACAACAAACCGAAATATTACGTGTTGGATATGTTCCCCTACCCTTCCGGAGCGGGCTTGCACGTAGGACATCCGCTGGGTTATATTGCAAGCGATATTTATTCGCGTTACAAACGTTTGAAAGGTTTCAACGTGCTGCATCCGATGGGCTATGATGCTTATGGCTTGCCTGCCGAACAATACGCCATTCAAACCGGACAACATCCTGCTGTTACGACTGAAAAAAATATCGCACGATATCGTGAACAGTTAGATAAATTAGGCTTTTCCTTTGATTGGAATCGTGAAGTGAGAACCTGCGATCCGGATTATTATCATTGGACACAGTGGACTTTTATTCAACTTTTTGAGCATTGGTACTGTTTCCGTGCGAATGCAGCTCGCCCAATTTCGTTGCTCATCGAAATTTTTAACGAACAAGGTAATCGCAAAGTACGTGCTGCACAGTCGGAAACACCTGAATTTACAGCCGAAGAATGGAAATCCAAATCCGAAAAAGAGCAACAAGAAATTTTGATGAACTACCGATTGGCTTATTTGTCGGTCACTACCGTGAATTGGTGTCCCAAACTCGGCACGGTTTTAGCCAATGATGAAGTGAGCAACGGCTTGTCGGAACGTGGCGGACATCCCGTCGAACGTAAACCAATGTTGCAATGGGCTCTGCGTGTGTCGGCTTACGCAGAAAGGCTTTTGCAAGGATTGGAAACTATTGATTGGACGGATTCTTTGAAAGATATTCAACGAAATTGGATTGGAAAATCCATGGGCTGTGAAATGAAATTTCCGGTGGGCGATAATGCTGTTTTGGATATTTTCACCACCCGTCCGGACACGATCTTTGGTGCAACATTTATGGTGTTGTGTCCCGAACATGAATCGATTGAAACTCTCACAACTTTCGAACAAAAACAAGCTGTTGACGACTATGTGAAATGGGCTAAAAACCGCTCGGAACGCGAACGTCAGGCGGAGGTAAACAAAATCACCGGCGTGTTCACAGGAAGTTATGCTATCAATCCGTTGAACCAACAAAAAATTCCGATTTGGATTGCAGATTATGTGTTGGCAGGCTACGGAACGGGTGCGATTATGGCAGTTCCGGCACACGATAGCCGAGATTACAAATTCGCCAAACACTTCAATCTACCGATTGTTCAGGTGGTTGATGGTGGTGATATTTCGGAAGAAGCATTTGAAGCGAAAGACGGAATTATGATCAATTCCGATTTCATCAATGGTATGAATGTGAAAGACGGAATTGCTGCGGTGGTGAAAAAAGTTGAGGAATTAAACATCGGAAAAGGCAAAATAAATTACCGCTTACGTGATGCAACGTTCAGTCGGCAACGCTACTGGGGCGAACCTTTCCCGATATATTACAAGGACGGTCTACCCTACCCTTTGGATGAAAACGAATTGCCGTTGTTACTTCCCGAAGTGGATAAATACTTGCCGACCGAAACCGGCGAACCACCTTTGGCTCGTGCAAAAAATTGGATTAACAAAGAAGGCTATCCGCTCGAAACCTCCACCATGCCGGGCTTTGCAGGATCATCGGCTTACTATTTACGTTATATGGACGCCAAAAATTCAAGCGGATTGGTAAGCCAAGATGCCGTTAAATACTGGCAAAACGTGGATTTGTATATCGGTGGAACTGAGCACGCAACCGGACATTTAATCTATGCTCGCTTTTGGAATAAATTTTTATTCGACATCGGAATTGCCTGTACTGACGAGCCTTTCCAAAAACTCATCAATCAAGGTATGATTCAAGGTCGGTCGAATTTTGTGTATCGCATTGTGGGTACAAATCAATTTGTATCGCACAATCTCCGCACCAATTACGAGGTTCAGCCACTTCATGTCGACATCAATATGGTTGAAAACGACATTCTTGACATCGAAAAATTCAAACAATGGCTACCCGATTTTGCTACGGCAGAATTTATTTTGGAAGATGGCAAATACGTGTGTGGACACGAGATTGAGAAAATGTCAAAGTCGTTTCACAACGTACAAAATCCCGATGATTTGATTGAAAAATATGGAGCAGATACGTTGCGAATGTACGAAATGTTTTTAGGTCCCTTGGAGCAATCCAAACCTTGGGACACGCAAGGCATCGAAGGTGTTTTCCGTTTTTTGAAAAAAGTATGGCGTCTGTATCACCCGAACAACGAGGATTTCAACGTTTCAGACGAAAATCCGACCGCCGAAGAATTAAAAGTTTTACACAAAACTATTCACAAAATTGAAAACGATACCGAGCGATTTTCCTTTAATACCGCCGTTTCTGCGTTTATGATCGCCACCAATGAATTGTCGGACTTGAAATGCAACAAACGTGGAATTTTAGAACCATTTGCAATTTTGCTGTCGCCCTACGTGCCACATATCGCAGAGGAATTGTGGGCAAAATTGGGATATTCCCAATCCATTTCCACAGTCGAATTCCCAAAATTTGAGGAAAAATATATTGCAGAAAACACGTTCACCTATCCCGTTTCGTTCAACGGCAAAACACGTTTTATGCTCGAACTGCCAATAGATACGCCGAATGCAGACATTGAAAAAGCCGTGTTAGCAAACGCCGATGCACAAAAATGGTTGAACGGAAATCCTCCGAAAAAAGTCATTATAGTTCCGAAAAAAATTGTGAATATCGTCGTATAAAAAAAATGGAACGCTGTTGCGTTCCATTTTTTTTAGTTAATTTACCTTGAACGTGGTGTCCCCCGTTGTCAGAAATTTCACAATTTGATTGGCTGCTGCCAAACCCGCATTGATATTGGCTTCCGCAGTTTCCGCACCCATCTTTTTCGGCGTTGCAAAAACACGAATTCCGAACTTTTCATTCAACTCGGCTTGATTGCCGGCTTCGATATCCGTAGCGTATTTCAAATCCGCACGTTCTGTCAAAACGTTGACCAATTCTTCTTCATTGATCACCTCTTTACGAGCGGTATTCACCAAACACCCGCCTTTCGGCATTTTGCTAAGCAAATCGTAACCGATAGATTTTTTGGTTTGATCGTTCGCCGGAATATGCAACGAAATGTAATGACACGTGCTGTACAATTCGTCTACAGAATTCAACACTTTCACGCCGTCAGCCTGAATCGTTTCGGCTTTCACGAACGGATCAAATGCGTACACATCCATTCCGAAACCCTTGCCAATCGCGGCAACCAAACGACCTACATTTCCATAAGCATGGATACCTAATTTTTTTCCCTTGAGTTCGGTTCCCGAGCCCGGTTGGAAACAATTGCGAGCCATGTAAACCATCATGCCTAACGCCAATTCGGCAACAGCATTGGAATTTTGACCCGGTGTATTCATACACACAATGTTTTTCGCAGTACACGCAGCAAGATCGAGATTGTCGAATCCTGCACCTGCACGAACAACGATTTTCAAGTTTTTCGCAGCATCTACAACAGCTGCATCTACTTTGTCCGAACGAACAATAAGTGCATCAACATCAGCAACGGCTTTATGAAAATCCGCAACGTCTGTATATTTTTCACACAAAACCAATTCATATTTGGCTTGTTCAACAATGGTTCTAATGCCGTCAACCGCTGCCTTTGCAAACGGTTTGTCGGTAGCAATTAATACTTTCATATCTCTATTTTTTTCAACGATTAAATATGTAATTTTTCAAATTCCTGCATACAAGCCACAAGTGCTTTCACGCTTTCCAACGGACATGCGTTGTAGATCGAAGCACGGAAACCACCCACCGAGCGATGCCCTTTGATACCAACCATTCCACGCTCTTTCGCCAATGTCATAAATGCATCTTCTTTGTCTTCGTAACCTTTGTTCATCACAAAACAAACGTTCATAATCGAACGAGAATCTTTTTCTGCAGTTCCCACAAACATTGGATTACGGTCGATTTCGTCGTACAACAATGTTGCTTTTTCGATATTTTTTTTGTACATACCTTCAACGCCACCGTTCGCTTTAACCCACTTCAATGTCTCGTACATCACGTAAATCGGAAGTACCGGAGGCGTGTTAAACATCGAGTTATTTCTCGGATCTTCTTTGTCGTAATGCGTACGCCAATCAATCATGGTAGGCAATGAACCTTTTTCTTTTTTCAAAACATCTTCACGAACAATAACGAATGTAACGCCCGCCGGACCTACATTTTTCTGAGCTCCACCATAAATTACAGCATACTTCGATATATCAATTTTACGGCTCATAATATCCGACGACATATCTGCTACCAAAGGAATCGGGCAATCTATATCGGTATGAATTTCCGTTCCGTAAATCGTGTTGTTCGTTGTGATGTGCAGATAATCCGCATCTGTTGGAATAGTGTAACCTTTCGGAATGTAGTTGAAATTTTTGTCATCAGATGATGCAACAACTTCAACAGTACCGAATTTTTTCGCCTCTTGCAAGGCTTTTTTCGCCCAAACGCCGGTAACTAAATACGCCGCTTTTTTGTGAAATAAATTCATGGGAACGCTGTAAAATTGCGTACTTGCACCACCTCCCAAAAACAGAACGCGATAATTCTCGGGAATGTTCAGAAGTTCTTTCCAAAGTTGTTCGGTTTCTGCCATAATTTTTTCCCAACCCGGCGTGCGATGAGAAATTTCCAAAAGACCAATACCCGTTCCGTTGAAGTCGCGGATAGCACTGATTGTCGCCTCGATTGCCTCTTTCGGCAATACCACAGGACCTGCATTAAAATTGTGTTTCATAATGTGTTTTTTTTTTATTTTGTTTATTTTAATTACAAAGGTACGAAATTTTTTTCTAATTATCAACTTTTTTGAACGGTTCATATTCTCGACCGCCACCTTCGAATCCTGCATTTTTGTAAAATTCCACGAAAGTGAGACGTAACGGATGCACAAACGCTCCCAACATCGTCAAAGCAAAGTTCAAAGAATGTCCGAACAATAATATGAGTAAAGTTACCAAAGCCCCGATAACAGGGATATCCGGAGCCATGTCGAATGCGAGGATATTGAATACCATGCCCAAAATTGAGCCTGCCAAACCTAATGCAAACAAACGCACGTAGGACAACAAATCGCCAAGCAAACTGACCGCCGTGTTGTAACCCTCCCAAAGACCCGAACCAAACTGCAAAGCAGGATGTGCTCCGGGTGTGTTAAAGAAAAATATCATAATGCCACTCAACGCAAAAATACCGTAAAATACAATCATCATAACGTTTGAAATCACCACATCAATCATCGGCAAACCCGCGACAGCAGCCAATGAGAGGATGAGCACAAACCAACCGATTTTTGAAATTGCAAATTTTAGACCAAATCTCCGAGTGGTGTTAATGATGTCCAAAGTTTTCGCAAAAACAATGTGCACGCCACCAAAAGCAAACGCCAAAGTCATCATGTTGTCTTGAGTTAAAAAGTAGTTTTTGAATTTCGATAGAGCGGGAACATTGGCTAATTCTGCTCCAAAGAAACCACCTGTCAGCAACCCGAACAAAATCGCTGCACCGCCCAACCACTGCACCAAACTCAAAATCGGTCGGAAATCAGCACTCACTTTTCGTTTAACGAAAATGGGGACGAGCAACAACAACAATCCGTATCCTGCGTCGCCTGCACAAAATCCGACAAACAGCATGAAAAACGGTGCAAAAAACGGCGTTAAATCCATTTGTTTGTAATTCGGCAAAGAGAATATCTTGGTAATCGGTTCGAATAATTTTGCAAACGAATTATTTTTCAACAACACGGGAACACTCTCATCATCCTCTATATCTAATGCGGTGTAACAAACCGGATAATCGTTCAAAAATGTAAGAAATGCCACCTCTTTATCTGCCGGAACAAACCCTTGAATGATGCGAACAGTCTCGTCTACCGACGATTCGGTACATGTTGCAATGCGATCAAACGAAAGTGCATTTTGCAGGCGAATACGTTCTGCGTAAAGCGTTGGCAAATACGGCAACATTTCTCTAAAACGCCTGTGCAACGCAGCACGACGAAGTTCGAGTACATCTATTTCTTCCAACTGTTCATTGAGCGTACTATTGGGCAATTTCACTTCATGTGCAGCAATTGCAATCTTCTCGTCGTGCACCGGTTTTATGATGACAAAATAATAAATACCTTTCTCCTCGTTCACGATTTCCAAATTGTAATTTTCACTCCATTTCGGATCGAAATTACGTTTGTCGCAAGTGAAAAACAACATTTCCAAACCGTTGTTATACAACTCTTTTAGCATGTTTGGATCGTAATTTTTCCAAGGCAACAATTCGTGATAAAGTTTAGTGCGAAATGTGATTTCTTCATTGAGTCTTTCAAATTCGGCTGCATCTTTTTGATATTCTTTGAGAATAAACGTTGCTTTTCGTTCATCGCGAACGGAGTGTGTTTCGTACTGTTTTTCGGCTTTGTAAGCCTCCAAACGTTCGATAGCACTGTTGCAATGATTCAACCAATTGAGAATCTTTTTTTCTTCGCCTTGAATATCGGCAAACGTCTGTGTAATATCCATCATACCAAATCCTTGCAGTTTTTCCAAGAAATTTGAGAAATCTTCCGAATAGGAAATCAGACCATATTTTTTCATTTTAACTATCATACTACCTCCTCCATTTGTTGACGAACTTTTACTATTTTTTGACCGGCTTTCGAAAGATTTTCCTCATCTTCCATAAAGCGTTTGATTTTACGTATGGCTTCATTATAGCCGGGTATCTGAACTTTTTCGTAAAGGTTAACTTTTTGAGTTGTTTTTTTACGAGCATGTTCGAGCATACGCATTTTTTCGTAAAAGACTTCACTTTTGATGCCGATGGTTGCCAAATCTTTCAAGATTCGAATGCCATCGGGATACCAAAACGGTCGATTAAACAGGGCATACGGTTTTTCTTTGAAAATCACCTGATCCAAAACCGGAATTTGTACTCCGGCAATTTTTTCGATGTGAAGTTGAACATCTTCCACCGCAATCAGCGATGCATCAAATTCGTTCCAAAGTGCAGCGATACCGGAGTATGCAGCGATTTGCCGCTCCATTTCCGCAAAAAGCCATTCGGCTTCAACCTTTGCTTTTTTCACTTCTGCTCTCAATGCGGATTCTTTGCTTTTGATGGTGGGCAAAGCCTTTACACGCATCTTCAACTGTGTGTTGAGATTGTTGAGTGAGGTTTTGTTGTACTGATACTTGATTAGTGCCATATTGAGATTTTTTTTACTTGCCTAATGTAACTGTTCCTTGCGTCGATAATCATTTCCTCCCACGAATTCACAAGGTTATATCTTCGCACAGAATTTCCCACGCAAAGATACAATTTTTTTTTCAGAAATACAAATTTTTTAGGCTTTCAATAACGAATTATCTCAAAATTACCAATTGCACCGTCAATTTCTATGGTAATAGTTTGTGTTGCCGAACCGAAATTTTCAGTTTGGAAAACACCCTCATTTTTTACAAATCCATTCAGTTTTTTACTCATTAGAAAACTTTCTGCAATCACTTTACAATCGGCGTTTTCAGGAATTCTAATCTTGATATTGGAGACACCTGTATTGATTTCGATTTTGGTTTTCGGCTGTTTTTCGCCGATGGTCAAATCAATGTTGGCAACACCACTGTTGATTTCGATTTCTTCCAATTCGAAAGCCGACAAATCCATTTTTACATTGGTCGCACCCACATCAATTTTCAATTTTGCATTATCGTCGATTCGAAAAGTTTGCAAAGTCAACTTGTTGCTATTCGTTGAAAAAACAGAGCATTCCGAATGATTATGGTTTGAACGATAACATCTATTCGAATGCCCACCGCACGTCATCGCAATCAGTAAGCCCAACAACGAAAGGCACAACAACGAATTTTTCAACCAACGTTTCATCGGAATACAAGAAATTCCAATAAAAATCAGAATAAGCGGCCAAAATCTCCCAATACCACACCACGAAAAATGAATCCAGTCGAGTTGTTTGAATAGAAATGCCGTTCCCAAAAAGATGAGAAAAATCCCGATCCACCAACCCGATGAATGCTTGCATTTTTTCCCTTTTTCGTCAATTTCTTTTTCAATATCTTTGAACTCGTTTTTTAATTCATTAATCACGTTGTCAAATTCGTTTTTCACTTCGTTTTTCGCATCTTCCACAATGGTGGCGTCCTCAACGGAGTTAATTTTTGCATCTTGGATATTACCTTTTTCCGGCATGATAATCCATGCAAGAATGTAGAGAATGATGCCTGCTCCGCCAAAAATCGCCGTAATGACAAAAATCAGGCGAATCAAAACAGGATCTAAATTAAAGTACTCGGCAATTCCGCCGCAAACACCGCCAAGCACGCGGTTGGTTGTTGATCTACGTAGTGTTTTCATTGGTTTGTTTTTTAATTGGAGCATTTTGCACATGCCCTCGTTAGTGAATATCTTTTGCAAAGTTACGATTTTTTTCTAATATGACGAACTTTGCCAGCAAAAAGTTACACAAAGTTGGGATTTTTTTTGTATTTTTGCAAAAAATCTGTAGGGGCGAGGCATGCGTCGCCCCTACGGCGATTGTCGCAAATGTCCGTATGGGCACAAAATTTTGTGCCCATACAATTACCATTCAAATTAATTATCCCGCACACACCGCAAGGCGAAGCCGAAATTCTTATTGGTGCTGAGCTGGGGGTAGACAACCGACGAAGTGTAGTGCAAGTTGAACGCATCCGAGGAAGAATTCTCAGACAACGACCAGTAGTGCGAACTCGCAGTCGTGAGATGCGACGCGAGTGCAGTAAAGCGAGAGCCACCCCAAGTGCCACCGCGATTTACTGCGGCGGGTCCCGAGCCGGTGGCACCCATATAAGTATCCGCAATTATGGATACGCTACCCGTCTGTGTCGCAGGAGCCGCATAACCAAGAGTTAGATGCAAAGCAAGAAACTCTTCGGTAGTAGGCACCCGCCAATCACCCGGACAAAAAAGCGTAGCATATTTCATCACCGCACACCAAGAAAAGTAAGAGCCATCAAAACCATTGATTGCATTGCGGCAATCCACATTGAAATTCGGATCGTTTCCGCCGTTATATGAATTTCCTCTTGGAGCACATTGGTCTGAAACCACCGCATCCGACCAAATTTGGTCTCCTACAGGCCATGTTTGATTGGTTGCAAATCTTGCAGATGTGATGGTGACCAAATTTCTTGCTGGTGTACCAAAATTGCAACCTGTTGGGGTGGCATTGACGGTTATGCTGCCATGTAGCAACTCTACGCCACAGGTATTGCTTACGGTGTAGTGGTAGGTGCCCGGATTGGTGGGCGTGCCACTAATGGCAATAGGATGCGACGAATATTCTCGATTGTTGGTCGTGGTGCCAGAGACTGAAATACCCGGAGGAGGAGTGCCAAAAGAATGGATGCGTGTGCCATCCGTCCACCAGTCGATAATCAAGGTTTTTCCGATGACCGAAGGAAATTCGATGGGATCTATCTGCTCGCCTGTCCATAGAGTTTGGTGCAAGTCCGCTTTAGGACACCATTGCGGAATAGGACAATACGCAAAACTTTTGGTGGTAAAAGTTGCGATAATGATTGAAATTAAGGTGATTTTTTTCATAGGTATTTTGGTTTAGATTTTTTGACTTCCGACAATAAAAAAAACGGACTTATATATCCGTTTCAAAGGTTTTCGACGACCCACAATTATAGACTAGATAAGTCCGCATTTCTGCGAACATCACTCATTCTCATAATTGTTAAAATGTCGAAATTTTTGAAACAAGAATACAGCAACGCCGTTTATATATTTTCGTTTTTTACATATTTTTTTGATTAAAATTTGCCACAAAGGTACGAAAATTTTTTGAAATTTACCAAATTTTAACAAATAAAATTTGGTAGATTGCAAAATTTATTGTAATTTTGTAGCAAATTATTTATGGATATGAAACACAAAACTTACGATATGGACAATTCCTCGCTTGATGTAATTAGTGAACCTGCTGTTGCTTATGCAACTAATGCTATGGACGAGAGGCTTACCGAGAAAGCATATTGGAAAAATGCTCTGACAAAAGACCAACTTTTGCAAAATATTCGTGTGGAAATGCAAACATGGAATTGGAAAAAATGAATATAAAATTTTCACAACAAGTTGAGATATTCGTACGAGATTGGGCATTTGTACTATTTAAAAAACAATACTTTTCGTTTTATGAAAATGCTGATAAATATGTAACAAACATTATTGAATCTATCTACGAAAAAATCTCTCATAAATTTCTTTGGCAAATTCCACAACAAGAGCATTTCAGACTGATTTACGGTAAAAACATCAAATATATCAAACATCAAGTAGCAAATAGTAAAACCGTTTGGTATATCTTTTTTGAATACTCTGAAACCGAAAATGCTGTTCTGATACACCATATTACTAATGGACAAAAAGATGCACATCGAATAAATTAACACAACAAAAAAACATTATGAAAACAATCCAAAACCAAAATTTTGCAAACCAAAATGTATTAGTGCGTTGCGATTTCAACGTGCCATTGAACAAGGAAACCCGCGAAATCACTGATGATACACGTATTCGTGAATCACTTCCTACCATCAAAAAATTGTTAGCCGACGGTGCTGCCGTAATATTGATGTCGCACCTTGGACGCCCGTCTGAAACGGGTTTCGAGGAAAAGTATTCACTCAAACCGGTTGCCGAACATTTGAGTAAACTCTTGGGTATTAACGTAAAATTAGCCGACGATATTTTCGAAAACAAAACTATCGAAAATGCTAAAAATCTCAAATCCGGCGAAGTTTTATTGTTAGAAAATTTACGCTTTTTACCGGGCGAACAAAAAGGCGATGTGGCTTTCGCAAGATATTTAGCGGATTTAGGAAACGCTTACGTAAATGACGCTTTCGGAACGGCTCACCGTGCACATGCATCAACCGCAGTGATTGCACAATTTTTTCCAAACGACAGATATTTTGGATTTTTGTTGGCAAACGAAATCACAAATTTGGAAAAATTATTGAACAACGGCGAAAAACCGTTTACAGCAATCATTGGTGGTTCTAAGGTTTCAAGCAAAATTGATATTTTGAAAAATTTGATTCCGAGAGTAGACAACATGATTATTGGCGGAGGTATGGCGTATACGTTCATTAAAGCCATGGGCGGGCAAATCGGTAAATCCATTTGCGAAGATGACAAACTTGATTTGGCAAAAGACATTATGAAAGAAATGGATGCAAAAGGTGTGAAGTATTATTTTCCGACCGACTCGGTTTGTGGCGATAAATTCGACAATGATGCCCAGATCAAAACCTTTCCATCCAACGCTATTCCTGAGGAATGGGAAGGTATGGATGCGGGTGCGGAATCTGTAAAAACGTTCGAAAAAATTATTGCAGAATCCAAAACTATTTTGTGGAACGGTCCGATGGGCGTGTTTGAATTTGCGAATTTCGGACATGGTACAACGGCTATTGCTAAGGCTGTTGCTGCCGCTACACAAAACGGTGCATTCTCCGCAATCGGCGGTGGTGACTCAGTTGCAGCGATCAATCAAAACAAGTTGGCTAATCAGATGAGTTATATTTCTACCGGTGGCGGTGCCATGTTAGAATACCTCGAAGGGCGTGTTTTACCGGGGGTTGCAGCGATATTGGGATAGTTTTTCGTGTAGCGATGATGGAGAATTATTTAGATAGAATTATCTGTGGAGATTGTTTGGCAACAATGCAGGAAATGCCAAGCAATTCCATTGATTTGGTCGTTACTTCTCCGCCGTATAACCTGAAAAATTCCACCGGCAATGGAATGAAACCCTGCACCACAAGCGGAAAGTGGGCTAATGCTGCTCTGCAAAATGGGTATAGCCATTACGATGATAATATGCCACACGATAAATACGTGAAATGGCAAAGAGATTGTTTGACAGAAATGTTTCGATTGATAAAAGATGATGGTGCAATTTTCTATAATCATAAATGGCGAGTTCAAGATGGTTTATTGCAAGACAGGCAGGACATTGTAAGCGGGTTTCCTGTTCGACAAATCATTATTTGGCGCAGAAAAGGCGGAATAAACTTTAACCCCGGATATTTTCTTCCGACTTATGAGGTTATTTATTTAATCGCAAAACCTGACTTCAAATTAGTTCCAAAATCAAACGGTGTTGGCGACGTTTGGGAATTTACTCAAGAGATGAAAAACGGTCACCCCGCACCATTTCCAATAGCTTTGATTGATCGGATAATCAGTTCAACAAATGCGAAAATTATTTTAGATCCGTTCGTGGGAAGTGGCACAACAGCGGTCGTTGCAATGGGGTTAAAGCGTAATTACATTGGCATTGATTTATCCCCTGACTATTGTGAAATGGCAGAAAAAAGAATCGAAAAAAATAAAAAACAAAGCGAACTATTAAAAATAAGACCCTTAACATTATTTGACGCATGAAATTATACACAAAAGAAAACTTGATAAAAGAATTTCACAAAATAGCCCGAATGGGTTGGATTGAAAACACTCGCAAAGGAAATGATGGGGGCATAGGAAATACGCTTGAAGATTTGTTGGGTATTGAGGAGAACAACCTGCCAATACCCAATGCTGCAGAATGGGAGTTAAAAGCACAAAGATTAAACACGTCATCCCTAACGACCTTGTTTCACATCGAACCTTCTCCACGTGCTGTCAAGTTTGTTCCACAGATTTTGCTACCAAGTTACGGCTGGCAACACCAAGAAGCCAGCAAAAAACATCCTGAAAATGAGATGAGTTTTCGGCAAACCATTCATGGTAATGCGTCAAGCGATAGAGGCTTTATGGTCAAAATTGATAGAAAAAATCATAAGATTTTGATCTCTTTTGATCACACAAAAGTTTCCGATATTCACAAAAAATGGTTGAAAAACGTCGAAAAACGAATTGGTTTAAGTGAATTGAACCCTCAGCCATATTGGGGTTTTGATGATTTGGCAAACAAGGCGGGTACAAAACTTCTGAATTGTTTTTATGCTCAAGCCGAAGTTAAGAAAGAAAACGGAATTGAATTTTACAAGTATTCAAAAGTCATGATGTTGCAAAAGTTCAATTTTAATGCTTTTTTACAAGAACTGGAAAGCGGAAATATCCTTGTTGATTTTGATGCAAGAACCGGACACAATCATGGTACAAAATTTAGATTGCGTCAAAATTGTTTTCCTAATTTGTACGAAAAAGCGACCGAAATAATATGAAATTTTTAACACTCACGAAAAATATAACTTAATATGAAAAAACACAACGCAGCCATTATTGGCTATGGAAACATCGGAAAGTACACGTTGGAGGCACTTTTGGCATCTACGGATTTTGAAGTTGCGGGAATTGTTCGACGCGATGCGTCGAATGTTCCGGACGAATTGAAAAATTTTAAGGTCGTTGACCATATCTCCAAACTTGAAAACGTAGATGTCGCCATTCTCTGCTCGCCTACGCGCAGTGTGGAAACACAGGCTCAAGCCATTTTAGCCATGGGCATCAACACCGTAGACAGTTTCGATATTCACGGCGAAATTTGGGATTTGAAACAACGTCTCTCCCCTATCGCTGTAGCAAATAATGTGGTTTCTATTATCGCCGCAGGTTGGGATCCGGGAACGGATTCCGTGGTTCGTGCGTTGATGGAAGCGATGACCTCAAAAAGCAGTATCCACACCAACTTCGGACCGGGCAAAAGTATGGGACACAGCGTAGCCGCCAAAGCGGTGAAAGGCGTGAAAGACGCACTGTCCATGACCCTGCCTGCCGGCGAAAGCAAACATCGCAGAGAGGTTTATATCCAATTGGAAGATGGTGCGGATCCCGCTATTGTCGAGCATTTGCTAAAAACAGACGACTACTTTGCACACGATGATACGCAGGTTATTTTTGTGGACGATGTTTCGAAACATGAAACTGCAGACCATGGCGTAAACCTTGTATGCAAAGGCATTTCGGGACAAACACCCAACCAAAATATGGAATTTTCCATGTGCATCAATAACCCTGCTCTCACTGCACAAGTGTTAGTCAGCGTGGCTCGTGCAAGTTTCAAGCAATCGCCCGGATGCTACACCATGATTGAACTTCCGATGATTGACCTTCTCGAAGGAGAGAAAGAATACTGGATCAAAAAATTAGTTTAATATAAAAAAATTCTGTCAGGCATAGCTTTCTCAGTTTTTTTTAATACCTTTGTAAAAACCCAAAACACACTTAACCACAAACACCATGAACCGCATCCTCACCCTACTCGCGGCATTCCTGCTCATGAGCAGCACCGCACAAACACAACAGCAACCCGCCACTGTGACCAACGACAGAGGGCACCAATACGTTGCCTCCGAAATCCAACAGTTGGTCGATTACCTCAACCTGCCGGCTCTAAACCCCGACCAAACCAACGCTCAGGCACTCGGTTACCCAATGTCTATCACCACAAGCAACCTCAGCGAATGGAGTAATGGCAGCGGGTATCACACGGGAGTGTTCATACAGCAAACCGAACAGATTGACGGCATTTATTACATTCGCAGGTTAACGATATCCTCGGCGAGCGGAGTGGGCTGGGCGAATGTGCCTCGACTTGCAGGGCAGTTGCGGATTCAGAATTTTAAGCAGCTTAGACTGCTATCTTTGGATAATGCGTATTGGAGTGAAAAAATCACGGTGAACAATTGTCCGGAGTTGAGAGAATTTCAGCTTAGTGGCATTTCATCAATGAACACCGAACACGTAGACCCTTTGCACGAGCGAAGTCTTGAAATCACGAACTGTCCGGAGCTTTATCTGCTTAGCAGTACGCATTGTCTCCTCACGAATTTTGTTCTGAACGGCAGCCTTGCCTTGCAACAAGTAACGATATCGGGTACCGATATGCCCTCTATCGATTTCAGCGACCAAAAAAATCTGACCAATCTGACACTTAGTAGCAATCGTTTTTCCGAAATCACTTTGCCTGACCGTGCTCATTACCGCGACAAGCGGATGTATCGGGCGGATTTTTCATACAACCAAATTGAGCCTGCAAATTTAGTGAACCTGATTCGTGCCTATCACGGCGACAGCCTTTTTTACGACAAAGAGCAGCACAACCCAAACAAGTGGATTCATCTCAGCGAATTCGGGAGTCAGCATATCATCATTCGCAACCCTGAAACCGGCGGCGACTCTATTCCCGCAGGAAGTAAGGTTGACCTGAGTGCGTTTGCTACGCTCAAATACGGTGTTCCACAAACCGATTATTCGGGAGTTTTTCAATGGACATCGCGAGGTGCCGGACCTGACGGCATATACAGAAATCTGACCCAAACCGCAGAAATGGACAAGGGTATTCTTACCATTCCAAACGATATGGCGGGAGTAACGATCACTTGTGTTTATACGGCTTCGCCGCTACTCGCACGAGACATGGTGAGGTATACCATCAACGTCAATCGCAGACCGGGCAGTGCAACAAACGTTAGCAGACCACTCGCTTCTCCTGACGAATTAGCACTCCGCCGACGTAGCAGAGGCAACGAGCCGACCATTGCCCAAAACGAGCCAACAGTAAGCACCTCCACAGGTGGCACGCCATCAACGCCCACTACCACTACTCTGACAGGCGGAGGGACTGAACAAAACATAACAGGTGGCACGCCTCCCCCAGTCACCTCGACTCCGCTCGGTGACCGGGGTACAGGTACTACAAGCGGTACACCTCAAACACCACCAACAAGTGGCACACCTACAACACCTCCTCCGGGCACCTCGACTCCGCTCGGTGACCGAGGTACAGGTGCGGGCGATGCGGGTACAGGCGGTACAGGTACCTCGACTCCGATCGGCGACCAGAGCACGGAAACAGTCGAACTGCCTCCACCACCAACATTCACAACAGTAGCCCCTGGCAGTGATGCTCCGGAAAACAAAACGCCTTATGATTGGAACGGAAAGTCTACCCAGTGGATCGAAGATTCCATCAGAAATATCATGGGCTATCCTAAAACGATCTACACATTTGTTTCTCGCTGGATTCCAAGTGTAGATCTGACCGACCGTGCTGCTCCTGTTGACAACGGTTATAGCTATGCAACAGCACTTTATTTAACGATAGGCGACTACAGAGTGAGGAACCTCGGTAGGGCAAGAGGTCCTTATGGAGGGCAAGTGTGGGAGTACTGTTGGGAGTTTGAACTCAAGGAACCATACAAAGAGCACGCCATAGAGGTGAGCAATCCCAGAACGCCCAACCATGATCATTGTCCTTATTCAAGGTATTATCTCGAACTTGGCACGGTGGATTTTGGTCGCATCACCAACATCATCGAGTATCAACATGGCGAGCAAAAAGCCACGATCGTTTATTGGGAAGAGACCATGAGCAAGCCCGGACCTTTTTATTTTGCCGGCGACAACGACCTTATGTGGAATGATACCCGTGATGCTCTGCTGCCGAATTACCCCGTGATTTGGGTGATTTTTGAAGAGCGAGTATTGGCATCGGGGGCGGTACTTCCCAGATGGATAGCAACAGGTCGGAGTTTCGATGCTGCACGCGCTAAAACGCATGGCTACAACGACGTAGAACTCAGGTATCAACCGGGTAGTGGTGGAATGTTTTCGGGTTGGACACATTATTACTTTACGCTAAAGCCGGGCGTTACTCCCGAAAATGCCAAGCTCACTACCGATTTTGTTGATACCCTACGTCCCGACAATCCTGCATCACTCGGAACCAACGGTATTACGTCAATAGATGCTATCTTGAAAAAATTTATCAGAGATCCGGCGAGGGAGTAAACAATTCTAAGTATGAATACTCACGAAATCTACATACAGCGATGTTTGCAAATCGCTCAAAACGGCTTGGGACAAGTGGCTCCAAATCCGTTGGTGGGTTGTGTGATGGTGTGTGATGACCAAATTATTGCGGAGGGATTTCATCAAAAATACGGCGAAAATCATGCGGAACGGAATGCTATTTCTCTTGTGAATGATGAACGTTTGTTGAAAAAATCGACGTTGTATGTGAACTTAGAACCGTGTTCGCATTTCGGGAAAACCCCGCCCTGTGCGGATTTGATTATAGAAAAAAAAATTCCGAAAGTTGTGATTTCAAATTTGGATTCCAATCCGGAAGTCGCAAGAAAAGGTGTCGAACGTTTGCGAAACGCCGGAATCGAAGTGATAACAGGCGTTTTAGAAAACGAAGGACGATTTTTGAATCGACGATTTTTTACTTACATCGAAAAAAAACGTCCCTATATTATTTTGAAATGGGCTCAAAGTTTGGACGGATTTATGTATAACGAAACCGAACGTTGGATTACCAATGATGCCATGCGAAACCTCGTTCACAAGTGGCGTAGCGAAGAACCGGCGATTATGGTTGGAACCAATACGGTTTTGACAGATAACCCCAAACTCAACGTTAGAGCCTGTTTCGGAAAGAATCCGTTACGAATTACGATGGATAAAAATCATAAACTTCCAAAAAACTTGCATTTTTTTGATCATTCACAACCTACGAAAATCTACGAAACAACAGACCTTTCAGAGATTCTGAATGATTTATATGCACGAAAAATACAATCTTTAATCGTTGAAGGCGGTGCAAAATTATTGCAAAGTTTCATCGAAAAAAATCTTTGGGACGAAACTCGAATTCTTATCGGAAACAAACATTTGCACAACGGCTTGAAAGCACCGAAAATTCAAGGTAAAGAGATTTTTTCAACAGAAATTGAACAAGACAAAGCCGTTTATCTTTTCACATATTCTTGATACAAATCCAACATTTCCTGTGGCGTACGAACGTAGTAATTGTAGCCCGCACGGCGTTCTTGCTCGATTTCGGCAAACGTAGCACGTTTAACGCTGTCTCGTCCTGCAAAGAAAGGTTCGCCGGTTTCTATATCATAAAAACGAGCCCAATACGGTGCTGCGTCCGGATCCGGAACAACACGTCTATCGGGACGACCGTTTTCGCCAACAAAATTCTCTACACGAATCCCCGTAATTTTCGCACCGTCAAACCATTTCACGGCAGCGTCAATCGCTTGTCTCATCTCAGGAGTCGGGTTGTCAAAACTCATCAAAAACATGACAATTCCGGCACCTTCTTCGCCACTAATTCCGGCAGGTTCGAAAACTCTGGCAGCAGCCGGTTCAAGTGTAACTTCATCATACTGGGCACACCAACCTGTAAGCACACCATTATTCAGACGAATTTGTGTTTTGAGAATCACATCAATGCCCCGTTTTAAGCCATCTTTGGAACGTTCAAGCAACATCGGATCATCAACAAACGCATAAAGTTCATCACGCTCGGCAATACCTTTAAGAATGGTCAACATATTGACCGTTGCATCATCGTTGAACGTAACGCATGCCGAATAATTTGTTCTGTTTTTGTTCGGATAAATTTGTGGCCAACCACCATTTTCGTATTGCGATTCAAAAATATAATTTAATCCTTTCAAAAATCCGTCTTTGTATCTTTCGATACCCGTTGCATTGTACATTTTCGCTAAATAGTACATTTCCATGTATACCGCATTATTGTCGATGGTAATATCATCGGTTCTGCCTTTGTTGGCAATCAAATTGTCTTTTTGTTCTTGAGTTAATTCGACGTGAAAACCGGTGTTTTTTTGCCATCCACCGATATCGCGTTGATAAAGCAACACGTTGTCGGCAATTCGTTTGGCTTCTTCGGTCACATAGAATTCGTCGGGACTTTCAAGTGCAATTCGAGTCCATTCCACATTGTGGCTTGGCGGTGTAAACGCCGGATTTCCGGGTTGATACGTTTGATGCATTGAGGATGGTTGTGCGTTTGCAGCAAGTGATACCACTGCAAACAGGGCTACGGATGTTAAAATTTTTGCTTTCATAATTTTAATTTTTTTTCTTGGGTGAGATATTATTTTTTGACATATTCTTTGTACATATCCAACATTTCTTGTGGCGAATGAACATAGAAATGGTAGCCGGCACGACTGCCTTGTGCGAGTTCTTCGAATGTACTCACTTTAATGCCGTCTCTATGTGCAGCAAAGAATGGGATATTGGTTTCCAAATCATAAAAACGTGCCCAAAGTGGCGGTGCATTGGGATCTTCAACAAGACGTCTGTCGGGACGACCATTTTCTCCAACCAAATTTTCTAAGCGAAATCCTGTAACTTTTACACGTTCATACCACTCCACAACAGCGTCAATCGCTTGTCTCATCTCAGGTGTAGGATTTTCAAAACTCATCAAAAACATAGCAATTCCTGCACTTTCCAATCCGCAAATCGAGACTAATTCCCAAAGTCGCGCAGGTCTCGGCTCAAGCGTAATTTCACAATGCTGACCACACCAGCCCGTAAGTACGCCATTTTGGCGAATTTGAGTTTTGAGAACAACATCAATACCTCTGTTTAGTGCCTCTCTCGAACGTTCGATCAATGCCGGATCATCAACAAAAGCGTACATTTCATCGCGTTCAACAATTTTTTTTAGAATCGTCAATGCGTTGATCGTTACACCATCGTTGTACGTGATACGTGCTGTATAGTTTGTGCTCATTAGATTCGGGTAAACCTGAGGCCAGCCGCCAATTTCGTATTGTGCTTCAAAAATATAATTTAGTCCTTTCAAAAATGCTTGTTTGAATCTTTCGTCGCCGGTTTTGTTGTAAACCTTAGCTAAATACTGCATTTCCATGAATGTGGCTTCGTTGTCAAACGTAACATCATCGCTATTACTTTTGTTGGCAATTAATTTTTCTTTATCGCTTTCGCTCAATACAACCGACATGTCGGTATTTTTTTGCCAACCACCGACATCTCGTTGAAAAAGCAGTACATTTTCTGCCATTCTTACAGCTTCTTCGGTGCCGTAAAATTCGTCAGGACTTTCAAACACAATTGCCGCCCACACTACACTGTGACTTGGCGGTGTAAACGCAGGATTCCCCGCTTGATAGGTTTGATGCATGGTTGTGGATTGTGCATTTGCAGCAAGAGCAACCGCTACGATTGCCACAAAAATGGTTAGGATTTTAGTTTTCATTTGGAATATGGTTTTAAGTTTTTTTTGCCGTAATCGGAATTTTCCGCAAAGGTACGAATTTTTTTTGGAATATGCAAATTCGTGAACTGTGAGGTGTGAAGCGTAAAGTCGTTGAAAAAAAATAGCAAGGGGTACTGCTACTCCAAAACATTATCCTCGCTTTCATCAGTCATCTCCTCTACATCAGTCGTATCCTCCGTTTCAAGCACCAACTGCCCATCAACAAACATGAGGGTCTTAACCCGCAAGCACTGCTCCTCAAAGTCGATCAGGAGATTGGGATCAAAATGTTCGTAAAAAAATCGAACTTCAAAATGCAGGTGGTCTGTGGTAGCACGACCTGTACGCCCTGCCAAACCTATGCTTTCGCCGGCTCTGACGGTTTGAAAAGGCTGCACATGAATTTCCGACAGGTGGCTGTAAACGGTCTCTAAGCCGTTAGCATGGCGGATTACAACCAAATTGCCATAGCTCGAATACCACTTCGCCATGCGCACCATACCGTCGAATACCGCGAAAAGAGTGTCTGTTGGGCGTTGTCGCAAGTCAATGCCGGTGTGCATTCTGCCACTTCGCATACCATACTTTGAAAGCACGTTGAAGTCTCTTGCAGGCATTGAAAATACAGGGGTTTCTGGGGTTATGAGTTCCAAAATTGTCGTGTCGGTGTGCTCTAATCGGCGGTGTCGGACGTGTTCGAGCGACCACGTGTTTTGGTATAGTTCGTTGGCGGGACGGAGTGTGTCGTGTGGTGGAGTGATGATGATTGTGTCGTTCGTAAGAGGTATGGTGTCGTTTGCTGAAACGAGCGTATCTTGTGGCATTGCGGGAACGCACAATAACAAAAACAGACCGTAAATTAGAATTTTATTTCCGTTCATAAGTAAGGTAAGCAAAAGTTAGTTGTGTTTTTTCGTCAAAAATGCGTTCGCTTTCTTCGGTGAGATTCCACTCCTCATAGTTGATTTCGGGAAAGAACGTGTCGGCATCAAAATCCTTATAGACCAAAGTCAGGTAAAGTTTGTTCGCCAAAGGCAGGAATTGCCTGTAAATAGAGGCACCTCCGCAGATAAAGTTCTCCTTGTCGGCATCGGCTAAAGCGATGGCATCCTCAATGGAATACGCCATTTCGCAACCGTCAATTTTTAGATTTTTATCATCAGCGATAACGATGTTTCGGCGATTAGGAAACGGTCGCACGGGCAGCGAATAAAATGTGTTCAAACCCATGATCACCGTGTGATTGAGGGTCATTCGCTTAAAGCGTTTCAGGTCTTCGGAGAGATGCCAGAGCAGGTCGTTGTCCTTGCCTATAGCGTGGTTTTGGGCTATGGCGACGATGATGGAGATTTGTTTCATTGGAGAATTACGAATTATGAATTACGTTTTACGCCTCTCTTTTTTGGCGGCAGGAAACAAGATATTATTCAGTATTAATCGGTATCCGGGAGAATTGGGAAATAGGTTCAAATCTGTTGGCGGGTCGCCAACGAAGTGCTGATAATCCTCCGGGTCGTGCCCGCCAAAAAACGTCCACGTGCCTTTGCCGTAAGTGCCGTGAATGTAGCGAACTTCGTTCAACGACTTGGTTTCACCCAAAATAATCACATTCGGTTTGAGATAATTTTTGTTGAAAGCCGTAGTTTGCCCCATAAATCCGTGAAGTACCCGTGCATGGTTTTGTGTCAACATCGTTGGAATCCAATCCCATTTTGCGGAAAAATCGAATAAGGTAAAAAAATCGTTATTTCGGTTGAGATTTTTTGGACGCGTATCCGTTACATCAATGCTCGAAATCTCGTACTGCACGGGATTTGTAACCAATTGAAAATTGCGAAATGCAAAGGTTTTTGAGAAATCCAATTTTTGTTGTGCATTCGGATCCATCGGATCGCCATCAAACATTTCCGCACAAATATCCGTGTCTTCGGCTGCCAACGCCACATCGAAACTATCCGGAGCCGAACACATCGCAAACATAAATCCTCCGCCCATCACAAAGTCGCGGATCTTATGAACTACCGCCAATTTTAATTGTGAAACTTTTGCAAATCCGTGTCTTTTGGCGGTTTCCTCTTGCAAACGAACATCCTCTTGATACCATGCCTGATTGCGATAATTCGCCCAAAATTTGCCAAATTGTCCGGTGAAATCCTCGTGATGCAAATGCAGCCAATCGTAGAGTGGGAGCACGCCTTGCAGCACTTCATCATCATACACCACATCGTACGGAATTTCCGCATAAGTCAACACCAGCGTTACGGCATCATTCCAAGGCAGTTTATTTTTTGGCGAATACACCGCTATTTTCGGGGCTTTGTGAAGTTTCACCACGTCCATATTCACGCTCGGTTCGGCGATTTCTCGTAAAATTTGAGTGGCTTGAATATCTGCCACCACTTGAAACGAAACCCCTCGAAGTCGGCATTCTCGCTCGATTACAGACGAATGTGGCATCATAAAACTTCCTCCTCTATAATTCAAAAGCCAATCCACTTCCACATCTTGCGAAAGCACCCAATAGGCGACTCCGTAGGATTTCAGGTGATTGGTCTGCGATTCGTCCATCGGAATTATTATCATAGCAGCCTGCAATCGACAGGTTATCAATAGAAATATGACTATACTATATACAATTTTTTTCGACATTGTTCTACAAAGATACAAAAAAAATTTTGGAATTGCAAGAAATTTCAAAATTTATTCGTATATTTGCAAAAAAAATAAAATATCAGAAATAATCTGCTATTTTAATTTTGAACCTAAATTATTAACCAAAAAACAGAAGTATTATGAAGTACGTATGCAAAGTATGCGGGTATGTTTACGACCCCGCAGCAGGAGATCCGGAGAACAATATCGCTCCCGGAACAGCGTTCGATGCTCTTCCTAACGATTGGACTTGCCCATTGTGTGGCGTGGACAAGGAGGAGTTTGAGGCTCAGTAGTAAAACTGTGAAGCGTGAAGTGTGAACTGTGAGGCTCCGCCCATAGCTAATGGTGCAGCTCTCACGGTTCACGGCTCACACCTCACGGTTCACAGCTCACAGTTCACGTTTCACAAAACACAGCAACAAAACACAATTCATAACAATAAACACCCCATGTACAACAAACGACCAATCGCCCCAAACATCTTCCATGTAGGCGTAAACGACCGCCAAAAGGAAGTTTTCGAAAATTATCTACCCCTGCCTCGAGGGGTTGCCTACAATGCCTATTTGATTGTAGATGAAAAAAACGCACTGATAGATACGGTAGACATTGCTTTTACGGATGTCTTCTTTGCCAAGATTGACGCTATCCTCAAAGGAAAGCCGGTCGATTATCTCATCGTAAACCACGTAGAGCCCGACCATGCCGGTGCTATCGGATTGCTCAAACAAAAATATCCCAATGTCCAAATTGTGGGCAATACCAAGACTTTTGATATGCTCAACGGCTATTTCGGCATCAACACCGACCTGCACGAGGTGAAGGAGGGCGACACCCTCTCGCTCGGCAAACGCACGCTGACCTTTTATATGGCACCGATGGTGCATTGGCCCGAAGTGATGGTAACCTACGAAAACCAGGACAAAATCCTGTTTTCCGCCGATGCATTCGGCACGTTTGGTACG
>Ga0099364_10003453_pt1 | contig 24526 bp, 21 predicted proteins | sample TergutTh196P3_FD_73070 | JGI IMG/M metagenome (GOLD analysis project Ga0099364, IMG submission 73070) | Microcerotermes parvus P3 segment gut microbial communities from Pointe-Noire, Republic of the Congo - Th196 P3 | ecosystem: Host-associated > Arthropoda: Insects > Digestive system > Gut ...
CTCCAGGAAGCAGGGAAATCCTTTTCCGGCATTTCCACCATGGAAGAAATAACCATGCTTTCCCCTGAAAGAACATCCTCAAGGACAAGGTCTCCCAGGGCATGAGTTTCCGGTATCATACGCAGCATCCATCTGCCGTTAGGCGAAACTGCCATTTGCTCAGCTATGCCGGAAGGGGGAGTCCCGGAGAGCAGGTCAAAACCGCCCTGCGGCAGGCCGCCCCTGACAGGAATCCTCATGACACCGGAGGCATTGCTGACTTGCAAAATTCTGTTGTTATCAAGAAGATCCATTTGTTCAGGGAAAGCTGTAAGCTGCCTTAGGGAGACTGCATCAAGGTTTGATAAAAAAAGTGCGCTCTGGATCCCGGTGCTTTTAAAATCCATATTAAAAAGCAGCCTTGAATCTTCGGAAATATCAGGAGAAGAAAAACTCATCTGCCCCCATAGCGGGAACACACTGAAAATAAATATTGCAAAAAATGTTTTTAATCCAGACATAAATGCCTCGTTATTGGCGGATTAATTCGTCAAGCTCTGATTCCAAAATACACAGGATTTCGTCAAGTTCATTAAGGCGTTTTATGGAATATCTGGCTTGTTTATCCTGTAGCTGCAAACAAGTATTGTCAAGGAGAGCTTCAAAAAAAGAGTTTTCATATAATGCAAAAGAAAACTGTTCTTGATTCATGTTGTTAATTTATAAATATATCCGAAATATCTTCAGATATTACTGGAGTAATCTCTGCATTATTTATCCCAGTATCAATAATTTCTGTATTATCGGTTGCCCTGATAAAAGTTATTACTGCAAGAAAAGCAATAAGTATTACAAATAGTTTACGCATAGTAAAACAAAACCCTCCATTTGGTGCAGGCCGCTTATTCGGCTCTGCTTAATATTATGATTAAAGGCTTATATAATCAAGCGGGTTAACCGCCCGCCCGTTTCTATATACAGAAAAATGAAGATGCGGACCTGTGCTTAGCCCTGTATTTCCAACACTTCCTATTCTTGCATTTTGCTCTACCCTTTCCCCTTGTCTGACTGAAAAAGCAGAAAGATGGGCATAAAGGGTTTGATAATTGTCACTGGACCCTTGAGTGCCATGTTCCATGATGATAAACAAGCCATAAACAGGGTTATTTCCCACAACAGCAATTCTCCCAGCCGCAGCTGCCCTGACAGGAGTTCCTGGTGCAATAGCCATATCAATACCTTCATGCATGGCCTGTCTTCCGTGGAAGGGGTCAATCCTCCAGCCAAAAGGTGAAGACAACCTTATTCTGTATCCCCTTAAAGGCGAGATAAAATAATTCCCCATTGCAAGTCTTAAATCCCTTGCAGGCATCCTTGCGCCTGGAAGGAAAATAAGCTCGCCCGGTAATATCAGGTCTTGTTGTATATTATTAACATCAGCAAGAACTTCAATAGGAATATTATAGGACTCTGAAATTCCAGAGAGTGAATCACCGCTTTTTACTGTATAGGGGATTCCATTCATATTTGGAAGCCGTATTCTCTGACCAACCCTTAGAAGATGGGCATTGCTCATATTATTTGATGCTATAACCGCATCCATTGAAAGGCCATGACTGACAGCTATCGAAGAAACAGAATCTCCTCTTCTGACTGTATAGTCAATCCATTCAAAATATTCCATCATTGCAAGCGGAATGGGATCTGAGCCGCTTTCTTCAAGCATCACTGTTGGAAGCGCCCCTGTCTGAAGACTCTGGCTTCCGATCATATCCGCTGCGCTCATCTCCTCGTTGGGAAAAGGCAAATATCTATGCCCTGAGCTGTTTACAAACGCAGCCATGCTGCTCTCTCCGCCGGAATCAGCCTGGGGAACAGGAATTACATCACGGTATAATAAATAAGAAATTGAATTACGGTTATCCACAAAAAAGATGGTTCCAAGAATAATAAACCCGAGTACAGGAAGCAATGGCAATGTAAATGAGAAAGACACAGCCTTTTTTAAAGGCACAGGTTTTTTTAAAGGTGCTGTCTTTTTTAAAGGAGCTGGCATTCTAAAACGCACAGGTTTTTGCCTGGGTTCCTGAGGCAGGGGCATTTTATGTGCTGCTGCTTTATGCTGCTGCTTTGAAGGTTGTCCGGAAAACCGTTTTGTACTCCGCTTTGCAACCCGTTCACTGTCTCTAATCCCGGCAAGAACACTTGAATTTTTCCTTGCCAGCGAGACTATGCTTTCAGGACGATAGGCTTTAGAAGATGCAGCCCTGTTTTTAGGTTTTTGATTTAAGCTGCTTTTTCTGTCTTTAATCGGATAAAAAACTACCATTATATTTGGTTTATCGACATAAACGAAGGGAAGCATTATACTCCTTTATATGGGTAAAAACTCATCAGCTGAAACAATAAAGGCAATAAGCGGGGCCCTGATCACAGCCCTTATTCTTAAACTTTTTGTAGTTGATTTTATGATTGCAGAAGGAAATTCCATGGAACCAGCCATTAATCCCGGAAGGATCCTGGTGGTTTTCAAACTAAATTATGGTTTAAGGTTCCCTGGTTCAGGTTTATATATTCTACGCTGGGCACTCCCTAAAGAAAACGATATTGTAGTTTTTTTTACACCACAGGGAGATATTGCTGTCAAACGTTGTTCAAGTATTTACCCTGACGGAAACTTCTATGCTTTGGGAGATAATTCAAGGCAATCCTATGATTCATTGTCATACGGCCCCATTCCGATTGATAATGTTGTTGGAAGGGTTATAGGAATAAGATGAATGAACAAGACCGCATAGCCGGGAAAAAACGCTTTATTTTCTTCGCCTGCATACTCAGCATTGGATTACTGGCTCTCCTTGTCCGTTATGCATATATAATGCTAAGGGAACAGGATCCTGGTATAGGTGTAAGGACAGAGCTGGTATCTGGCCGCGGAGCCATATTGGATAGAAACGGCAGAATACTTGCCATGGAAACCAGGATGGGGAATATAACGCTCTGGAAACCTTCCATGGACAGAAACGTAAGCGTACAGGAGCTTTCAAGGATGCTATCTCCCATTCTTGAAATCCCAGCCAGCGAAATTCAGGCTCATATAGAAAACTCCAGAAGCAATTTTCTTTATTTAAAAAGGTCTGTGGATGATACTGTCATACAACTGATCCAGACAGCCCAGGCACAGGGTAATTTAAGGGGTGTTGGCATTGAACCCATGCTTAACCGTGTCTATCCTGAAAGAAACCTTGCAGCCCAAATAATTGGATTTACAAATATAAAAATTACAAATTCTGAAGGAATTACAGGTGTTGTCAGAAGCGCCAGCCGTGACGGAATAGCAGGTATAGAAAATGCCTTTAATTCATTTCTTTCTCCAAGCCTTATACCTTCGCTTCCAGGTACACGCAGATTTCAAAACGGACACCAGATTTACCTTACACTTGATATAAATGTTCAGATGATACTGGAAAGCATTGCAGAGCAGGTTCAGGCAGAGACACGTGCAGAAGCAGTTATGTTTATGGCAATGGATCCGCGCACAGGAGATATCCTGGGTTCAGCCTCCATCCCGGGCTTTGATCCCAATAACCTTGATAATCCTACTGATATTGAATTAATGGACAGGCCTGCAATATGGGCTTATGAACCGGGCTCGGTATTTAAAATATTTTCCATGGCAGCATTGATGGACGAAGCAGCCATCAGGGATGATTCATTATTTTACTGCAACGGTCAATATGAAAGGATTACAAACCGCGGAGAAAGCATAATAATAAACTGCCTTGGCTCGCATGGTAATGTAAATGTAAGGAATATTATTATCCATTCATGCAATGCTGGTGCAGCGTATGCCTCTGACCAAATGGGCGCTTCAATGTTTGGAGAAATATTAAGGGAATTTGGCTTTGGTCACAGAACAAGCTCAGGTAATCCTGGTGAAACAATGGGCTTTTTCCGTGCTGTTGAACGCTGGTCAGAAAGGTCAAAACCAACAATAGCCATGGGTCAGGAAATCGCGGTTTCCGCCCTTCAGATGATGCAGGCAGCAACAGCTGTGGCAAATGACGGTATACTGGTTCCGCCGCGCATTGTACAGCGTATTGTATCTGCAGACGGCAATATTGTCGAAGAATTTGTGTCCGGCAGACCCAGACATGTATTAAGGCCGGAAACCGCCAGCGCCATGAGAGACTATATGGTGGATGTTACATCAGATATAGGCACAGGCTGGCGCGCAGATATAGATGATCTTTCCATGGCTGTAAAAACCGGTACATCCCAGATAATCGATCCAAGTACAGGCGCTTATTCAGCAACGGATTTTATTGCAAGCACAATTGCTTTTCTTCCAGCAGAATCCCCTTCACTCATACTTTATCTTGTTGTTATAAAACCTCAAGGGGAGTTTTACGGAGGAAGGATAGCTGCCCCGCCCATAAGGGAAGCTGCGGAAGAGCTTGTCAATTACCTTGGTATTCCCAGGGGACGCAATCCGCAAATCATGCATGGAGGAGCAATAGCACTCCCGCAAATTCATTATCCGGAAGTAAGGGATGTGATGCCTGACTTGAGAGGGTACTCCAAACGCCAGCTTCTTCCGCTTCTTTTGAGGAACGACCTAAACTTAAGAGTAACAGGAGAAGGCTGGGTAATCCGCCAAAGCCCGGCCCCCAATACGCCAATAAGGTCAGATACAATAATAATCCTGGAACTGGAATGACCGATTTAGTTTTACTGGAAAAAAATTATCCCAATCTTCTTAAAGAGCTTGAAAAAAAAGATGAAGATGAGTTTCGCAAAGAAGATATTGAGATCGAAAAAAACTCTTGCGGTCAGGCTATTTTAAAAATCCGGGGACTGGCAATACATTCTTCCCGTGATCCTGAACGGGAAGCAGAGAGGCAGATTCAAAGCCTAATCCCTGATGATAATGGCGAAGGGCCAATAATTTTATTGGGATTTGGATTTGGTTATGCAGCAATAGCTGCTGCAAAAGCAGCGCCGCAAAGGGTCCTTGTAATTGTAGAAAAACACAGAACAATATTAAGGCTTGCCCTTGAGAACAGGGATCTGGGACCCTTACTTTTTAATAATAAAATTGTTTTTATTTTGGGTGATATGGGACAAGAAATAAGCTCTGCTCTGACAATGATTGGAAATAAAAACAAACCATTAATCATTAAAAACCGCACCCTGATCAATTTTGATGCTGAGTGGTACAGGGAAGTTGAAAACAGCATACATGGCTGGATTTCCCGCTTTGATATAAACAGGGCAACCCTAAGACGCTTTGGCCAGCGCTGGGTAAAAAACCTTTCGATAAATCTTACGGCAATAAGGGACTTGCCGGGAATAATAAATCTAAAAGATTTGGTCAAAGAAAAAAATATACCTGTGTTTCTTGCAGCTGCTGGCCCTACATTGGACAAAATAAGAGGTTTGGTTCCGGAAATTGCAAAGCGGTGTTTAATCGTGGCAGTTGATACAAGCCTTCGATTTATTCTTGGTACTGGAATTGAGCCTGATTTTGTAGTCTCCCTCGATCCCCAATACCTGAACTTCCGGCACCTTGACAGAACCATTGCGCCAAATACCTGCCTGATTGCAGAATCAGCTGTATATCCAGCCTGCCTTCGCCACCCTTTTAGACAGGTTTTTCTTGGCGGCTCCATGTTTCCCCTGGGGCGTTTTATCGAAGACAGGGTTGATCCCAAAGGAGAAATCGACACAGGCGGATCAGTGGCCACTGCTGCATGGGATTTTTCCAGGACTCTTGGTCCTTCAACAATATGGATTGCCGGCCTTGATCTTTCTTTCCCAAAACTAAAAACCCATTTCCACGGCGCGCTTTATGAAGAAAAAGCCCATACAGATTCTTTCCGCTTTGAACCCAAAGAAACCATTTCAACAAAAGTTCTAAGAGGCGGCGGACTTTTTTATGCGAAAAACTTTTTTGGAGAACCGGTTCTTACGGATCAAAGGCTGTCTTTATACGCTGCCTGGTTTGAAAGCCGTTTTAGCCAATACCCTGATGTCAAAAATATAATCTTTTCTGAAGAAGGACTTGCCATCAAAGGCCTTGAACCAGGACGTGAAAAAGATTTGCTGGACTTGCCGGAATGCAGAGATCAGATAAATTACCTAATGGAAAATGTTATATTAAACATAAAAACAAATGAAAAAGCACAAATCAAGGCGCAAAATTACGAGAAAGCAGTTAAAACCCTGTTTAACGAGCTTGAAGAAATAAAAAATATGGCAGAAGAAGCCTGTAAATTCGCACAAACCTGGAAAACAAGGTTCGATAACCGTCATTTTGAAAGCGGAGATGAGGAAAAAGTCTTAAAAAAACTGGATGATACAAATAAATCCATTACAAATAGCTCTGTAAAAGACATTGTTGACTTTCTTTTGCCGGATATGGCAGAACTTGAAAACAATCTTAAGGCAAATTATCCGAATTTATTGCAAAAACATCTTGATTTTTCCATTAATTTCTATAAAGCCCTGGCAAAAGCAGCAGAGTTTAATCTAAAAACCCTAAAAACAATGTCAAAAACTTAAAATTAATAAGCTAAAAATTAAAGTTATTTTCTCAAACGCCGATACTTATTATACGGTAGGGCAACCTCCATAAAGAATTGACGGTGCGCGACGGTTAAACCCGTTAACGTCCAGGCGCACCGTCTTTTTTTTTTGCAAACTAACCGAGTTTTGAAAAAACTCATTTCTGCCTGTAGTTTTCGAGGAACTTTCCCAAACGCATTATGGCTTCACTGAGGGTTTCTTTATCCGGTAAAAACACAATCCTAAAATGATCCGGTTCTTTCCAGTTAAAACCTGTTCCCTGAACAAGAAGCAGGTGCTGATCTTTTAGCAGATCCAGGATAAATTTTTCATCATTTATAATATTAAAACGCTTTGTATCGATTTTTGGGAAACAATAAAGCGCTCCCTTTGGCTTGACTACAGAAAGGCCGGGGATTTCTTCAATTAGCTTTATGGAAATATCACGCTGCTCCTTAAGCCTGCCCCCTGGCAGGAGTAGCGTATTAACACTCTGAAATCCTCCAAGCGCAGTCTGAATCCCGAACTGGGAAGGCATATTTGGGCAGAGCCTCATATTTGCCAGCATTTCCAGGCCATCAACATAGCCTGCTGCTGGTTTTTTATTCCCGGAAAGCACCATCCAAGCAGCTCTGAAACCAGCTGCCCGCCATGCTTTGGAAAGACCGTCAAAACTAATTGTAAGTATACTTGGGTCAATGGAGGCCATGGGATAATGTACAGTGTTGTCATATGTAATGCGGCTGTAAATTTCATCAGCATATACAATAATCTTGTGTTCAGCGGCTATTTGGGCAATTCCTTCAAGAATTTCCCTTGAATACACAGCTCCTGTGGGGTTATTGGGGTTTATAACAACTATGGCCTTTGTTTTTTGTGTTACTTTGGAACGAATATCATCAAGATCAGGGTTCCAGTCAGAAGACTCGTCGCAGAGGTAATGTATTGCCCGGCCGCCAGACAGGGTTACAGCAGCTGTCCACAAGGGATAATCCGGCATTGGAACAAGAACTTCATCCCCATTATCCAGCAGACCCTGCATGGACATCATAATAAGCTCGCTTACGCCATTACCGATAAATATATCATCAATGCCCACATCCATGATTCCTTTTGACTGGAAGTCATGCATTACTGCTTTACGGGCTGCAAAAAGCCCCTGGGAATCCCCATAACCCTGAGCATTTTGTAAATTGATGATTATATCGTGGAGTATCTCGTCAGGAGCATTAAATCCAAAAGCTGCCGGGTTCCCTATGTTTAATTTTATTACCCTAAAGCCTTCTGCCTCTATACGTTTGGCTTCTTTTAGTATTGGCCCGCGTATATCATAACAGACATTTTCCAATTTGGATGATTTTTCAATATTCATAATTCTTCTATCCCTTTTCAAGCCGTAGCATATAACCAGCGGCCTGTTTCTTCCATATATTTGGAAAGAACTGCTGTATGTATTTCACCTTTAATTTCATGAGTTTCTTTGATCCAGTTTTTTAAACGGGGAAGAACTTTAAGCACTCTTTCCCTGCCTTCCATGGCTGTAGCTTTTAATACCTTTTTATGCGCTGGCAGGGATTTAGCTATTGAATTATCCAAAAAATAAGCAGAAAGACCGCATATAACACCGTCTTTACTCGAATTTGCCAGACCGGAAAACTCCCTGGAAGCTTTTTCGTATTGCTTGTTCAAAAGCAGGGCAAAACCATAATACCAGGAAATCCATTGATGCTGGCCTGATTTGCCCTTGCCAAGCTTAGATTCAAAAAAACGGACAGCTCCGGAAAAGTCTTTCCCAAGAATACGGGCAGTTCCAAACACTAAAGCATTATTGTCAACGAGCTTGGAATTGGCAAGGCCTGCCTTGTTCTCAAGGCTTATAACCCCGGTTGAGTCCGAAAGCACAAGATATGTATTGGCTAAAATCCGCACCAGTCTGGGCGAATATTTACCTTTGCGTAAAACACGGTTTTCAAGATAATGAACCAGGGCAGGCCAGTCTTCTTTTTCCAGAAGTAAATATAGTTTTCTGTTAAATAAAAAATATAAATCAAAAAAAATAATAATGATAAAAATAATCATCAATAGATACCAGTTTGATGTCCAAAAAAAAGAAAACTGATGGTTGTCCATAAAAAACATGGGAAAAATGCATAAAAAAGCAAAAAAACCAAGCAAAAAAATGTTAAAAATGATAAATATGATAAATAATGATTGGAATTTCAAACAATCTCTCCTATAATAAAGAATATATAGGAGATAGAAGGTTTAAGCAATAATGAAAACGTATCCATTGAATAAAATTCCCAAGGGTAAATTTTTCTCTGAAAATGTATACCTTAGCAAGAACTATATACTCGCATCACCGGAAATGGCAATTACAGAAGCAGTTATTGGTTTTCTTAATGAATGGGAATTTTCAGAAGTCTACAGCGAAGGGGATATACTTGATGATTATGCTGCTGACAAGGTATCAGAAACCGAAGGTATAGAATCATCCGAAGCTACCATGATAAGTGATCACGAAAAGATCATGAATGCAGAAGAATTCTATGCATCATTTGAAAAATATGTAGAAAATCTGTTTACGCGTGTTTCAATAAAAAATGAAATTGACTATAGCTCCATTGCAGAAAAAATTAAAATTTCCTGTGAAATTATAAAAGAGGACAGGCGTTATCTGCTACGGGTTCAAAAAAAACCCGCATCAAGCCCAAACTCCAATTACCTTGTATCTCATTCTGTTAAAACAACAATTGTTGCAATTATTATTGGCCTGTTTCTAAAACTGCCCAATCACAGATTGATTGAACTTGGAATTTCAGCATTGCTTCACGATATTGGCATGATAAAAGTCCCGCCGCAGATTTATCTTTCAAACAGACCTTTAAATATAAATGAAAAAAGAGCCATTATGACTCACCCATTATTGGGGTTTAATATGCTTAAGGCCTTTGATTTTCCGCTTAATATTTCACTTGGAGCATTGGAGCATCATGAACGGGAAAACGGTTCAGGTTATCCGCAGAAACTTACAGGTGACAAGATCAGCCTTTATGCAAAAATAATTGCCGTAGCATGTTCTTACGAGGCCCTTTCCTCAAAAAGGCCCCATAAGGAAGCCAAGGACGGTTATACCGGAATGTTGGAGCTTTTAAAAAATGAAGGGAAGCAATATGATGACACAATAGTCCGGGCCCTGGTATTTTCCCTTTCAATATACCCCATAGGACTTTATGTATTGCTTTCAAGCGGACGTAAAGGTCAGGTAGTGGATGTAAACCCGGAAAACCCTCGCTTCCCCATTGTCCAGATTTTTGGAGAATTAACACCTGACGGAAAAAACAAAGTTCTTGAAACATCCCAGGAAAGCCTTTATATTATTCGTCCTCTGACAAAGGAAGAGACAGAAGCTAATTAATGGAACCAGTAGTAATATCCATAATTGCTGTTATTGGCAGCGCTTTTCTTTCTTTGTTAAGATCAGCGGTGATCTCAAGCCGCAGGGCAAAGCTGCGCCTGCTTGCAGAACAGGGGAAAAAAAATTATTTAAGAGCTCTTAAACTAATAGAAAAAACACTTTATTACGAAGCCTCTCTAAGAGCAGGACTTATTTTTATAAAGATCTTTTTAGGCTGTTATTTGGGAATAATTTTCTATAGGAATTACGGCTCTCAATATGAGGTTTTGGCTTTTGCAATAATTTCATTTATCGGCGGAGCATTATTATTTTTTCTAACAGAGATCGTATCAAGGACAATAGCAGAAGCTGCGCCGGAAAAAATCACAGCCTTTTTTTCCTGGTTTATAATGATGTTCCCGGTTTTTAATTTTCCGCTGCTTTTATTGAAAAAAAGCACTTCAACCATGTTGCACAGATTTTTCCCTGCCAGCCAATCAAATCCCGGCATGACAGAAGACGAGCTTTATATCGCGCTTTTGGAAGGGGAAAAATCAGGTATTGTTGAAAGCAAAGAACGATCAATGGTAGAAGGTGTTTTCTATCTTGGCGACCGCCCTGCAAGTACCTTTATGACCCACCGTTCGGAAATCAAATGGCTTGACATAAAAGATGAGCCGGAAAAAACAAAAGAGACCTTAAGGGAAGCAGGTGAGCAGCAATATTTTCCTGTTATAGAAGGCGAGCTTGATGAAGTCAAAGGCATAATATCAACAAGCGATTTAATGACAGCTCTGTTGTCAGACCAATGGCCTATGCTGGAAAACCTTATGCACACTCCGTTCTTTATCCCGGAAACAATGCCTGCGCTCAAGGCTTTTGAAGCATTTAAAAAATCCGAAACAGGATGCCTTTTTGTAATGGATGAATACGGCGGTTTTGCGGGCATTCTTACTGTCAATAATTTAATTGAAGAGATCGTTGGCCAGCTTTCCACAGGCGAAGGTGAAGAAGAAGAAATTATTCAACAGGAAGACGGAAGCTGGCTTATGGATGGAAGCACAAATATTGATGAAGCAAGCCGTTCTCTCTCCCTGTCAAGCCTTGCAGAAGAAGGGAGCCGCATGGAGTATCATACTCTTGCAGGATTTATCCTTAACCTTGCCGGTGAAATTCCAAAGACAGGCGCGCATTTTGATTATCTGGGATTCAGGTTTATTGTTGTTGATATGGACGGAAACCGCATAGACAAAATAATGATAAAAAAAATGGACGAAGAAGAGTGATATATTATTATTTATGTATAGAATATTAAGAATGAATTTTGATAAACTTAAATATGAATGAATACCTGATTGAAGGCGGCCATACAGTAGGCGGAAAAATAAAGGTCAGCGGAAATAAAAACGCTGCGCTTCCATGTATAGCTGCTGCCCTATTAACTGATGAACCTGTTATTTTAAGGAATATTCCTGATATTGAAGATGTCCAGGTAATGCTGGACATATACCGTTCTCTGGGCGGAAAAACTGAAAGCCTCCAGCCCAATGCCTTTAAATTAAGCCTTGGAAACATTAAAACTTCAGAAATACCCCTGGAACTTGCGCAAAAAATACGGGCATCGATATTGTTTGCAGGCCCGCTTCTTGCAAGAACAGGCAAGGCAGTTTTACCGCCCCCTGGAGGAGATGTAATAGGCCGGCGCCGCCTTGATACTCACTTTCATGCATTGAATGAAATGGGAGCCAGGGTAAAGATTAACGATAGTTTTAAATTCAACACCTCGGCCCTTCTTGGCGGAAGCGGCCTTCATGGCGCAGACATATATCTGGACGAAGCCTCTGTAACAGCAACAGAAAACGCCATAATGGCAGCAGTGCTTGCAAAAGGCAAAACAATACTGACAAATGCAGCCTGTGAACCCCATGTTCAGGACCTCTGCAATATGCTGGTCTTGATGGGAGCACAAATCGAAGGCATTGGCTCAAATATACTTACAATCAAAGGCGTAGAAAAACTGCATGGCTGCGACATGGAGATAGGCGCGGATTTTATGGAAGCAGGATCGCTTATAGGTTTGTCCGCAGCAACAGGCGGAGAACTTTATATAGAAGGAATTACTGTTAAGGAATTCAGGCCTGCAAAAGTCGCATTCAGTAAACTTGGAATAGTCTGGGAACACGAAGCAAATACAATTCACCTAAAAAAGAATCAGGCGCTTGAGGTTAATCACGATATTGGCGGCATGATCCCAAAAATCGACGATGCACCCTGGCCTGGTTTCCCGCCTGATCTGACAAGTACAATTACAGTCGTGGCAACCCAGGTCAAAGGCACAGTCCTTATTCACGAGAAGATGTTTGAATCCAGGATGTTTTTTGTTGACAAGCTTATTGCAATGGGTGCAAGGATAGTATTATGCGATCCGCACAGGGCAGTTGTATCAGGCCCTACAACATTAACAGGTTCGCTGCTTCACAGTCCTGACATAAGGGCTGGTATGGCATTGGTAATTGCAGCAATGTGCGCTCAGGGGAAAAGCACGATCACAAATATTGTACAGATTGAAAGAGGTTATGAAAATCTGGTTGCGCGCCTTAAATCCCTGGGCGCCAGAATAGAGGAAAGCTGAATAGGTTTTAAAACTAACCCTTCTGGGATGCAAGAATTATCAGCGTTGAGATAAGCAAAACAATGGCACCAACAGAAAAAATCATTATTGCAACTGTTAGACCAAAACTAATTACAGCCCAGACAGCAATATTATCAATGGATGTTCTGTATAAAAGAAAAAGACTGTTAAATACCAAAGGAAGAATCCCAAGCATGGGAAGCCAAATAAACATTGGTTTTTTAAATGATCTGTAACGCCAGCCAAGAGAAAGAAAAAGAATCAAAATGGGCAGGAATAACACAGGTTCTGCAAAACGGCTGATAAGTTCTGCTTCAAAAATCTGGGGGAGATACCCATAAGCATAACCCAGCCTTGATGCTGCATACAGTTCTTGAATATTAAGATTACCATAAGATCTTGATACCTCTGCAAGGAGCATAAAATCTTCCCAGTCTAAATTAACAAACATTTGTGCATTTAAAGGAGCTTGTACCCCATAACTTATAGTCCGGGGTTCCCAGCTAAAATTACGGTTGTATCTGTCCAAGGCCCTCATCAATATGGAAACCTGATTTCTTCCTTCAATTGTAACAGGCAATAATTTGGCATATTGGCTGTCCAGCCTCCACAGCAGCCTTCCCTCCCTGTCAAACGCCATTATTTCAAGCCCTATTCCATAAGCCAAATCCGGATAGAACAGCAATGACGCAAAACGCATTACCATTCGGCCGGTTTCGATATTTTCTGCAATTTCCACAGGCAGAGAAAAAAGCGCACCTGTCGGGCTTTCAGTTAATTCCATTTCATCCACAAAAAACGCCATTCTTACAAGGCCCTGTTCGCTCAAGCCCAAAAAATAAAGGCCTTCCGGGTCATCCGGAACAAGGTCAATATACTCCCTAAAAAGATAATAAGCTTGGATCCAGTCATTGGAAACCAAAGCTCTGTAAGCATCCTGCTTTAAACGAAAAACCCTAAAGGCTTCTGTTTCCCGGGCATTTGGTGCAAGGGAAGAAGCAGCATCCCAGGCCTGGCTTGAAAGACGGGCTGCTGCTGAAGCTTCAATGCTTCCAGGGCTTGCTAAATCTCCGGCAACAGACGCAAGCCAATGCGCGTCAAAAAACCTTTCCGCCTGCATGGCATTTTCTGCCAGCATCAGGGCTTCGCTTGCACTTAAAATGCCTTGTTCTGTTAACTGTATTCTTGAGGGAAGCGCCGCAGCATCGTTTGGATAAGATTCATATCTATATCTTGATTCTTCAAGTTGAATTAAGGTTTCTGAGCGAAGTTCTGCAATATCCGGATTTCCAGGCCAGATCATCTCGCAAATTGACAAAAAACCTGCTGCTTCATACCAATCACCTTCAGCAGCAGAAGAACGTGCCTGCTCCAGGGAAAGCCGGTAAAGCCTGCCCTGTGTCTGCATATTGATTTTTTGATTCATAACCGTAGGCAAAACAAGAATAAAAATAATTCCATAAATTGCCGCGGCAGCTATTGCACAAAATATTGAAGGGCTTAATTTTTTAAGAAAATTAGGGGAAAAAGATGAATATTCTCCTGGCTTGTCATTGCGAAACCCAAAAGGTATAACAAGTGCGGACAAAGCCAAGCTGGGAAACAGATTGAACAAATCTTCCCAGCCTCTTAACAAACGCCACTGAATAAAAAAATAATTTAAGGGGGGCGGTTCTCCGGGGATTATAAATCTAAAAATCATTATTGCAATGGAAGAAAATAATATATACTGAACAAAAATACCGGCAGGAGAAGCCATATTTTTTCGATCAAATAATTTAAGTATGAGTTTAATCATTCTTTCTCCTGCCTTGCCGGGCAAAAAAGCTTAAAAAAGTATAAAGAAGAATAACAGCGCTTAATGTACAAAAAACTGCTGGTAATACTAGAGATTCAGGGAGCCGTCCTGCGATAAAAGTATTGAGAAATGTTTTAACATCACTTGTATTAAGAAAGATATTTAGGCTAAGGATAAGACGGAAGATCAATGCAGCCAGAAAAAGATTTGCCATTGGCCAGGCGCTGAAATCAAGAAGAAACCTTAGGGAAGCCAGTAAAAAGAAAAGAGTCGTGAAAAATATAAGGAAAGATAAAAACTCTTCTCTAAAACGGGTTTCAATTTCCCTGGAAATAAGGTTTATATCAATTAAAATGCTTTCTACCAGCCAGGAATTTCTTGCCCCAAATTCCAGGGAAAAAACAGTATAATTGGGTCCCAAAGATGTCTCCTGATACATAAGAGGCTGTTCAGGAAAGGATATTACTCTTGGAAAATCAGTGGATCCAGTTGAATCTGCCTGCCCCCTTAAAAAAACAAGGTCTGTGTCAAGCTGTGATATGATGAATCCAGCCCTCCTTGTAATGCTTTCCGGCATATTCAGAACCGGATCATTTGCCTTTATTCTTTCAATTCCAAAGAAAAATCCCATATAAAAAACTACAGAAAATATTAAAACCAAAAAAATGCTTGTAGGAACAGAGATTTCTTTCCTGGCAGAATAGCTTAATGAAAATAAAATTGTCAGAAAAACTGTTGGCAAAAGAGCTGATTTGGCAGATTCAATAAGAGCCCCGCCATGCTCCAGATTACTGGAAATAACCCTTACAGAATCAATCCAGGAATCAAGAAATCTAAAAATACATGATAATATAAACAGGATAAAAAAAATGAGACTATAAAAAATAATAAACCGGGCTATTTTTTTCATTGTTTATCCAAAATATGAATATCTTTAATATACAGCCTAGCATGTGAATAATCTGCATGCAAGACTGTTAATCATTAACAACTTATTAACAATAAAAAATGAGCCAAAACCCCTTAATCTCTAAAAATGATAAATATGAAAAAACTATACTAAAGCTAATTCCAATAAACAAATAATGTAATTCTATATATTATAAAGAATTACAATCAATAAATACCTTTGTATATATCAAGATGTATAAAAATCAATACATTATAGTCTTTTTCCCATTATTATAAACAAGATTTCCACATTCCATTGACAATAAATTATTCTTTGTCTGGCAGGGATTTCATCTTCTCTTTAAGCTCCAAAAGCATTAAATCAGCGCTAGTATCGGATTTTTCAAGCTCTGCAAAGCGTTTTTCAAGGCTGGAATTGGAGCTAAATTCCTCCAATTCCCTTAAAGCATCTGCTTTGGCCTCCATTTGATCTACTTTTGCCGCCATACGGTCAAAAGTATCAAAAGCACTTCGATTCCCTGTAAGGCTGGACATGGTACTTTGTATTTTTTGCTGCGCTTCTGCTCTTTTTGCACGGGCAATAAGCAGGTTTTTCTTCCTTTGGGCCTCTTCAATCTTGTTTTGGAGCTCTCTTAGCGATTCTTTAAGCTGATCAACCGATGTTTTTTGGGCTTGCCATTGCTTGTGGTACTCTGAGGCTGTATTATCATATTCATGCTTGCGTAAAAGGGCTTCCTTGGCCAGGTCATCCTTGCCAGCATTTACAGCAAGCATGGCCTTACGCTCCCATTCCTGGGCTGAAGCAAGCTGTTTGGCAGCTTCCCTTTCCAGCTTTTTTTCATCAGCAATGGCCATGGCAACTGCTTTTTTTGACTCAATAAGCTGCTCATTCATGTCAATAAGCAGCTGGTTCAGCATTTTTTCAGGCTTTTCAGCCTTACTTATCATGTCATTAACATTGGAAGAAATAAGGGTTTTTAATCTAGAAAATATTCCCATTTAAAGGCTCTCCACTTTGTCCCGGAATTCAGATAAAACAGGATAATGTTGGGTCAGAGACAGGCTAAAAGCATCCAAAATATCCTTAAATTCAGGATAATCTAGGGTTTCATAATCATGTGTATCAATAAGAACAACTTTTTCCTTATCAAGGCCATAAGAACCCTGAACAAGATCACTGGCATTTAATTCCAAAAGTTTTGTAAAAAACTCAAGCCGCCTTTGCTTTGGGGCATCCATTACCTGAACCCTTATTATTACAAGGGGATCTGCGTATATTACAGCTACATCTTCCAGACTGTGCTCTGGATCTTCCAAAATCCAGAAATTGGGTTCAATTTCACGGTATGTATACATAAGATTGATAAGAAATTCTTCGATTTTATTGGCAGCCATTATAATTATCCGTGTTTAACCAAGGAAAACCTGACCGGAATTATCTATTGCCAAAATTGTTTTACATTCAGGACACCTGAACCTTCCAGGTTTTATAGCTTTTATCTTCTTGGAACAAATAGGACATGGGAAAACCTTTGGGAACAGTGAAACTGTCTCTGTTTTACTGCCTGTATGGAAAAAATTAATGGAATCATCCAGGTTATCTTTAATATTAAAAAACTGAGAAAACCCAAGCAGCTGAAATACTTCATAAACTTTGGGCTGAATCTCCAAAAGTACCAAATCCCCGCCGCGCGGCTTAACAGACTTAAGAAAAGCTGTAAAAGACCCAATTCCTGTTGATGATACGTAATTCAGACCGCCGCAATGAAATACCAGGCGGATAAATCCTGACTCTATGGCTTTGGCAACCCTTTTCTGGAAATAATTAGAATTATAAGTATCTATGTATCCTGTCAATAACAGAACAAGACAGCCTTCTACTTCATTAACCTTTTGCAGTTTTATCTTGAGGCTTTCGTCTTTTTCATCATCAAATCCATTAACAATATCGTTGTTTGTCATGACGCTCCCTTCATTCTAGGTGAAGATTATAGCATTATTATATTAATTATACAAGTTATGCAAGGCTTTGACAAGATCATTTCTAACAAAGCTTTGAAAATTCAGTAATTATATACATATTCCCTTGTCAACAGGTATTATTGCCCCATTTATATTCGGGTTCTCCATAATATCCATACAAACAGCAGCAATATCTTTTGGACTCAGGGTTTTGCCTAAAGGACTTTTTCCCCTGTTATATTTAATCTCCTGTTCGTCAAGGTATTCGGTGTCAGTCAAGCCCGGACAAATAACATTACAGCTTATATCATACCCGGAATATGACCTTGCAACTGATTTTGCGATAACACCCAAACCTGTTTTAGCTGCAGAATATGCTGTACTTGTCAAAAAACCTCTTATAGAATCGGTATTTGTACCTCCAAAAAGCAAAATTCTGCCCCATTTTTCCCTGATCATGGCCGGCAGAACCAAAGAAACCATGATTCCAGGGAAAATCAAGTTTCCCATTGCCATATTTTGCCATGATTCTGCCTCTGTTTTATCAAGACTGCTTCTTGAAAAAGGCCCAAAAGCACAGACAAACATATTTATTTCATGTGAAAGCTTAAAAATTTCTTCTGCAGCAGAATGATCCTTTATTGTAAGGAGAAATCCCTGGGCTTTTCCTCCATATTCCTTTACTTCTTCCAAAACACTGTCAAGTTTTTCCTTTGAACTCCCACCATGGATTATAAGCTCTGCACCTTTCTCTGCCAGGCCAAGGCTGATTTCACGGCCTATACCTCCTGTGCCGCCCACTACAAGGGCTTTTTTTCCAAAAAAAAGTTTATTTATGTTTTTAAAAGACAGTTTATTTTTTTCCATTACAATTATAATATAAGGTAAATAATGAAGTTAAAAGACATAATTATCATACTTTCCCGTCCTGCTGAAGCTGGAAATGTGGGCGCTGTATGCAGATCCATGAAAAACTTTGGCTTATCCAGCCTGCGTCTTGCAGCTCCTTTATTTGATGCTGCTGACACAAAAAACCAGGAGGCATTGCCCGCTGAAACTAAATCCTGCGGCACACTTTCTGAAGCTGGTTTTGGTTATGGCGGAACCCAGGCCATAATCCAGGCCAGGGCTGTTCATGCAGGGGATATATGGGAAAAAGCAGAAATTTTTGATTCCCTGGCCTCTGCAACAAAGGACTGTTCCCTTGTAATTGGCACGACCCGGCGCAGGGGGCGTAAGCGCAAGCAGATTTCCATGACACCGCTGGAATTGGCGCTTTTTCTAAAAAGCCATCCAGGACCAGCAGCCCTGGTTTTTGGCAATGAACGCACCGGACTTGAGGATGAGGAGCTTGAACTGTGCAATATGGCCTCGCATATTCCAGTGGACGAAGCATTTCCTTCCATTAATCTATCCCATGCAGTAATAGTCTATGCTTATGAATTTTATAAGGCATTTTCTACTCTGGACACATTGACAGTTAAAGGCCAATGGATTCCCCTGAACCAGGAAGACCTAAACAATTTTATAAAAAACCTTACAGACAAGTTAAAAGTTCTGGGTTTCTATAAAAAGCCAGGAAGGGAGGAACAGGAAAGGTTTTTACTGGATATATTTTCCAGGGGAGGATTGACAGAAAAAGAAGCTCAGTATTTCCATGATTTATTAATCAGGGCAGACCGTTTAAGTGAAAAGCAGAATCTTTAGTTTTTTAAGTTTCTTCTTTTCTGAATAGCCTATAGAAAACAAGTAAAAAATTATAATACATATATGGAAAAATCCTGAATATTCTAAAAGGGTTGCGGAATAAATAAAAAATCCATTCAAAACCAAGGGCAAACATCCTGTCGCTGGGCCGCGGCCTTTTTTCAGTAAAAATATCAAAAATATCGCTGCACCATATTCTTAATCCATTGTTAAGTTTTTGATCATTTTTGGCTAACCACATCTCCCCTCCGCGTAACCCGCGGCCAGCAAGTAAGAGATGCGGTGCTATCTTGCGTATTGTTTCTATTATAGCTTCTTCTTCATTCCTGTGAAACGAAGCCCTGCGCCCTACAATACGGAGTCTTGGAAAAGTCTGGCTGATATTTCTTTCTACCTTTTTCATGGTCTTTTCATTTCCGCCCAAAAAGTAAACCGTGTGTTCCAGGCTTTCCATTATGCCCAGCAGTTTTATAAAAAAATGAAAGGGCATATATCTCTTTGGAGCTTTCTTTTTAAGAAAAGATGCTCCTCTTACAATACTGTTTGATATGGGGATAACCATAAAAGCATTAAGAATAAAATTCCTGTAATCGTTATTACGTCTTGCTTTAAGCAGGTCCCAAAGGGAAAGCAGAATAATATTTTTTTCCTCTGCGTTATTATTTGAGAGATTTACAATCTGCTGACTGATAATATCCGGAAAATCGTCTAAAGGAATGATATCCAGAGGTACTTTAAGAAGGTTTATCCTTTCATGTGTTATTTCATTTTCCAAGATGCTCTCTCCAATAGAATAGTTCTTATTGCGGCAGCCCCGTATAAGGCTGCGGTTTCTGTCCTCAATATATTATCACCTAAAACCAGAGATTTAAAGCCCGCTGCTTCAAAACGCTGCGCTTCCATGGGGCTAAACCCGCCTTCAGGCCCAACTGCCATGACAACAAAATCAGGGGCATTCCCAAGACATTCATGGAAGGTACAAGGCTTTTTACTTTGCTCGTGAAAAAAAATCCCAATACCGCGGGCCTTTTCTTTGTTCAACTGCTCCCAAAACAAAAAAAGCTCATCAAAAGTACAGGGTTCATGTATTTTAGTCTGAACAGCTGAGCCGGATTGCTGTCTTGCTTCCTTTATAATCCGTTCCCACCTTTTTTGTTTTTCTGCATTGGCTTCAGAACCCTTGCTTTTAACCTGGGAATATTCAGAAAAAAACGGTGTTATTTGCATAATACCGCACTCACTGGCCTGCCTTACAATTAAATCCATTTTTGCAGCCTTGGGAAGAGCCTGTAAGAGATAGAGCGGAGGCAGAATGTTTTCAGGAATGCTCTCCTTTGACTGGCAGCAGGTTTGCAATGGAGCTTCTCCCCTGCATTGGGCTTTTAGAACAGTATTTTTTATTGATAGAATTTCCAGCTCTGTTTCGCTTCCATCTGGTAAAAAAGCCTTAAAAAAAGAACCTTTCTCAAGGCGTCTTATGCGCACAAGGTAATGAAAATCTTTATCTTTTAGATAAACCATCCCCCGTGAGTCCGGGGGATTTTGTAGTATAAATTTTTTCAAGAGGCTATAGCGACTTCACTTTCCTGCAAGACTTCCTGCTGCAATTCCTCCAGAGTCCTGCTTGCTTCCATTAAAGAACTAAAATCCTCTTCATTAAAAATCCTTACAGCTTCCATAAGCTGAACATCATATTCAAGATCAAAAACCGGTGAAGCAACAGTCCTGTTCATCTCGTTACGGATAAGCCGCCTGATCAAAGCAAGACTAAGGCTGTGTTGCCTTGCAAGCTCGCTTGCAAAGGAATCAAGCTGTGAGGAATCAGCTTCAGGATTGGCTGCAACAAATTCCGGAATTGCATTTGAATTCATAAGCTCGTTTAACTGTACTGAGTCTGTTTCTGTAAACTCAGGGAACAGGATCTGGCGATCAGGCGGAATACCAATTTTGTCAATGTTTACACCGCTGGGAGTATAATAAAGAGCTGTGGTAAGCCTAAAACCCATATTACCAAGGGGATAAACCTGCTGCACAGAACCTTTGCCAAATGTCTTTTCACCTACAAGAAAAGCCCGGCCCCTGTCTTTTAATGCGCCTGCAACAATCTCGGAAGCAGAAGCTGATCCCCTGTTGATAAGCACAATCATTGGGATATCCTGGCTGACAGCTGCCCTTGAGCGTGCAAAAAACACATTATTATCCTGGGGTATGCGTGATCTTGTAGAAACTACAACTCCACCCTCAATAAAAAGATTTGTCACATGTACAGCAGAATTAAGCAGCCCGCCGTAATTATTCCGTAAATCCAGTATTAATGCCCTGTAGCCGGAATTTGTAAATTCACTTATGGCATCTCTTGCCCGATCAACTGTATAGGGAGTAAAGGTCAGAAGATTAAGGTAGCCTATATCATCAATCATTGCATACCTTACAGTAGGAACTTCTATAATTGCCCTTATTACGGTTACAGGGAATTCCAGGTTTTCGCCCCTGCGTATAAGCAGTCTGATTATATCACCTGGAGGACCTCTTAAACGGCCTAAAACTTCATCCATTGAAAGTACATCTGTGGATTCTCCGTTTATTTCAATAATGAGGTCTCCGGGGTTAATGCCGGCACGCCAGCCTGGTGTGTCTTCTATGGGGGATGATACTTCAACATAAGATGGCCGGCCATCATTGCGCACAGGCTTTGTAATGTATAGCCCTACCCCGCCAAAGCTCCCTTGGGTAGTTTCATTCATATCAGACATATCAGCTTCTGTCAAAAAAGCCGAGTATGGATCCCCAAGAGACTCAAACATACCTGTCATGGCACCTTCGAAAAGCACCTGGGTATTAACCTCTTCTACATAATGCCGTTGAATAAATTCAAAAATATTCCTGAAAATGGAAACATATTGCGTTGGCCTTTCATCCTGCTGCTGAATACTCTGGGCCTGTATTGCCGGGATTGAGGCTACAATAAAAATCACACATATTGTAATGGTAGAAATTATCCAAGCCAAAGAATATGGATGATTCTCTTTTTTAATGTTATTTTGATCACTCATACCATAATTGTAGCCACTAATAAGTCTTTGGGTCAATGACTGCGAAAGCTAAAAACAGCATAAAAAAGCTAAGCGCCAGCCCTGCCGCAGCTCCCCACCCCAGCTCAAACCATGGTCGAAAAACACCTGCCCATAGGAGAAAAAAGCAAGCTCCAATAGCGGTAAAATAACAAGAGATATTGTGGTAATATTATATTATGAAACATAATAAATTGAAACAATTTCAGGGATTTCTCATCAATTTCGCGACATCTGGAAAATATACAGAAAAAAACGATTTTGGCATGTCCGATTATCTTATCCGTTATGTGCTTTTAAACTTTATAAGTGTTTTTGGAGGGATCATTCTAATTGGTTTTATTGTTGTCCGGGGAATGGAGGGTAAATGGGGGACTGTAGCAGCCTGTTCTGTCATGCTCATGATTGCCATTATGACCATTGTTTTTTCCCGAATGAAAAATGTCTCGCAGATAGTACCTGGCCTGATACTTATGTCCTTTTACGGCTTATTGTGTATCGCAGTTACCTATCTTGGAGAAGCTCGAGGCATGAACTTTATGTTTATTTTTATGTACCCCTTAACTACAATAATGCTTTTGGGAATGAAGCTGGGTATAATTTTTTCGACCATAGTCCTGGTTATCATTGTATTACAGATGACTTTTCCCGAGCTCTCCCGTTTTGACTATGCTCCAACAATTTCAATTCACCTGCTTGTAACGTATGCTTTGGTTTTTTCAGTCATGATCGTAATTGAAAAAACACGTCAAACAAAAGATAAACTAATAGATATCCAGAATCTTAAACTGCAGGAACTAAAGGAAGAAGCAGAGACAGTAAGCCGTATAAAAAGCAGTTTTTTGGCAAACATGAGCCACGAGATACGTACACCCATGAATGCAATCACAGGCATGACAGAGCTTTTATTAAGGGGGCAGTTAAACGAAGAATCCAGGGTGTACGCCAGAGATATCAAACAGGCATCTACAAATCTTATTTCCATTATCAACGATATTCTTGACTTTTCAAAAATCGAAGCCGGCAAATTGGAAATAATCAGCTCAAAATATATGCTTTCTTCCCTGGTAAACGACACGATAAATATAATCCGCACGCGTTTAATGGAAAAACCAATACGCTTTTATACCAATATAGACGGAAGTATTCCAAACAATCTTATAGGAGACGAAGTCCGGCTGCGCCAAATTATTCTTAACCTTCTTTCCAATGCAGTAAAGTTCACGGAAAAAGGACATGTCAGCTTGTCCATTACAAGGCATATACCGGATGCAGAACATCAATCGGACAGACATGTATGGCTTAAAATTTCCATAGCTGACACAGGCCAGGGTATCAAGCCGGAAGATCAGGCAAAACTTTTTTCTGACTTTATGCAGGTGGACACAAAAAAGAACAGGGCTGTTGAAGGAACAGGCCTGGGACTTGCCATTGCCAAGCGTCTTTGTGTTGCAATGGGCGGAGACATCAGTGTTGAAAGTGAATATGGAAAGGGCAGCGAGTTTACTTTTATTATCCCCCAATATATTGAATCAGAGGCTCCTTTAGCTGTGGTAACAGAGCCGGAAAACAAGAGGGTATTGGTTTATGAAGGCCGGCTTGTCTATGCCAAATCATTGAGCTGGTCACTTGATAATATGAATGTCCCGCATGTTGTTGTAACAAATTACAATGGTTTTCTAAAAGCTCTTGATAGTGAAGAATGGTATTATATATTTTCCGGTTATGGTCTTTATAAAAAAATTAAACCTTTAATGGAAAGGCCGCATACGGATTTTTTTGGCGGAAAAAAACCATTGCTTGCATTGATGATTGAATGGGGAACAGAAGATAATATCTCCAATGTACGTTTTGTTTCCCTGCCGATACAGACTCTTTCCATTGCAAATACGCTTAATGGAAAATATGACAAACAGGACTTTTATGAAAGCTCACTTGCAAGGGGCTTGATTCAGTTTAATATTCCAGGCGCAAAAATTTTAGTGGTTGATGATCTCCCCACAAACCTAAAAGTGGCAGAAGGTCTGCTTGCTCCCTATCATGCTACAGTTGACACCTGCCTTAGTGGTGCAGAAGCAATTGAACTGATAAAACGTTGTGCTGACCAACATGAAGATTATGATCTCGTGTTCATGGATCACATGATGCCGGAAATGGACGGCATTGAGACATGTGCCGCAATTCGAGCCTGGGAAAGAGAACAAGACGCCAGCCGCAATGCTGTTCCTGTAATAGCCCTAACCGCTAATGCGGTGTCAGGAATGAGGGAAATGTTTTTGAGCAAAGGCTTTAATGATTTTCTTGCTAAACCCATAGATGTTTCAAAGCTTGATGGTATTCTTGACAGATGGATTTCTAAAGAGATTCGAACCAACGGTTCGCAAGAGAAATTAGAAATGAGAAATGAGACGCCCAGCGACAGCGCGCGAAACATTGAGCGCGTTACCAGGTCACAATCAGAATGGCGTGAGGCCCAACAAAAGCCGCAGTTTCCAGAAATG
>Ga0099364_10003454_pt1 | contig 24526 bp, 23 predicted proteins | sample TergutTh196P3_FD_73070 | JGI IMG/M metagenome (GOLD analysis project Ga0099364, IMG submission 73070) | Microcerotermes parvus P3 segment gut microbial communities from Pointe-Noire, Republic of the Congo - Th196 P3 | ecosystem: Host-associated > Arthropoda: Insects > Digestive system > Gut ...
TCTCTTCAGTCAGGAACCATTGCTTCCCGCACGATTTTAGAAAGCTCACTTATTGCCCCGGGTGTATGGAATCATGTCAGGTTTTATGGTTCATCCCTCCGCTGTGTCTACCCGTAGGGGGTGGGGAGGCGACTGGGGAAGATATAGCCACAAGAACCGTGATACAATATGCTTAAACTATAAGGAGGTTTATGGAACCTGATATCTTTGACGATTATGAGTCGGACTCGAAGCTGGAAAGCTTTGAATATGGGTTCGGCAGACAATCTATGGGCAGTAATATCGATTTTCACATACAGGTGCGTAAAGAAAACGGCTCGTTTTTCCACGGCAATAAGGAAACTAGAAAGGGCAAGAAACTAGACGACCGCAACGAGTATTCTAGATGGACCGATGTCATCGCAAGTAAAAGATTGTCCAACGAAGAGCTGGCCGGGATTATTGAATGGGCAGACAGCAACATCCTGCTATTAAGAGAATGGGATGAACGATATTCGGGTAGAGATAGGACAAAACCAAGTTTAGCCGGCAAACTAAAGATAACATACGACGGTTTAGATTTTGAGGCGAATCTGAATGTTTCTGAGCAATCCCTGTCCGAAGCCGATCGTGAAGTCTTGCGAAGCTTCGATACATTGACAGATGGGCTGTTCAACGATCTTGGCGACGCGGCGGAAGTTTAAATTAGCCTTTTCTCCCCACCCCCTAAGGGTAGACACAGCGGAGGGAGAAAGCTCTAGACTTGTTGTAGTTCTCGTGAGTTTCTAGGTTCATACCTGTGCTAGTTATGACAGTAGTAGCCACTAGAGAGCCGGAGGCTAGAGAGGAGGCGTACCAAAACGCGACTTCCGACTGTTGTGGAACCCCGAAAGTAACGCTAAGGCTAGCACTGCCGACAGTGGCGAAGGGAATGAGAACGACCCCTGTTGTAACAGAGGTAGGTGACTTGGAGTATAATTCTCTCTATTGTAGAATATAGCACACTCGGTGCAGAAAGTCAATACTACTCATGGTTATTTTCGGGTTTGACAGGGGTGGAAATGAGGAAAAGCGGGAGGATGAGGTAGAGATAGAGGGCGTTCGGGAGGCCGGAGAAGAAGAGGATTTGGACGCTGGCGGCGGTGAGGAGGGCGAGGTTTTCGGGAGAGAGGCGGTGGTTGGGTCGAGGTTTGTGGGGAAGAGGAGGGCGAGGTTGGCTGGGGGAGGGCCGATGCTGGGAGAGGGTCGATGGAGGCGGGGAGAAGAGGAGGGTGAAGATGAGGATGAGGGTGAGGAGGGAGCCGAGGAGGCCGAGTTCGAGGAGGGTTTCGATGTATTGGTTTTGGACGATTTCGAGGGGGGTGAAATCGGAGACTTGGCTCATGGCGATGCCGGCGGAACCGATGCCGGTGCCGAAGATGATGGTGGCGGGGGTTTTTTGCCAGGCCTTCAGGCCGGCGCGCGAGAGGTCGAGGCGGATGGAAGTGGATTCATCTATATAACCATCAAATAATGTCGACTTTTCGCTTACACCAACATGCTCAGATACACTTCCCTCGCGCCCGTCGTTACGGGGCTCGGTCGTTTGCTGCTCCTCGTGCGTCGCAGGAATCTTCGCCATGTTGATGTCTTGCGAAAAGTCGACTTGATTGCTAGTAATACTGATGTGGCCGAGGGAGAGTTGTTCGATGGCGCGAGAGGGGCCGTCCTGGAAAGTGAGGCCGGGGTAGTGGTGGGTGGAGAAGCCGAGGGCGAGGAGGCCGAGGGCGAGAGAGATGAGGCCGAGGGTGAGGTAGCGGATGGCGAAGCGGAGGTTTTGGCGGAGGGGAGTTTTGGTGAAGAAGTGGGCGAGGATGAGGACGAAAGTGGCGAGGACGAGGGAGTAGATGGCGCCGCGGGACATGGTGAGGATGACGCCAACGGCGAGGAGGAGTTGGGTGGGGAAGCGGCGGGCGAGGAGGAAGGCGAGGACGAGGATGCCGCCGAAGAATTGGGGTTCGATGAAGAGGGCGGTAGTGCGGGGGTAGCCGAGGATGCTGGGGAGGCAGCCGGCGCACATGGTGAGGTTGGTATGGAAGATGGCGAGGGTGAATTGGAGGAGGCCGTAGAGGGAGAAGAGGACGGCTGTGGCGATGAAGATTTGGCGGAATTTGGGGAGGAGGGAGCGGTAGAAGGAGGCGGAGATGATGGTGGTGACGACGAGAGTGATGAGGCTGGCGGTGAGGAGGCCGCGGGCGGGGTTGGCGGACCAGAGGAGGGAGAGCCAGATGTAGGAGAGGAAGAGGAAGAGTGGGAGGGGTGGGTGGAAGCGGATGAGGCGCGGGAGGTGGAGGAGGGAGAAGAGGGCGAAATAGAGGACGGCGAGGGAAGTGCGGAAGTGGAAGGTGGTGGCGGGGCCGAGGTCGAGGCGGGGGTGGTAGGTGAAGAAGAGGGCGACGGGGAGGCCAAGGAAGAGGATTTGGTGGAGAGTGAAGGATTTTAGGGTTTTGCGAGTGGAGTAGAGTTTGGCGGCGAGGAGGGAGAGGGCGGCGCTTCTTGTGAGGAGGGCGAAGGCGCGGGCGAAGAAGCGTTGTTTTTGGGAGAGGGTGGGGTTTTTGGAGGTTGGGGTTTTAGTGATGGGAGGGAAGGTTTCGGATTTGCGGGCGGTTTTGATGGCGTGGAGTTTTTGTGGGAGGGTGAGCTTGTCGGTGCTGCTCAGGGCGAGGAGGTAGGAGTAGAACCATTTGATTTTGATCCAGCACAGCCCATCCCGAGACAACCTACGGTTTTCTCGGCGCTCGGTCGGCGAAGCCGAGCCTGAAGGCCTAGCCTCGCTGCTCTTTCCCTCGGCAAACTCGACGAGACTTTGAAAGTTTTTTTGGCGGTTGGAATAGACGAGGGAGGAGGTGCCGAAGAGGCCGGTGCGGGGGTCGAAGTTGTAGATGTAGAGGGGCTCGAGGATGAAGTCGATTTTTTGGCAATGGGCGAGGTAGTGGAGGTTGAAGGTGAGGTCTTCGCCGAAATCGAGGGATTCGTCGTAGTGGAGGCGGTGTTTTTTGATGATTTCGGTGCGGAAGATTTTGTTGCAGGGGTTGTAGAGGCGGCCGTCGATGCCGAGGAGCTGGACGATCCAGGTGCGGAAGTTGGACGATCCAGGTGCGGAAGTTGGATGAGCTTTGGTTGGGGTTTTTGGTTGGGGCGGGAGCTTGGTGATGCCGATGTCGGTTGTGGTGTGGTGGCGCAGGTCCTGGAAGCGGATGCCGCAGGTGACGAGGTCGGATTTGGTTGCTTCGATTTTGGCGACCATGCTAGTGAAGAAGTTGGGTGCGAAATCGTCGTCGCAGTCGACGAGCATGATGAATCGGCCGCGAGCGTGAGAGAGGCCGGTGTTGCGGGCGCCGGATGCGCCGCGGTTTTTTTGGGTGATGATTTTGATGCGAGGGTCTTTCAGGGTCTTTAAAATCTTGGCGGTGGCGTCGGTGGAGCCGTCGTTGATGAGGATGAGTTCGAAATCGGTGAAGGCTTGGGAGAGGATGCGCTCGACGAGTGGTTTGATGGTGGTTTCGGCGTTAAAAACCGGGACGATAATAGAGAGGGCGGGGTGCTTGGCGGGGTGTTTCATACCTCTATTATATGGTATACTAGTAGATATGCAAAATAAGGCACAGAGGTTACGGTATTCGAGAATCTTGTTGCGCGAGCTAGTGAAAACGGACTTCAAATTGCGGTATCAGGGTTCGGTGCTGGGGCATCTGTGGTCAATACTTCGGCCGCTCATGATGTTTGGGATTATGTATTTGGTGTTTGGGTATTTTTTGCGGTGGGGCGAGGGGATTCCGCACTTCGCGGTGATGCTTTTGTTAGGTAACGTGCTCTGGGGGTTTTTTGCGGAAGCGACTGGGCAGGGGATGCGGGCGATTGTGGATCGGCGAGATTTGCTAAGGAAAATCAACTTTCCGAAATATATCGTGGTGGTGAGCGCTACGATGTCGGCATTGATCAACTTGGCGATAAACTTGGGCGTGGTGCTGGTGTTTGCGTTGTTTGATGGGGTCGCGTTTTCGTGGTCGGCGTTATGGCTGTTGCCGCTGGTTTTGCAACTATATATATTTGCGCTGGCGGTGGCGTTTTTGTTGTCGGCGCTGTATGTGAAGTTTCGGGATATTGCGCAACTGTGGGATGTGTTGATGCAGGGATTGTTTTTTTTGACGCCGATTATTTATCCGCTGTCGATGATTATTGAAAGGACCGAGACAGTGCGATGGGCGACGGTAATGCTGATGAGTCCGATGGCGCAGATTATTCAGGACGTGCGGTATAGTTTGATTTCGCGGGAGGGGGTGGATACTCTCGGGACGTTGGGTGCGAGCTGGTATGTGGTGATGGTGCCTTATTTGATAGTAGCGGCGGTGGCGGCGGTGGCGGCGGTTTATTTCCGGCGTAATTCGCGGCGGTTTGCGGAGGTGGCGTGATGAGTGCTGAGCGAGACGTGGCGATTGCGGTGAAGGGGCTGTCGAAGACGTTTCGGTTGCCGACGGAAAGCGCAAGTGAGCTGAAGCGGGTGGTGGTGAACTTCTTTCGTGGGGTGCGGGGGTATAAAGAGCAGAAGGTTTTGAAGGACATATCCTTTACGGTGGAGAAGGGGGATTTCTTTGGCGTGGTGGGGCGGAACGGGAGTGGAAAGTCGACGCTCCTAAAGATATTGTCGGGGATTTATGAAGCGGATAAAGGCAAGGTGGAAGTGAATGGTAGTTTGGTGCCGTTTATTGAGCTGGGGGTTGGGTTTAATCCGGAGCTGACGGGCAGGGAAAATGTGTATTTGAACGGGGCGCTGCTGGGCTTTTCGGTGGAGGAGATTTCGGCGATGTATGATGATATTGTTGAGTTCGCGGAACTGCATGAGTTTATGGAGCAGAAGTTGAAGAATTATTCGAGCGGGATGCAGGTGCGGTTGGCGTTTTCTGTGGCGATTCGGGCGAAGAGTGATATTTTGATATTGGATGAGGTGTTGGCGGTGGGGGATGAGGCGTTTCAGAGGAAGTGCAATGAGTACTTTGAGCAGATTCGGCGGGATAGAAATCAGACGGTAATTTTGGTGACGCATAGTATGGGGAGCGTGCAGAAATACTGTAATAAGGCGATGATGATTCGGGATGGTAAGATTGCGTTACTAGGGGCGCCGGAAGATGTGGCGAATGAATATAGCATGGAGAACTTGAACGTGGCGACAGCTGGCGATGGTAATGGGCGGCGGATGGCTGTGGAGGAGTTTAAGATTGACTTGCTTAGCAAGAACAAGATTAGCCAGAACGACAAGGTGAAGATCAAAGTTAGCTATAAGATGGCAGAGGACGTGAGGGCGAACGCATTAATAGTGCTGACGGATGTAGATAGGAATGTATCAATTGCAGGGGGTAGAAGTAAAACAGTGCAGTGCAAGAAGGGTGAATGGGTGGTGCAAACGGTAACGTTCGATTTGTCGCAGCTGAATGATTCGTCGGTAAGGGTGGTCGGTGAGCTGTGGGATGAGGAGGGGGATATTTTAGGATACTTGCCGGATGGTTTGGCGCCTAGGTTCTTGATTAGGAGGACGGATTATCCTAAGGACAGGGCGACTTGGGCGGTGTTATTTAGCCGGGGGGAGTGGGAGTGAGCAAGAAAGAAACGGCGATTAAAAAAGTAGCAATAACTACTTGGTGGAGCCACCATAATCATGGAACGGCTTTGCAGGTGACGGCATTGAGCAACGTGATAAAATCGCTAGGGTATGATGTTGACGTGGTGAATTATATTCCAAGCAACAGGCGATATATCGTTAACTATGGCGGTGGGCTGTCGATTGATTGGGGGGAGTCTGAGCGAGTGGTTGACGGGGTGCGTGATAATAGGTTTAAGGCGTATTTAGATAAGCATTTGACGCTGACGAGAAAGTGTACAGCTGATAAAGATTTTGAAAAGCTGAATGATGAGTATGATGCGTTTGTGGCTGGGTCGGATCAGATTTGGTCGCCGACGGTGTTTGATCCGCGGTATTTTTTGGACTATATAAAGAACGACTGGGAGAAAATATCATACGCGCCGAGTATGGGGCCTTCGTACGTTGAGAATGAATATATACGTAGTCAGATGCGGAGCTTGATTGCAGGGATCGCGTACTTGTCGGTTCGGGAGAAGCAGGGGGCGGAATTGATTTATGAGTTGACTGGGCGAAGGGCGGAGGTGGTGATTGATCCGACGTTATTAATGAGCTATGAAGATTGGCGAAAAATGATGCCGAGTGGTGGGGTGAGGGGAAAAGAGAAGTATATTTTCTGTTATTTTTTGGGCGAGAGTGATGGTGTCTGGGAGCATGTCGAAGCTATATCCAGGCAGACGGGCTGGTCGGTAAAGATACTTCCGATTTTTGCTAAAGATAGCTGTCATGGCGATTTCGAGATGGGGACGGGGCCGGAGGAGTTCTTCAACCTAGTTGATAATGCGGAGATGGTTTTGACGGATTCGTTTCACGGGGCAATCTTTTCTATTTTGTGTGAGAAACCTTTTTATGTGTTTGAGCGGTTTGCGAGCAAGAACAAGCTATCTCAGAATACGAGGATATATAATTTTTTGAAACTCACCGGATTGGAGAGAAGGTTGATAGGGTATGGCGAGAAAGCGAAGAAAAAATACGATTTAAATGTGGAGCTTGTCGGTGCTCAAAAAGCTATTAGGAGAGAAAAGGAGAAGTCGCTGGCGTTTCTGAGGGAGAGTTTGGAAAGGGGTAGTCCACTAGTGTCGGTGATAGTGCCTGTTTACGATGTAGAGAGATACGTGAAGCAGTGTCTGGACTCTATATCGAACCAGACATACAAGAATATTGAGATTATCGTGGTGGACGACGGTACGACGGATAGGGCGGGAGAAATAGCGGATGAGTGTGCAAAGAAGGATGGGCGGATTAGAGTCATTCACCAAGAGAACGGTGGGCTGAGTGTGGCACGGAACACTGGGTATGATGCGGCAGGGGGCGAGTATGTCGTATTTGTGGATTCGGATGATACACTGGCTCCTGAGTACATTGAGTATATGTTGCGTATAATTGAGAGCACAAAGACTGATGTGGCGATGTCAGAGAATAGGTTTGATTGTTATCAGAAATGTCAAGTGGGTGAGGATCGGGTGGAGGTAGTCGCGGGCGATGAGGTACTGAGGAGGATTCAATATGATCGCAATCAGGAAGTCTGGAACAAAATATATAGGAAGTCGTATCTTGATAGGGTCGGCGTTAGACATTTCCCGGAGATCCTGTTTGGCGAAGGAAATACATTTAACACCTACGTTTTGCAGGGCGTTGATAGGGTCGGGGTAGGTCAGCGTAGGGTTTATTATTATCGCAACAACCCACACAGCTCTACTCGGAAGTTTGCATGGGATAAGCGGCGCCAGACTATTGCTATAGCGCTAGAGCGCAGAGATAAGGTCATCCGTCGCAAGGGCAAGGGGTTGCGGCGTGCGTTTAGGTATCATGTTTGGAAAACGGCTTTTTATGTTTATAGGGGAATTGTATCGTTGGAGAACCGTGAAGAGTATAAGGCGGACGAGAAAAAATATCGTCGACTGCTTCGGGTTGGGATATTGGGGCCGTGGCTAGCTGATCCGACTGAGATATCTAGAGAGTATAAGAAATGGTCACTCAGAGTGTTCGTTTCACCAGAGCGAATGGCGGAAGAGGCGAATCGGGAGGAGGCTATGAATCGCTTGGTGGGTGGGCAGGGGGACTGTGATGGTGAGGCTGGTAGTAAGAACGTTGCGGGGAGAGATGAGCTGGGGGCGCAACTGGCGTATTTTGTGAAAGAGTCCGGACGGGAAGTAGAAGTGGAGAGGCTGGCGGCTGAGTTGGCCTACTTCAGTAGCGAGATTGCGTATCGTGATGGCAAGATCGCCAAGCTAAATGAAGAGTTGGCCTCGCACATGTCGATCAAGCGGGCGGTTAAGCTAGCTATTGGGAATGTTAAGCGTCGTATTGTGCATGGTAGAGACAGGGGTGCGAAATAGACAACATAAATGAAGAATGTTAGAATATAGAGAATGAAAAGATCTATCCACTATGTATGGGTGGGAGGGCAGCCGCTACCAAAGTTGGCTCGGCGGTGTATGGCGAGCTGGCGGAAGTTCTTGCCGGATTGGGAAGTGCGGGAGTGGAATGAGAAAAGCTTCGATATAGAGAAGGCGTGCCCGTTCGTGCGAGAGGCGTATGAGCAGAAAAAGTGGGCGTTTGTGTCGGACTATATTAGAATGTGGGCGTTGTACGAACAGGGTGGTCTGTATTTGGATACGGACATGGAGATTGTGGGTGATGTGGGGGAGTTTTTGAAGAAGCCGATGTTCTTTGGGAGGGAGTATGAGGAGAGTGATAGGGACCTGATAAACGGAGCGGTGATATGGGCGGCGAAACCGAAGAATAAATACATCAAAAAGATATTGGGTTTTTACGATAGCCAGCCGGGATTTGATGCAGAGGTGATGTTCAACTATGCTATACCGAAGGTCATTACAAAAGTACTGGAAAAGTATAAGTGCGTGTCGGACGAAGATGGAGTAGAGGTGTTTGACGGAGATGTGTGGGTGTATCCGAAAGAGTATTTTTATCCGATGAGTTTTGACGGGAGTCAGAGTTTTCGGACTGACAAGACAGTGATGGTGCACCACTACGATGCGACGTGGTTTGATGCTGGTAGTAAGCGGGATCTATGGATGAAGAGGAATGTGCCGGGAGTAGTTCTGGGGTTGATGGCTGTGCTACGGAGGGGGAAGAAGTTCGCAGGCAGGATGAAGCGGGCGGCGGTGTGGCGAGGGCGGTCGTTTTTGTCAGTACACCTGAAGAAGGATCAGCGGCTGAGAAAGTTGGAGCGGGATATTGGTAGCTACAAGCAGCATTATATAGTGTTGTCGCAGCCGAAGTGGTTGGGAGTGTCGCATGCGGCGGATGAGATGCTGGGGGGTTATGTGCCGATTATGGAGACGGATATTTATACGAAGAGCGAGATTGATAGGATGGCGAGGGTGATTGTGGGGTCGCGCAGGAAGTTGGTTGTTTTTAACGGGTTGGCGTTTGGCTGGGATAGGTTGATTGAGGCCATAAAGGCGAAAGACGAAAGCGTTAAAATCAAGGTTTTGCACCACGGGGCGGAGGCGCGGATGGCGTTTGATACGGAATCGCATGTGTTGCCACTGATGATTAAGATGCATAAAAAAGGATTGATTGATGAGCTGGGTTTTGTGAAGACAGGTCAGGCGGAGTTTTATGCGAAAAAGGGTTTTAAGACCGGGCTGGTGTTGAACACGGTGCGTGTGGCTGACGCAGATAGGAAGAAGTATCTTGCAGAAAAGGTGCAAAGGGAGGGGGAGGTTAAGCTGGGGCTGTACTGTTCGTTGGGTTGGGTAAAGAATCAATATACGCAACTGGCGGCGGCGAGCTTGGTGGAGGGGGCGAAGCTTGATTGTGTGCCGCTAGACTGGGGGCTTAGAGATTTTGCGGATAAGTTGGGTTTGCCGATAACCGGTCAGGAAGGGAATGTGCCTCGGGACGAAGTGTATAGGCGGATGGCGGCGAACGATGTAAACTTGTACGTGACGTTTGTGGAGTGCTCGCCGTTAACGCCACTAGAGTCTATGGAGTTAGGTGTGCCATGTATAACTGGGAATAATCATCATTACTGGACGGGGACGCCTTTGGAGGAGTATTTGGTGGTGAATCGACCGGATGATGTGATGGCGATATATGAGCAGATTGAGAAGGTGCTGGCGAATCGTGAGAAAATCATGAAGCTGTATCGGGAGTGGAAAACTAAATACGATAAGGAAGCGTACGAGAGTGCTGAGAAGTTTCTTCAGTAAGTTTTTTGATACACCGGAGCTGGTGTTTGCGGTGGCGGCGGGGTGCTTTGGGCTGGTGCTGGCGTTCGTCAATCCGCTAGGGTCGTTGCCGGATGAGTTTTCGCATTTTAATCGAGCATATAATATAAGTGAGGGGCGGTTATTTCCGCCTGAGCGTAGAGAGAATACTGATGGGCAGGGAGCATGGTCGGCTACATATAGCATGCCGCGGGCGTTGGTGCCGTTTACTTGGGAGAATTGCGGCTATATTGAATGTGATAGGTTTTTGTCTAGTGGGGAGACGGACTTGTTCTCGGATGAGCTGAGGCGGTCGATTTTTACGGATAGAGTTGACTTTAGTGATCGGGTGGATGTGCTGGCGCCATCGGCGGAGGCTTACTTTCCAGTGCCGCATATGCCGCAGGCTTTAGGCGTGCTGGTTGGCAGGCTTATATATCCATCGGCTGGCGTGATGTTTGTGGCCGGGCGGTTGGCGAATTTGGCGTTTTACATTGTGGCGATGTTCTTCATCATAAGATGGGCGATGCGAGGGAAATGGGTGTATGTGTTGGTGGCGGCTGCTCCTGTGCCACTGGCTTTAGCAGCGAGCAATTCGGCGGACGCGATGTATTTTGTGGGGTGTTTTGGGGTGGTGGTGCTAGTGCAGAATCTCTTTGTCAGTAGAAAGACTATCTGTATGAAAAGTTTGGCGCCAGCTTTGGGGCTAGGGTTGCTGGCCACGCTAACCAAGATGAATAGCGTGGTGCTGTTGTTGCCGCTGTTGGCGTTGCCGGCGCAGAGGTTTAGTTTGACTCAGTCTCGTTCGGTTAAACGAAGAGGTGTGTCGGTGCAGTTGCGTAAATGGATTATGGTTCTTGGGTTGCTGATCCTGGTGGCTGGCGTGGGAGCGTTATGGATGGTGGTGGCGTCCAGAATGATGGGATATATATGGGCGAATGACGCGGACATGGGGGCGCAGCTAGGTTGGGTGCTCGACAATCCATTTGAATATGTGAAGGTGTTGTTAAGAACTTTCTTTGTGCGTCATGAGGCTACTGGGACCCTTACGCTATTCGCCTTTATTGATAGTGCGCTTCTGACTTTGTCTAGGGTGCCGCTGGCGATTTATGTTGGGTTTTTCGCGGTACTTTTGGCAGTGTATTTTTATGATGACAAGCAAGTAAAAGCAGCCGCAACAAGCAAGAGTGAGGTCGTAGCCGCTCTGGTGACGGCGATGGCCTTCGTTGTTACTACGGCTACGGCGCTGTATTTGGGCTGGACGGTCGTGGGGCACGAGAGAGTCATCGGGCTGCAAGGGAGGTATTTCGTAGTCCTATTTCCTATTATGATACCCGTGCTTTTGTGGTTGCAGAGGTATGCTGTCTTTAAGATGAAGAGCAGGATTTTACTGGGGGGGGGTGTTTGTGTCTTGCTTGTTATAGTGCTGTTACTGTCAATAATGAGTATTGTTGGTATGAGGAGCTAAGGGGATGTCGAACTTAAAAAACAGCCGAATGAGCAGTAAGGGTGTGAGTCTGGGATGGAAAAAGTTGGCTCTGGCTGTTTTGTTGTCGGCAGGTTTTGCGATTGGCGGTGAAGTGGTGTTGGCGACGGCGCCCGTGGCTAGTATGGTAGCGGTATTTTGGTTTATCGTGTTTGGAGCCTTTGTAGTGCATACTCGAGTGAAGAACTTTTCGATGAGCTTGATATTGTTTGTATGCATGCTGATGTTGGGCGTATATGCGTTGGCGATTTTAAACGGGCTCTTTTTGTTGCCGTGGGTGCTGATGGGTGTAGCGCTGGGAGGAGCGGGGTATTTAATATGGTACTATAGAAAGTCGCAGGCGGTGAAAATGCGGCTGGCCGAGGATCTGGATGATTTTTTGAACATGCAGTTTATCGTGTTTGCGGCGTTGTCTATGGTGGCGGTGCTGGGCGGGATTGGCCGGTATGTTCATGTATATGACGAGTTTAATATGTGGGCGTATGAGGCGAAATCTTTAATGTATCATGGCGTGTTGGGTAGGCATCCGGAGGTGGGTTCTATATTAGGTACGTATACGCCGCTGTTGCCGCTATGGCATTATGTGGTGGGAGTGTTTGCGGGCGGGTTTGAGCGTTTCGTGGAGCCGCAATTGTACATGGGGCAATCTATGCTCTTGGCGGTATTTTTGATGGCGCCATTCTGTTTTATGGCTAGACTGCGGGAGCAGGAGTGGGGTCGTGTCAAGGAGCTAATCTTGGGGGCGGCGATGTTTGGGCTGGGGTTCTACTTTTATGCATTCACTAACCTGTATGGTGATTTGCCGATTGGCTTGATGACGGGTGCGGCATTGATTATGTTGTATGTATATCTCAAGCAGGATGCTTCGACCCGGAAGATGTCAAAGGTGTTGTTGATGGTGATTATGCCGATGATTGTGTTGACTAAGCCAAGTGGGTTTATATTGGTTTTTGCGATTAGTGTTATAGGGGTTTTGGCGATGTGGTGTGGTCGGAATAAGAGAGTACTTAGAGAGTGGATGGTTGTAGTAGCTCCGGCGCTAGCGGTGTTTGTGGTATGGTACGTGGGTGGAGCGATGTTATCCAGGATGCACCCTATACCGGAACCTTACCTGGGTGTGATAGGGGCTGACTACATGACGACGACACTGGCTACAGCTTTTGACTGGCGGGAGACGGCTATTTTCGTGTCGGCGGTGATTAAGTCGCTAGGTGAAAGCGTGATGTCGGGAATGATAAGGTTGCCGCTGTTTGGGATGGTGTTATTGATGTTTGTGGGGATAGGCGCTAGTGAGAATCGCAAGGCAGGGGATTCGAAGGCGGCGGTGCTGCGGACATTGCCATATGTGGCGGGATATGCGGTGTTCTTTGTACTTACGGTGGCGTCGCTGTATGTGATGATGATTAGGATGGAGAGTTTGACGCTGGCGTCTTTTGGAAGGTATTTGAACAATCTGCACTTGGGTCTGCTGATGCTGGTGGTGTTTATTTGGGTTGTGTGGGAGCAGCCACGTCGGCGTGCAGCGCGGGTCGGGGGAGGTAAAGTCGGATGGATAGTGTTGCTGGCGATTTTCTTGAATATGCCGATGGGGGCTTATTTATACTTCGTGTCTGACTATCCGGCGCGCGCGCAGACAGCTGATGCGCGGGTGGAATGGGTGGAGAGGATGGCGCCCGTGAATGAGATTGTGCCAAATGACGCGAGGGTGTATATCATAGATCAAGACGATGACATTATGAATATGTGGAAGTCGAGATATTATATGTTCCCGCGGAGGACGAGCGCTTTTCCGTGGTCGATAAACTGGGTGATGAGTGATGACCAAGAGTGGAGGCTGAACGGTGACGGGTTGGTGGTGGCGCTACGCGAGGACGGCTTTGATTATGTGTGGGTCAACACAGCGAACGAACACTTGAATGAGCAGCTGGGCAGACACATGATTGACGGTGCTGTGGCGGAGGATGGGAGTTTGTTTAGGGTGGTGATAAGAGACGACGCAGTGTGGCTAGAGAGAGTGTCGTGAAGATAGCGTTTTTTAATGGGTATTATTTGCCGCATCTGGGTGGCGTTGAGCGGTATACGGAGAAACTGGCGGCGGAATTAGCGAAGGAAGGCCACGAAGTAGTAATAGTAACGACAAATCATGCGAACTTGAGGGAGCGGGAGAGGCGCGATGGGATGACGATTTATCGGTTGCCGACTTATGGGCTATTCAAGCAGCGGTATCCAATATTGAAAAAGGACAAAGAGTTGTTGAGAAAGATAGAAGCTGAAGGGATCGATTATTTTGTCTTGAATACGCGGTTTCACCTAACTAGTTTGCTGGGCGCGAAGATGGCGAAGAAACTAGGCAAGAGAGCTGTGGTGATTGATCACGGCACTGGACATTTTACGGTTAACAACAAGGTATTAGATTTCTTTGGTGGGATTTATGAGCATGCTTTGACGTGGAGGTTGAAGCGGTTGGTGGAAGATTATTATGGTGTGTCGGAGCGATGCGGGAGGTGGCTGGAACATTTTGGTATTAAGTCGGAGGGGGTGTTCTACAACGCGGTTGATGCGAAGGATTTTGACCTACATAAAAAGAAGCGATACGGGAAAGATTTTGGGAGCAAGACGGTGATCGTTTATGCTGGGCGGATTATGCGGGAGAAGGGGGTGGAGTTGTTGCTGGAAGCGTTCCTAGAGATAAAAGACAGTTACAAAAACGCCGTGTTGGTGGTCGCGGGTGACGGGGGGATTATGCCGGAGCTGCGTGAGAAGTATAAAGACCCTAGAATATTTTTTGAGGGTAAGTTGGATTATGACGAGCTGATGGCGCTGTTGAACAGGGCGGATGTGTTCGTGCATCCATCTATGTATCCAGAAGGCCTGCCAACAGTGATACTTGAAGCCGGGCTGATGAAGTGCGCGGTGGTTGCGACGGATCGCGGCGGGTCGAAAGAGGTAATAAAATCTGATGAATATGGGATGATTATTGAAGAGAATAAGACTAGTTTAAAGCGGGCGCTGACAGAATTGTTGAATAAACCGGCCAAGACGCGTAAAATAGGAGAGAGGCTGCAGAGGCGGGTGCGCGAAGAGTTCGTGTGGGGAAAGACAGCCAAGAGAATTGTAAAAGATATGGAGAGAGGACGGTAATGGAGAAGATTAAGGTCGCGATTATAGGTGGTGGGAACATTTCTAATACGCGACACGTACCGGCTTTGAAGAAGTTAAAAGATGTTGAGATAGTTGGCGTGCTTAGTAATGTTCGCGAGGCGGCGGAAGGCACGGCGAAGAAGCACAGGATTAAGGACTTTGCGATTGGTATAGAGACAGCGAAGGACTTTAAGAGGCTGGCGGAGCTGGATTGGTTTAAGAAGGTTGATGCCGTGGTGATTGGCACGCCGCCGATGACGCATTATAATATAGCGAAGTCGATGTTGGAGCTGGGTAAGCATGTCCTAGTGGAGAAACCAATGGTGATGAACGAGAAAGAGGCCAACACCCTGATTGACTTGGCGAAAAAGAATAAGAAAGTTCTGTATGTGATGCATAATTTTATGTATGCAGACAAGATGTTGAAACTTAACGAGATCATAGAATCGAAGAAGTACGGCGAGATTGTTTCTATCAATGAGATGCAGTTTACGAATCGAAATCGACGACTGCCGGAGTGGTACAATGAATTGCCGGGCGGGCTGTTTTATGATGAGGCCGCTCATTTTGTGTATTTATTGGAAAAGCACGCGGGCAAGCTGAAGGTGTTGAATTCGTTTGCGCAATACGATAAGAAGAACGAAGCGACGCCGGTGCTGTTGTCGGTGAATGCATTGGCCGGTAAGGTACCGGTGCAGATGTTCCTTAATTTTAACGCGCCGGTTTGCGAATGGTTTTATATGGTGAACTTTAAGAAGCGGATTTTTATCTACGATTTCTTTAAGGATATTTTGGTGGATCTACCGACGGATAATGAGCATACGGCGAAAGATATTTTGCGAAACTCGATGCGGCAGACGCGACAGTACTGGACGCAGTTTATCGGCAATGGCTTCAAGATGGTTACCGGGAACTTGCTGTATGGACACGACAAGGAGCTGGGGCTATTTGTGGACGAGATAAGGGGTGGCAAACGTAGTGCTGAAACTGGTGGCGAGGCCGGGAAGAGTACTGTGGTGGCGATGAATGAAATCATAAAGAAGATGGGGAAATAGGGTGGGTATAGGCGTGTTCAATATAGTGCTTATGGTGCTGTATGTTTTGGCGGCAGTGTCCGGATCGACATTGATTAAGTACGGTAGTATGGCGGAAAGGTTGCCGGTGTTGTTTACAGTGCCGGTCTTCAATCTCGCGGTGTCATTAGTGTTATTAGTCGGACTTCTGTTTTACGGGATAAGTTTCGTGCTGTATATTGTGCTACTGAGTAGATTTGATTTGTCATTCATCTCGCCTTTGCTGATTGGTTTTGTATATGTGCTGTTGATGCTGACGGCGGCGGTGATATTTAAGGAGCATTTTACGATAATGAAAACCGTCGGGGCGACATTGGTGCTGGCAGGGATACTATTGATATTACTGGGAGACAATGGTGTGACTGGGCAAAGACATGCAAAGGGAGAGGCGGATGTATTACAGCATATTTCTGAAGAATAAGCATTCTAGTAGAGATGAGCGAATGCTCTTGAAAAATAATATCAATGTAGTCAGTTATTTGATGAAGCAGATTGGTGCGAGAAAGAATGTAAAGGTTTTAGAATTGGGGCCGGGTAAGGGCTATTTCTATAGGGCATGTGCGGAGCTTGAGGGGGGGGGTGCCAAAATTAGTTACGCCGCTTTCGATCGCAACAAAGATATTCTGAATAATCTAGTAAAGATGGGTCTGGATAAGAAGCGGATCTATTGGGGTGAGTCGCCGGATTTTAAGGCTGTGAAGCGGGAGAAGTACGATATGATTTATAGTGCCTATATGATCGAACATTTGAATAATGGCGGTGAGCTATATACGATGATCAAGGAGTTGAAGAAGTTGCTGAATCCGGGCGGGATGATTGTGTTTTTGGCTCCGGATGCTATGAAGCAAAAGCAGGAGTTTTGGAACATTGACTACACGCATAGCTATCCGACGACGAGGAGGAACGTGTCGATGGCGTTTTACGACAACGATATTTATGACGTGAACGTTATCGACTTGACAGGGATATTTTACTTCAAGTACTTTTATAGCAAGGTGCTGTATAGGTTGTTTAGAATGTTCATTTTCTTTTATAACTATCGATTGATGGCGGCGATTTGTAAGCCGGTTTATAGGAGGCCGCTACATCGGTTGGACAATATATTTTATAGAATCTATTGCTATTTTAAGGAAGAAAATCTAATGTTTATATGTAGGGTAGGACGAAATGGGTAAGGCGATTAGCGATACAGTGGTGATAATACCGGCTTATAATGAGGCGGGGATGGTCGGGGAGATGGTGAGGGATTGTCTGGCGGCTGGTTTCTCGCGAGTAGTGGTGGTGGATGACGGATCGGATGATGAGACGGCGAGGGTGGCTGCTGGCTCGGGGGCGACGGTGCTGACGCATGCTTTGGGACTAGGCGCGGGGGGTGCGACGCAGACGGGGATTGAATATGCGTTGGGCCTAGGGGACGTGAAGTATTTTGCTACGATTGATGCGGATCGGCAGCATCGGGCGGGGGATTTGGTGGGGATGCGGGTGCAGCTTGTGAAAAATGGGGATGATATTGTGATTGGGTCGCGGTTTATGGAGGGCGGGGAGGTGGAGAATATTCCGGCGCTGAAGAAGGCGCTGCTCAGGGCGGCGATTTGGTTTTCGAATGCGACGAGTGGGACGAAGTTTACGGATACGCATAATGGGATTCGGATTTTTAACAGAAGGGTGGCGGAGACGATTGATATTGAGGAGAGTGGGTATCAGTTTTGCTCGGAGATTTTGGATAAGATTGCGCGGAATAATTATGTGTATAGCGAGCATCCGGTGCGGGTGACGTATACGGAGTATTCGAAGGCGAAGGGGCAGTCGATATTGAATGCGGTGAATATTGGGTTTGATGTGTTGGGCAGAAAGATTATTGGGAAATGAGGATTGTTTTGCAGGTGGTGCTGATTGTCGCGGTGGTGGCGATGGGCGGGTATTTTTTGGCGAATAATCATAGTCGGGCGCAGGCGTGGAAGAAGATTGCGGGGTCGTTGTTTATTGCGTGTGCGATTTTTGCGATTATGTTCCCGAGTATTGCGGATGTGGGGGCTTCGTTTTTGGGGCTGGCGCGGGGGACGGATTTGATATTGTATGGGCTGATTTTGGTGATGATTTATTTGGTGTTTAGTCGGTCGTTTGCGCAGAAAAGAGAGCAGGAGCGGATAGCGAAATTGGTGCGGAAGGTGGCGATTTTGGAGAAAAAGATGGAGGAGACGACCTCTGTTAAAAAGTCGAATAAGCATAAGAAGTCTTGACTTTTTGGCTAAGGTGTGCTATACTGTATAATACGGGGTGTTATTTCTTGAGTTGGGACTTCTTGGTTCGGGGGGTTGTGTGGGCCTGGGTTGGTAGGGTGAAAAAGGCACCCCAAAATCCAGCGATGAATAGGAGCGGGATGAGGGGGATTGAATAGCGATCCATGACTTCGGTGAGGAGGATGTGGGCGGCGAGAATGCCGGCGGCGGTGAGAAGGGCGGTCAGCACCGTGAGTTGCAAATGTCGAGTGAGGATGAAGCGAGTTAGGCCGAAGATTAGGAGAAGAAGTAGGGTGGCCAAGTATACATGGGTGAAGATGCCGTAGCCAATATGCCCAAAGTTGCGATAGTTTCGGAGCTCGAATTGGATGCTATAGTAAGGGCCGGCGAGGATGACCAGGGATTTGTTCAACCAGTGCAGAGGGAAGTCGGATGCTGAGAATGACCGGTAGCGTTCGATGGCGATGGCGCGGAGGCGTCGGTCGAACTCTGGCCAGTCGCCGTTGGTTTCGGTCATAACTTCCTCTTGTATAGCTTCGTCGTGTTTGTTCCAGGTGCCGTGATGCTCTTTATTGCTGCCTAGCAGCAGGGACCAGCCGGAGAAATAGTTGAGGTTTTGGTAGTCGGTAGCGCGTTTGGCCGGCAGGAGGGCGAGGCTCTGGATGCCGGACATAACGGTCCAGGCGATGGCGAGCGAGGCAGCGAAAGTGGCCAAATGGAGAAGGCGAAAACGGCGGATGAGCATGAAGACATAGACTAGGGCGAGAGCGATGAGGAAGACGGCCATGAGCGGGCGGAAAATGTTGGCGAGGCCGAGGGTGAGGCCGAGTAGGGCGCCAGAGGAAAGGAATTTCTTGGGCTGATTGCGCTTTCGGAGTAGTAAATAGGTGACAAAAACTGCAGCGATGATAAAGGTGTTAACGGGAATGATAGGTAGTGGGAGGGCTGAAAAAACGATTTCGACTGGGTTGATAAACCAAAGGGCGGCGGCGAGGAGGCCGGCACGGCGGCTGATGGTGCGCGAGAACAGTAAGTAGATTAGGCCGGTGGCAATGAGGGAGAAAAAGGTGTTGAGCGCTAGGATTGACAGGGTTCCAGTGCCAAAAATGCGCATAAAGACGGACAAGAGCCAGATATAGTTAAAGATATAGGGGAACATGGCAACGTAGTTGCGACCCCACCAATTGCTGTTGCCGAGCTCGCCCGTATTGATCAGACTTTCGGCATTATAAAAATATGACTGGGGGTCGTTGGTCTGGGCGGTGAAGCCGACAAAGAGGAAGGAGATGCGAAGTATGGTGCCGGCGATGAAAAGTGCGATGATTAGCCATTTGAAGTGGCGCCAGCTCAGGAGCTTTTGTAGGGCTTGGTGGATTTTCTTGATGGGTTTATTCATGAGGGATTTTTAATACTTTTCGGTCAGGGTTTTCAAAGACGATGGTGAAACCTTCGTCACGTAGCCGGTTGATAAAAGCCCAGTTGTCGGCGCGAAGAATGTAGATGCCATCAAGGTCGATGGGGGCGTCATGGCGTACGTTGGTGTGGTAGCGATCGATGCGCGGGACAACGATGCGACCGTGATGCCAGAAGGCATGGGGGTTGTCGTAGATGGCTTCTTGAGCCGGAATGGTGGGGTGGGCGGAAACTAATAGTTCGGGGAAATGAATGCCGTCGAAATAGACGTCGCCAGGCAAGTCTTGGATGTAGGCGATAGGCTCGGCGGTTTGGGGGAAGTTCCAGGCGCGATTGTAGGGGTAGGCTTGCCAAAAACCGAGGAAAGAAATGCCGTAGGTGGCGAGGATTAAGGGGAGGATTTGGCGGCCGAAGCCGGTGCGGGTGAGGTGGAGGAGACCGAGTAGCATGGCGAAGAAAACGGGGATAAATAGGGCGTTAAGGCGGGTGGCGTTGGCGTCGCTGATAAAGATGAAGACCGGGATGCAGGCGGCGATCCAGATGGCGGAAATGAGCTCGAGAGACCATTTTTTGGCTTTGATGTTGTCGCGAGTGATGCGGAAGATGTGCCAGAGACCGTAGGCGACGAGCGGGCTGGAGAAGAGGAAGAATAGGCCGTAGCCGGATAAGACGTTGTAGCCGTCGGGGCGGATATTGAAGAGTACATTGATGGAATTGGTGAGGTTTTCGATGATGTTGAGGCTGTAACCGCCGGAGCCAAAAATTGGCATTTTGGGCATGGAAATGAAGCTGGTGCGGATTTCGGGGAGGAGACCGATGTTGACGAGGATGAATAATAATAGCGGTAAGCCAAGCAAGATGAGCAGTGCACCAGAAATGATGCTCCAACGGTTAAGCGTGATGCGCTTGGTGTAGATGCCATAGCCAACGAGGCCGACAATGAGGAAGGGGACGATCATCCAGGCTACGGCGTAACTGTAGAGTGAGAGGCCGAAACCGAGAGCGGCAAGAAGGAGGAAAGGTCTCTGTTCGAGGCCGTAGACGAAGCCGAAGACGCCGAGCGTTAAGCAGAACGGTAAGATGTTGGACTCGAGACCCCAGCGGACAAGCATGATGTGCCAGGGGATGATTGCGAAGAGGCCGAGGATGATGAGGCAGCTGCGGCGATTTAAGAAACGGCGGGTGATGAGATAGATGAGGATGAGGGTGAAGCAGCCAAGAATGGCTTGGGTGATGCGGAGCGAGAAGGTGTTTAAGCCGAGGAGTTTGACGGCTGGGACGGAGAGGTAGGAGTAGAGGACGTTCATGCCGCTACCCCAGCTGACAAAGTAGACAGGGTTGACGTAGCCGTGGGAATCGGTACCGGCGTTGGCCATCGACCAGGCTTCGTAGCCGGCATAGGCTTCGTCGGCGTTGAGGCCGAGCGGTGTACTGTCAATGTTGGTCAGGCGGACTAGGCAACCGATGATGAGGATAGCGGCGAGCGCAAGACGGAAGCCCCAGGGGGATGATTTCATGATTCCATTTTAGCATGTTAAAATTAGGTATGCGAGAGAAGGAACTGACGTTATATTTGGTGGTGCCTTGCTACAATGAAGAAGCAGTGCTACCGAAGTCATCCCAGGTGATGTTGGATGAAATGAAGAAGTTACAGAAAACGGCCGGAGTGTCGAGTAGGAGCCGGATTGTGCTGGTGGATGACGGGTCGCGAGATGCGACTTGGGAAATTATTGAGGATTTGGCGAAGGAACCGTCGTTTGTAGGGTTGAAGTTGGCGCACAATCGGGGGCATCAGAATGCGCTTTTGGCGGGTTTGATGTGGGCGCGTGAGCGTGCGGACGTGGTGGTGTCGATGGATGCAGATCTGCAGGATGATGTGGCGGTGCTGGATGATTTCGTGGCGAGATATCGCGAGGGGGCGGAGATTGTTTATGGCGTGCGTAATAGTCGGGCAACGGATACAGGTTTTAAGCGTAAGACGGCCGGGTTGTTTTATAAGTTAATGGACTGGCTAGGTGTTGAAACGGTGCCGGATCATGCGGACTATCGTTTGATGAGTAAAGTGGCGTTGGAAGCGTTGGCGGATTACGGTGAGACGAATGTGTTTTTGCGGGGGCTGGTGCCTAATTTGGGTTTTAAGACGGCTGTCGTGAAGTACGGACGCGGAAAGCGAGCGGCGGGGGAGAGTAAATATCCCCTGCATAAGATGTTGAATTTTGCGATTGAGGGCGTGACGTCGTTTTCGGTGCGGCCGCTACGGTTGATTTTTGCCTTAGGAGTTTTGTTGTCACTAGTAGCGGTGGGGATTATCATCTATACGCTAGCAGTGAAGATTATGGGGCAGACGGTTAGTGGTTGGGCTTTTTTGACGGTTTCGATTTGGCTGCTGGGTGGATTGCAGATGATTTGCCTGGGGGTAGTCGGCGAGTATATTGGTAAAATTTATGTTGAAGCAAAACGACGGCCACGCTTCCATATTGAAAAGACTGTTGGTAAATAGTTTTGAGGTATTATGAGTGATTTTACGGGTAGGATGAAAGGAGATGACTCCGACAAGCGCAGTAATAGCCAGAAGATTGCTGAGCTGCTGGCTAAGCAGCGTGCGAAGGAAAAGGCGGAGCAGCAGCAGGCGCGGACGACGAAGGATTTTAAGGAGTATCATCAGGCGTGGCAGAATTATTATAAGAAATACTATGCGAACGTCTACGGGACGCAGATGGAGCAGCAGAAATCGGAGCTGGAGAAGAAGTATAAGCAGGGCGAGGATCCGCTGGATAAGAAGGCGCGGGAGATGGGGGCGCTACGGGCGAAGATTCGTAAGGCGACGCGGGATGGGGCGCGGCGGGCGAGGAGGTCGCGGCATTTTATACCGCTGACGTTTGGGGCGGTGGCGGTGCTGGTGCTGTTGTTTATTCAATATAATAGTGTGATGGTGGGGTGGATTCGGGCGTATGCGGTACCGGCGGCGCCGGCGCCGGGGCTGGTGGAGCTTGATCCGGCTTTGACGGGGCCGATTGGTGATGATACGCGGCTTTTGATACCGAAAATTGGTGTGAATGTGCCAGTGACGATGGGGGTGGATGGGTTTAGTCATGCGGATCAGATGGAGGCGATGCGGCATGGGGTGTTTCATTTTTCGATACCGGGGGCGAATGCGTATCCGGGGGAGTTTGGAAATTTTGCGATTTCGGGGCACTCGAGTAATGATGCGTTTACACGAGGGGATTATAAGTTTATTTTTGCGCGGCTGGAGCAGCTGGAGGAGGGGGATAAGATTTTTGTGCATCATGAGGGGGTGCGTTATACGTATGTGGTGAGGTCGGATAAGACGGTGTTGCCGTCGGATAGCCAGGCGCTGTTGATCGGGAATAACACGCGGACGCTGACGTTGATTACTTGTACGCCGCTCGGGACGTCGCGGTATCGGCTGCTGGTGTTTGCGGAGCAGATTTCGCCGGAGCCGGAGCTCCTGCCGCCGGAGGGAGCGACCGGTCCGCCGGATGGGCCGGTAGCGGGGGATGAGGTGGGAGCGGCGATGCCGGGGCAGACGCCGTCGTTGTTCGTGCGTTTATGGGATTGGTTGTGGGGGCGCTCTTAGCAAGTATGGATAATTGTGGTATAATAGGTCATTATGCATCATAAAGAAATCGCGAGGCGCCATTCTCGGCGGGTGATTTTTACTAATATCTTGATAGTTTTGGTGGTGGTGATGCTTTCGGGGATTTTGGTGCTTTATACAATGGGGTATCGGCTGAATCGACAGTTGTCGTTTGAGCAGAGGGGGCTTTTACGGGTGAGTTCGTTCCCGTCGGGGGCGCAAGTGTTGGTGGGCGGTGCGCCGAGTGGGCGGCGGACGGCGGCGAGGTTGGAGCTGGGTGAGGGGACGCATAAAATCGGTGTAAATCGGGCGGGGTATGATACTTGGCAGCGGTCGGTGACGATACGGGCGGGGAGCGTGGTGTGGCTGGATTATGTGCTGTTGTTTCCGCAGCGGATAAATGAGGAGTTGGTGACGGAGCTGGCGGCGGGGAGCTGGTCGAAGCTGAGTGGGGATGGCAGTACCTGGGTGGCGGGGGAGGTGGGCGCGCCGACGGAGCTGGTGGTGGTGGATCTGGGGCGGAATCGGGTGTCGACGGTGGTGCATAGTATACCGCTGGCGGAGTCGCGGACGGAAGAGGCGGAGTTGGAGTTGTTGGATTTGTCGGATGGGGGTGAGGTGGCGCTGTTTCGGCGGACGATAACGACGACGCCGACGGTGGGGCGACGGGGGGCTACGACGGAGAGTTATTGGCTGGTGGATCTTAGTGCGGGGCGGACGACGGAGTTGGCGGCGATGGCGGCTTTGGAGCCGGTGGAAGTGGGGTTTTCGGATCGGGCGGGGCGGAATGGGTTTTGGGTACTCGATGAAAATGATGAACTGTGGACGTATGATGCAGCGGCGAGGAATGGGCGGCAAATAGCGAGTCATGTGGTGCGAGCGGAGCGGCGGGGGCAGCAGTTGCTTTGGACGTCGTGGCGGGGTGAGGGGCATTGGCGGGAGGCGTGGTTGCTGGAGGCGAACGGGACGCGGCGGCATTTGATGCGATGGGAGGAGGATTTTGTTTGGCAGCTGACGGCGTATATGGGGGATGATTTTGTGGTGGCGGCGAGCGATGGGCGGCTGGCGGTGGGGAAGATGGGTGAGCGAGTGATTGATGTGGCGGAATTGCGTTTCGGGGAGTTGCCGGAGTTGTGGGTGACGGGACGGATGATTGTGGCGGTGGAAGAGAATAGGTTTGTGAGCTATGATTTGGAAAATGAGGTGGTGATAGAGTTTGATCCGCGGCTGGAGGGGTTGGGTGGATGGATGAGCGAGGGGGTGTTGTATGGCTGGGAGGATGGGCGGATGGTTGCGGTGGATTTTGATGGGCACAATCGACGGACGTTGGTGCGGATGGTGCCTGAGTCGATTGTGACGAGGACGAGCGGGAATTTTATTGTGTATTTGGCGGAGGATGAGGAGAGTGGGAAGTTGCAGCTAAGGCGGTTTAGGTTGTAGAGCCCTCCCTTCTCAGCGATCTACTGCGTTAAGATTTCCGTTGCTCATTCGTGGTATGCCAAATACCACTCATTCCGCTACTCAATCTTGCCTTGTAGCTCATCTGAGTAGAGAGGGCTTAGGCGCCACTCTTCCTCCGCCACCCATATCCTCCGTCTACTCGCGCATACGCGCTCGAACAGGACGCAAAAGGCAGGCGAAGCCTGACCTTTTGCTGGGTAGACACAGTGTCCAGCCCATGAGGGGAGTAGTCCTCCCCTCATCGTCCTCATCGGCAAAAGCCGAGTTTGCTTATAAGCAAACC
>Ga0099364_10003455_pt1 | contig 24523 bp, 16 predicted proteins | sample TergutTh196P3_FD_73070 | JGI IMG/M metagenome (GOLD analysis project Ga0099364, IMG submission 73070) | Microcerotermes parvus P3 segment gut microbial communities from Pointe-Noire, Republic of the Congo - Th196 P3 | ecosystem: Host-associated > Arthropoda: Insects > Digestive system > Gut ...
CAACTTCGTTGCTCCGCTGTCCGTTTGCTTAGCTGCTAAAGCTTGCATCTTCGCTCCGCTCCGCTATCCATTCGTTCTAAGCCAGCAAAGCTGGCAAGACGAAATGGTAAGAGCAAAAGGCAAAGCACCTAGTCGCAGTGGCAACCCATTGGGTGAAACAACTAGCATATCCGTTGCTGCTTTAGCGCAAATGGACATCCTATAAAGTGGCAAGTTCAAATCGCAATCTGCTAAAGCCTCAAGATGAAGTACCTAGTTAGTCTGCTTTTTGTAAATTCAATATCGTAATCTTTGATTTTGTATTAATCAGAGAGAAAGTGGATTTCTTAATTAGTTAGTTTATTATTTATTTACCTAACAAAAAAGATTATAATTCATTTATTTAGTTTTGTCAACCATAAAACTAAATAAATTTAAAAAATCAGCCCTTCGGCTGATTTTTCATTTTATTCATTTCCTAAATCCAACTGATAAAGTTGTTTAAAAGTTTCGTTGGATTCCAATAATACTGCTGGTTTACCATCAAATTTTATCTTTCCTTTTTCAAGGAAAACTACTCTATCCATATGATGCACTCCAAGTAAATGGTGTGTAATGAAAATGATAGATTTATCTCGGAGTCTTTCAAAAAATAGACTTAACAGTTGATTCTCTGTAATCGGGTCAAGAGATACTGTTGGTTCATCAAGAATGACCATTTCTACGTCTGACAGTAGAATTCTTGCTAATGCTAGACGTTGACGCTCACCTCCTGAAAATCGTGTTCCTGCTTCATCTACTGGTTCTAATAAACCTTTAGGTAGACTTTCAACCATTTTACGAAGTCCAACAAGTTCAAGTGCTTCCCAAATTTCTTCATCGGTAGCATCAAGTTTTGCTAATGTCAGATTGGAGCGCAAACTGGTCGCAAAAAGATAAGGGGATTGATTGATAACACCTATTTTAGCTTCAATATTTTTTGCTTTATGGGGTTCAATCCCTCCGAAACGAATCGTCCCAGCTTGAGGAACTAAATCACCTCTGACTAGGCTCGCAAGGGTTGATTTACCAACACCTGAACGTCCTAAAATAGCGATATGTTCTCCTTTTTCAACTTCAAGACTAAAGTGATCAAATATTTTTTGATTTTCTTCAAAGCCAAATTGGATATTTTGGATAGATAAGTTAACGCTTAAAATTTCGGCATCTCTCTTTTCTTCTACTGCATCTGGAAGTTCATTGAGACGTTTAACTGAGTCGCCATAACGTTGTGTTTCCACAATAGCATCAGATAGAGGGGAAAAAGCATCAAATAATGGAAAAGCGGCAAGACTGACAGCGGCAATATAATTGGGGGCATCGCCCGTATTCAAACTTCCTGATGACCAAAAGACAAGGTAAATGACCAAGGCGCTATAAACGACTTGTAACACGAGATTTCGTCTACGACCGAAGGCAAGTAATTTTGCTTGTATTTTACGTGCAGAAGATTCTGATTCTAAATACGAGGTCATGAAATCTTTTTTTCGTCCTGAGAGTACCCAGTCTTGCAGACCTAAGATGTCATCTGTTAAATGTGAGAAAAGTTGATTGCGATAATGTTTGAGTTCTTCGTCTAACTTGACCGTAAACTTGAATGAGAGATAAGGCAAAACAACGATTAAAACTCCCAAGAATAAGGCAAGACCCAATGCCAGAAGAATGGAGAAAAAACCACTCGCAATCACTAAGGCAACCGATAAAGTTCCTGCAATCAAAACAGGAAAAAGTGTCCGCAAGAATAAATCTTGTAAATTACCAATATCTTCGTTTAAGATACCAAGTAAGTCGCCAAGTTGATAACGCTCAGAGAGATTAACCGCTGTTTTTTCAAGTCTGAGGTAAAGTTTCTTTCGCAACAAGCTCGTAATTCGTAAAATCCAGTTGTGTGAGGTCAATCGTTCAACATAATGCACAACAGGCCGTCCAATTCCGAAGATACGTACAAATAGTACTGGAACGTAAATCATCAGAATATTTTCAGGTTTTGTGGCTGATTTTGAAATGACATAACCTGATGTGAACATCAATAGTCCTGCCATAGATACTGTTACTGTACCAAGAAAAATCGCTAAGATAAAGCCACTACGGTATTTCTTTAGAAATGGAGAAATCCAATCATTTCTGAATAAAATGTCTTTAAATTTCATCAGTATCATTCTCCGTTTCTTTTGTCAGTGAGCTGACAGCGCTGTCAGGTTCTTTTTTTACTGACAGATTTTCTGTCATCTCCGTACCTTTGGTACTCGAATGTCCACTCTCGCTAAGCGACTGAAGTCGCAAGTCGAGTCGCAGTACTGATGGTACTGTTTGCAAATCGCTCCCGCGCATTTCTGTCAGTAACTTTTGGTAATAAGGATTAGTTTTTGAAAGTTCTTGGTGAGTGCCGATACCTTCTACTTTTCCTTCATTGAGAACAATGACCAAATCCATTGATGATAGCCAGTGCAGGCGGTGTGTTGCGAGGAAAACGAGTTTATGATCAAGCAGTGGTAAAATATTTGCCTTGATTTCCAACTCAGTTTCAATATCAAGATGAGCTGTAGGCTCGTCTAAGAGCAAAATATTTCTTGATTGGCTCAAGAATGCCCTTGTCAATGCAACACGTTGTGCCTGACCTCCTGAAATAGTACGCCCTCCTGAACCAATTTTACCATCAAGACCTATTGATTTTACAAGCTCTGTCAATCCTGCAAGTTCTGACGCAGCAAATATTTCTTCGTCAGTTGCTGACGGCTCATAAAATGCTAAATTTTCACGTAAAGTTCCTGAGAAAATGTAAGTGTTTTGCGGGATAAATTGAACAGATTCACGATATTTTCCGTCAGTAAGTGTTGTCAATTCTTGTTGATTGAGCAAAATTTTCCCTGATGTCGGTGCTAGAAAACCCGCTAACATAGAAAGCAAAGTGGTTTTTCCTGAACCAGAGCTACCAACAAGGGCAACTTTTTTAAAGCCTGAGAGTGAGAATGATACATTTTCTACGCCTCGTCCTGTTTCATAAGTTTTTGACAAGTCTGCAATAGTAAGTTTGGAATCATCCGTCCATCTGACTGGTTCTGTCAGTACTGACAGCGTTTCTTCTTCTACTGACAGCATTTGATTGACTGCTTCGAGGGCATTTTTTCCGTTGAGTGTGGCATGGTAATCACTTGCAAAATCACGTAAAGGCAAGAAATATTCTGGTGCCATAATTAAAGTTGCTAAAGCTGGGAACAGAAAAATATGACCATCCATAAGCCGCAAACCAAGAAAAAGTGCTACTGTTGCTACCGACAAGCTAGAGAAGAAATCAAGCGCAAAAGTGGATAACATCGCCATTCGCAAGGCTCCCATTGTTTCACGGCGAAATTCTTCTGACGTACGGTAAATTGAACCAGCGTACTCTTTTGATAACCCAAAATACTTCAGAGTGGAAATCCCACGCAATGAATCAAGAAAATGGTTGGACAAAAATTGAAAAGTTTTATATTGCCGGTTTGCTCGTCCTTGTGCAGCATAACCCAACAAAATCATGAAAATAATGGCAAATGGAAATGTGATGATAAGCACCAGACCACTTTCCCAGTCCAAAAATAAAACAGGAATCAAAATTAGAATAGGTACAATCATCATGTTTAGCACTTTTGATAGCACTAACTTGATATAGTTCTCAACTTGATCAATCCCCGTAATTACCGTTGTCGCACTTGAACCTGACCCCAAATCTGCCACACTTGAAGGGCCTAAACGGAAAAATTTTTCCAACATATCACTGCGAAGCTTTGTTGCCAAACGATAAGCAAGACCATCTAACGCTTTTGAACGAACAAAATTAATGAATTCACGGCTCAAAAAGCAGGCCAAAAATCCCAATATCATTGGGACTGCCGTCATAAAATTTTGTCCTTGCCAAAGTTTTGTAATCGCTTCCGCCATAAATAATGCCTGACCACAAATTACTGTTGCCTGTACAACTGCTAAAATTCCCAAAACAGGGAGCATCTTACGCACTCCAGGCAAATTAAAAAGAGATTTATCAATCATATTCTAGTTACTGAAGTTTTTTATTACTGACAAGAACCGAAGCCCTTGGTTCAATGCTCATCTTGATTACATTGAACTGACAGAAATTCTGTCAGAGAATAAATATTTTTACTTACAGTTTTTTTCTCCTGAAATCTACATTTTTTGATACTTCTTGTGAAATAACTTCTCTGATTTTCCTGTCATCTACGCTAGCGCTCCGAATGTTGATTCTCCACAAGTATCCGTAGAACATTTGTCCTCTATTCGTAAGTCAGCAGAGCTGACAACGCTAGAGGCATTCGCTCTATCTTCGCTTTGCTACGTTGTCGATTTCACTATCTCCGCAACTTCGTTGCTTCGCTGTCCATGCACCACGGGTATCCATTCGCTCTAAGTTGCTGAAGCAACAAGGCGAAATGGTTCGCTATGGTGCTACGTGCTTTGCACGCCGTTCTGCGAACGGTCTACGCAACTTCGTTGCTTCGCTGTCCGTTTGATTGCCATTTGGCGTTGGCACTTTAGTGCCTTATAGCCAATGGTCATGCGAAGCTAGCAAGCAAAGCTTGCCTCTTCGCTCCGCTCCGCTATCCATTCGTTCTAAGTCAGCAAAGCTGGCAAGACGAAATGGTAAGAGCAAAAGGCAAAGCACCTAGTCGCAGTGGCAATCCACTGGGTGAAACAACTAGCATATCCGTTGCTGCTTTAGCGCCAACCGATATCCTATAAAGTGACCAGTCAAAATCGCAGTATACTGACAAAAAGTATCATCAAATTATTATAACAATTTACAACATGATATGAAAATAACTGGCTTAACCAGTTATTTTAACTTAGCAAGTGCGTGCTAATTCCCCCACCTCTATAAGGTGGCAGGATAAGCAGCACTAAGCTCTGCTTTCGTTCTACTTCATTAGTGGGGGAAAAAGAATCCCCCACTAATGAAGTAATCACTTCAAGATATGAACTCACTTGTCCCTGAAGTCTCTCTCGCTTTGATATGCTATTGATTTCGCTAAATTACTACGTACTGCGAACGGTCTACGCAACTTTGTGCTCCACTGTCCGTTTGATTGCCATTTGGCATTGCCTCTATTCTTATCACTTTAGTAACTTAGAGATAGAGGACAAATGTCCTATGGTCACGGAGATAGGAGCTAAAGCACCAAGAGCAAAAAACAAAGTAACAAGCTCAATCGCAAACACCAAAATGCTAAGACTTTGGGAGAGGCTTCCGAAATCAATTTTCAGTTTGTTATTTTTTGATTCTCTTTCTGAAGACATAGTAAGTCCAACCAATATAAACAAGAACAAAAGGTAAGATACACAAAGTCACAATCGTCATTGCTGTTAAAGTATAACCTGTTGAGCTTGCATTTTTAATCAAAATGCTATGTGCAGGGTTCGTTGCAATCATCACTCGTGGGAAAATTCCTTGAAAAATCAAGGCAACTAAGGCAACAAAAGTCAAACCTGAAGCAATAAATGCTGTCATTTCTTTTTTCGCACGTACAGCCAAATGAGCAACAACTGTTAGCGCAACGATAGCTACCAAGAGTACCAATGTCCCAACAAAATGTTTTTCAAAGAAATCTGTAAAAATGGCAAGCAATACAGCAAAGACGACTTCACCCGCATAAAGTACAAAGTACAAAATATTAGCTACTTTAGCACTACGAACACGTAAATCTCCTTCGGTCTTCAAAGCAAGATAATTTAGTCCATGAAGCCAAGCAAGTAAAAGCACAGCGACACCACCAACTACCGAGAGTGGATTGACATAAGTTGTAAATGTTGCAGATACATTTCCATGTGCATCCATCGGAACGCCTTGAATCATACTTGTAAACATCAAGCCGAAAAGGAACGGAATAGCAAAACTTGCTACACCAAGCGTTTTCGTCCAAAACATTTTCCCTTTTTCAGAATGTGAATGATGACGGAACTCAAAAGTAACACCACGGAAAATCAAGCCAACCAAAATCAAAAATAAGATAAGATAGAAACCTGAAAATAGTGAAGCATACCAATAGGGAAATGATGCAAACATTGCACCACCAGCTGTCAAAAGCCATACTTCATTCAAATCCCAAACTGGTCCAATAGAGCCAATCGTTTGTTCAATTTCACGTTTATCTTTTGCTATTGTAATTGCGCTCATCCCTACGCCATAGTCGAAGCCTTCGAGGAAGAAAAATCCGCTAAAAAGTACACCAACAATGATAAACCAGAAAAGTTGTAATCCTGTCATTATTTATTAGCCTCCTTGTCTTCATTTTCTTTTGAAGTTTCCTCTTCATCTTGCGTGTCTTGCCTACTAAAAGATTCTTTATTGAATGGGTCTAACTCAACATAAGCTGTTTCCGCACCCTCTGTTCCTTTTCTCATACGTTGAACAGTAAAGTAAATCATTACACTTCCAAGGAAACAGAAGAGTAGGAAATATACGATATTTGAAAAGAGCAATGAACCAACAGAAACATTTGGAGATACTGAATCACGAATCGTGAACAAGCCATAGACTGTCCAAGGATAACGACCAAGCTCTGTGACTAGCCAACCTGATGTAATTGCGATAAATGGTGCATAAAGGAACCACCCATAGATGTGCAACCAAGGGCGATTTTCATAAAGCCATGGTTTTTTCTTCCGTGTCCAGAAAAGTCCCAAAGCTGACAACAGAATCATTAGCATTGAGATACCAGCCATAATACGGAAAGTCCAGAAAAGTGCATTGATTGGCGGAACAAAGTTACCATGCAACTCTTTGGCAGCTTCAGGATATTTTTCTGCCAATTTTTTGTTAAGCTCTTGGACACCTTGAATTGGAGGGTTCTTGCTTGATGGAGAATGATAAGTCAATATTGATAGCATATAAGGGACATGGATGCCAAAAATTTCTTCCTTATCTGCTTGATTATAAAATCCAACCATTGCCCATTCTGCTGGGTTTTCAGTGGTTGTCATTACTCCTTCTGCCGCAGCAAATTTCATCGGTTGAGAATTTTTAACCTCAATCATTTGTTGGTCACCAGCAACAAAATTACCTACTGATGCAATCAAAGCTACAAGGAGTCCCAAGCGCAGTACAGGCTTGAACATATCCACTTCTCTATTTTTAAGAATTTGGAAACAAGCAATACCCGCAGTAATAAATCCACCTGTCAATAGAAATCCTGTTGTGACATGGGCGAATTCTAAAATAGTCTGAGGATTGGTCAACAAAGCACTAAAACTAATCAGTGTTGCACGTCCACCTCTTACAGCATAACCCACTGGATTTTGCATCCAAGAGTTCGCTGCAAGAATCCACAGAGATGAAAGGAAAGTTCCGACAAAAGTTACCCACAGTGTAGCATTGTGCAATTTCTTGCCTAACTTATCCCAGCCAAACATCCAAACTCCAAGGAAGGTTGATTCCATAAAGAAGGCAAGAAGTGCTTCAACTGCAAGTGGTGCTCCAAAAATATCTCCAACATAACGAGAATATTCAGACCAGTTCATCCCGAACTGGAATTCTTGGATAATCCCTGTCACAACCCCAACGGCAAAAGACAAGAGCATGATTGACCCAAAGAATTTTGTCCGTTTTTTCCATTTTTCATCGCCAGTCTTGACGTAGATTGTTTCCATGAGTGCTGTCATAAAAACTGTCCCTACTGAGAGAGGCACAAAGAAAAAGTGGAAAACCGTCGTCATCGCGAACTGAAAGCGCGCGAGATTTTCAATGGTAAACATAATACCTCCATTTTTACTTGCTGAGATGCCTGTCAGTACTGACAGAACTCTATTACGAGAAAGATTTAAGATTGCAATATCATAATGAGCAATTCATTTTCATTTGTGATAGTTAAGCTTTACTCCTCAAAAATTAGATTATTCTGTCAAATAAGACATTCTCCGCGAAATTAATTTAAAATTACGTTACACTCCATTCTAACACTATGTAAGCGCAGATAGAAATTATTGAACTGTCAATTTTATTTGGCAAAAACAACACCATGTTTGTTATTTTCGTGATAAGTAAATAAAAAAACTGTCAGCACTGACAGCTTTTTCAAAAATTATTTTTAGCGGACATCGCCCATCAATTTCAAAATTGGTTTTTTAATGATGAGGAGGATAATTCCGACTACGATACCAATTGCTCCCACAATCCCAAAGAATCTTATTTCTGTTGAAGCACGGAAGAAAGGTGCAATTTGTGCATTAATCGCTTGCGAAGTCGAGTCAGCTAAGAACCACATTGCCATCATTTGTGACTGGAAAGCAATGGGTGCCAGTTTCGTAGAAACAGACAAACCTACTGGCGACACGAGTAATTCACCTGCCATTTGGATAGCAAACATCAGTACTAACCAAAGTGCGCTCACACGTCCTGCTGTACCGTTCAGAAGCCCTGGAAGTGTCATAACTAGATATGAAGCTCCTGTCAGTAAAAGTCCAATACCAAATTTTACAATGGTTGATGGTTGACGTTCGCCTAGCTTATTCCAAAGACGGACAAAGATTGGTGTCAAGAGTACGATAAAAAGCGGGTTCAATAATTGATACCAAGAAGGGTCAATGTGGAAAGTCACACCAAACCACGTAGGGTTCAAATTTGTTCTTGATTCTCCCCAAACTGCAATAATTGTTGAACTTTGCTCTTCAATTGCCCAAAAAACAATGGCAGACAAGAACAACGGAATATAAGCAGTCAATTTGCGACGTTCATCTGATTCTACTTTTTTAGAACTGAACATTGTTACAAAATAAGCAATAGGAACAATAATTCCGACCGCAGATAAAACATTAATAAAGTTATTGATGAAGTTACTTGGACTTGCTTGATATAACATGAAAAATGCAATACTAGCTACAACTATAACAACGACTAGACCAATGATAAAATTACGTTTTGCCTTTGCATCCATAGGATTTGACGGTTCACGCCCAATCTCCGGAAATTGACGCATTCGCCCGAACCAGTAAACAAAGAGCGCGACGATCATACCAATAGCTGCAAGAGAGAAACCAAGATGATAGTTAATTCCTTGACCCACTGTACCGACGACAAGCGGTGCAATCAACGACCCCATATTGATTCCGACTACAAAAATGTTAAATCCAGTATCACGTCTAGAGTCTTCTTTAGAGTAAAGATGTCCTACCATATTAGAAATATTTGGTTTGAGCATCCCAGTTCCTAGAATAATCAAAAATAAAGCCACAAAAAGTGAAGTCAAACCAAACGGCGTTGCCAAAGCAACGTGTCCCAATGTAATTAAAATACCACCAATAAAAATCGTTTGTGAAGCTCCAAGCAAACGGTCGGCTACCCAACCACCAATAATTGTTGAAAGATAAACTAAAGCACCATAGATACTGACAATTGCCATTGCTTGTGTCTTAGGAAGTCCCAGACCAGCGTTATCAGCGGTCGTCAAAGCATATAAATAATAAACCAAAATGGCGCGCATACCATAATAAGAAAAACGCTCCCAGAATTCTGTCTGAAAAAGCGTCAGCAATCCTCGTGGTTGCCCGAAAAATGTTTTTTCTGTTTTATTTAAGTTTTCCATAAAGTACATTATAAAGTTTTCTATACAACTTGTCAAGTTGTCAAACAATTTCATCTATACAGATTTTTTGAAAAATAAGGGATAAACTACTACAATACGGAACTTTCAAAGTTGAATAGTTTTTTAGACAAAATGACAATAAGCAAGCAAAAATTTTCTGTCAGTATACTGACAAGTTTTTTATCCGCCGACTCATTGCTTCCTTTGGGGCATTGAACTGACAGAATTATCAAGGAATCAAAAAAAGTCTGCTACAACGCAAACTTTTGATGCTGGAAAATAATGATTACTAACAGTGACTATTAGCCAATTCAATGCTTCACTTGAATGCTTTGAACTGACAGAAAAAATTTTTCCGTCAGTAAACATTCATTTTTCTAATAATACCTGTCAGATTTTAAACTAATACTGTCTAACTTTTAAACATACGTTTAAAAGTTGCTCCGATGTCTATGCACTACAAGTATCCATTCGCTCTACCTCCTGCTTTCACTAAGCACTAGGTGAAAAACAACGCGCACATCCGTTGAGGCTTTAGCGCAAACGGCTATTCTATAAAGTAGCAAGTTCAAATCGCAATTTGCTGAAGCAACAAGACGAAATGGTTTGATACGCGGCTATCTGTTTCCCACGTCGTTCTGCGAAGGGTCTACGCAACTTCATTGCTCGCGCTGTCTGTTTGCTTAGTCAAGAGCAAAAGGCAAAGTCGCAACTTTTGCATCTCACGTAAACTATTTCTTTCGTCGCAAGGTACACACTTTGTGCACCGTTCTGCGAACGGTCTACGTTCGTTTTGCTCACTACGCTGTCCGTTTGATTGCCATTTGGCGTTGCCTTTATTCTTGTCACTTTAGTGACTTAGAGATAGGAGGCAAATGTTCATCGGCGCTTTAGTACCTTACAGCCAATGCCTTTTGCTCTGGGGGCTTTAGCCCCTAAGCAAACGGACAAATGTCCTATGGACAGGCGTGCCAGCAAAGCTTACATCTTCGCTTCGCTCCGCTATCCATTCGTTCTATCTCCGCTTTGCTCCGCTGTCGATTTCACTAACCGACTAAAGTTGGAAGTTCAAATCGCAAGCCAGCAAAGCTGGCAAGATGAAATGGTAAGAGGAAAAGGCAGTATATCTGCAGTTCATCTAATAATTTTATTTCATAAAATTAAAGATTAACTAATAACTCATATAAGTCTATCGTTTTATTTTTAAATCAGTAAAAGATTTTCTGGAAATAACCAAACCTGCCAATGATTCTGTCAGTACTGACAGAAAATCAAACTCTTGTAAAAATGTGATTTCATCTGGATTGACCGTTACTTCATCCAGCGTTGGATTCATAATGTAGATAAAAACTTCTGACTCAGTATAACGCAAAATTCCGAGTAGTTTATCAGTGAAAAAGCTTGAAAACTCACCATGACGCAGACTCTTTTCATTCAAACGTTTTTTTGCCCAAGTTTGATAAACGCTGTAAGTGTTGGCTGGAATATCATTCCAAGGAAAATATTTCCGATTTTCTGGGTCTTTTCCGCCTGTCAGTGCAGCTTCATCACCATAATAAATACAAGGAACTCCAGGCAAACTGAACATCATACTAATCGCAAGCGCATTGTTTTCCTCGCCTACCATCGTCAAAATCCGCTCTGTATCATGTGTGCCAAGATTGTTCAGATTATTATAAAAAATATCTTTTGGATAATTCTCACGCAAACTCATCAGATGATGAGCTGTATCAGCCGCTGTCCTTTGACCATTTAAAAAACTGATGATTAAATCACGAAATGGATAGTTCATACAACCTTGCAAACTGTCACCAAGAATATAGTCACGTCTTGCGCCATAAGAAATCTTATTAGAAGCGTCTTCCCAAACTTCGCCAATCAAAACCATATCAGAATAACGATTCAGATTTTTTCTAATCCCCCTGATAAACGTATCTGGTAGTTCGTCAGCGACATCTAGCCGCCAGCCATCAATTCCCATTTGATTCCATTTCGTCAATACTGAATCTTTTTCACCATAGATAAACTCACGGAAAGACTCATTATCCTTATCAATCTCTGGCAAATCCTTGATTCCCCACCAAGATTTATAATCGAAAGGATAATTATTAAACTTAAACCAGCTAAAATATGGAGAATCTGGATTTTTTGCTGCCCCTTCATCATCTCCATAATTTCCAGCAATATTGAAATAACGTGAATTTTTTCCCACATGAGAAAACACACCATCTAAAATCAAATGCATTCCCTCATCATGAAGTAAATCAATCAACTCCTTAAACTCAGCTTCATCCCCAAGCATTGTATCAATCTCAAGATAATCATTCGTATCATAACGATGATTGCTCGTGCCTGAAAAAATAGGGTTAAGATAAATCGCGTTAACACCAAGTTCTTTCAAATACGGAATTTTCTTAATGATTCCACGAATATTCCCACCAAAGAAGTCCCAGCGCGCAATGTCTCCATTTTCTTCCTTAACATAAAAAGGCGTATCCGAAGTTGAACCATAGATAAAAGAGTTAGGTTTTGGATGACTGATCTTCCCCTCTTCATTACCGTTATAAAAACGATCAGGAAAAATCTGATAGAATACCGCGTCACGATACCAAGCGGGCGCTGGGTCTTCTTTGTCAAAAACAGTAAGCTGATAAGGTTTTACATCGTTTTCATTAGAATAAAGCACCCCTTCGCCACCAAGACCAGAACAACCATAAAAATGACGAATTGTTCCCCAATCAGATGGCTCCTCAATCTCAAAATAGTAAAAATAAAGCCCCTTACCCACATCAAAAGGCACAGCAATACTAAAATGCCCTTCTTCAAGTAACTGCATCTCAAATTCATATCGCGTTCCAAAATCGCGTCTTATAACAAATTTAACCTGCACTCCTGCCTTATCTGTCTTGAAATTAACTTTCATGATTTGTCCAACTTTGATTGCACCAAAAGGCTGTTTATAATCATCATTCCAAGAATTAAAATAATACATTGTTTATTCTCATTTCATTTTTGCTAAATTATTTTTCTACAATTTACTTTTATTTTAACACAATAGTCCGTAATGAAAAAACTTCCTACCAACTTACAAAGCACATCACTTGCTGACCAAATCTTCTGTCAGCGCTGACAGAAATGAAGTCAAGACTTATTCAGTGGGAGTTTCGACTCACCACTGAATTTAAGGTACAACCTCACATCTTCGATATGAGGTCACCTTGTCCAAGAAGCCTAGGCGCTAAAAGCGCCAACGCCCTATGGCAGTCGAACGAAATTCAAAGATTGCCATTTCGCCTTATCGCTTTAGCGATTTAGAGCGAATGGACAGCGGAGCGAAGCGGAGATAGTGCTGCTTTATCTCCGACCTAAGAGGTCGGAGTATTAGCACGCACTTGTTTTGATAAAAATACTAAGGAAAAGCCCTGTCAAACTCTGACAGGAGCTTTCCCATGATTATAACTCATTTCTCATAAAATACGTCAACACAGTATCCCCCCAACTTCATAACTCAAAGTCGCTACAAATACGCTAATCTTCAGCTGCTGTATCTAATCCATGGTAAAACCAACAATGGATTGACACTTCGCCTTGTCGCTAAAGCAACAATAGATATGCGCGTTGTTTTACCTAGCGGCTTAGTGAAAACGGAGATAGAGCGAACGGACATCTATGATATAACATATTATTGAATTTTAAGGTGGAACGAGTATATCAACGAAATCAAGACCTACTTATAAAGTATATTTTGAGCCAATCATCTTAATATTGTTAAAGTTTCCATTTCACACAAATCTTTTTTGTGCCTGATACACTACATGAAGCAATATTTTTCTCAACTATTGCAAGATAATATCATATGGTGTATCTACTGCTTATTCTTAATCTTTTGAAGAAAATTAAAGATGAACGAGTCTAAAATATAAGTTTACTTTTTAGCTTTAATATGCCAGATGTCATCTGCATATTCTTTTACTGTACGGTCAGAGCTGAAACGTCCAACATTTGCAATGTTCATCAGACTTGCTTGAGTCCAAGCTTTTTTATCACGATAAAGTGTTTCAAGCTCCTTTTGGGCACGAACATAATCATTAAAGTCACGCAAAACAAAATATTCATCATTGTATGTTGTAAGTGAGTCAAAAATCTCAGGACCTTCCATACTGATATTTGGGATGGTACCATCAATGAACGCATCCAAAATACGATGAACAATCGGATTTTGTTCATAAATATCTCGCGCATTATAATTTCCATTGCGATAATATTCATAAACTTCGTCCTTGGTCAATCCAAACACAAAGTTATTTCCTTCACCTGCAGCCTCAAAAATCTCAATATTTGCACCATCCAATGTCCCCATTGTCAATGCCCCATTCAGCATGAACTTCATATTTGACGTTCCAGAGGCTTCTTTTGAAGCAAGAGAAATCTGTTCCCCTACATTTGCAGCTGGAATAATCAACTCAGCAAGGCTAACATTGTAGTTTTCCATAAAAACAACTTTAATCTTATCAGCAATCGTTTTATCATTATTAATCATATTGGCAATCTCATTAATGGCCTTAATTATTGATTTTGCATAATGATATCCAGGTGCAGCTTTTGCACCAAAAATGAATACACGTGGCACAACATCCAGCTCAGGTTCATCTTTAAGATCAAAATATAATTTAAGAATATGTAAAACATTCAATAATTGTCGCTTATAAGCGTGAAGTCGTTTAACTTGCACATCAAAGATCGCATCAGGGTTCACAACAATTCCATTACGCTCCTTAATCAAAGCTGCCAAACGTAACTTGTCATCATATTTTGCCGCTTGCAAACATTCCAAAACTGATTCATCATCTTTGTAAACTTCAAGTTTAACCAAATCATTCAAATCATGACGCCAAGACGTACCGATTGTTTCATCAAGTACACCAGACAAGCGCTCATTAGAAATCTGAATCCAACGGCGATCTGCTATACCGTTTGTTTTATTATTGAAACGTTCTGGGTAAATTTCATAGAAATCATGCAATTCCACATCTTTCAACAAGTCTGAGTGGAGTTTTGCCACTCCATTTGTCGAATGAGAACCAATGATGGAGAGATGAGCCATGTGAATTTGTCCATCTCTGATAATACGTGTATTATGAACCAAAGTGGCACCGATTTTAGGAAGAAGCTCAGCCGTACGACGACGGTCAATTTCCACAATAATTTGATAAATACGTGGCAAAAGATGTTTTACCATATCTTCAGGCCATTTTTCCAATGCTTCAGACAAAATCGTGTGATTGGTATAAGACATTACCTTCACTGTAGTATCCCAAGCACGATTCCAACCCACTCCATATTCATCTACCAAAATACGCATGAATTCAGGCACACAAAGTGCTGGATGTGTATCGTTGATATGAACTGCGATATAATCTGCAATATTGCGTACGTCTTTTTTGTGCGTTGATTTATAATGGCGCATAATTCTTTGCAAGCCTGCTGAAACAAAGAAATATTCCTGTTTTAAGCGCAGCAGACGTCCATCATAATTCGAGTCGTCAGGATATAATTCAGCAGATAACATTGAAGTTTGTCGCATATATTCCAGATTTTGAAATTTAGGGTCCAAATCTTGCGGAACTTCAGAACGCCACAAACACATATTGTTAACCGTTGTATTCTCAAAACCAACCATTGGTGTATCATAAGGTACAGCAAGCACGCGCTCTTGATTTTTATAATGAGGCAACAAATTTCCCTTACCATCATCTTCAAGCCATACTTCTCCACCAAATCTTACCTCAACAGCTTTATCAGCTCTGCGAACTTCCCAAGGATTCCCATTATTCAACCATGAATCTGGCAGCTCTACTTGATAACCATCGATAATCTTTTGTTTGAAAAGACCATAACGATAGCGAATTCCATTTCCATTAGCAGGTAATCCTGTAGATGCGAGTGAATCCATGAAACAACTTGCTAATCGTCCAAGTCCTCCATTACCAATCGCCATATCTGGTTCTGATTCTGCAACTTCATCAAGATTGATTCCAAGTTCAGCAAGAGCTTCTCTCACCGTATTCAAAATACCAAGATTGAGCAAGTTTGATTTCAACATTTTCCCTGGTAAAAATTCGATAGAGAAATAATAAGCTTGTTTCTTGCCCGTTTCATCTTTATATTCGTTATCATCTGCCCAAATCTTTGTATAGTAATGCTTTACAACAGATGCAAGCGCTGCGTACTTTTCCTGACTTCCAGCTTTTGTAATGTCAGTCGCAAACTTTGAAGTCAATCTTTCTTCAAAATCTTGCTTAAATTGTTTTTTAGAAAGTTTCAAATGTCACCTCTTTATTAAAATTTGTTTTCAGCAATTTTATTTTTCAATGTTACATGAAAATTCTATCAAATTTCTCAAATAAATGCAAACGCTTGCGTACAAGTTATCAATCAATTGATTGATAAAGTTCGATATATTGTTGAGATTTGCTTTCCCATGAAAAATCTTCTGTCATTGCTGCTGTAATTATTTTTTTCATTGTTTCTGGTTCTTTATGATAAAGGGCAATCGCACGATTGACAGTATCCAATAAAACCTGTCCATCAAAATGAATAAAGCCAAATCCTGTACCTGTCTTTTCATGTGGGTTGTAAGGTTTTACAGTATCTTTCAATCCACCAATCTCATGCACAATAGGCAAAGTACCATATCTCATTGCAATCATTTGAGAAAGACCGCATGGCTCAAACGCAGAAGGCATTAAGAAGAAATCTGAACCTGCATATATCTCTTGAGCAAACTGGAGATTAAAGGCAATATTTGTAGACATTTTTTCTGGATATTTCGAAGCAAAATATCGGAATCCCTCTTCAATCTCAGGGTAACCCGTCCCCAGCAATACCACTTGAACCTCTCCTTGAAGAATCTCCTCTAGCTTTGTGAGTGCAAGGTCAAATCCCTTTTGATTAGTCAAGCGCGACACCATCCCAATCAATGGTACATTTGCTTTTACTGGAAGTCCCACTCGCTCTTGAAGAGCGGCTTTCATTTTCGCCTTACCTGATAAATCTTCTGCATTAAAATGATAAGCAATCTGAGTGTCTTTTTCTGGGTCATAGACATCATAATCAATGCCATTCAAGATGCCTGACACTTTTCCTTGGACAAAGTTCAAGACAGATTCAAGACCACAGCCAAATTCTGGTGTTTGTATTTCTTGTGCATAACTTGGTGATACTGTATTTACACGGTCGGCATAAAGAATTCCCGTTTTCAACATATTCATCATATCATTATGACGGACAACACCTTCAAAATAACGCTCCATTCCCATTCCAAAAAGTTCTGTCAAAGCTGTTCCTTGCATTACACCTTGAAATTCAATATTGTGAATCGTAAGTACAGTTTTGATATTTCTGTAAGCATTCCGCCAATTGTATTTTTCTTTAAGCAAAAATGGAATCATAGCAGTTTGCCAGTCGTTAACATGAAGGAAATCAGGAATAAAGTCTAATTTTTCAAGCAAATGACAAACGGCTAAATCAAAGAAGGCGTAACGCTCTCCGTCATCATCATAGCCATATAACTCTTCACGTCCAAAATAGTGTTCATTATCAAGAAAATAATATTTTACACCATTTTTCATCAAACTCTTAACACCAACATATTCACGACGCCACCCCACATCTACAAAATCGTAAAATTCATCTTTTAGGAGCGCTTTATGCTCGTCTTTCATCGCATTTTTAAAATAAGGTAAAATGACAGCAACAGCCAAAGTTTCATTCTTTTTGGCCAGCTCTTTTGGAAGAGCACCTAATACGTCGCCAAGTCCTCCCGTTTTAAAAAACGGTGCACACTCACTTGCGGCAAATAAAATTTTCATTTGTTTCCCCACTTTTTTCATTGACAACTTTGTCAGCATACTGACAAAGCTTTTGTAATGACGATTATTCAATCATATAAACTGACAGAAAATCTATTAATCTGTCAGTAAATGTGTTTAAAACTTTAGCAAAGCGACACATCTCCGCTTTGCTACGCTGTCCATCCTCGCTAAGACGCTACTTGCTTCGCACCTCGTTCTACGAACGGTCTACGCAACTTCGTTTGATTGCCATTTGGCGTTGCCTCTATTCTTGTCACTTTAGTGACTTAGAGATAGAGAACAAAGGTTCCCCGACACTTTAGTGCCTTACAGCCAATGCCTTTTGCTCTTGGGGCTTTATGGACAACTGCCCTATGGTCAGCAGAGCTAGCTGCTAAAGTTTGCATCTTCGCTTTGCTACGCTGTCGATTTCACTATCTCCGCAACCTCGTTGCTTCGCTGTCCATACTCGCTATGGTGCTGAAGCACCTAGTCGGAATGGCAATTCTTAAATTTAGTCTTGACTTCATTTTATCTAGTCATCAGATAATAATTTTAGGTCAAGATAAAATAAGTTTATGAACACCTTCAATATCATTTTAGCAAAAATATAGTTCGTCAGCGCTGACAGAATTTTGTCAGCGCTGATTTATATTATTACAGCTCAATAACGTCTTCTGTCACTACTGAACCCTTAGGAATCACTACTGGTTTTTCAGCAGTACCAATGATTTGTACTCCATTTTCAATGACAGCATTTTTATCAATGATTGCATATTTCACGACAGCATCATTTTTAACTTTACTACTTGTGAAAATCAGTGCTGACTCAACTTCTGCGCCTTTGAGAACCTTTGAACCACGCGAAATCAAAGAATCCTTGACTTCTCCTTCAATGATACACCCTGAGCCAAGCTGACTATTAACGACATTACTATCTTTTGAAAAATAAGTCGGTACTTCATTTTTAATCTTTGTATGAACAGGTTGGCTGCTATACAACAGTGATGTGAAGTTTTGGGGTTCTAACATCACCATATTTGCATCGTAAAAAGATTTTATATCTGTAATGTTACTCATATAACCTGTATATTCATAACTATTCACATCGTAGTCCTTCATACGAGCTCTAAGCAAATGAGCAATAGAAGCAATCTCACCCGCATTTTGCATTTCTTGGATAAAATCAATCAACCAGTCCGTATTTACAATGAAAAGGTTGAGACAGAGCGCTTCCTTTTCTTGTGGATTTTCCAATTGATTCATGTAACAATTACTCATTTTCCCTTCTTCATCAAATCGGAGAATCGTATCATATTCGGCCGCTAAAACCGGAGAAACTTTTTTATAAACAGTTGTGATTTCCTTACCTGCAAGTTTATGAATTTTGAGAACAGCATTCAAATCAACATTGCAAATAAATTTACTTCCCAAAAGTACTGTATAAGGGGCTTTAGACTTCTTCAAAAAGTTAAGATGTTGTGCAAAATAAGCCTTACCTTGCTCTTTTAGACGGTCAAAGTCCTGTTGAATGTAGACAAAATAACGACTATTAAACCCATCAAGTCCCCATTCAGATCCAGAACCAAGATGGTCAAAAACAGATTGTGTTTCTCCTTCATTGAACGTCATAAACACATTATCCACATGGGCATTTGATAATGAAGAAAGTGGGAAGTCAATCAAACGATATTTACAATCAAAGGGCAAAGTTGCAATAGGACGTACATCTGTTAATGGGCGTAGCGCTTGACTTGATGATACGTTAGATAACAGCGCACACATTTTGTTACTATTGTTCATTTTTATTTTCCCCTTTCACTTCTCCGTGACCAATCACCGCAACTTCGTTTTCCCCAATGATTTCCACATTATCACCAATTTTTGCATTTTCGCCGATAATTGCATTTTTAATCACTACATTTTCACCGATAAATGTCCCTGACATGATAAAACTATCTTCAATCGTTGTCCCTTCTTGAACATGCACATTTTGAGATAAGATAGAGTGATGAACCGCACCATTGACGTAACAACCATCCCCTACTAATGCATCCTTAACATCTGCTTTATCTGTTATAAACTGCGGTGCCGAAATATCATTTCGTGAGTAAATCCGCCACGATTTGTCTGTAATATCCAGTTCATTATTGAGAATATCAAGAAATTCCATATTGGATTGATGGAGTGAATCAATCGTACCAACGTCTTTCCAGTAACCTTTAAACCGATAGGCGAACACATTTTCTCCAGCTTCAATATAAGCTGGAATGACATCACCACCAAAATCTTCCATCGGATTTCCTTTTGCATACCCATTAACCAAAACTTCACGAAGACGTTGCCAGTTGAAAATATAAATCCCCATTGAGGCTAGATTTGATTTTGGTTCCTTTGGTTTTTCCTCAAACTCAATAATACGGTCATTTTCGTCTGTATTCATAATACCAAAACGACTCGCTTCCTCGATTGGCACCTCCATGACTGACACTGTCAAACTCGCTCCACGTTCCTTATGGCTTTCAAGCATTGCTTCATAATCCATTTTATAAATATGGTCCCCAGAAAGAATGAGAACATATTCAGGATTTTGTTGGTCAATGTATGCAATGTTTTGATAAACTGCGTGCGAAGTTCCTTCAAACCATTTGGAACCTTCTTGTGAAGAGTAAGGTTGAAGAATTGTAACTCCACTATTTACACCATTTAATCCCCACGGTGCTCCATTTCCGATATGTGCATTTAATGCAAGAGGTTGGTACTGTGTGATAACACCTACATTTTTCACATTTGAATTTGCACAATTTGAAAGAGCAAAATCAATAATACGATAACGTCCACCAAACGGTACAGCAGGCTTTGCGACATCTTTAGTCAACTTACCCAAGCGAGTCCCTTGACCGCCAGCAAGAATAAGACCGAGCATTTCAATTCCCATAATGGAACCTCCATTTTTTGATAAGCTTTTTAATAATTTTTTTACTAACTTCTTATTATTTTATAATTTAACACTTCTAAATACAAATGATATAAATTTGAGTTAATTTTGCTTAATCGGAATAGGTAAGAAAATGAGGTAATTTGGATTTTCTTAGATTTACCTTAAGTATTAATTGATGATTCTACCAAGTTTTTCGCTTAGAATCAGCGATAAACTCTGATAAAAATTCTGTGAATTCTTTATTTTTTGCCAGTGTTTCAAGTGAGAGATGCAAACGATAACGCCAGTAATGGAACGGATTTGAAGGAATATTGATTTGCTCTGCATGAGCATTTTTATTCCTTATATTTCCATCTGTCGCAAGCCAATCTTGTAATGGCAAAATGACCATCATTGCATCTGAATTAAGATTACGTTTGATAATTTCTTGAATAATCTCTGGTGTAGCTTCATAGGGAGCTTCTCCCCACCAACCCATGATTTCGTTGTAGTAACGTTGTGTCACTTCACGATTTTCTTCCCACCAAGCGCGTAAAGGACTGGTATCATGACTTGAAGTAGTGACTACTGATAAATACGGTGCATACTGTAAACCATTGACAAAACTGTCATCGGCTGGCATACGTTCAATAATTAATCGTAAGATTTCTAAATGATACATGACATCTGGTACATTGTCTGGTACCATGCCAAGGTCTTCCCCACAGGCTAACATTGAAGTAGAATTTTTGATTACTGGAAGCTTTTCATAGGCGCGCGCTTTCCAAAAATCATAATTTCTTCCGTAGAAATAATCATTATACAAATGTTCTAAACGTTGTTGATACTCTTGACCAAATTCCCTAAAACTAATGGTGGACATTAATGTTATCCTAGGATGATAAAGTTCTTCATCTTTATGGTCGGGGAGAAAAATGACATTTTCGTGCAAGGTAAATAAACCATCTCTTACCCAATCTTCAAGTCCTGCTGCTTCAACTTTCTTTTGAGTATCAAATTCAGTCTTTAATATGTAATTTCCATATTTGTTATATTGAAGAAACTGTTGAATAATAAAATCTCTATTATCCCGTCCAAAAATCTCATCAATCACCCAATCCTTGATAAAAGGTTGAGTGAATCGTTCTATACCCCATGCACGAAGTGGAATCCCATAAGTGTTTTCTATTTCTTCTATAGTCAACGCTAGAGCAGGCGAAAACTGCCCCAATAAACCTCGAACGCTCCCTTTAGGCATTTCCCAAATACGAAAGAAACCTAAAATATGGTCTAAACGATAGGCATCGAAATACTCTGCCATTGCAATCATTCGCTCTTTCCACCAAGCATACTCATCCTGTGCCATTTTCTCCCAGTTATAAGTTGGAAATCCCCAGTTCTGTCCATTTACTGCAAAAACATCTGGCGGTGCGCCTGCTTGCATTTCTAGATTAAATAGCTCTGGATTTGTCCAAGCATCTACCGAATCATGAGCAATACCAATTGCGATGTCACCTTTGATAGCAATCCCTAGCTCGTGACAATAATTCACCGCATCTAATAACTGAGTATGCAAAAGATATTGGACAAAGATGTAAATATCTAATTCCTGAGCGACTTTTTCATCACGACTTAGTGCTCCAAATATCTTTGTCGTATAACGAGAATAACCTCTCCAGCTTGTGAAATCAGCAGTTTTATTCTTATCTCGCAAATATGAAAATGCTGCATAAGGTTCTAACCATGATTTTCTTGAGTTGTAAAAAGTCTGATAATCTGCCGTTAATTTTACTTTTTCTGCCGTTTTATGGTAAATAATCTTTGCATATTTCCATTTTAAAGCTAAACTTTTCTCATAATCAATCTCTTCTTTTTGATTGAGTTCAGCTTCTGCTTCTAATAATTCATCTTTTTGAGCTTGAGTGTATTGTGCTAGGAAAGCATGAATATCTAAGTAAATAGGGTGAAGAGCGAACACAGAAATCGCACGATAGGGGTAGGAATCCCTCCAGTCCATAAATGTTGTTGTATCATTAATCGGTAAGAGTTGGATGACATCCATACCTGACTTTTTTGTAAAATCTGCTAAATGCCTGAGGTCAGAAAACTGTCCCACTCCACTTGAGTGCTCAGTCCTGAGAGAAAAGACAGGAATGGCTACTCCTGTATGATATGGCACAGAACCATGCGGTTTTATTGAAAATTTTTCCGCCATCTTGTACTCCTTACTCCGTTTATTTCCTGACACTGTTTAACGTTGGATGCAACGCATCAAGACTGCAAATAAGAAAAGGTTCGCTTTTCCCACTCGCTGCAAAACAGTTTGTCTGTAGTTCATCTGATAATTTTTTACAAAAATCAAGGATAAACTAGTGTAAAAATGATGTGAAATTCATGAAAAGAAAACGTTTTCTAACAATTTCATTATATATTATTTAGGAAAAATATGCCAATATTTATTGTGAGTTTTCAGAAAAAATAATCCTTTATTCACATTGGAACATTTTTATGTCTTTCTATTACTTTTCTTACATATTTTGTATTAAAAAAACCAACCAGAAAAAACTGATTGGAATTTTATATTGATATATTACCACCACAGAGGAAAGTTAAATATCATTTAACCAAATTAGTCAGCACGCCATTGACAAATCGACTTGACTTTTCATCACTGAAATCTTTTGAAAGTTCAATCGCTTCATTGACTACGACAACATCTGGGGTGTCTGTAAACATGATTTCGTAAGCAGCAACTAAAAGGAGACTTTGCTCAACTAAGGTTAAGCGCGCAAAGGACCAATTTTTTGCTAAATATTTTGAAAGCTCTGCCTCAAGCGTGGTTGAGCTTGCAAGGATACCATCAACCAAAGTGGTGAAGTATTCAGGCGCTTCAATAGCTTCTGGGGCATCATTATCATAGTTGAGCACAAAAACTTTTGTTTTTCTCAACAATTCATCCGTTTGAGCTTGAGCTTTAAGCTCAGCCTGACTTAATTTTTCATCCAACTCATTTTGTAGTTGAACAGGGGTAAATAAGTCAAGGGTATATTTCTCCAAAATATTTTCATGAAGCATTGAGAATATTTTTTGGAAAGTAGCGAGTGCTTGTTCACTCGTTGAATCTTGCGGTAAAGCACGCAAAAGTTCTAGAACTTTTGGTGCTACTGGTGCTTCATCATCAAGGTCAATTTGGAACAATTTCACAAGTTTCAAATTTGCCATGATACCTTTGAACAATTCGTTAGCTTCATATTCATTCATTTTTTTCGTGAGACCACCAAAATCACGCATGAAAGTCATTGCTTTAGTCACTGCTGTTTTTTCAACATTTTCCACGCCAAGAATGTCATAAATTCCTGCAATAGCTTCTAATGGTTTAGAAAGTTGCTTTGGGAATTTGCGAACTGTAATGCGTTCATCTCTATATTCGACTTCAAAACGAATGGGTTGCGATAAAGCCGCTTCAAGACTTTCTACATTTTTACGAAACTCGCTGACAACAGTTGTTGCCATGTCATTTTGGACTTTATAGCTAAACAACGCTTGCACAGCACGTCTACGAATTTGATGTTGATTGAGCGTCTTAGGCATCAAAAAATCCCTCGTCAAACAAATCTTCAAGCGCTGGTTTTGGAAGTTTCTCTGTTACAACACCCACAATATGGATATTTACTTCATCAACTATAATTTCAGTGGCTTGAGCGACTGCTTCTTTCACTTCTTTTTGAATTTTTGCAGCAACTGCTGGTACACTCACGCCATATGTGAGGTAAACATAGATGTCAACAGTAACTTTATCATCTTTTGAGTCAATGTAAACTCCTCGTCCTTCATTTTTCTTACCAAGTCGGTCTGAAAAACGTTTGTTACGGAGCGCATAAACACCTTCGATTTTGGCTGTTGTAATGCCAATAATAACTTCAAGAACTTCGGGAGCAATGACGATATCACCAAGTTCTTCAGAATGTACAGTTTTTTCTGCCATATTGATTTCCTCTTATTAAATCCTGCCCCACTTTACTAGAACAAATCAGTGGGTTTTATAGAATTTCGTTTACAAAATGAAGTCAAGACTTATTCAGTGGGAGTTTCGTAAAACATTTGTCCATTTTCTCTAGTCGCTGAAGCGACTGATAAAAGGGCAACTCACCACTGAATTTAGT
>Ga0099364_10003456_pt1 | contig 24511 bp, 15 predicted proteins | sample TergutTh196P3_FD_73070 | JGI IMG/M metagenome (GOLD analysis project Ga0099364, IMG submission 73070) | Microcerotermes parvus P3 segment gut microbial communities from Pointe-Noire, Republic of the Congo - Th196 P3 | ecosystem: Host-associated > Arthropoda: Insects > Digestive system > Gut ...
TCAATCCCCCATTTTCGCAAATGTTTTCCCACACCAAGCGGCATTAGGAAAAAACCGGTTTTGGGCGCAAGTTCTAATACCGTTTTTTTATCCAAATGGTCGTAATGGCTGTGCGATATAAACACAGCGTCTATAAAAGGCAGATTTTCAACGCTAACTGGCGCATTTTCCTGAAAACGTTTTACGCCAAAAAACGGAACTGGCGACACGTTATTGCTCGCTATTACGGGGTCAATCAATATGCGCACTCCGTCAATCTGCATCAATACGCTGGAATGTCCCAACAGAGTAACATCCAGCCCCGATTGATTTTCGGGCAGCGCTTTTTCAACATCTACCAAATCAAAGGGCAAAAATTTCGGCGGTCTTTTTACAGCCTTATCGGGTTTGAAATGCGTCATCAATGCGCCCCAGCGACTTGAAGTATCAGGTGGAAAGGGATTGACAAATTTACGTTTTTTGACAATCGGCTCAACACGTCCCGTTTCAGAAGTTTGCTCGGGCGATACCGGCGGTATAACACTCTTACAGCCAACAAATAACAACAAAATCATGTTCAATATTATTCGGTTTGAGTTCATTTTAAATATATTTGGCTTAACAAATGAATTAGTAAAACGTAGCAAGCACTCTTTCATTGTTGAGAAAAACAACACTGCTACCAAAACCATCGGAATAACACGTATTAGGTGTAAATCTTCGGTTTTTACTCTTCTAACACTTCTTACTGCCATAACGTTACAATTTTAAAGTTTACAACCATTTGCGCAAATGCTGCGCAAAAAACAGCGCATTGTTTCCTCATTTCCAGAAATATATGCCTTGTCTTTGTTCCTGTTCCCTTGAACAACTGCACAAAACGCTTTGACTTTTGGATTGAGTGAACAATCATCACAACATAAAAAATATGCGCAATGGCATGATGAATTTTGACCATCATCTCGCCGACGTCGAAGACAAATAGTATAATGCTGAATGTCATCAAGATAAACACAATAATCGTCATGAACGTTATTTTATTGCGTTTCATCACTTTTGATTTCACAAACGCTTTTGTCAAACGCCAGTGTTGCCAAATGTGGAGTAGCATCAACGTATACCACGTCATGCTCACCAAACAGTGGAACGACCCCCACGATGCGCTGCCCTCCCAGCGAGAAGACACGATGGATATGAAAATACCCGCAAATAACAGTATATCAACTACTGCTTTTGAAATTTGATTTGAAAGAACACTTTTCATTACTTATTACTTTTACTTTATAAAATTAAAAAAAAAATTAGCTCCGCAAAAGTACGATGTTCAGCGATGCTCTGTTTTGAAAAAATTACCGAACTGACAAAAATGGGTACTGAAATGCAATATTCGGGCGCCGAAATGAATTTATTATTTTTTATCATGCTTTTGTTTTTATAAAAACATTTTTCTGCACCGTTATGGTCTTGACTTGCGTGATACTAGGGGATTGCGGGTCAAGCCCGCAATGACACGGTATAGGAACGTATAAAGCGTTCAAAATGAATTGAACGTTGCTCTCTTTTCGTTCTTTCAGAAAATTGGCATAATACTCGTCTGATTGACTGTGTATCAACTCCTTCATCACGGGCAACGCCGCTACCGAAATCAAATTCATTGAAGCGATATTCATCATCAGGTCAACCATTTTCACCGGTCTTATCGTTCCTTTTGCCACTTCAGCATCGAGCGCTTTTTCCAAATGACCTAAAACGTGTTTCACTTTGGGCGCTATAACCTCTAACACTAATTTTCTGCTTTCGGCGTTCGATGTGATTTCGTTGTACACAAAACTCATCAATTTTGGATTTTCCGTAACAAAATCAAAGTGTTTTTCGACGAAACTTCGTATAATATCCTCAAAAAGAACATTATCGAGGAACGCCATCTCGAACGCATCGGCAATTTTTTGGACTTTGTTTTGAAACACCTTTTTGAAAAGGTTTTCTTTTGTCCGGTAGTAATAATTTACCGTTGCCTGCGTTACTCCTGCCATTTGAGCAATAGCAGTGGTCGTGGCATTGTTGAAACCCTTCGTCACAAACTCTTTTTCAGCCGCTTCGAGGATTAACTGTTCTGTTGTGCTTTCTATATTCATTATCAATATTTTATGAATTAATAGGTTTATTAAATAGATTTATTAAATAATGCTATTAGAACGGAGGAAAAGTTTGTTTATTGCTTTTGGGTGAAAAAAAAATTATTGCGACCGCAGAATTTTTTGTTAAAATTATTAATTGTATTATATTTGCATCGAATTTTAAATATTGTTTTAATGAAAATAAAAATACCATTATTGTTAGTTATCAGTCTTTTATGGCTGTTCATTTCATGCAGTTCGCGCTCTTCGTCGCCTGTTTCGATTATTTTCGACACCGATATGGGTCCCGATTACGACGATGTAGGCGCGTTAGCCGTGCTTCATTCTTTGGCCGACAAGGGCGAAGCGAATATATTGGCTACCGTTTCGTCGAACAGATTCACTTATGCTGTTCCTTGCATTGAATTGATAAACACGTACTTTAATAGACCATACCTTCCTTTGGGCGCTCCAGGTAAAGGTCCGTATGTTCTTGATTCGCGTCCACAGGTTTGGCCCGATTCTTTAGTAACCAACTATCCTCACACTATAAGGAGTACTGCCGATGCGCCCGATGCAGTTGATGTTTACCGTCGCATTCTTAGCGTTCAGCCCGATGCAAGCGTAAATATCATTACGGTAGGTTTTTTAACCAATTTGGCAGCCTTACTACATTCGCCTGCCGACCGACACAGCGAATTGGACGGCAAAGCATTGGTGAAAAAGAAAGTGCGACGGCTATATTCTATGGCAGGCAGGTTTCCGCACGGACGCGAATTTAACGTCTTTAGCGATACCCTTGCCTCAATTACTGTTTTCAACGAATGGCCCACGCCGGTTTTGCTAAGCGGATATGAAATAGGCAGGGAGATAATGACAGGCTTGAGGTTAGTTGCTTCCGATATCCAAAACAGCCCGATAAAAGACGCATTCCGCATATGTTTAAAGGTGGATGTAGACGGACGCGAAAGTTGGGATCAGGTAACCGTATTAGTAGGTGTGCGCGGAACGCAAAAGTATTTCGACACAGTAGTCGGACGTATGACGGTTTTGCCCGACGGTAGCAACACCTGGGAAGACGACCCCAACGGACCGCACGAACATATCGTATGGAAAATGCCTAAGGAAGAGTTAACTTACCTTATAGAAGACTTAATGATGCATCAACCCCATCAACCCTAATAAGATAATAAGATAAAAAATGAAAAAAATAGTTTTATATTTGTTGCTCTTAGCAGTCATTTTCGGAGGATGCACACAAAGAAAGATAACGTGAGAAATCAAGGATTCGAGCGCGTGATGGTCAGTTAATAGTTTTGGCTTTGGAGATAAAAATCGAAAAAGATAGCAAAGACGTGTGTACATCAATGACATGGGAAAAGAAGGCGCAGGCTACAACTGACCCAAAAAACACATTCTATGAGCGACTCGTCTTGAGTTTCAAAAATTATGGTTTTGACATTTTTGAATATTTCAGATGACAGAAATTTTTCTCGTATATCTTGAATATACAGCTTTTTTCATTACTATAACCCTGTCTTTCTCAGTGCATCAGCCGGCAAATAAAAAGTTTCGTTTCGGTCTATATAAACTGTTACCGACCCTAAATCAACAGGATTGCCGTTAACGTAGGCTACAGAGCTAAACCCGCGTATAGTTGCGGTGTTTCTGCCTCTTGTAACTATAAGGTGCGGAAACTCGTCAATAACTTCAATCCTGTAATTCAATCCGGCAAATACGTCTGTATGTTTTGCGAAAAGCTGTTTTGTTAGTTCAGGCAATGGAACGGTCATTCCCAAAGTTTTGTACAAGTACTCGTTTAATCGAATATTTGTAATATTGCCTGTTGGACGTTGTCCCGACGGATGATAGATGGCAAGCAAAAGTTCCTCGCCGGTATGCCCACCGGTAGTAAAACCAAACGGAGTTCGCGAGTTCATGATATTATTCACGTTAGTTCTCAACGAGCGTTCATTGCTGGCTAATTCACCGCGATGCCGGTAGTTGCGAGAATGTGTAATACTTTGCAGTTCTTGCTCGCTAAGTTCTATTTCCGTGTAGGTCATAAACGTATTCTTAATATCTTCGGGCTGAGTAGCATTCATTATTGCTTCCATACCTTCTGATGTTCTCTTAAATTTCGAAACTGCTCCGAAAAGAGAATTTATTGTTTCTCCGCCACGCCATCCATTTCTACCGATTGCAAAACCGCCCGTTCCGTGGTCTGGAACTATAACAACAGCCGTTTCGCCGTTACTGCGGGCAAATTCAAGCGCTGCGCCGACAGCGTCGTCGAATGCAAGAAATTCGGTAATAATCCCTACGGCGTCATTTGCGTGCGCTGCCCAATCTACTTTGCTACCTTCTACCATTAGAAAAAAACCGTTTTCATTGGTTGACAAAAGTTCTATAGCTTTTCGGGTCATCTCCTCAAGCGATGGCACTTTGTCTGGGTCGCGGTCAAGTTCGTATGGCATTGCCATATTTTCAAATACAGACCAAACTTTTCCCGGTCCTTTGAAATTACGGAAAGCTGCCAAATCGTCTTGAATTAACGTTGTGCCGTTGCGTGCAAAATGCGCCTTCATATCGTCGGATATTAGCGATGTGCCGCCGCCAAACAGAACATCCAGATTGTTGTACGCCATCTGGGGCGCAATAAACGTGTAATTGCTGCGACTGTAATGATGTGCCGCGCAATTTGCAGGAGTGGCATGAGTAAACTCGCAAGTGGCAATCACTCCGGTAGATTTTCCTTGCGCTATTCGGGCAGCCTCCATAAGCGTAACCAACGGCTGATAAGCCATTGTAGGGTCAATAGGAACAATGTCGTTAACTGGGTCGGCAACCGGATAAATTGCTACATTGCCACCCTGAGAAGGTACACCTGTCATATAGCATGACATCGTAGGCGCTGAATCCGGAATGCCCGAATTAGAACCAAAAGAAGAAACAGTGCCGCAAAAGTAGGGGTCAACGTTCAAACTGTTACCCAACCCGTTATGCACTTTGTACCACCGTGCAGCCGTAAAAACAGCTAAAGTAGTACCATCAGGCACCATAAATATCACATTTTTAACGGGTCTAACCTGTTCGGGAAACTGACCGTAAGACGAAAATGCGACCGTAAATGCCAACAAATAAACAAAAAAATATGTTTTCATAAAATCATACATTAGATTATTAATTCAAAAATGCAAAATTACTAAAAAAAATCAAAAAAAACAAATATATTTGCATCTTTTTTTCTAACGCGTTAAACTTTTTTTAAAAAATAATGTCAAACTGTTAAAACACTTTCTTTTGCAAAAAAATTCAATGGGCAAAAATAGCGATGATGAATTATTGCGCAGAGGGAAAGACGATTTCAGCGCAATTGTGGCGGAATACAAAGAGCGGCTGTATTGGCACATACGCAAAATAGTGATTGTGCATGAAGATGCCGATGATGTCTTGCAGAACACCTTTGTAAAAGCTTGGAAAGGAATGGAATCATTCAAGGGCGAGGCGAAGCTGTACACGTGGCTGTACCGCATCGCAACCAATGAGGCGATAAATTTTCTGAACTCTAAGCTTAATCACCAAATGGCGCCGTTGGAAGATGCTGAACATCTGCTGCACTATGATGCGTATTTTTCAGGGGATGAACTGCAGCTTAGATTGCAGGAAGCAATTTTGTCACTGCCTGAAAAACAGAGGATTGTGTTTAATATGAGATATTTCGACGAAACGTCATACGAACAAATGTCTGAAATACTTGGAACATCGGTGGGCGCCCTTAAAGCGTCGTACCATCATGCTGTAAAAAAAATAAAAGAATGGTTTGAAATAAACGACATATAAACAAAAAGATAGAATATAAATGTACGAATATGGATATTTTTAACAATAAAAACGTTCCGTTTGCTGTCCCCGAAGGCTACTTTGATTCGCTTCAGACGCGAATAATGAGCCGTGTTAACGCAAGTAAGCGCAAAACCCGGGTTGTCCGTATGTTTTCAAATTTTAGGGCGCTGATTGCTGCGGCAGCTTGTATATTGCTCGTTTACACCGGAGCGTTAAAAATTCACGCTTACAAACAGCAAGATTACACACAAACGCTTATAGACGAGGACTTTTACAGGTGGATGTTGTCTTCTGAAAAGGCTGCCCTGTTTATCCAAACTCTTGATTTAGACTTAAATTTACCCTCAATTTTTCCCGAAACTTGCGAAGAAGACCAGGCAATAATTTCATTTTTGGAGCGAGACAACATCAGCGTTGCCGCTATTTTACTTTCTTTTGATAACATACAATGGTAAATTCAAATTTTTTAAAACTCCTTATGTATAGATTTATTTTCAGTACGCTTTTGATTATCGCTGCATCGCAACAGGTTATTCCGCAGGAGCGCGACCGCGGTCAGCAGGCGCGATGGAATAGAGCAAGCAGCGAACAAATTCAGGTAGAGCGAATTGCATACTTTACCGAACGAATAGGTTTAACCCCCGAAGAAGCACAATTATTTTGGCCAATCTACAACGAGATGGACAAAAAACGCACAGCCCTTTTTGATGAAAAAACTTCCATTTTTCAAGCCTTTTCAAGAAATTCAGCCAATTTGACCGAAAGGCAAATTAATGATAAACTTAATCGACTTGCCGCTATCAGCAAATTAGAAGGAGCGTTGCACAGCGACTACGATGCGAAATTCAGGAAGGTATTATCAGCTCAAAAGGTTATGAATCTGTATCTTGCTGAAATGGGTTTTCGCAATTATCTGTTGCAAACGATGCGAGAGAGAGAAAGAGAAAGATAGAGATAAAACAATTTTTTTCGAAGCAATGCGTTAATGTAGTTATGAATTTAGATTTTGAAAAGTCGGGCGGATTAATTACCGCTGTGGTACAAGATGCCGCCACAGAAAAAATACTTATGGTGGGATATATGAATCCCGAAGCGTTGCAAAAAACAATGGAAAGCAAGTTAGTAACTTTCTACAGCCGAACACGTCAAAAGTTATGGACTAAAGGCGAAGAAAGCGGGAACCACCTTGTTCTTGTTGATATATTGCCGGATTGCGACAACGATACAATATTGGTAAAAGCTACTCCCCGTGGCGTTGTTTGCCACACCGGAGCAGATACTTGCTTTGGAGAGTGTAACAAACGTTCGGGAGTGCATTTCTTAAAATATTTACAAGACTTAATCGACAAACGTCGTGAAACAATGCCGGAAGGTTCGTATACTACGAAGCTTTTCTCAAAGGGCATCAACAAGATAGCGCAAAAGGTGGGAGAAGAAGCGGTGGAATTGATTATCGAAGCAAAAGACCAAAACGATGCTCTCTTCCTCAACGAAGCCGCAGACCTCGTATACCATCTAATTGTCTTGTTGTCCGCTAAAGGCTACAAGATTGACGACGTAGCAGAAAAGTTAGAAGCGAGACATAAGTAAGTGAATTGCAGAAATGCAATGACGCGCTAATACGACGTTTTAGTATTAACCTACACTACTACTTCTCTTCTGTTTCTGCTGCCGCTTCTGTTGCTTCTGTTGCTTCCTCAACTATTTCTTCAACCGCTTCTTCTTCAACAATTGTAGCGTCTTCTATTCCATCAGAAGATACTTTTTCAACGGTTGTTTCTTGTAAAGTTGTTTTATTGTCAGCAGCAACGACATCGTCAGTTGTTTTTTTGGCGGCGCCTCTACGGCTTCTTCGCGTTGTTGTTGTTTTCTTGGCGTCTTTATTAGCTGCCTCCAACATATTTACGTTATAGTCTACTAATTCAATTATGCACATTTCAGCTGCATCGCCTTTTCTGAAGCCTGTTCTAAGTATGCGAGTATATCCGCCGGGTCTGTCTTTTATTTTAAGCGAAACTTCACGGAATAGTTCTGACACTGCTTCTTTATCTTGAAGATAGCTAAACACTACGCGTCGCGAGTGTGTTGTATCGTCTTTTGAGCGGGTTATCAGCGGTTCTACGTATGTGCGAAGCGCTTTGGCTTTTGCAACGGTAGTGTTTATGCGTTTGTGCTTTATCAATGATGAAGCCATATTGGAAAGCATTGCCTTGCGATGGGGCGCTGTGCGTCCTAAGTGATTAATTTTTCTTGCGTGCCTCATTTTTTGATTTATTCTTTGTCTAATTTATACTTCATTATTTCCATTCCGAAATTCAGTTTTTTGTTTTCGAGCAATCTGTCCAGTTCGGTCAAAGATTTTTTTCCGAAGTTTCGAACTTTCAACAAGTCTGCTTTTGTGAACTTCACTAAATCGCCAAGCGTGAATACTTCGGCTCCTTTCAAACAGTTTAGCGCTCGCACCGACAGGTCTAAGTCCGTCAGTTTGGTTTTCAGAAGCTGTCTTGTTTTTACTATTTCTTCATCATATTCGTCGGTAACCGGCTTTTTCTCTTCTTCGATTGTGATACGCTCGTCTGAGAATAGCATGAAATGTTGAATCAGTATTTTTGCAGCCTCTTTCAATGCTTCTTTTGGGTGTATTGAGCCATCGGTCTGAATTTCGAAAGTTAATTTTTCGTAGTCAGTTTTTTGTTCAACACGATAATCATCAACGCTAAACTTAACATTTTTGATTGGCGTATAGATTGAATCTACGGCTATTACTCCAATTAGTTCATCTTTTACGCGATTCTCTTCGGAGGGTACGTAGCCGCGCCCTTTATTGATAGTGAATGTGATTTGCAGCCTTGTTTTTGGCTCCATTGAACAGATAACCAAGTCTGTATTTAAGACCTCGAAATCGGTCATAAATTTATTGAGTTCGCCGGCTTTGAACGTATCAACGCCCGCTATTGTTACTGTTACTTTTGCTTCATTGACGCCTTCTACTAATTGTCTCAAGCGCAATTGCTTGATGTTCAATATAATTTCGGTAACGTCTTCCAATACTCCTTTGATGCTGGTGAATTCGTGGTCTACGCCTTCTATCTTTACCGAAGTAATGGCAAAACCCTCTAATGAAGACAACAAAATCCTCCTCAAGGCGTTACCGATTGTTATACCGTAACCGGGCTCAAGGGGTCTAAACTCGAATTTGCCAAAGCAATCGTTTGCTTCGAGCATAACTACCCTGTCAGGGCGTTGAAAAGCCAATATTGCCATATTTTTATTTTAATTTTATTTTGAATACAATTCTACAATAAGTTGTTCCTGAATATTCTCAGGTATTTCGCTTCTTTCCGGAATATTCATAAATTTACCTGTCATTGATTTCGCGTCCCATTCTAACCATGAGAAATGCGATTGACTTACGACGCAATCAGTAATTACTTCAAGCGCTTTCGACCTTTCGCGAACGCCTACTGTCATCCCTTTTTTCACTTGATAAGACGGGATATTAACCACCTCGCCATTTACAACGATGTGACGGTGGCTAACTAACTGACGGGCAGCCGAACGCGTCGGGGCAATTCCAAGCCTGTAAACGACGTTGTCTAATCGGGCTTCGAGTAGTTGCAACAGCACTTCGCCGGTTACGCCTTTACTACGGTGAGCCTTGTCAAAAAGGTTAGCAAACTGACGTTCTAAAACGCCGTAGGTATATTTTGCTTTTTGCTTTTCTTTCAACTGCACTGCGTATTCCGACGTTTTTTTGCGAAATTTGCTGCTACCGTGCTGTCCGGGAGGATAGTTTTTTCGGTCAAGTCTTTTGTCGTGACCAAAAATTGGTTCTCCGAACTTTCGAGCTATTTTTGATTTAGGACCGGTGTATCTTGCCATTTTCTATATTATTTTTTTTGTTAAACTCTTCTACGTTTTGCAGGACGGCAGCCATTGTGAGGCAACGGCGTTACGTCCAATATTTCTGTCACTTCGATACCCGCGCCGTGAATTGTACGGATTGCAGATTCGCGTCCTGCGCCTGGTCCTTTCACGTATACCTTTACTTTACGCAAGCCTAAGTCGTAGGCTACTTTTGCGCAATCGGCGGCGGCTGTTTGCGCTGCGTATGGGGTATTTTTCTTAGAGCCTCGAAAACCCATCTTACCGGCTGACGACCACGAGATTACTTGTCCCGAACTGTTAGCCAACGTGACGATGATGTTGTTAAAAGACGCGCTTACGTGCGCTTGACCGACCGGCTCTACTTTTACAATCTTCTTCTTAGTGGTTACTGACTTTTTTGCCATATTATTATGTTGATATTCTGTCTAAATAACTAATTATCCTTTACCTGCTTTCTTTTTGTTTGCAACGGTTTTTTTCCTACCTTTTCGGGTACGGGCGTTGTTTTTGGTACTTTGTCCGCGTACAGGCAAACCTATACGGTGGCGCACGCCACGATAACAACCGATGTCCATCAGTCGCTTGATGTTCAGTTGAACTAACGAACGCAGTTCTCCTTCTACTTTGAACTCTTCGTTGAGGATTGAGCGTATTTTGCCTAATTCCTCATCGTCCCATTCCTGCACTTTTTTATCTAAACTGATACCGGCAGAGGTTAAAATCTTGCGCGCCGAGCTGCGTCCGACACCGTAAATGTACGTCAATCCTATCTCTCCGCGCTTGTTTTTTGGTAAATCTACTCCAACAATTCTTGCCATATTACTTACTATCCTTGACGTTGTTTATACTTTGGATTTTTTTTGTTTATTACGTACAGACGCCCCTTGCGCTGTACAATCTTACAGCCTTCGCTTCTTTTTTTTACAGATGCTCTAACTTTCATGTCTATTCTTATATGAATCAATTACTTATACCTAAATTTTATTCGACCTTTGCTAAGGTCATAGGGCGACATCTCCAGCTTAACGCGGTCGCCGGGAAGAATTTTGATGTAATTCATCCGCATCTTACCGGAAATATGGGCAGTGACGATATGACCGTTCTCAAGTTCCACTCTGAACATTGCGTTTGACAACGCTTCTAATATCGTACCGTCTTGCTCTATTGAAAGCTGTTTTGGCATACAGATATGACGTCCTACTTATTTTATTTTTACAAAATATTACTCAAATTTTGAGCCGGCAAAGATACAACTTTTTTTTATACGAAAAACAAAATTGTAAAAAAAAATATATTTTTTTTTATTTTTTTTTTTTCGATTACCTCACTAATGTGACGTCGCCTGACACTGAGAATGGTTGTCCGGTTTGGAAATATCCTTCGGCTTTCCATACGTAGACCCCTTCTTCGCATATTCTGCCGCGATAATATCCGTTCCAGCCTCTTCTTGGGTCGGTTGTTTCGTATAGTTTGATACCCTGTCTGCTGTATATCACCAGACTGTATTTTGCTACTGGGCTCATGTATGCTGGGAAGAACAGGTAGTTTCTGTATCCACCTCTTTCGGGGATAATATCACTTGGCTCTCCGCCAAAAATTGCGCCATCGCCGCCGCCGCCCATGATACGGTCGGGGGTTGAGGGTCTAAATATGTTGGGGAATATTATATGTCCGTAATTTTCGAGTTGAACCTCATCGTATAGTTTCAATGTATCGGAGCAAACAGGGTTAGTGAAGGTACCCACTGTTAACGTTACATCGTAGATACCTGACATCATGTACCAATGGCGCGGCGAACGAATCGTGTCTATAGGGGTGTCATCGCCCCAGTCCCATTCATACCATATAGGATATGTTGTTACGCCGTCGGGCATTGTGTTGGTGGTAAAGTTGTATGTACGGGCTTCCTGACCTACATATAAATAGTTGGGCGCCACGCGGAAGTTTGCTAACGGCGTTGGATGCACTTCTACTATTTTTGTCATTTTGTCGAGGTCGCCGTCGTGACCTATCACGTTCAGCGTCACCTCATATATTCCCGGGTCTGAGAATGTATGCGTGGGGTTAATTTGATTTGACGAAAATCCATCGCCGAAGTCCCACAGTTGAGAAACAGCGTAATCTGACTGGTTGACGAAAGTTATTGTAGCCGGTGCGCAGTGCGGGTCTGTATCGTCAAACCTGGCTATTGGAAGCGGCGGATTTATTCTAAACTGCACATAGGTAGAGTTCGTACATACTCCGTTGGGCGCAGTCGCTCGCTGGGTTATTCGATATCTTCCCCATTCGGATATAGTCAAAGGATTTGGGTTTACTAAACGCGAGAAGTTGTTAGGATAAGACGAGCCTTCTTCGGTCAATGTCCACAGATAACCACCGTGTCCGGTATTTATGAGTTCCCTGTCTGGCGCCATTATTTGATTTTCAATATTTATTGGCTCTGCGGGCCAACGGAAATCTGACGGATAAGGTGCACCGGGGCGGAAGGCTGCCGTTGGGGTACTTCTAACGTTTAGGTCGTATTCATAGGTATCGCTGCACGGGCCGGTATGCGCGGTCAATACTATTTTGAAGTCCATGTCTTCATACATATTATCTGTTGTAAAGGTATGCTGAACAATTAGCGGCACTTCTCTGTTGCCCTGATGCGAGTGTCCATTTCCGAAATCGTATGTAAACCAGTCGTCTCCCACTGAGGCGTTTCTGAAAGTTACCGTTAGCGGGCTGCAACGTGATTCATCATACATCGGCACAAATTCGGCTCTAATGAACGGGTTAATGTATATTTCGCCTCTGTGAGGAAGGCTGGTGCATGTCAGTCCATATTGATTCCACGTTACGCTTGTAGTCATGCTTGGATTTCTGGGCAGGGCTACTTCGCGCGTATTTATATATGTATGGGTTATTTCTTCTGTATCGTTTTTCACAACCATTACCCCATCACCAAAATCGTAAGTATATGAAACTTCGGTATCTGGTCCCATTGGTGGATTTGGAAACGGATTTAGATTTGATGTATTATAGAATGTAACATCTAATGGTTGGCATCCCTGCATTTGCTCTGGAGGTATTGTGAAGCTTGCTATGGGCTGCGGCAATAGAATAAACGGGTGCGATACAGCATCGGCACACCAGTTGTTGCGAACGGTAAGGGTTACTTGCCCATAGTTCGGAACATCTCGGGCTCCATCGTTTACGGTATTGTACGTTGGATTTACCGCGCTGCTTATCTGTCCGTCGGGGAAAACCCAGTTGTGCGAAGTAATGGCTCCGAATGATTGATTAACAAATCTCACGCTTGCCGGCGAGCATGCATATTCGTCGCCGGTGAAGGCTGCCTGAACTTGCGGGTTAACAAATAGTGTGCGCGACAAGGTGTTGTTACACATCACCGATTCTACGATTCCACCCGGTCTTACTACAGGAAATTCGTTACTTGCATTGAGTGTTACCGTTCTTTGTACGGGACTTGGAAATACCCAGTTTTCATAGTAATGTTCAACCGGCTCGTTGTATGGGATATCTTGCATTGTTCCATCTCCAAAGCTCCATGTATATAATGTATTCGCCGAGTTTTTGTCGCTTCCTATTGCAGACAGGTTATTAAATTTGACTGCATCTGGCGGACAAACGCTACCTCCAATCAAGTCGAGTATTTCAAAATCTGATTTAGGCACGGGGAACACTGTGATAACAAGCGAATCGTTGTCAAAACATGCGCCGTTGTCAGCCTGCATCCACACAAGGTATTCTCTTGGCTGCGACGGGTCGCCAGAATGATAGAACACATGGCGGGGGTCTGGCAAACCGCTTATTCCGAAATAAGTATTATCAGGGTCTGTGCTTGGCGTTTCAATGGGTCTGTTCCATTGCGGCAGTTCTCTCCAATGGTCAGGGTGTGGTGGCGGGTTGTTTTCGTGCAGATTACCGGTATAGTTCCAATAGTATCTGAAATTAAAGGCTCCCTGCGTCAATCCGCGGGCTATAAAGTTTACTGTCAGCGGTTCGCAACCTTCCTGAATAGTTGCAATAAATTCTGCTTGCACTTTTGGCTGCACAACAACCATTGTGTCCATATAATTGGTGCAGAAATCGCCATCGTTAGGGTTTCTGAATACCGTTGTGTTGTTGTACGTTCCGGTCAATCTTAACACTACTCCTTCGGGCGTTGTTCCTGCCGTAACATATCTAAACGGCTCTGATTCTCTTACTTGCCACTGCGCCGGTATGGGTGTTTCGCCCGGACGTGGCGTCCACAAATAATCGGAGTGTACTGCTTCTGCTCTGTTTGTAGCGTACAAATTAAGCGGTGAGCAACCACCCGCTAATGGCATCGGCACAAATGTTCCGCCAAGATTTATCTCCAACTCAATGTCTAACTTTGGCGGCGGGAATATTCTCAAAGGCACTTCAACCAAATCTCTTGTTGTACATCCGTCGACGCTAATTCCCTGTACAAAGTATGTTTCGATTGGCTCATAGTCAATGTAATCTCTTTGTTCTCCGGGCGTTAATCCTGTTCTTGGCTCGCTTGGGCTGTTATGCCATGCCACGTAGTCTAATCCGGTGCCAACTCGCGCGTAGCCTAACGGTTGTTCAAAGTCATTTTCATCGTCTTTTACAAACCAGTGGTAAGTAGTGCCGAGCGCTAATGGGCTTGGGTCTGGAATGATAAATATTCTGTATCTCGGATCCCATGCGTCGTGACAGTATGAAAGCATCGACAAGTCGGGAATCGACGGCGGAATAGCTTGTTCCAGAATGGTCATTTCACTTACTACTAATTCACTTGAACATGGCAGCACCCGCGAAGGCACATTTATGAGGTTTGTTTGAATTGCTGCATATCTGAACGTTGATTTTTCGTTAATTACTATTTCGTCGCCCACAAGTAGAGCATCAGGCAATGAATTTGGATGTTCTAAACCTGTTCCGGGCGCTAATTTGTTGGTAACAACCATGTCAGCCCTATCGTCGAGATTTCCTATTTCGTGCATTATGTTCATGTCGTCAATTCTATACCATTTCACGTCGTACTCTGGCGCTCTACCTAACGCCATAATCCATTCAGCTTCGTCGGCACAGTAATTTGCGGATATTGGCACAAGCGACTGCGGCAGTTCGTAAACTGACGCCGAAATAACGGCAGTATTACTCATACAACCGCCTTTGACAGCTCTAAGCGAAATCATTTCTGAGCCAATTTCGGGTGTTGAGTTGAATGTAGCCCATGGGCTAAGTTCTCCGCGCGTACTTAGTCTTACGCCCTCTGTATTTTCGTAGTCAAGAATTACCGAGTATTCGTAGTCCCACGGTATAATGTTCATACCGTCTATAGAGCCAAATATTTGCACTGTTTCGCCGGAGCACATGTGTATTCTGTCTACTACAACGCCTGAATCGGGAATAGGCTCAAAACTTAACAATACTACCGGCGATGGAATTGTTTTAATACGGTGTTTTTCAGTTGGTGCATAACATCCGTTGAACGCCTGCTGTACGGTGATATATCCTTCCCACACGCCGTATGGATTTGGATATGTGTATATTTCGTAGCCTTTAGCTCCGGCAAACTGATATGGGGGCGCCTGAGCCGGATTACCTTCTTTGGTAGGAATAATAGGCGCGTAGGCATCTCCACTAATTGTTTCCCATCCCCATTCAAAATATGATGCAGGATGTATGTAATCTACGTCTATCAATTCGTACAATGACGCGCCGCCTTCCTCAACGCATAGATTCATAGACGGGTCGAATATTGTTTTTGGGAGCGGCTTTATTGTAATGCTTCTGTTTGGTTGTTGGGTACCGAAACAAACTTTTACATCTCCTTCAAGCGGATGCCCGACGGGATATTTAAGAGCTACCTGCGGGGTTATTCGCAAGTGTGAAATTACCGGTTCTATGCCCCATGTGGGACCCCACGTTTCCGGCGGCAAGTTTTTATCAACGCGGGTTGTGTCGCCCACAAATGCCGGTAAATGTCCTACCGGAATTGCATCCCAATTTGCATACGTCATATTTGTTCCGGGCAACAGCGGAGGATAGGCTCCCGGATGTCTGCCATAATCACCCGCGTCTTCAGGGAAATCGCCTATTGTGGTGTAATTATGTTCGGGCAGAGTTACATAGGGTTGCTGGTTAACGTTTGGCACAACCACAGTGGTTGGCGGAGGACCTGGTACTATTGTCGTAGACGGATTTGGTCGGGGCCAGAAATATGGAGGCGTCGGGGTTGGTTTTTGCCATGCGTTAATTCCTTCAGTTTCTATAATTTTCCATTCCGTTGGCGGCGCTATTTTAGGCGAGCCATATTCTATAGCTGCGTAGTGTTCCCAATAAAATTTGTATTCAAAATCGTATCCGTCAACTTCGGGATTTATTATTTTGAACGGTTCGGGCACGAACGGGTCTCCGGCGCATACAACAATATGCTGATATATATCCATTTGTGCGCGCGGTAGAACAGTTACTGTAAACGATTGCGACTCGCTTCTACAAAATTCCAGTTCGGAATAGAGGGTAAATGTAGTTACTTCGGGGGTAAACTGTTGCGGCGAATGGTTAGTTACGGTGAATGGGCGAATAAATTCTGTACCCGATAACATTCCGGCTCCCAAAGTTGGCGGGGTCTGTCTCCAGTGGTACGACACATGTTCGAACGCGTCTGCCACGGGATTATGTTTTCCTGCGTCTCCGTCTGAATTTACGGGGAAGCTTGGGCTTGTGGGGTATATAGCTGCAAATTGTTCGCCTATACATACCAGCATATCATCAGGAATAAGTATATCCGGAGTGGGTTTGATATAAATTTTGAAATCTATTGGGTCGCCAATGCAGCCAGCTACTTCAGCCCATGTGGTTATTTGCGCGTATACGTCGGGGTCGGTATGCGTATGAGAGTGTATATAGTTTGTTAAAAACTGACCTAAAAAGCCGCTTTGTTCTACGTCTGGAGCGGGTAACATTTCAATAGCAGAAAGGGCTGGCAATTCTCCGGGCAGCGATGCGGGACGATGCGCCGAAATATTATTATTTCTGTCGCCAATATCGTTTATAAACCATCTTGCCGCCGTTGCATCGTCTGAGCCCTGCACCGAGCTATGTACGTTGTTGCGCAATTGCACTAACAGAGTCACCACACCATCGCAGTGGCGCATATCCGCAATAGGCAACATTTGTGGATTTGGTTTCAATGCAAGCGTGAACGTATGAGCCGGCGGCACAAGATTTGGGCAACCATCGGAAGTAAGAGCCTTCACGGTTACATCAGAACGTATCTTCATATTGCTGTTTGCCATCGTGTTATCGCCCATGTGGTTCCATCCTATGAAATCGTCCATTTTTAGAACGCCGGGCGGTGGCGATGTTATATAATTTCCCTGCGCGTCGACGGGGAACTCAGTTATATCGTTATTTGTTGCGTCTTTGGGATATTTATTCAAATCAACTCCAATTGTTGGGTCGTCAACTTCCCAGATGTATCTTACCCAATAACTTGGATTACCTTGTCCTTTTCCTTCGTCTACGTTTAGCGAAGTAAAGTTTTCGAAATTAACCGCATCGTCTTTACAGAACTCAAAGGCTCCGTTAACAAATGGATGTTCGGTTATTGGCGTAACGGGGTCTATTACCGGTGCGGGGAATACTCTATATGAGAACGTATCTATGGGGCTTGCGCAGCCGGCTACTCCGGCAAGGGTTACAAAACGCGCCGGAAGTACTGACGTTGCCTGAACGCGCACTATATCAACTACATCATAGCCGGAAGTATTGTCGGCGGCGTTAAACCAGCGGGCGTTAACGGCTCCCATTGTTGGATTAATAACTCCTACACCACTCGAAAATGGCGGCGTTGTATTTACAATTTCCCATGAGTATCTAACGCTCAGGTTTGCATTATAACGTTCTTGATGCTCTTCAAAATCGGTGTTTACCGTAAATATTTTTTCACTGAACGGATTTCGCGAACACAGTTCTTCGCTCCAAAGCTGGTTGAATGTCAGGGTATCGGCAGGAGCAGTTCCAAAGCCGGTAAGTTGAGGGCGCAACAGCGATGTAAGCGTTATGGTTTCCGGACGTCCGTAGCAACCGTCCATGAAGGGGGTTACGGATATAACCGATTCAAGGTTTTTGCCGGTCTTAGGCGTAGATGGCGCTTGTATATCGTGCCATCCTGACCATTCTGTATTGTCCGGATTTACGACTGAAATTATCATTTCGAAGCTGCCGTCGGCGAGAACTGTCTTTTGTGCGCCCGCTTGAGGCGGAAACGATGGAGCTACCGTGTGTGGAGCTTGTTGCACAGAGGGGTCAAAAGTTTCAGTTTCATATCCTCCCGTGTGAGCCCAATTAAAGATTAAATCGGGCGGAGGCAGTGCGCTGCTGATATTTTGAATAACCGGAAGAATAGTTTGGAAGCTGTTTAAAACAACTAACGGCGTTTCGTAGAATGGGTCGACCATTGAAGCGCAAACCGCTTGGTCGGGTACGGAATTATTTGGAGCGGCAACGCGTATGATAGGACGAGGTTTTACCTCTATTTGGTATGTTTCCGACGAAATGCACGATTGAGCGTTGGCTGTGACGGTTATCGTTGCAATAACATTTGTAGACAATTGATTGTCGGCAGTGGTAAAGGGAGATATAACATAGCTTTCATATTGTCTCACGGGTGATGCGTCTTCGGTAACGCGCACTGTAGGCAAACTGCTATTCGTTGGCGTTGGCATAGGCGTGATGCCTATATTTCCGCCTGAGGCTCGCCATGTGTATGTTACGTTTGGCACTTCGCTCCAGAACTCTATATGTTCATCGTCGAAAGTGGGAACGCCTTCTGAGTTAGGCGGCGTGTTTCGCGCGTTTATTCTTTCGTTGGAGCAATATTCAATCATTGCGTCCGAAAAATGAATCTGTGCGGTGGGGTTAACTGTTACGTTGTATTCCTGAGGCTCGCTGGGGCAACCGTCTACCGTTGCCACTACAGTTATTATGCCTCTGTCCGGCAATGGATAACGGGTAGTATTTCCATCGGCAAACAATTCCAGTCCGTTTCTGACGCCTGCTCCGCCTATTGCCGAAGTCCATGTTTGTCCCGGAGCAACAAAAGTCATTCCCGGATTTGGATGCGTACTACCCGGAATAGGCTCGTTGTCATCATTCAATTCAACGCTCGACCATGTGTATACCACTTCTCTCGTGGCTCCGGCGTTATTTTGTATAGGTCTGTTTGCCAACCATGTTTCAAACATATCTTTATCGCAAAGCGGCGGCACATTATGATTTGACAATACGGGCTGGGGTTTAACAAAAATTTTGAAACTCACAGGGTCGCCTACGCAGCCTCTGTATGAAGGAGTGACGGTTATTGTGCGCTCATTGGGAGTAGAAGGCGTAGTGGTTAACGTACCCATATTTGCATCTGTGCCAATGAAGAAGGGAATATCAGGCAGTTCGTTGCCCGAACCAAGTACTTCGCCCGGGTCTGAAGTCCAATGATAATCAATATCGGGAGGATTTGCGGAGCCTTTCCAGTAATTATCGTCGGTAAAGACAAAGCGATGTTCGGCAATGTTGTTATCTTTTGCTTGCTCATCACTAATATTAGGACACAAGGTTCTGTCCGCCATAGTTGGCAACGTTGGGTAGCCCAAAACTTCAACGGTTATCAAATTGCTTGATGCGTTCCATGTAGGATAATCGCACGGGCTCTTGATAAACCATGCAAAAGTGTATGTGCCGGGTTGATTCACTCTGAAACGAAGCTGATGATTGTCTAACGTTCTTCTCTCTATCAATTGAAGCCAGCCGGTAGCGCTAACATCTCCCGGTCGAGGATATTGAGTATCATCCGGTGCAATGTATGGCGGCGCTGGTATAGGAGCGTCAAGCAGCGGTATGCTTTGACCGGTTATTGCATCGAAAATATGCGTAACTCTTCCAGCCTGAGTGTTATATGGCGCTGATAGTGTTTCCTGTCCGGTAGGATGTTCGTAGCTTACTAACGCCCATACGCCTGTTTCCCAGCGGCGCACCGGACCGTTAATGTTTGGCTGTCCACTTAAGCCGTCCTGAACTACGCCGTTTCTCATACCGCTAGATACGCCTTCCAGCGTAACAGAGAGACCACAGTCGTATACCGGCGGGAAAATAATTCCATCATCGGGCGCAGTGCCAAAGGATACATTGATAGGGTTGGCACATCTCGCGCCGGCGCTCCAGTCAGGGTTTGCTGTAAGCGCAGTGACCCATCTCAACTCGCGAGTGCCATACTCTCCGGGAGTAACGCTCACTGTGGCATTGCGGGCATTCATATTTGATATTGTTACTCCGTATATGGTACCCGTGAATGGACGCCATCTGCAATCGCGCCACGTACCGGCGTACCCCGGCGGATTGTTTACACAACCGTAAGTAGGGTCGTATATTTCCCATCTGCCTGTTTCGGCAGCCGGCGGAGCTGCAGCATTCAATGTGATAACTGAAGCGCAGGTAGCATCGTCGGCGCCCGGATATGTCGGAGATATGCTATACAAACGAAAATCGGATACGGCTCTGCCCGGACAGGCTAAATTATTTACGGTTTGCTGTACCGTCAGTAGATTTACATTAGTGAATTGACCGCCAGGATTAATCTGCGATGTGGGTATGACAAAAGTATTATTTGGAGCCGTCGATGTTCTGCCGGTTACTATTGTGTAGTCGTCAGAATCCATGCGCGACGTTCTGTACGTAAAATTGAAAGTACCTGTGTTGGCTCCTGCGTTAGGAGAAGTTACGAACTGAATTGGTATAGGGTCTGTATTTGTGTTATCGCACACTGAGAAATCAGGAGCAACAAGTCTCACCTCAATATTATCACGTATAACTATAGTAGTTGTTCTGCCTGGTACTGTTCTACGGCAGTTGTCAGTTGGGTCAGAGCATGGGCGTTGCTCTATCCAGTTTATTGTAAGCGTGTAGGTGCCCGAGCGTTGCGGATTAACTCCTGTAGCTGCATTGACAGAGCCTCCGAAAAGGTCAAAGATATTGCCTGTAGGGTCAATATTGTGCAGATTAATAGTGTGAGTTGTTTGTCCGTTGCTTACGCCTGTTATTTCTGTTGTTCGCGTTTCGGTATGCGTTGAGCCTGTTTTTCTAAGCGTCCAGTTTACAAACCAGTTGCAGTTCATAAAACCTTGAACTGATATTGCTACGTTTGCCGGTTGATTAACAAAGGGCGCGGCGTTGTTGTTAGGGTCTAAGGATGGGTGAATAGGGCTTGTGCCTGCTTCTACAACGCCGTTGCATATTGTTATAGAACTTGTTATACCGGATACTCTTGGCTCTGGCACAACCGTGTGGGTAGTGGTTGTAGAAACGGGACAAAGACTGTTAGTACTCGTTGTGGTTGTATATTCATTTCTAACAAATACTTGCGCTGTCAGTCCTTGCCACCAGCTCGAGTTTCTTGTTCTGAGAGTGGCGTCGGATATTGTTGTTCTTGTGTAAGTTGTACCAAGCCATCCTTGATGAGTACTACGATTCATTGCATGTTGCTCAGTGGTAGACGTTCCCCACCCTGCATAAGTAAGCGTAATTGGCGAAACAAATGGATTTGTGCCTACTGTTGTGCTTCCATCCTGATTAGTTGACCTCCACACATTTTGCCTCGCGCGGTTTTCTGATGCGGAGGTATTAGCCGGCACACTTAATGCAGATGCTCTTCCTGACATATTCAGCGCCGCCACGCTTGTAGTCCATGAGTATTGCCTGTCTACGCATAAATATCTTGGCACTGTAATGTTTGGCGCAGGTATCACTGCACGTTTTCTTACAGTGTACCAGTTGGTTATTCTAGAGTAAGTAGCCGCCGGGCGTTGAAAACTGCCTGTAGTTCCATTTCCTGCGCTTGGGTTGTATACTGAAAAACATCCGGTTGTATTGTCGGTAATTCTTTCTATCGAATAGTTTGTTATTGTTCCCGCCGGAGGGTTCACTTGGCGGCTTGCCGTTGAGTTGGTGTTATATGTTGTGTTGTTTGGCACCGCCGTAAGATTATTCTGCGCTCCATCCGCGCTGTTTGCAAATTGCACCGTCAAAGTAGAGCTTGTGCGTCCGCGTATATTTGTAATAGGCAAATAAGTAGATTCGTTTCCGCATATTTCCCAATTGCCTGTTAGCGAGCCTGATGGCAACGGATTAATGATGATTGTGTACGTAGTGTAGTTTGACGGACAAAGTCTGCATGTGCCGGCTATACAAGCTGAGTAGCAAGTATTGCCTTGACAACCTACCCATCTTTGATTACACGCCGGACGCGTCGAGCCTCCAAAAACAGCCGGCTCGCAGCAATAGCAGTATTGCAAACCGCCCCCTGAGGGAATTAGACCGTCCTGTACATTACCCGATGAGGGATTTCCTGCTCCTATCTGGTCAAAAAATCTGCGATAAACTCTTATATTAACCTGATATGAACCTGAATTTGCAGCTTGTTGTCTGTTTACTCTCACTGTTACCGACTGTCCCAAATCATCACTCGCTCTGCTTCCTTGTCTAGTAATAGTAACTCCGGTTGTTGTGCTTGAAATTGGGTTTCCGCTACCGTCTACCTGTTCCCATACGTATTCTGTATCTCCTCCGCCTGTTCCCAAAATCGTAGCGCCAATAGGCGTATTTGCTCTATTGTCTATAGCTTGTCTTGCTAAATGCAGTTCAAACACTTCGCCATCGCACACTACTATATTTTGGTTATGGTCTGTAACATTTCCGTTACCCATTGGTCTTGGGGTTGTTTCTCCTGCCGGGGGCGTTGCTGTAACGGAATTACGAGTACCACCAGAAAATGTAATAGAGCCTTTAACGGGGGCTGCATAAATATTTTCTCTAATTACCCATCTCATTCTTATTGGTTGTGATTCACAGGTGATTCCATAAGATGCTTCGTAGGTAACATAAAAATCATAAATTCCGGGTCTGTTTCTTGCTACTGTCACCACTTGTCCAGTTTGCGCGTCTCTTGTAGTCATTCCTACCGGGTTGAATGAAGCGCCGGTATGAATTGGGTTAGGCGTTCGGCTAATACCCCAATCAAAAGTATTTGGATTTGTAAATCTTCTATCTCTGTTGATGGTATTGTCTGCCAGCACATTATACCATCTGTATGTTCCGCCATATGGATATCCATTTGCAGGATTAGGCTGCATATATGATGAGTTTGACACATTTATAGTCATGTTTTGGTCTGACTGATAGTGGTCGCGGTGACACCATTCCCAGGTAGTTGGATTTGGCGGTACAGGCAGTGGTCTAATAATTACGTCTGCGGTAGTGGTTGAAGGCGATTGTGGCATTTCGTTACATGCGTTCCAGTTTCGCAGTAACACTCTGTAAGATTGACCTGCTGTTGTAGGCGGTCCATGTACGTATTTGTCTACATACCTCGCGTTTTGGTCATGATAAATTCTTTGAGTAGGCTGCACGCCTCTAATCACGTTATCTCCCGGCACTAATCCAACAATGTCTTGCACCTCCCACGATTGAGTAGCATTATTCCATTCAGCAGGCGTAATACCTCTCGGATTTAATACGTTTGTAATATTTCCGGCTGTGCCGTATACATACTGTATCTGTCTTCTTAATGAATTTGGGTTAAATTCTGTGCTTGGGATATTACATGCAAGTATCGAGCGGTCAATAAATTGCGCATTAACCGGATATCCTTGGCAAGCCCAAAATTGGTTGTTAGGTATCACTCCTCCGTTAGCGTTGATTGTCTGTCTGTTATTCCATAGTCTCATCTCGCCTCCTCTGTCTTCTCTTGCCCATTGGGTTATACTTCTAAGCGCTCCCGAACATGAGCCTGCGGTGGAGTTTTGAGCTTGTCCTGATGTTCTATTGGCTTCAAACAGAATCAGGTTTTGCACAAAATATCCGCAAATGGGAGGATAAACCCCCGCCGGATATGTGTGTGTTATGGTTATTTGATACCTTGAGCTAACCTGTCCCTGTAGAGCGCCTGCAAGCGCCGCTCCCGTTCTTGGCAACTGAGCCGTGTTACCCATTAACATAGTCTGAGTTCCATCGCCCCACAGTACAAACAGCCTGAATGGCGTACTGTCAGCAATATCCACGTCTATATTCCAAGTTAGGGTATATCCTGCATCGTCGTACACGCATTGCAATACATGAGTAAGTACGGGGTTCAATTCGTTAGAGCGGTCTCTGAACGTCCCGTTTTGGTTACACGCTATAGCCTGCGCCTTAATGTCTACAGTGCATACTACAAGCATCAGCGCTACTACTACAGCTTTTACAATATTTTTTGCTGTTTTTAAGCGAGCCCTGTTCAGGTTTTTCCCCCTGAGTTTCTTATGTCTGCACTTTATACTCATTTAGACTTAACAATGTAACGTTAAAAAAAAAAAATTATTATATAGATATACGAAAAAAGAAAAAAAAAGTTGCAATTTTTTTTTTAATTGCATTATTCACAAGCAACGTTACAGAACGCGACATCGTTAGCGTCATTGTGGGCTCAGACTCCATAGCCATCAAGCTAAGGGTATAAAAGGCTTGTTATCAGGGGTTTTATGGATAACTACACAGTAGGGGAACTCCGTATGGAGTTCAAACATTGATAACCCCGAGTAAGCGTGGCGCAACTCGGGGAATGTGACAGCTCCACCTCCTCAAGAACTCCG
>Ga0099364_10003457_pt1 | contig 24511 bp, 23 predicted proteins | sample TergutTh196P3_FD_73070 | JGI IMG/M metagenome (GOLD analysis project Ga0099364, IMG submission 73070) | Microcerotermes parvus P3 segment gut microbial communities from Pointe-Noire, Republic of the Congo - Th196 P3 | ecosystem: Host-associated > Arthropoda: Insects > Digestive system > Gut ...
GGAGGTATAATTGTACTTACAGGTACAGACCTTTCTGCAGGAAGAATTATGGGGTTTACCGCCTGTATCTGTGCATCGTTATTGCAGCTTCCATTAGATCAATACAGTGCAAAAATGTTCCCAAATTTAAACACTCCTTCAATCATAATTGTGCTTCTTTTATCAATAGCTGTTGGCGCATTATTCGGAATTTTTAACGGTTTTTGTACTGCAAAATTCAAGCTGCATCCTTTTATCGTTACCTTATCAACCCAGTTAATTGTATATGGACTGGTACTAAGATATGTACAGCTTGGTACTAACGGCGGGGGACCGATATCCGGTCTTACAGATTTATATAAAGATGTTGTAAAGTACACTTTCAACATAGGAGATAATGCAATTCCGCTTTATGTGTTCTACGCAATAGGAGCTGCGGTAATAATGTGGTTTATCTGGAATAAAACCACATTGGGAAAAAATATGTATGCTGTAGGCGCAAATGCAGAAGCGGCGAATGTTTCCGGTATATCTGTAATGAAAACAACAATTTTAATTTTTATGATAGGCGGCATACTCTACGGTTTTTCTGGTTTTATTGAAGCCGCCCGCATTGGATCCAACAGCCCGTCAACAGGCGTTAATGCAGAACTTGATGCAATAGCAGCCTGTGTTATCGGTGGAGTAAGCTTTACAGGGGGTACGGGAAAAATCAGCGGAATTATTACAGGCGTAATTCTTCTTCAGATTATAAGCGTTGCCCTGCAATGGCTTGGCGTATCAGGAGATCTTCAGTATATTATAAAAGGTGCAATCATCCTTTTAGCTGTAGCTATTGATATGCGTAAATATCTTGCAAAAAAATGAAAAGAAACGAAGTACTGCCAATTGACCGCCACGGTTATGATTTTATTCCTGCAAAGTATCTTCCGCAGGGAGCGGATGAATACTGGATGCGAAATGCACAACAAGCGGAATTGTTCTCTAAAAAGCCTGACTCATGGCGGCGGTTAAAGTTAAACGAAATACAAGTTCTTGAAAATAACAGAAACTATTGTACAAACTGGAATGACTTTCTTGTTACAGATCCTTTTGATCCTTCATTAATCCGCGACTCAACTTTTTACGGACTTATACGCATAGGCTCATTGCAAAAAGTTCTGTTAAAATGCCACGACTTCAGTATTCCTGCGGGAATTAGAAACAGTATGATAATCTCCTGCGATATTGGAAATGATGCGGCGGTTCAAAACTGTGAATTTATTTCTCATTACATTATCGGGAACAATTGCATATTATCCGAAGTAAATGAACTGCAGACAACAAATCATTCAAAGTTTGGCAACGGCGCATTAAAAGACGGCGAAGACGAAGATGTGCGCGTTTGGATCGATGTTATGAATGAAGCGGGAGGACGGTCAATTCTGCCGTTTGAAAAAATGATTGCAGCGGATGCTTATCTTTGGGCTGCTTACCGCGACGATACCGCTCTTATAGAAAAATTAACAGAGATTACGCAAAAGCAATACGGCGGTCTAAGAGGAAGTTACGGCGTAATTGGTTCAAGCTCTGTTGTTAAAAGCTGTTCTATAATAAAAGATGTTACGGTTGGTGAATGTGCATATATTAAAGGCGTTAACAAATTAAAAAACATTACAGTTCATTCATCCGCTGACGAACCTACACAAATTGGCGAAGGCGTTGAGATGGTAAATGGAATTGTAGGATATGGGTGCAGTATTTTTTACGGTTCCAAAGCCGTGCGTTTTGTAATGGGAAGAAACAGCAACTTAAAATACGGTGCACGTTTAATTCACTCGGTGTTAGGCGACAATTCCACTGTTTCATGCTGCGAGATACTGAACAATTTAATCTTCCCCATGCATGAACAGCATCATAACAATTCATTTTTAATCGCAAGTCTTATACAGGGAATGTCGAACATGGCGGCTGCGGCAACAATTGGAAGCAACCACAACAGTCGTGCAAATGACGGCGAAATCAATGCAAAGCGCGGGTTTTGGCCGGGTCTTGCTGTAAGCCTAAAACATTCAAGTGTATTTGCTTCGTTTGTATTGATTGCAAAGGGAGAATATCCCGCAGAGCTGAATATTCCGCTTCCCTTTTCGCTTGTTAATAATAATGTATATAAAAACCGCCTTGAAGTTATCCCTGCATATTTTTGGATGCACAACCTTTATGCACTTGAACGCAATTCGTGGAAAACAAAAAGCCGCGACAAGCGAAAAATAAAAATTCAACGTGTAGAAATTGATTATCTTGCACCCGACACAGCAGAAGAAATTATTTCCGCTCTTTCGCTCCTTGAAAACCTGCACGGAAAATATGGTCATTCACATGCCGATATAATCGATGAAACCGGCAACTCTGTAAAACATATTACCTGCAAGGATTTTGAAAACAGCAAACGCGAACAGGTAATTTTAAAACCAACTGAAGCAAAAATCGCCTACAGGCAAATGCTGCATTATTATGCGGTAAAAAAAATCGCAGCATTTTTTGAATTGCATCCGGAGTTGGATTATAAGGGATTAAGTGATTTACTTGGTTCATCACGACCGGATGAAAGAATTAAAGACTGGGTAAACTTTGGCGGACAGATTGTTCCCGCTTTCCGTGCGGACAAGCTGCGTAAAGACATAGGTGCTGGAAAGTATAAAAACTGGGACGAAATTCACAGTGTGTACGATCTTTGGGACGAAGAATACCAGCTTGATAAATGCCGCCATGCATGGGCTGTACTCGCCTTCCTGCAAAAAAACAAAGAACCATTAAACGCTTCTGTACTCAAGAAAGAATTTACCGAAGTTATAGGAATTCGCTGTGAAATGGAAAATCAAATCTATGAAAGCCGGGCAAAAGATTACAGAAACACTTTTAAAAAAGCTACATTCCGCAATAAAGAAGAAATGGAAGCTGTTCTTGGAAAACCGGAAGACAACTCTTTTATCCAGCTGATACTAAAAGAAGGCGATGAATTTAAAAAAATGATAGAAAGAGTAAACGCAAGGCTATAGACTTGAAGAATTTTCTTTGGCTCTTCTTAAGCGTACATTTTCAATATCAAAGCTGAAAAGTTCACGTAAATCATTTAACCCAAGCGCCATTAACGCCATACGGTCGATGCCAATGCCCCATGCTGCGACAGGCACATTCACCCCAAGGCTTTCGGTAACTTCCGGGCGGAAAATACCTGAGCCGCCAAGTTCAAACCAGCCGAGAACCGGATGCTTAATGTGTACTTCTATCGAAGGCTCGGTGAATGGAAAATAACCGGGAACATATTTAACTTCTTTTGCGCCTGCAACTTCTGTGGCAAACATTTCCAGCATACCAAGAAGGGTACGAAGGTTTACATTTTCACCTAACACAATGCCCTCGGTTTGGTAGAAATCCGGAAGATGGGTTGCATCCACGCGGTCATAACGGAAACAGCGTGCAATTCCAAAATACTTGCCCGGAATTTTCGCTTCGGGCAGAGTTTTTGCAGATAACACCGTTCCCTGTGAACGTAAAATGAGCCGTTTTGTAAAATCGCGGTCAAAGCCATAACTCCCCCCGCGGCTGCCAGTTGACCCGCCGTTTTCATGAGCGGATGCAACATTGGAAAGCCACGGCTCGTCAATTGCCTTTGCCCGCGCAACACCGTCTTTTGTTGAATCGTCGGCAATACTGTAAGCGTCATGAATATCGCGAGCAGAATGGAACTGCGGCATAAAAAGAGCGTCCGAATTCCAGAATTCGGTTTCAACTAACGGACCGTCAAATTCTTCAAACCCAAGCGAGGCAAGTTTATCTTTTACATTTTCAAGAAATTTAGCATATGGGTTGCTGCGTCCGGGGGTAAGCCTTACCGGAGGAGTTTTTACATTATAGGAGCGGAAAGTCTTTCCCTTCCAGCTTCCGTCTTCAAGCATTGCCTGAGTTAAAGCGCCGGCTTCATCTCCAGTAATTCCTGCGGCACGCAGAGCTTCTGCAGCGGCTTCTGCGGGGACAGAGCCGTCATCTGCGGCGGCAAAGCCGTAAACCACAGTCTCGCGTTCAATTTGACGGAAAGCGGCATTTGCCGCTCCGCGTTTTTTTGCAATGTTTGCAATGAATTCTTTTTCAGCCTCATCAAGCGAAGCTTCTGCAAGCAGGGCGCTTTCCGATGACATCAATTTATCAAACAAACTGCGCATGATCTTGAAATGCGCCATCACCGGATTTTTTACAGGATCTTCAAAATGTTCAAGGGGAATTGTAATATTAACTTTTTTTTCACTGTCTAATGAAAGCACGCCAAGCTTAGAAAGATTCCCAAATGCACTTCCAATATCCTTGTTTTCCATCTTGAGCGCTTCGGCTATTTCCGGTAGACGCGGTCTTTCTTTCAATTCTTTGAATTTTTGCCGGATCAACTGAAGGATTCGCTCTTCGGGGCTGCCCTTTTCTTTCCATTCTTGCCCCAAACCGGTAATTTCGTAGAAAACAGCTGTTTCACGCCGAATTTCAGATACAAGCCCCTTGCCGGAAAGCCATGAAAGCGCCTGATTACCGTTTCCGTGCTTTAAATTTAAGTCTTTTTCAACTTTTTCGATTGTCAATTCATCGCCTTTTTTATAAGCAAGGAGAATCCGAATTTCCAGCGGATGCAGATTTTTAACCGTATTTTTTATATCAATTGACATTAAAACCTCTTGAATATGTTAACACTATCAAAAGTTAGTACACTGGTCAATAGAGCAGCTGCTGTATTGAACTACTTTCTCAATAAGTGTAAAATTATAGAAGGTGAAAGAATATGAAAAAAGAATTTATATCATGGTCGCCAAGACTTTCATGCGGAATAAAACTGATTGATGAACAACACATGGGGTTGGTTAACTTAGTCAATGAAATGTACAATCAAGCAACAGGCAATGATGTACAAGAGCATAAATATTTTGAAAAAGTCATCCAGGAAATGGTAAAATATGCAAAAATCCATTTTGCAACGGAAGAAAAAATAATGCTTGCAACAAAATTTTCCGGTTACGGCGAACATAAAAAAGACCATGAACGTTTTGTAAAAAAAGTGATAGAAAACATAGGCGCCTACAGAGCGGGGAAAAGGCTTACCCTTTCATCCTTTACAAAATATTTAAAAGAGTGGATATTATCCCACATAGCATTAATGGATAAACAGTACTTTGAATATTTTAAAGAGATTGCAACACGCAAGGAAGACGGAAAACTCAGCATAACTTCGGCGGATATACATTAATACAAATTATGTGCTATAATTATAGCATAAATTTAGTTAAGGGGTGATCTATGTATAACGCGCATATCACAGGGACGGGGCTTTATTCGCCGGAAAAAATCGAAACCAATGCAGATTTAAATGAATTTTACGGTCAGCCAATAAAAGATTCTTTTGAGAATAGAATCGGAATACGGCAGCGGCATATAACCGGCGACGCCGAAAGCACAGTTGATATGGCAGAAAAAGCCGGTGTAAAAGCTATTGCGGATGCCGGAATAAACCCAGAAGACCTTGGGCTTGTTGTTATCGCGACAGACACACCCGAATACATCAGCCCGCCGACAGCCTGCGTCGTGCAGGGGCGGCTGCAGGCAGTGAATGCCGGGGCTTATGACATTAACGGTGCGTGTTCAGGATTTGTCGCCGCGTTAGATGCAATGTGCCGCATTGTAATGAGCGGAGGGCACAAACATATTTTATTAATTGGCGTATACAACATGACAAAATACGTTGACCGCACAAACCCTTTACTCGTTCCGCTCTTTGGCGACGGAGCGGGCGCTGTCGTCATCTCCCGCATGGAGGAAGACCGCGGATTTATCGGCTCAAAACTTTATGCCGATGGAACCCAATACGATTTAATGGGCATCTATGCTGGAGGCGCCAAAAATCCGCTTACGCCGGAGCGAATTGAAAACAAAGAATACATGCTGCAATCCCTAAAACCATTGCCTGCCGACCGCAACATAAAACTCTGGCCGCCAATCATTACAGAACTGGTAGAAAAACATGGATTAAAAACCATAGACATTGACTTTATTATTTGTACGCAGATCAATAGATGGATAATTGAATCCGTCATGCCGATTCTCGGTCTCCCTATGGAAAAAACAATCTGCATCATGGGTGAATACGGCTATACAGGCTCGGCATGTATTCCTATGGCTCTTGATACAGCTAGAAAGACACTCGACAAGCCAAAGAAGGGAGACAATGTTGTATTTATTGCATCCGGCGTTGGTCTTGCTGTTGCATCAACTCTGTTTAAGTGGTGAGTTACAGGTAAAACTTGGGTTATGCGACATTTACCATTCTTTTGGTTTATCATCTGGCGGGGTAATTAAAAAAGTTTCACCGGATGGTTCTACCACATAAAAAACCTCCCAAATCCCTAAATCGCAAATTCACAATTTTTGGAATTGATAAAACCCAAAGTCAAGCTTGAAAACAACATGGGTTTTTCAAACATGGAAGCATGACCGCACTCGGGGAGGATCACCTGGTGTGCATTTTTAATCAGGCGTACCATTGTGTCCTGTTCGCGCAGGGGGATTAAGTTGTCGTTTATGGAACCTGCAACAAGTACGGGCATATCAAGAACTGAAAGTTTTTCAACCACGTCAAAATTCATGGAACTGTTGGCTAAGCGAACAAGACGGTCTTTTACTTCGGGGTAGCCAAAGAATGGAACGAGTAATTCTTTTCGTTTGTCCATCCAATCTTTTTGCCTTTCGTAAAAAATGTCCGAATATATTACAGGGATTGTTGCAAGATAATATGCAAGACCGCCTTCAAGTTTGGCGGCTTCGTTCCATGAGCGGTTGATTTCAGCTAACAGCGGGGGCATACGGGCTGCACCGTTAAAGAGGACAAGGCGGCGTACTTTTTGCGGGAAGTCAACTGCAAAACCGAGTCCGACTTTTGCGCCGTAGGATATTCCGCAAATGTTTACCGCATCCAGTTTTAGAGCAGCTAAAAGAGCGTCAAGGAGGGCAATTTGTATTGAATGATCATAAGGTTCGCTCATTTTTTCACTTTGCCCCTGATCAAAAAAATCAACAAGGATAAGCTGATTATTCGCAGAAAAATTTTCTATAAAAGGAAGCCAGTTTTTTGTAGACATCATTATACCGTTTAACAGTAAGATGGGCTCTCCGCTTCCGTAAGTTTCGTAATAAACTTTTTTGCCTTGTAATTCAAATTCTGCCATTAGTATGATCTCCTTCCAATAATTCCAAGATCCATTGATTGGCGCATAATGTCATCGCGGAAATCCGGGTGGGCAATTGCGCACAGGCGCTGTACACGTTCACGAACATTTGTTCCGCGAAGCTGGGCAATGCCGTATTCGGTAACCACACGGTCAACATCCATGCGGGAAAGGCTGACAATCGCGCCTTGGTTCAATGTAGGCACAATTTTACTTATCTTCTTCTGTTGTCCGTCCTTGTCTTTTACTGATGCGGTGGAATAAAGACAGATGTAGGATATTCCGCCTTTGGATCTTTGTGCGCCGATGGCAGTGTCGCTCTGTCCGCCAGTGCCGCTTATCTGTTTTGTGCCGATGCTTTCTGAGGCGCACTGACCTGTAACATCAACTTCCACAGATGAATTAATCGACACCTGATTGTCATTAAGACCGATGATATACGGGTCGTTCATGTAGTCGCCTCTGATAACAGCAACGCCCGGGTTGTTGTCAACAAAATCGTACATCTGTCTTGTTCCAAAAAGAAAGGTGCAAGCCATTTTACCCGGATAAGTTTTTTTACGCTTGCCGGTTATCACGCCTGCATTAAAGAGTTTGCTCATTTCGCTTGTGAGCATCTCTGTGTGAATGCCAAGATCTTTTTTGTCGTACAGGGATTTTGCAATTGCGTTGGGCATTCCGCCAATTCCAAGCTGGAGGCAGTCGCCGTCCTGAATTTCGTCGGCGACAAGTTTTCCGATTTTATAGTCAAGCTCCGAAGGTTCGGGATCAGGGACTTCCGGTATTGGATAATTCGTTTCAATAAGGTAATCAACATCGCTTATGTGAATTTCTACATCGCCAAAAGCGCGGGGCACATTCGGATTAATCTCTAAAATGATCATGTCCGCATTTTCCCAAATGCCGCGTTCATAAGTTGCAGAAAGGGAAACGGCAAGGTAACCGTGCTTGTCGGGAGGGCTTGCGTTTGCAATAAAAATATTTGTTTTAATATGATCCCGGCGCTTCCATCCGGCATTATGCAAATGGTTTGGAATATACGAAACTGCGTCAATTGCATGGTTTCGCCTAAGCTGCGGAGTATAGAACCATGCATTCACATTTATCTTGCCGATATAATCGGGATCGGTGAGGTATTTTCCTTCCGCCATTGGAAGACAGTTACTTACAGTAACGTCTTTGACTCCTCTGTCAATTATCTCATGAATGTCCATAAAAAAATCATGGGCTTCCGCAGCCGCCATGCCGGTTACAATATGGTCGCCGTCTTTAACTAAAGACAATGCCTTATCAAGGCTGATAATCTTTCCGGAATAATCATAACTCATAAAACTTTTCCTTTTAAAAAACTTTCCGCCCGAATTTCTCCGGGCGGAAATGATTATACCATTACTGTTGCGATCTTACCGGCTTAATCTTGCGATAAGTTCGTCAATGTTTTGTACAGGATCAACAGTAACAAGAACTCCATTCTCTGCAGGACCTGATGCCGGCGGTTCATATTTCAGGAATGACATCGAATCGATGCCAATTCTATTTCCCCTAGCATAGTTCACGCTTCCTGCAATGGCGATTGGAATACGTGCGCTTTCCATTGCTTCAAGGTAATTCTGGGCTGTAAGCGGTCTGCCTGAAGCATTCAATCTTTCAATACCAACAAGGAATGTTTTAACGGCAATATAACCGCTCATTGCAAAGCCGTTTACTTTATAGGCTTCTTTTTCTGAAGCGGGAATATACCTTGTGTCCCAGTCAATAATTCTTACGAATTCGGCATAGTCCGCCTGTCTTCTTGCGGCTTCTGCGCTTTCTGTTCCGAGTTCATCAGGAACAACCCAAGCTGAGGTATAAATTTCCGCTGCGCCGGGATTAACCGCTTCGGCTGGCATGTTGGTAGGAGCTGCGTTTACATAGCTTGTTACAACCGGCTTAGGACGGGCAATGGAATTTGCATAAGCTGCAGAGTAAACAGCCCTAAAGTAGATTTGGTTTCCTGCTGCAATAATTACATCACAATTCTGAACTGCCGCAATCTGTGATGTGATCGAAGCTGCGTCTGAACTGCTGATTGCCTGATAAACAATGGTGGGTTTATTTGCACGTGTATCAAGTTCATGCTGTGTTCTGATCCCTTCCATCAAGCTCATTCCGTCATCAGATGTAGAATAAACAACCCCAATGCTTCTGACATTCTGGAAATGGGTTGATGCTCTAAGATACAGTAACCTTCCTTCTGTCTTGTAAAGCGGCTGAACGCCCATCATATAACGCTGGTCGCCGACAGCAGGTTCAAACAACTGAGCGGAAGAACCCGTGCCGTAATACACCGATGGAATACCGGCTGTTTCAAGTTCATTCCTTGCAGCTTCAACATTCCATGTTCCAAGAATTCCTACCATTGCAAATACTCTGTCGTCATGGATGAGTCTTTCAATGTATGTTTTTCCTGCGGCTCCGTCACCTCTGTCATCGTACATGGTAAGTCTGAGTTGTCTTCCATTGAGCAGCGCCCGGTATTCCGGAGCCTGATTAATGTAGTCCACATAGGCTCTCATCATATTTCCGTATGGAACGCCTACTGCTGCAAATGCGCCTTCTGAACAAACAACTGAACCAATGTGAATTTCACCGCTTCCGCTGCTCGCTTGATTTCCCCCGCCGGCAAATGCGGCGATTGGAATAAGCAGCATTGCAATGACCGCGAAGATCATTATTCTCTTCATCTCTTTCCTCCTAAAATATATTGGAACCTATGGTTCCAAGGAACCTTTTAAAAAGGTTAACCTTACTTTTTATTGCCCAAATATGCATCGATAAGGCGCTGATCATTGATCAATTCTTCTGCCTTTCCTTCAATGCTGATTTTTCCAAGTTCAAGTACAATTGCATAATTGGCGATTTTTAATGTCTGAAGCGCATTCTGTTCAACAAGCAGGATCGTCGTTCCTGCGGCGCTGATTTCTTTTATACATTGAAAAATATTTTTTACAATTATAGGCGCAAGCCCGAGCGACGGTTCATCCATGATCAGCATCTTTGGGCTGGACATAAGAGCCCTGCTGATTGCAAGCATTTGTTGTTCACCGCCGGAGAGGGTATTTGCCTGCTGCTTTCTGCGTTCTTTGAGTATTGGGAACATACTGTAAACATAGTCAAGATTTTCCGCAGCGTTTTTTGCGCCTGCTTCCCGGAATTTTTTTACAAGGCTAAATGTGCCGACTTTTAAATTTTCTTCGACGGTAAGACCTGCAAGGATGAGTCTACCTTCTGGTGTATGGGAAATGCCGTTTTTTGCGATGGTGTAAACATTTTTGTTTGTAATGTTTTTTCCTTCAAACAGGATTTCGCCGCTTCTTGGTCTTACAAGACCGGAGATGGTTCTGAGTGTCGCACTCTTGCCTGCACCGTTTGCGCCAAGAATTGCCATGATGGAGCCTTTTTCTACATTAAAACTTATTCCTTTAACTGCTCTGATTGCGCCGTATTCTACAACAAGGTCTTTGACTTCAAGTATATTCATCACTCAACCCCCAAGTAGGCTTCCTGGACATCTTTGTTGTCCTGAATTTCCTTCGGCGTTCCGTAAGCCAGTTTTTTTCCAAAAGAAATCGCGCAGATCCGGTCGCAGACATCCATTACAAGCCCCATGTCATGTTCCACAAGGAAAATTGTAACTTGATATTCTTTTGAAATTTCTTTTAACAGAACAACCAGTTCTTCGGTTTCTTTTTCGTTCAAACCTGCTGCGGGTTCGTCCAGAATTATAAGTGAAGCATTAGCCATCAAGGTACGGGCAAGCTCTATTCTTTTAAGGATGCCGTAAGGCAGTCCAAGAGGGTAGCTGTCTTTTAAATACAGAAGCCCCATCTTTTCCAGTATTTTTAAAGCTTTTGCTTTTAACACTTCGTTTTCTCTTTTTAGGGTTTGAGTAAAAAACATGTGTGAAAAGAAACCGGAATGATACTGTGTATGCGCTGCAATCAAAATATTTTCAAGAACTGTAAGTTCTATAACCAATTCGATATTTTGAAAAGTACGGACAATGCCTGTTTTGATAATATTGTGAACCGAATATTTATTGAGCCTCAAAGTATCGCCGTAACGGTCGTTAAACCAAATTTCGCCGCTTGTGGGTTTATAAAACTGGGTGATGCAATTGAAAACCGTGGTCTTTCCCGCGCCATTTGGTCCGATTAAACCAAAGATTTCTCCCTTCATTACATCAAAAGAAAGATTGTCCACAGCTTTTAATCCGCCAAAGTGCATGCTCAAATTATCAAGCCGCAGGGCGACTTCGGGAGGCAGGACGTAAGTGTGAATTCCTGAAATTACAGATTTGTATTTTTCTTTTACAAGTGCGAGTTTTTTATCTACTACATCATATTGTTTTTTATTGGTTTCCATAAAAGCCTTAAAAACAAGCTCTGCTTTTTCTTCGGCGTTTATTTTGATTTTTTCTCGTTTTTCGGCAACTGCTTTTTTTGTGTTTTCAAATACAGCTTTAGCATTTTCTGTATCTTTTTTCTTTGCAGATTCTTTTTTTATGAATTGTTCAAATTTCTTTTTGATAATTTCCTGTTTTGTATTTTCAACTTCTGTTTCATAACTTTTTAGCTTTTCTTCTCCCTGCAAAGAAAGGTTTCCTGTTAAATTGTTGTTTTCGTCTACTATGCCTTCCTCGCGGCGAAGATTTTGGCGGTACTCCCGGAATTTCAAACGGAATTTTCTGTCAAGTGAAGCGATGGTTTTCGCATAACGCTTTTGGAAAAGATCCTTTGGGCTCATCACCGCATCTTCCAGTGTGGAAAGTATTCTGTAATTGCGGCGATCAAAAAGTAAAAGTTGTTTTTCAATTTTGCGGTCAAGCTGCTGGCGGCGAACTGGCGGGTACTGTTCCAGCATACTTGCGCTTATTCCGAGATCTTCTATACGGGCAATGTAGAAACGGGAAAGAAATTCATAAAATCGTTCTTTAACCGGGTTTACCGGACTGTTGTTATTCATCTTTTCCATACCGGTACTCTCTTTTTCTTAACAACCACGAATTAAAACCATATCGCAGGTTCATAAACAGTTGAATAATCCCGCCCTTAAAAAACATGACCACCAAAATGATCAATGCGCCGGATATAACGCTCATAATCCAAGAATTATTCCTTAGAAGCGGAATACCCTGAAAAAACAAGGGTGTTAAACCAAATATAACAAGCGATCCTATAAGCACACCCCAGATGGATTTTGCCCCTCCTATAAGACAGGCTGCAAGTACGTTAAGCGAAAACATGATTGTCCACTGATTTGGATCGGTATACTGCCCATAAATCATGTGCAGCGATCCTGCAATACTTGCATAAGCTGTTGCAAGGATAAATGCAAGAAGCCTGTATTTCAAAAGGCTAATTCCCATAGCCTGCGCTGCAGAAGTGCTGTTTTTCATTGCAAGCATCGCCCTTCCTGTCGGGCTTGAGATTAAATTACAGGTAATCATCATAAGCAAAACAAGAACAACCATTACAATGTAGTAAAGCATTGCGATATTTGTTCGGATGTTAAGCAGGTTGGGAAGCAGGTGAATATAACCTGTTCTAAGACCGTTCGGTCCTCCTGTAAATTGAGCGTTAAGAAAAACCTGCCCAAGAACTTCCGAAAGCCCAAGTGTAACAATTGCAAGAAAAATCCCTTCGATACGAAGCGAAATAAAACCTACAGCAATTCCAATCACAATGGAAACCAAAAGAACAAACAGCAGCACAGAAAAATAAGGAAGCCCTGTGTAGGTGTTCAAAAGAAAACCAGTAATATAAGCGGCAAGACCTGCAAAACCCGCGGTACCAAGACTTGCAAGCCCTGCATATCCTAGAAGAAAACTAAAACCAAGAGCAGAGATGGCATAGATTGCAGTCTGCCCAAGGGCTTTTGCAAAAGAATATTGAACAAGACCCATTCTCTGCAAAATCTGAACCATAACCATTGCAATTCCAAAGATGACAAAACCAAAGAACGGATGGCGGATTATTCTTTTAAAATTATCTGAGGCGCTGATTGATAGACCGGTAACATTTTGCATACTAAACCTTCCTTATTACCTTTTTACCAAAAAGACCGTAAGGACGAATCAGAATTATAAGCATGATTAAAATAAAACTTATCAACCCCGACCACTTAGGCGTAATGATTGCCGAATAATTTATAAATAAAGGTATAAGCATACTTCCGGCAATCGGCGCCCAAAAACTGGAAACTCCGCCTAAAACCAGCGCAAGAAATCCATAAATCTGTATCTGACCCATCATTCCGGAGTTAAGCACCATCCCTGTCGATGAAGCCGCTACTGCAATAAAAGCTCCGGCAATGCCCCATGTAAGACCGGTCATCAATTTTGTATTTACCCCAAGCATTTGAGCGACCGGTTCATTTGCGGCAGTAGCACGTAACGCTATTCCCCATCTTGTAAATTTAAGCATGGAAAATAATATTGATAATCCAACAAAAGCAATTATTACGCAAATCAAAGCATGTTGAGTAATATAAAGCCTTTGCCCAAGAAAATTAAAGTCGATATTTTCAAAAGTGAATTTGGGAATGCTCGGCGTTCTTACTGTAATAGATACAAAAATTACAGGTATCACTGCATAAAAGATCATTAAAAGACCCATGGTGATCATCTGCCTTCCATAGGCATTAACAGCCTTACCCTGACGGATGATACCTGCATCGATTATGTAGCCGAAGCAAAATGCAACAAGCGCGCCAAAGACAATTGCAAGCCAGAACGGCATTTCGGGGTTTGTATACAAAACTATGTTAGACGCTAAAAATGCAGAAAAAGTTCCTATCATCCCTTGCGCAAAATTCGTGGTAATGGAAGTACGGAAGATGAGCGCAATACCGATAGTCGCCATTGAATAAATGGCCATGTTCTGCAGACTATTAATAAAAGTTTGAAAGAAAACCTGCATAGGCTATCCCCATTGTATCAAATTAGCCGCCCAAACATACCCGATTCCGGCGGCTAAAGTTATTACGTTTGTTCCGGCTTTGATCTGACCGCTTTGCAAACCCAAATGGATCGAAAGAATCTGATCGACCTGCCCCAAATGCCCATAGTCTTCCAGATAAATGGACTGGTCTTCCCCAAGACCTAATTCCTTTAAGAGCGCAAGATGCGCGGATCGTTTAAAGTGAAGAACTGCAAGGTAGCCGATATCGTTTCGGGTTTTACCCCCCTTGCGAAGGCTCTCGTCAATACACTTGTACCAGTTATTCATGCTCACTTCGTTAAGGCGCTCTTTCATTTTCTGCGCTTCAAAAAGTTTTAAAGATTTATAACCTGCTTCAATATTAGCCGAACTAAATGGCTCATTTATACCGCCGATTTTTACTCCGGCTGTTCTTGCAAGCGAGCCGTCGGCAATTATATGAGAACCCAAAACTTTATTTTTTCCATAATTTTTTTTGAGAATCATCGCACCGGCGCCCGCTCCAAGATCGTACATCATGGACATATCTTTGTCGCTGTAATCAACAAAGTCGCCGTTGCGGTAACCTCCCGCGATCATGACGGTGTTAATTTCCGGATCAGAAACAAGCGCATCCACAGCCATTTTAACAGCCGCACAGCAGGTACAGCACCGGTTTTGCACATCAATGCCCCAAGCATTTACCGCGCCGATTTTATCCTGAATGTAAAGGGCGGAAGTGGTAAGCGGGTATTCCTTCCATTCTTCGCCTATACAGAGGATAAGATCGATTTCTTTTGGATCTGTTCCGGTATTTTTTAAGCAGTCCAGCGCGGCTTTTGCGCCCATTTCCTGAGTGCCGTCATCCTGCCCCGGAACGGGTTTGCTGACGACTCCCAGTTTTTCAATGACAGCTTCTTCGCTCCACACGCCGCCTGTGGCTTTGGAAATTTCTGCAGCGCTCATTCTGGTTTGCGGAATGTAAATTCCTGTACCAACAACCCCGGCGTGATCTATCAAAGCCTCATTCCCCCGTTAACCGAAAGAACAGTTCCGGTAACATAAGAAGCGTCATCGCTTGCGAGGAACAGTGCAGCTTTAGCAACTTCGTCAGGCTGACCGAGACGGCCGAGCATTGTGGCTGCGGCAAATTTATCCAGAAGATCCTGCGGAACTGTTTTAAGAATGTCGGTCATGATATAACCGGGTGCAATTGCATTGCATCGTACAGGCACACCCTTACGTGCAAATTCTTTCGCCCAAGTTTTTGCCATGCCGATAACGCCTGCCTTTGTCGCGGCATAATTGATCTGACCGATGTTGCCGTATTCGCCGACCACGCTGGAAATATTGATGATGCTGCCGCCCCCGGTATCTTCCATGTGAGGACCGATGTAACGTGTAAGATTGAACACGCCTTTTAAGTTAACTGCAACTACTGCGTCCCACATTTCGTCAGTCATTTTTCTGGTCATGCCGTCTTTGGTAATTCCAGCATTGTTAACCAGTATATCGATCTTTTTGTATTTCTCTGCCGCATAAGCTGCAAATGTTTTGCATGCATCAACATCTGTAACATCGAGTTTGTAGAACTCAACATTATCGTAAGTGTTTTGAGGTTCGCCCATGTCGCATGCGATTACCTTTGCGCCTTCAGATGCAAAAAGTTTTGCCATCGCTTCGCCAAGCCCGCGTGCGCCGCCTGTTATAACTGCCGTTTTTCCCTGTAATCTCATTTTATTCTCCTTAAATATTTTTAATGATTATTGCCATACCCATACCGCCGCCGACACAAAGACTTGCAAGCCCGTACTGAGCATTGCGCTTCTTTAGAATGTTAAGCAGGGTAACAGTGATCCGCGCTCCCGTCATCCCAAGAGGATGTCCAAGTGCAATTGCGCCGCCGTTCACATTACAACGCGCAAGAATTGCATCTTCGGTTTCGCCGTGTTTCTGCGCAAGTTCTTTGATAACCCCAAGACTCTGTGCGGCAAACGCTTCGTTAAGCTCGAGGTATTCCATGTCTGCGAGTTTCATCTTTGCACTGTTAAGCGCATTTGCGATAGCGGGAACAGGTCCAAGCCCCATAATTTTTGGATCGATGCCGCCTTGACCCACTGCGATTATCTCCGCCTTCGGCGTTAAGTTGAATTTTTTGACAGCCGCTTCACTTGCCACAATCACAAAACAAGCGCCGTCATTTATGCCAGCAGCATTACCTGCGGTAATCGTTCCGTCATTTTTAAAAGCAGGTCTTAGCTTTGCAAGTTTTTCGAGGCTGGTTGTCCGGTTTGGATATTCATCAGTATCGAAAGTAAAAGTATTTTTGCCATCCACCACATCTATTGGTACAATCTCATTTTTGAATTCCTCCGCGTCCACAGCCTTAATTGCTTTTTGCTGAGAATTGTAGGCGAATTCATCTTGAGCCTCGCGCGGGATATTATGCATCTCTACAATGTTTTCTGCGGTAATACCCATGTGGTATTTATTGAAGGCATCGGTAAGACCGTCGATGATTATATGATCTTGCGCGTTGATATCCCCGAGCTTAATTCCCTGCCTTGCTTTTGCAGGAAGGATGAAAGGAGCGCAGGACATACTTTCGATACCGCCTGCGATGATCATTTCGGCACTCCCCGCGTTAATTTCGGAAACCGCAGTCATTATAGATTTAAGACCGCTTCCGCATAGTATATTGATGCTGTACGCAGGAACTTCCGCCGGAACGCCTCCAAAAATTGCCGCCTGACGACCGACCCCCATTCCAGCCCCTGCCGAAAGTACATTTCCGGCAATTACTTCGTCAACATCCGCACCGTTTATTTTGTTTTTTTCCAACAAGGCTTTGATGACTGCCGCGCCAAGCTGCGGCGCTCCGAGGTTTTTAAGGCTCCCAAGGAATGACCCGATGGGTGTTCTTAATCCGTCAACGATATACGTTTTTTCCATATTAAAGCCCCTTTTCATATAATTTATACAGAAACCAAATTCATGATGAACAATGTTCATTATGAATATTGTTCATATTATCATGGGTCTGGGGGTTTGTCAAATTCTTTTTAAAAGAATATAATAAATTTTTATGGAGTATATCTTTTTTGATAATGAATCAAGTCTTACCGGGGTAAATATCCCAAAATCTCCCGTGGGCTTTAAAAAAATGAGCCATATCTGCAAATCCGCCGAAGTTTTATTTGACAAAAAAGGGTTTTATGACACTTCTGTAGCGGATATATGCAGCCATGCAAAAACCGCCGTAGGAACCTTCTATATATATTTTCATGATAAAACTGCAATTTATCATTATTTAGTAAAAAATTACTATGTGGTAATTAAAAATTATTTGAATAAACATGTTTCTGAATGCAAAACCCGGTTTGAAATGGAAAGGGAGGGTCTCAAGGCCTTTATCCGGTTTGGTCATTCCCACCCCCAGTGCTACAAAATAATCTGGGGTTCGTCCCACATCGACCCTGCCCTTTTTAAGGATTATTACACCCGTTTTGCAAAAAGCTACACCGCCGCACTGCGAAAATTCGGCGAAGAAATAATCACAATCGATTATTCGACAGCAGCATGGGTTTTAATGGGAATATCCACCTTTATCTGCCTAAAAGTGATTTTTAACGGTAAACAGCGGCTTACCGAAAAAGAGCTGGACGCTCTTGCGGACGAAGTGATGGAGATTCTTTCCAAGGGTTTGTTCCGTCAGGGAAAATAACCGCTTTTTATGACCTTTGGGGAAACAATTTTCATAAAAAAAACACTAAAATTTTTTTAACAAAAAAAGATATTCATAATTTTTTTCATTTGTATCTTTAATCCAGTCATTTGTCCATTTCATTTTTGCCATGACATTTTTTTTGTAATCAATTTTATTTACTTCGATAATCTGTCCGTAGGAATTCAAAACATCGCTTAATTCATTTGCGGTTGCCCTGCCACCGGAACTGTAAGACAGGATAATATATGTTGCATGAGTTTCCTTAATTAGTTTTTCTATCGCTTCGATAACAATAAATCTGCCGGATTCTCCTTTCCTAAAATCTTCAAAGACTGAACCTGCAATTATATCTGAAGTGTCGGTGCGGCGTTTTGCTTTGCCAAAAAGCTGCGGCTTGTCATTAAGGCAGATTGTCGTCCAGATGTGGTAATATGACGCATAACGAACCCGCGAAGGCGGCATCTTTTCATTATTCGAGCCGTAGGGGGGATCAAAATAGGCGATGGAAATATCTTTTGGAAGTAATTTTATTGCTTCAAAAATATCGTTATTCATTACAACATGGTTGTTTTGATTAATCCATAAATCCGGAACTATCAATTTCATTTCGTTATGTGAACGCGCCGACCATTTGTTAAGGTACGAAGCAAAATGCCCAAGTGTACTGTCAACTTTATCCAATGCAAATATAAGGCTTGTGAGGGCAACCGCTCTGGTTACTTCATCAAGATTTAGTTTATCTATTTCCTGCCGTATTGCGTCCAACTTGCGGGTGTTCTTTTTTTGCCACGGCTTTTTTAGTCCATCTTCATTGCCTGAATCATTGTTAAAACCATCGCCGCCATAATTTTCTGTAAACCAGCCGTCAACAGGTTCTAGCGCATTTAAGTGATCTATTAACGGCTGATAACTTTTCGCAGGTTTTTTGTTCAGCAAAAAGGCAGTGTTAAATATTTTGGAATAAGGCGCCGTATCATTTGCATAAACGGTAAATCTGCTTTTTGCAAAAGCCTGACTAACGCGTGTAGAGCCGGAAAATCCGTCAAAGATCGTAGTGTTAGCATCGCCAACTGCGTTTCTTGACATTGATAATATATATGGTAGTAATTTTAATTTTGAACCGGCATATTTTATAGATTGTGTCTTTGGTGATTTAAATGTCTCAGTCATTTATAACCATAGGAACAGCGTAACATGAAAAAAGAACTGAGGCAATAAACCGTAAATTTAAATCCCGGACAAACCCATCCGGTAGATTTACAAAAAATACATATGTTTCGGTATTACCGATATTTAATGCTATTATCTGTTTGTCATTTTGTCAAGCTAATGGTCTAAATTTTCGGTATAAAGGTTAGTTTTTATGGATGAACAGGAATTAAGGGGCATTTTAAGCAACAATATAAAGCGTTGCCGGCTAAAGGAAAATCTGTCCCAAATAGCTTTAGCCGAAAAGGTAGATATGTCGACCAATTTTTTAAGTGACATTGAGCGGTGCAAGGCGTGGGTTTCCCCAAACACTCTGGTAAAACTTGCCGCTGTACTGAACATCGAGCCTTACGAGTTGTTTAAAGCAGATGCGCTCCTCTCGGACACAGAAAAAAGTATTTTACAGCGTTATGCGGATGAAAATATAAAAGCTGTTCTGAGCGTTATGAATCAGATGCGGGAAAATTAAATCGATATTGGTACAATAAGGAATAATCTTGCAGGTAAAGTGTATTAATAATCATTATTCTTGATAATAGTTGATAAAAATATTATAGTTATACTAGTCAGACTATATTTTTATGTTATAGAGAGGTTATATGACGCAGGCGTTAAAAACCAAAAAAAAAGACATTTGGCAGCTACAGGAGGCAAAAGCCATGCTAAGCGAATTGGTAAAAGCATCTGCCTTAAAACCGCAAATTATCACGGTTCATGGAAAAGAAACCGCAGTCGTTCTTTCCAACAAGGAATACAAAGAATTGATTACCCCAAAACAATCGCTTTTTGAGTTTTTTCAAAATTCTCCTCTATATGGTGTGGAATTGGAATTGCCTCCAAGGTACCCTGAGGAAATGCGGGAAATCGATCTATGAAATACTTATTGGACACCAATGTATTATCCGAAATGAGTAAACTTCAGTACAATCAAAATGTAAAAACTTTTATAGAATCTTTACCATTGGAAGATTTTTATATTTCAGTCATTACAATTGGGGAAATGTGCTACGGTGTGGAAAGACTTCCTGTAAGCAGGAAAAAACACGAACTCTCAATATTGGTATACAAAAAAATACCGGAAATGTTTAAAAACCGTGTCATCACAATAGACACAGAGTTATCACTGGAATGGGGAAGAATGAAGGCCGGAACAAAAGGAACTCTTTCTGCTGCAGATTCATTGATAGCCGCAACAGCCTTGTTACACAACATGATTCTTGTTACTCAAAACACAAAAGATTTTGAAGGGATCGAAGGGATTAACCTGCTGAATCCCTGGGAATTTTAAACAAAGTAAACGGAGAAACCATGAAACATAAATGGTATGAAGATGCGCTGATTTACCATGTTTACACACTCTCTCTTGCAAATGCGCAGTATCGCAACGACTATTCAATATTGGAACACAAACTTGGGGAAATTGAAAAATGGATTCCGCATATAAAGGGCATGGGCTTTAATGCTGTGTTATTCAGCCCTGTTCTTAAAGCGCGTTCCCACGGGTACGATGTGACGGATTATTTTGAAATTGACAACCGCCTTGGTACAAATGCCGAGTTTCAATCTTTGGTGAAGGCGTTTCATGACAATGGAATTCGCATTATACTTGACTGTGTTTTTAACCACTGTGGGCGGGATTTTTTTGCATTTCGGGATTTGCAGCAGAACAGCAGGAAATACATCGACTGGTTTTCCGGCGTGGATTTCAACAAACAAAGCCCGTTAGGTGATCCGTTTGATTATGGTACATGGAACGGGCATTATAGTCTTGCAAAATTCAATCTTCAAAATGCAGACGTAAGGAAATACCTGCTTGATGCCGCGCGGTTCTGGATCGAAACTTTTGACATTGACGGAATGAGGCTGGATGCCGCCGATGTGCTTGACTTCAGCTTTATGAAAGAACTGCGGCGCGTTACAGAAGAAAAAAAGCCGGATTTCTGGCTCATGGGCGAAGTTGTACACGGTGATTATTCCAAATGGATAAGTGCATCCGCGCTGCACAGTGTTACAAACTACAGTTTATTCAAGAGCCTGCACTCAAGCCACAATAACAATAATTTGTATGAATTGGCAAACAATATACAGCAATCTATTCCTGACAACGGTCTTCCTTTGCATACATTTTTAGACAATCACGATCAGCCGCGGATAGCAAGCAATGTTTCCAAGCCTGAATATTTAAGCACGTTATACACCCTGCTCTACACGCTTCCGGGAATTCCCTCCGTTTATTACGGCAGCGAGTGGGGCATAGAAGGCGTTGTTACAAAAACAAGCGACCGCGAAGTGCGGCCGTATATAAACATCGAAAATCACCCGGATAATAATCCGTGGCTGACGGGGCACATCAGCAGGCTTGCGGTTATAAGACAGAAAGAAAGGGCGTTAAGATATGGCAGTTATAAACAGATATATCTTGAATATCAGCGTCCTTTTATTTTTGAACGTTCCTACGAAAACGAAAAAATTTATATTGCTGTTAATATTTCTGATTGCAATACAGAAATAAAAATGAGCGATTACTGCAAAAATGTTTTTTGGGATTTGCTTTCGGGAGAACAAATTACTTCTGCAAACTGTATTCGGCTGAAACCGCACTCGGCAGTGATTCTCAAGGAATCAATGATATTTAAGGAATAAGCCTTAAGATACGATATTTTCCCATTGGGTGTGTGCTCTTGCGAACTTTTTATTGTCTGCGTTGTTTTTCATTGTATGCAGAAAATTGTTATTCCCCAGATTGTCGTCTATATAAACTTGTATTTTATCGCCGAACTTTGCTTCGCTGAAAAACTTGGCATTTATTGTTTTAAGAAAGTATTTGTCCAGAAAATCTTCCGGCAGGGATTCCAATAAAAAATGTAAATAGCGTATGTTGCTTACATGTTTATAACTGTCAATGTCGGAGCGATAAATGCAAAACTCGTTTTTCAAATCGCCTTCGCCGCCTTGATTAATCAATTCAGGGTTTTCTTCAATTGCGGACTTCAGATTGAACTTCCATTTTTGGATTATATCGTCAAAGATGGGTATTGGTTTTCTGTTTTGAATGTCATAAAAAACCCATCTGCCTTTTGCTTTTCCGATGATATTTTCATCTTCGTCCAAAATAAGATTTTCTCTGTAGCCTCTTACTAAAGTGTATTTTGAAAGCCATGTTAACACAGTTATATTTTCTTTGTACTTCGGGTATCGTGTCATTTCTATTACGCCGGATGTCAGCACCCAGCCGATATTTTGTTTTTCAAGGTCATAAAGGCTGTACCCGATATTCAGACAATGATCTGCTGCTGTTTCTTCAAGCAGGGTTAAAATTGTTACCGGCGATGCCATTCCATGTTTGTTCATTTCAAAGTAGCGTAAGTTGTAATCACGCTTAAAAAAATCATTCATATATACCTCTTTCACTATTTCGACACAGTAAGAGGTAAATAATTGCGTTTCTAATTATTTTTTCATTTTCGTTCCTGAATCATCTATGCTTAAATCTGCGGTTTCTTTGATGGCTTTTTTGCTGGTGCGTACATTATCCACTACTTTGCGGGCGCCGGCTGTGACTTTTGGCGATTCGTTTTCGATGATGATTTCGCCGTCTGCTGTGCCGTGTAAGAGGCGTTTGATGTCGCGTTCGAGTTCGGCTTCTGTGGGTTCGTCTCCCGGTCTTCGGCGGCGGCGGAAGAAGTCGCGGAGGGCTTCAAATAAGGGGGCGGCGCCGGGTACTCTTGCTCTTGTTTGTTCCTGCAAGCTGGCGTAGATGCGCAGCGCTTCTCTGAAACATACGTCTGCTTGCTGCATAAAGCTGTTTGTTACAAGCTGCAAGTATTGTTGTAAAACAAGCATCAACTGGCGTAAGTCTTCAAGTTGGCGTATATTGCTGTACAACATATTTACATCGAAATTCGGGGGAAGGAATTCGGGGTTGTCGCGTGCGATGTCAAAGGCTTTGTCGATAAAGCCGTAATTTCTTGAACGCGCGCTAATGAGTCTTTGACGGTCTCTGCCTGTCAAGTTTGAGTTTACATCTTCTTCTTCAATAAAATGATGCATGCTTGCTTCAAGTTCTTCGATGATTCTTCTGATTGCTTCGTCTCTGCTTTGTATTTTTGCAGCCGGGGTTTTTTGGGTTGATGCGGGTTTTTGGTTCGATTTGGCGGGTTGTTTTGCCATGTTTTTTCTCCTCCTATAATCTTATTTTCTGAAACAGTTGACTTCCGAAGTGCAAGGTTTGAGTTCAAAAGTCCGATGTTTGACTTTTTAAGTGATCTGGATCACTTCAAAAGCTCGATGTTTGGCTTTTTAAGTGATCTGGATTACTTCAAAAGCCTGATGTTTGGCTTTTGAAGTAATCCTTTTGACTTCAAAACTCCAACGCTTGACTTCGGAAGTGCAAGGTTTTAGTTCAAAAGTCAGATGTTTGACTTTTGAACTAACCCATTAGACTTCAAAAGTCCGGCATTTGACTTTTGAAGTCTAAAGTATTTTAACAACGATATTCATGTCGTATGCACAAACTGGTTATACGGTTGTTTCTTAGAAGTACCTTCCTCTCCACATTTGTCTTACGGTGTCTATGATAAACAGTGTGAAAAATATTTTCATTGATACCATGGCTACTCTTCTTTGTTAAAAAGTACTACACCATAAAAACTACCTTTATTAAGTGTAATAGTGTTACCAGAAATTATTCCAGCATAATCAATGTCTTCTCCAACAATATCACTACTTACCCAATTGCCTGTTAAAGTAAGATTGCTCCCCCTAATAGTATATGTTCCAACAGCAGAAGAATTGCTGTTCCTGAAATTCGAATTTTCTTCAAATATAAGTGTGTGTTCTCTTATGCTCGTATACACAAAGTTTATAGTGGCTCCATCCAGTGTGTATGTTATGGTGTCTAATCTCTCCCATGAAGGTACTGCTGTTGTTTCATCAATAAATTCAAGTGTATGACCACCTTGCCCTTCCTCATATGATCCATCATCATATATCCATCTCCCCCTCCAAGTCGTATCAGCAAGACTTCCTCCTTCGTAAGCACCATCAGTTTTTTCAAAAAGAACATTATATCTACGCTCATGGCTCCATATGAATTTCCCATCGGTAATTTCATAAGAGAATTCATGTGGAGTCTCACGCCTTCCGTTCCACGTAGTGCCAGCTAATTCATCAGGTAATTCATCACCGCAACTAACAAAACCCAATACCAGCATAGCTGCAATTAATCCTAAAGACGCAGTCTTTTTCATAAATTGTTCTCCTTATATTTGGGTTCACCGCAAGCGGTGAAAGAAAGCCCGATTGCCGCTGTCAAAGCGACAATCCCAATTTTGTTCAAACTTTTCATTTTGAACTCCTTTTTGCCCATGACTGCCTTAATGCGGGCTAATCATGGTTGA
>Ga0099364_10003458_pt1 | contig 24508 bp, 17 predicted proteins | sample TergutTh196P3_FD_73070 | JGI IMG/M metagenome (GOLD analysis project Ga0099364, IMG submission 73070) | Microcerotermes parvus P3 segment gut microbial communities from Pointe-Noire, Republic of the Congo - Th196 P3 | ecosystem: Host-associated > Arthropoda: Insects > Digestive system > Gut ...
TGCGCAGATTGGTCATTTGAAATTTTGGAATCATGTTACTAAATTTTTAAAGTTATTATGATGGTTTAAAATACTTGAATTGCATGAAATGTCTTTCCGGTAACTGATGGAACGGCGAAATACGTGTGAAACGCCTTTCCATTAACCGATGGAACGACGAAATACGCATGAAATGCCTTTCCTGCAACTGATGGAATGACGAAATACGCGTGAAATGCCTTTTCATTAACCGATGGAACGGCGAAATACGCATGAAATGTCTTTCCATTAACCGATGGAACGGCGAAATACGCGTGAAATGCCTTTTCTGTAATTGCAGGAATATTGGACTCTCTATCATTTTCAACACAGAGATACAGAGGGCGCAGAGAAACACAGAGATTATTTCAACAGTCCAATCGGTTTGCATGTTTGTTTGATTCTATCTTGCGACACAAAAATAACTAAAAGTTTTAATACTTCGGTTATAATTGCAAAAAAAATGGTGACTTATTATGTTGAGGCGTTATAGGCAAACAGTGGCTCACCGGTAAAACCCTGTGTTATCATAACCCTGATTCGTAATTCTTAATTTTTAATTCGTAATTGAATTCTATGCAGTCCTTCCGCCAGAAGTTCCCGCGGACAGGCTATGTTCAGCCGGATAAAGTTTTCGCCGCCGGCTCCGTACATTGTTCCGGCGTTTATCCACACATTTCCCTCATTGAGCAGCATGTCGGCAATGGCTGTCGAAGAGCGGTTTAATACTGTACAGTCCACCCACACAAGGTAGGTGGCTTCCAACGGTAAAACAGGGAATTGAGGTAGATGATTTGCGAAAAACTCTTTCAGGTAAAGGTAATTGTCGTACAGGTATGTGATCAATGCTTCGAGCCATTCCTCCCCCTCATTGTAGGCGGCTATCAAAGCATCTACCGCAAAGGGGCTTATTTCGCACACCTCGTTTACATTCAACGCTTTGTCGATTTTCTTCCGGATCGTCTCGTTGGCAGCGTGAATGTTGGCTACTTTCAGTCCTGCGATGTTGAATGTCTTGCTTGGCGCCGTGCATGTGACCGAGTGGGCACAAAAATCGTCACCAAGCGAAGCAAACGGAATATGTTGGCATCCCGCGAAAACGAGGTCGCAATGTATCTCGTCCGACACAACGATGACGTCGTTGTCTATGCATATCTTTCCGATGCGCGTCAGTTCTTCTCTGTTCCAGACTCTTCCGACCGGATTATGCGGCGTGCAAAGCAAGAGGAGTCTGGCACGCGGGTCGGCGGCTTTTTCTTCAAGGTCATCGAAATCAATGAAATATGCACCTTCTTTATACATCAACTGATTGGATACGATTTCACAATCATTGTTGCGGACAGAAGAGAAGAAACAGTTGTATACGGGCGTCTGTAGAATCACCTTATCGCCGGGAACGGTCAATGCTTTGATGATAGCCGACAAGGCGGGTACTACGCCTGTGGTAAAGAGCGTCCATTCTTTTGGGAAACTGAAATGATGTCGCCGTTCAAACCAGCCGGTCACCGCATCGTAATAGGCTTGCGGTACTTTGGTATAGCCGAAAATACCATGGCGCGCTCTTTTTTCGAGCGCCTCAATGACGGGCGGCGCCGTGCGGAAATCCATATCAGCCACCCACAAGGGCAAAACATGCTCATTCGCCGCTGCATCCCATTTGTAGGAATGGCTGTTCCGGCGGGGAATGATTTCATCAAAATGATAGTTCATTGCTATGTGATTGTACTTTTATTGTATATTTTGGCACAAAATTATGAAAAATTATGAAAATTTAGGATATAATAGGCTATACAATGGAAAAAAACACCTTATTTTTGTCAGCGGAAAATTTATATATTATCCTATCGCATGATGCTGAACAAAGATGGTCCGGTCAATCCTTCGGAACGTTATGTGATTCTTGATGTTTTAAGAGGAATTGCATTGCTTGGTATTTGTCTTGCCAATTACCAGGAGTTTTCGTTATACACATTTCAGAATAAGGGAGTTGTTGAGGCAATGCCAACCGCTCCTATCGACCGTATCTGGAAATATTTCCATTATATTTTCATTGAAGGGAAGTTTTACAGCCTGTTTTCGCTTTTGTTCGGCATCGGCTTTTCGATGATTATATCGAAGATAACGCAAAAAAATCAATACGGCTTTGCTGTTTTTTACCGGCGAATGTTGATTCTGGTTATCATCGGGTTTATGCACCTGTTATTGTTATGGGCAGGCGATATTGTGGTGTTGTATGCCCTCGTCGGTTTGCTGCTCCCCCTGTTCAGGAATGTATCCAACAAAAAATTGCTTATCATCTCGGCTGCTCTGCTATGTTTCCCCATTGCGCTGGATACGTTTAAGGTGTTGACCGACCATCGTTTCACGCTGATGATTCCGGTTGAAAAGGCGTTACAGTATTTGAATGCGAAGAACGGCATCACGGATGATAATTTTAGCGTATGGCTGTTGGAAGGCAAAAGTTATTCGGACGTATTGAAATTCAATGTGTCCGGCGCCTTCATACGATGTCAGGAATTTATCGAAGGCAACCGCGTATTCAAAGTATTGGGACTGTTCCTTCTTGGTCTGTATGTCGGGCGAAACAGGATATATGCACACCTCAACGACTATGCGGCTGTGCTGAAAAAGATTCGGAAGTATGGTTTTTTAGTGGGCTTGCCCGTTTCCTGCCTGTTTGCATGGAATGCGGTCGACGGACAGTTGGGATTGATAGCAGGTTCAACGATTTATGCACTGAGTGTGGTTCCTATGAGCCTTGCTTACATTTCGTCTATCTGTCTGTGGTATACAAAACATCAGGATATGAAATTATTCCGGATCATGGCGGCGCCGGGCAGAATGGCGCTTACCAACTACGTCGGGCAATCGGCGTTAGGAATGATTATTTTTTATGGCATCGGTTTTAAACTTGCTTTGACAGGTTTAGTCTATGTAGAACTGATTGCTGCGGGCGTGTTCGTGTTTCAGGTTCTGTGCAGTAACGTATGGCTGCACTATTTCCGGTTCGGCCCGCTTGAATGGATTTGGCGTATGCTTACGTATGGGAAATGGTTGAAAGTTAGTTAATAGTTAATAGTTTACAGTAAATGAAGATAATCAGTAATCAATTTTTTGAAGGCGAACGACCTCTGTTTGCCAATAACAATATCCGGCTCGAAAACGTCAAATTCTATCCCGGCGAGTCGGCTGTTAAGGAATGCAACCATGTTGAGGCGTATCGTTGCGAGTTTATGTGCAAATATCCTTTCTGGCACAACAACGACACCTGGATTGACAATTGTCGTTTCACGGTCTACAGCAGGGCGGCCATCTGGTATTCAAAAAATATCCGCATGACTAATACCATCGTTGATGCGCCTAAAATGTTCAGGGAAATTGACGGTCTATCCCTCGAAAATGTAAAAATGCCGAATGCCGCCGAATGTTTCTGGAACTGCCGGAATCTTGAAATCAGGGATGTAGACGTCAAGGGAGGCGATTATATTTTTATGAACAGCCAAAATATCAAGGTTGAAAATTTCAGGTTAGATGGCAACTATTCGTTTCAGGACGCCAAAAATGTGGTAGTCCGCAACTCGCACCTCAATTCAAAAGACGCTTTCTGGCATACCGAAAACGTAACCGTTTACGACTCGGTCATCAATGGCGAATACCTCGGTTGGTATTCGAAAAACCTGCGGCTGATCAACTGCACCGTATCCGGTACGCAATTGCTCTGTTATGTCGATAATCTGATTATGGAGAACTGTGTGATGATGCCCGACGCCGATTTGAATTTCGAGTATTCAAACCTGAAAGCCACCATCAACAGCCCTATAACCAGCATCAAAAACCCCGGCGAAGGATTTATCACAGCCGAAAGCATCGGCGAAATCGTCATCGACGAGAACTGTAAGAATCCATCTGCTTGTGAAATAAAGACTTTGCGGTGAATTAACGCACGAAAAACATGTATTACCGTATTATTATTGTTATCAATCTATTGTGTATTTTTTGTTTATATGGATGTAATACCAGCATTAACAATGCAGTACCACTCGATCAGTTTCCGGATATTTTTCCTGATTATGTGAATGTTACGATTCCATATCATATTGCTCCGTTGAATTTCAGATTACTGCACAACGGTGAAAAGATAAAGGTGCGTTTTCTTCATAATGATCATGTTTTGTTCGAAACCAACGGACGCCGGGGAGTAAAAATACCTGTGAACGCATGGCATAAAATGTTGCAACAGTCAGCAGGTGATACACTACAAGTACAAGTCTATTCCCTGCAAACCGGAAAGTGGTATGCATATCAACCTTTCCATCTCTATGTATCAACCGATTCGATGGATCCATATATCGTCTACCGTCTCATAGATCCTGGCTATGAATTGTGGGGCAGGATGGGCATATTTCAACGTAACGTTTCGAACTTCGATGAGTCGGTTATCATTACAAATAAGATTACAGGGAATAATTGCATCAATTGTCATTCATTTCATGATTATTGTCCTGACAGAATGATGTTTCATTCACGCGGCGAACAATTTGCCGGCACTTTTCTGTTGGTCGACGGTCATTCACAACGGGTGAACACTCAAACTGAGCACGCTGTATCGGCCGGATCATACCCGATATGGCATCCTTCAGGCGACTATATCGCTTTTTCGTCAAACGTTACCAACCAGTCTTTTCACACACTTGCAGGGAAAAGGATTGAAGTGTACGACAATGAATCCGATTTAGTCGTATGGGACATCAAAAAGAACGTTATGCTTCGTGATACACGTTTCACGACAAAAGACTGTTGGGAGACTTTCCCTGCATGGTCGCCCGACGGCCATTGGTTGTATTATTGTTTCGCCGACGGGAGTGAAAAAAATGTCCCTTCCGAAAGCAAACAATTGATTTATGGCTTGAGCCGTGTGGATTTTAATGCCTCAACAGGTCGTTTTGGACAACAGATCGACACCATAGTGAATCCTGCGACATCGGATAAAAGCATTTCTTTTCCCCGTCTGTCGCCCGATGGGCGTTATTTATTATATACAACTTCAGCATCTGCTACGTTCCCGATATGGCACAAAGAAGCCAATTTAGAGATGATCGACCTGCTCAATCATTCGACCATTGACATGAAAGAAATTAACAGCGACGAAGCGGATAGCTACCATGCATGGTCGTCTAACGGAAGATGGATTCTATTCAGTAGTCGCAGGATAAACGGCTTGTACACCCATTTGTTTTTTGCCTATTTCGATTTGTCCGGACAAATACACAAACCATTCCTTCTTCCACAAAAAAACCCTGAATATTATACCCGACTGTTAAAATCGTATAATATTCCTGAATTTGTAAATGGAAAGGTTGATATGAACCCTTATGAGATAAGCAAAACATTGAAAGGGGAAACTGTGCAACTGACTGAAATAATGCAGGATAAATAACCACGCTATGAAAATCCGTTCAATCATTGAATATTTGCTTTACTCATTCGTTTTTGTTTTTTGGGTGGTTATCTATCCGAATCATATCCTGATTACTGAACAGTTGAGTTTGTTTCTTTACACCCCTGAATATGGGGCGCAATATGCACTTCAACCGGGTGGATGGTCTGTGTATTGTGGACATTTCCTTGCGCAATTCTTCATCAACCGATGGACAGGCGCCTTGATACAAACCCTATTATGTGCTGTATTTATGATTCTTACCAAACGCGTCTTGAAAAAAGCAGGCTTTCGTGGGGATTTATTACTTGTTGCGGTTTTTCCGGCATTACTTTTATTCGTGTTACAGTGCGACCATCGCTTCACTCCGGGCCAAACGCTTGCTTTATGCTGCCCGTACGCGCTGATGCTACTCTACATGAACTTACGACATGCCCTGATACGCAGATTGGTTTTTACTGCACTGATTGTCTTTGTATATTTATTTTCCGGCGCCGTGGTAACAATTTGCCTGTATGCCTCTTTTGTTTTCTTTGAATTATTTAAAGCCAAAGACAGATGGAAGTATGTGACCCCTGCCTGGTTATTCATAGCAGGTATATTACCTTATTTGTGGCAATCAATATACCTAACTCCAAGTGATGAATTATTCAGAACAATAAACTACCCATTGCCTGGTATCATTCGGTATGTTCCTTACATTATCTTGGTATGGATACCTTTCAGTATTTTTGCAGGACATCAGATTTCCTCGAAACGGATGGAAGGAATGGCGACAAATAAAGGAACAATGATTATCATCATGAATCTGGCGCTTGCGTGCGGACTTTTCCTTTTCCCAAAGACCTTCAACTACGCAGAAGAAAAAATGTTTGCGATTTATTTGGCAGCAGCCCAAAACGATTGGGATAAGGTTTTGAAAATAAGCACACAAATAAAACAGCCCACTGAAACAACCGTTTTCCTCACCAATCTTGCGCTTGCCCAAAAAGGCGCGCTGCCGCAAAGCATGTTTAACCATTACCAGACAGACATTTATGGTTTACTTCCGGATCATATCAGTGATTATTTTTACCTTTGTAGCGGGAGTATGTTTTATTACCATATTGGCATGTTGAACGAAGCGATCCGGTGGATATTCGATTCAAATATCATGCGCAACAATGGAGACATGGATTACCATACATTGACACGACTGTCCGTATGGAACAGAGAAAACGGCTACGAACAGGTTGCCTCAAAGTATTTTGATATACTTGATCATACACTGATGTATCGCGGTTGGGTTAAACGCCAACGCGAAGCGCACATACCACAAAGCGTAGAAAGCGTAGCCTCCCCGGTTGAATATTTTATCGGTACGCGCGACCCATTTACCGACCTGAGATTCTATTACGAAAACTACCCCGAAAACACCCTGTTACTCGATTATTTATTATGTTCCCTGTTGTTGAACAACGACATCACAAGGTTTTACAGTCTTTTTCAATCCTCTTACCCGACACCCGATGAATTACCTAAAGCCTATCAGGAAGCGCTGCTGTTGTTAGCCAATATGGGAATGATAGACATACGCAATTATCCCATTGATAAGGTCAACTCAGAAAGATTTTCTCTTTTTATCAATCAAATCAGGAGAATAGAAGAGAAAGGATTTGAAAAACACTTTGGCGACACATGGTGGTATTATTTCTTCCGTAAAAGGTCTTTCAATCCTCCCGGAGGATAGATTTGAATTGCAATGTTCCGATGTATGGGCTTCTAAACTTTGTTCATCATTCAATCTTAACAAAAATATAATAATTTTTTAACTTTAACGTAACAATATTACCATACTTTTGTATCGATTTTCAACATTTTTTTTCTTTTTTTAAAGGAGAGTATGGATGGTCGCGAAAGAGCAATAGATAATGTTTACATTGAACGACATTTCGACAGGTTCGATGCAACGCTTTAGCGGAGTGTAAAACAGGAGAATATTTATTAGAATGCTTACGAAAATGGGCAGGAATTATATGCATGACCGAAGGAATATTTTGATTACTACAACAATAAGCGCTGCCATCAATCACTTGACTACAAAAATCCGAAAAGAAAATGTTCAATAATTATTGTATAACAATACTTAATCAATTGTCCGAACAAAGGGGGACAGAACATAAAAATGGTCGTTTAATATAGACTAAGCAAGAGACTTATGGAATAATATCAGGAATTTTAACTAAATACTTGTAAATTTTACTAAAAAAGTATTTGAAATGTAAATTTTATGATTAAATTTGTGCCGTTTTGATTGTCTATTTTAAACGACCGATTAAAATAGACAATGATTACAAGCAAGGGGAAATATATTTTTAAGTTAAACAAATACAACTATATGCCTATGGAAAATAAGAGAAAATAGAATCCAAACTAATGATGAACGGCATGAAAACCGTTCATTGAATGCTATTATTTTTTTTAAAACTAAAATAGTTAATTTTATTAAATTCAAGTATGAACAATAAACAAAAATTTTTATTTTTTGAGCTGTTTCATCGGTATAGAAAAAGATTTTACATGCTTTTTATGGCATTGATTATTTGTACGATAACAATTAATACTGCTAAATCAGATGAAGTGGATATGAATCCCCAGCAACCCGGAAGAAATATAACGGGTATAATTATAGGGATTGATAATGAACCTATTATAGGAGCCAATGTGCAACAAAAGGATTTACTTACCAATGGAACGGTAACAGATATTAACGGGAGTTTCAGTATCACCGTTCCACAAAATTCCACGTTGATTATCACCTATATCGGTTATATTACCCAGGAAGTACTGGTTGTAAATCAAACTACTTTAAGGATTATATTGCTTGAAGATTTACAAGCGCTTGAAGAAGTTGTTGTGATCGGTTATGGAACGGTGGCCAAAAGAGAGGTAACAAGCGCTGTGTCGCATGTGTCCAGCAAGGATTTTCTAAATATTGGGAGCAACAATCCTGTAATGCAGATACAAGGCAGGGTATCAGGGGTATCGATTACAAACACAGCTTCTGCCGACCCGAACTCAAATCCAAATATACAGGTACGTGGCGTCGCTTCGCGCAATGCAAGCAATTCTCCACTGATTGTAATCGACGGAGTTCCTGGTGGTAATTTACAGAACATTAATGAAAACGACATTGAATCGATAGATGTACTCAAAGATGGAGCTGCTTCAGCAATCTATGGAACGCGAGGTTCGAATGGCGTAATTATTGTGACAACCAAGAAAGGCAGTTCCGATGGTTCTTTTCGATCTTCTTATACAGGGTATCTGACAGTAGATGTCCCCAAGAAACAATTACCGGTACTGAGCGCTGCCGAGTTCAGGCAACATCCGGAAAGAGGCACTGACTATGGTTACGACACAGACTGGTTTGACGAAATCACCCGTACCGGCGTAACTCACAGGCATACGCTGCAAGTATCGGGCGGAACGGTCAAAAATAACTACCGTGCAACACTCGACTATCGCGATGCAACAGGTATAGATATTCGTTCCGATCGGAAGGAGATTGGCGCGCGTGTTTCTATTAACCATCAGTCGCCAAACGATCTGTACAGGTTTATCTTCAATGTGTCACCACGTAAGATCGACTACAATAATGCAGACAGAGCCATGTTTTCGCAGGCATTGACTTTAAATCCGACGTTCCCGGTATGGAACCCCGACAGACCGGGTTATTACTATGAAGCAACCGGATGGGAAGCAGAAAATCCGGTGGAGAAGTTAATGCTTGAGAAAAACGGAAGAATAATGAAATATTTGGACTGGGACGGTACATTCCGTCTTAACTTGCTTCCTCTATTAGCCCCTTCGCTTAGTTCTCATTCTTTGAGTACTCAGTTAACTCTTGCCCAGCAGATTAATGATGACGAACGCTTCTGGTTCCGTCCATCCACTTCAACGCTTGCCATGAAAACCGGGCGCAAGGGAGAGGCTAACCAGGATAAGAGACGCAATATACAGGAAAGCCTCGAATGGATTTTGAACTACGCATTGGAGACTGAAGAAAATACCTTCAGGGCAATGGCAGGATACTCCTACCAATATTTTCAGTATACCAGACTGTATGCTGAAAACAGGGACTTTGCTTCTGATGGATTGCTTTACAACAACTTAGGCAACGGTACGTACAACAGGGAAGTAGCCGGTCGTCTTGGAATGGAGTCTGCGAAGAACGACTCTAAACTGATTGCATTCTTTGGTCGCCTCTCGTACGATTTTAAAGGCAAGTATTTAGCCACGGCATCGTTACGCTACGAAGGTTCATCCAGGTTCGGACCAAACAACAAATGGGGTTATTTCCCCGCTGTATCCGTAGGCTGGCGATTGAGTGAGGAAGAGTTTTTGAAATCATCAGGCTGGATCAACGATCTGAAGTTACGCGCCGACTATGGAGTGACTGGAAATCAAGGCTTTGACAACTACCGTTCGCTGGCAACGTATGGCAGCTACGGGCAGGTGTACTTCGACAATCGATACATTACCGGCTGGTCGCCAAACAGGAACGTCAATCCAAACCTGAAATGGGAGAAAGGTAAAAACTGGAACATTGGCCTTGATTTCACGATTTTCCGTATCATTAGCGGAAGCTTCAATTATTTCAATCGTACACAACAGGATTTGCTTGGCGACTATGATGTGGCGATGCCACCCAATATTGCTTCGTCAAGTTATGTAAATGTCGGTACAATGCGTAATCAGGGCGTGGAGTTAGAATTGAATGTAGAAGTAATCAAACGCAGGGATTTATCTTATAACATTGGGTTTATCGGTTATACAACGAACAATAAGTTTATTTCCTTCTCCAATGATATATTCACCGGGCAGAAGTTCTATTGGATGGACGGCTTCCCCGCTCCAGGCAGTCCCGGCCAGGTACAGCGCATTCAGGAAGGTGAAAGGGTTGGCACATTCTATACCTATAAATATGCCGGCGTTGGCGAACAGGGCAATTGGATGATATTCAACAAGGACGATGTAGCGATCCCTATCAATCAGGGAACCGACGAGGATAAACGTCCTGTCGGAAATGGTTTACCCAAGCTTACCATGTCTTTTAACAATACATTGAATTATAAAAATGTGGATATGACGCTCTTCTTCCGTGGAAACTTCGGCTACCAGGTCTATAATATCCACGAGTTTTACTGGGGTCTGCAATCAGCTGCACCCAACCTCAATGTTCTGCAGGTGACCTATACCAATAACAATCATATCGTTCAGGGAATGAATGCACATAACAGCTATTTCGTCAGGGATGCCGATTATGTAAAATTGGATGTAGCTACTCTTGGTTACACTTATAAAACAAGAAGTAAGTGGATAGAAAACCTGCGTCTCTACTTTACAGGTCGTAATTTGTTCATTGTAACGGCATATAATGGCGTTGACCCGGATATATTCCCTACCAATGGATTGCAACCCGGCGTGCCCGAAGAGAAGAAAGGTTATTATCCTTCTACCCGTCAGTATTTATTAGGTCTACAAGTGAATTTCTAACCCATAAATATGTTTATTATGAAGATTAAATATTTAATAGCAAGCATAGGAATCGTCATCCTTTCCGGCATCGCAAGTTGTACCGACCTGGATGAAACAGTCTATGACATTATTACGGCAGAAACATTTTACCAAACAAAAGAGAATGTCTATCAGGGATTTGTACGACCTTTTGAACATGCTTACTGGGCTTGCGCCGGCGCAAGTTTCCAGGTGGCAGAAGGTTCGGCCGACCACCTCATGACGCCTAACCGCCAGGGACACTGGCTTGACGGGCAAAACTATTTCCGTCTTCACTGGCATGAAATGACCATTGATGACTGGATACCACGCGATGCGTGGTTGGATAACTTTCAGGGTATTATTTACTGCAATAGTGCGATAGGTGATTTATCAGACCTTGACCCCTCTAAGTTTGAAATGACAGCAGGCGAGTTGAACAACCTTGTAGGTAATCTTCGCACCTTACGCGCCTGGTTTTACATCCGCCTTCTCGATATGTTTCGCAATGTCCCGCTGACTACTTCTTTTCCGGATGAAGACCTGATGCCCCTGCAGGTATCTCCGAAAGAAACATTTACTTTTATTGAAACCGAATTGAAAGACTTGCTGAATATCCTCGACACCAAAGCAGGCAGCGGAGGAAATGGTTCCAATCAAGGACTATGGACAAAGGCCGGTGCGGCAGCGCTGTTAGTGCGTCTCTATCTGAATGCACAACTCTGGATAGGCGAAGACCATTATGCTGACTGCGCCAGCTATGCCCAACGAATTATTGACGGTGAATACGGTTCCTATGGAATTGCTTCGCGATGGGATGCTCCGTTCGACTGGAATAACGAAACATGTGAGGAATTAATCTATGCCTTTACAAGTTCTTACGGCTATTCTCACTGGGTATACGGCAATACTATGTTCTGGTGGGGAGCGCCCTTTAAAGCCTCTCCTTATTTCGGCTTTCTGGATTGGGGAGATATGAATCCAAGATTTGCCCTCCAGCCCGGATTGGATCTGTACGGAAATGAATATCCGTTTGCCAACGGCAAGCCTGTCCGGAAATTCATGAAATATCCGGACGATGTGCGCCTGAAAAAGTACCGTAACCTTGGAAACAGCACACGCGAAGGGATGTTTCTCCGTGAAGCGCTGGATTATATCGGTTCTGATGGAACAGTCCAGTATGCACGTGCCGACAACAATAGATACATGCTCTACTTGCGTGATCAGGTTGGATGGTTTGAGGATACGGATACAAGCAGCATCTCGCCTGCCCCGTCAAGTGGTCCTCCTACAATGATTTCGGATATGGACCATGCCGATCAGAGTTCAGGGTGGTGTTTGATTAAGTATCCGATTTACCGTTCGGACGATGCAGGCAAGATGGAATCAGACTATGCAGTAATCCGTTTAGCGGAGATATACTATTCGCTTGCCGAGTGTAAATTCCGTCAGGGAGACAAAGCGGCTGCCGCTGTATTGCTCAATACAGTCAGGGCGCGTTATTATCCTGCAGGCTCATCAAGCCTCTACACAGAAGACGGCATTCAGCTTACAGAGCAGGAACTGTTAGATGAATGGGGGCGTGAATTTCTCGGTGAAGGCCTGCGCCGTACCGTGCTTTGTAGATTTGGCGCTTATACAGGAGAATGGTGGGATAAACGAGCCGAATCCGATAATCATACCATGATCTTATTGCTTAGTCGCAGGGTGCTTGATGCAAATCCAAATCTTGTGCAAAATCCCGGATATCAGAGCAACAAATAAACTACGTTTTCTTTTCTGTAGAGACGTGCAGCCGCACGTCTCTATTGTTTTTTATTCATCCCAAAGATTGGGAACGCCGCCATGGCCGCGCGCTTTGTCAGGTGTTTGACTAAACGGTTGAAGTTCGCCCGCATGAACTGCGAACAGACATTTGGCCGTTTCCATGATGGCTTCTACCTGGTATTTGTGTGGGCGATCGGTCACGTCCACAAAGCCGCAGTTGTAGTTTTCGCCGTCGCCACGTCCCAACAAATCCTGGTCGCACCATTGGAAGTAAGCCGTGCCGATCATCCCGGGATGCGTATAGGCCTGCTCTGTGTAATAACGGTAGGCGATCCCGCGTTGTTGCTGACTCTCGACCTGCCAAAGCGATTGCGCCAAGCCCCGGTCGACCGTACCGAAATGGTATTCGCCAATGATCATGGGCATATCGGTCAGGCGAAGGGCGCGGTCCATCATTTCTTTGTTGGGGCGCAGGTCATAACAGTTAAAGCTGAGGATATCGAAGGCATTGCGGCAGATTTCCATCAGTTCTTCATCCAGTTCGTTCAGGTTACCAAAGCGGATACCAAGATTCAGATGATTGGCATCGTAACGCTTCATCGTTGTTTTGACCGTTTGCAGGAAGATATTGAATGTTTTGAAGATGAATTGTTTTTTTCGTTCGGAGGTATTGCCTTCTTGCAGGAATTTCTGCAATTCTGTTTTGATGGGTCGGTCTTCACCTTCGAGGATCAGGTCACACAAACGGGCTTCCTGTCCTAACCACGACGGCTCATTGCCAACGAAATAACCGACTACCCAAGGGTTATCTTTATTTTCAGGCAAGTATGACTGCATGCTCGAATCCATATTGGCAACAAATCCAGGGGCATACACATCAGCTAATCCCATCAGATTACCATCCATAGCCAATCCGCGTAGCTGGAGGGTATACGCTATTTTGTTTTGGCTGTACACTGCAGCGCTCGACCAGTTGGCAATGGTATTCAATCCCCATGCATTCATGCGTTTGATGGCCATCTCATTCGCTTTCTCGCTGTAATTGTCTCCAAAGCGACGATAGAGATTCCATGCGCCGAATGATGCGGATTCGCGTCCCTGTCTATTTTGTCTGAATTGTTCGGGAGGTAATTCTTTGAACATCCCTACCCGTTTGTTCAAATCGCGCATATTGCCACCTCCGCCCGGATTCACACAGTCGACGCCATGCGAAAGGAACAGATAACCGTCGGGATCAACAAACCACCAGCGACCGTCTACCTTTTCTATCCGAAAGAACCCGGTTCCCCGTACCTGTTTTTGCAAGTAGCCACCGTAGCGGGAATAATTGTAATCCGGCATAGTGTTTTCCAATGCTGTTTCTTCGGTACGCCACTCGGTTTGCAGTTGCTCAAGTGAGGAAATCTTTTGTTCGTAATTGACAAGATTGTGTTGTCCGAACTCATCGACGGCAGGTATTTTTTCCAAATATGCGTCGTCCGGATCATCCACAGTCAGAGTGATGTTGCGTATCTCAAATTCGGGATTGCCGATAGGAACACGCATACGGATACCAATGGAGTCGACTCCATGCAGCTCGCCGCGTTGTCCACCAAGGTTTATCCAGCCGGTATACCGGGGTTGGTTGTAGGTAGCGGCCAGGTCGATCCGGGCGTCGGGTAAGCGACGGTAGAATCGCAGGGGAATAGCCAATTTATTCCAGGCATTCGGCACATAACTCATGATGCGCAATTCGTTGTATCCGTAGTCGGTCGTAAATCCGATATGAAAACGTTGCGATGTAGTGATTCGATATTCGATTACAACGAAATTGTATTCATCCCAGTTACGGGGCAGGTCAGGGTTGATGTCCCTGACGGCAAACTTCTTGCCGGATACTTCCTTGCTGTTGTCAAAAGCGATTTTAAATCCTTCCGGAGCAGACGTACATTGAGTCAATAAAAGCACGGCAATTGCAGCCATGCAAACAATCAAGTTTTTCATTCGTTTTTAAATTTTTTATATATTATTGTATGCTTCATCGCGATTAAAATTTTTATGACTCCTTGCAGAGCGGGTTATATCTGGTTTGTTAATTTATTGCTTTACGGATACAAAGATACAACATTTTAATCATTTATCAACAAAAAAAATACTTCGGAGGATAAACACGGCAAACGGCATATTTTCAGTGTCAAACAGCTTCAATGTTGAGTTTTCAACTTCAAAAAGACATACGCCAATCCTACCCTGTTGGGATAGAGATTCAACCGGATATAGGACGGGGGCGATTCCTGTAAATGGTGAACATGAATCTGAGTTTGCGAAAATCCTAACCCTAACAGGGGGTTATTACCTCTTTCCCATAAGCCAAATCTGGATGGAGCATCCTTCAGTTATCGCACCACCGCCTTTAGTTACACTCAAACCGAGGTACTCACAATTTGAAGATGGCGGCGTCCTATAGGCACGAATGGTTGTTGTTTTTACCAATTCCTTTGCCTGGTTTACATCTTCCTCCGTGAATAAATTAACAAAAGGAAAGGATGCGCCATCCTTATCCAAAGGCACATTAAAACTTACCGTTTCACCATTCCCTGTGTTGGCTGTTATCTCCACTAATTCAGATTTTTCCAAATCATAATACAAAAGATAAACAACCGTATTGGGTATCACCTTTCCATCCTCCACATATTTGATTCTTATCGGAATAGAATTTTGCACATCTTGTGCCTTTAAAGAAAAAGATGAAAAAAACATCATCATACTTGCAGTTATTACCGCACTAAAAACTTTTATATTCATTTCTTTTACGTTTGTGCCCTTTTGGGGGCGATTAATATTTATTTTATTGAATTATTTCGCTACAAAAATACAACCTTTCATCATGCCTGTCAATCCCCCAAAAGGGTGAAAAGATAGTCGGGGATTCTGAAACATGTTCAGAATGACAGCGCACACCTCCGCTCCTTCTCGTTTCATAACAAAGAGGAAGTGGTTTGAAGTTTCCAACTTCGGTGTTTTGGGCGTTGAAAACACGAAGTCACAAACTACAGTTGTTGCAGAACTTGCATCAATGAGGCAGTACCCAAAAGTGTGCAAACACTGGTTTGGTTTATACTACTTGGGGTGTATGGAGGGAAGTGAAAGAGGCTATAACAATTGACGCCTTTTTAGAATTTCGATTATTTGTTCTGTCGTTAATCCCGTGATTGTTGATATAGTTTCTACAGGCAATCCCACCTGATGGCTGTTGATGACCGTTTTTTCCTGCATTTCGGCGCGCTCTGCTGCCCGTCCTTTTGCTTCGCCTCTTGCCTCGCCTCTTGCTTCGCCTCTTGCCTCACCTCTTGCTTCGCCTCTTGCCTCACCTCTTGCTTCGCCTCTTGCTTCACCTCTTGCCTCGCCTCTTGCCTCGCCTTTTTGTATGGCATCTTGAAAGATGCTGCGCTCGGTCATGGCGTCAATCTTACGCTGGTCGTAGGCGTCCAGCTGTTCTCTGGTGTAGGCTGCCATCTCCATGTAACCGACCGCTTCGCGGGTGAGTTCATTCGCCAGCAATTCTTCAGGTACCTCCCTTGTTCTTTCGTTTATCTCGGTGAGAAAGCGCAGCCACAGTTCATGCAATTTCTTTTCGGCACGGTTCAGAGGCTTAAACTTGGGCAGTTCGACAAAGAGAAATTCCAGCCCCTCAATTTGCTTTTCCGTATCCCTGATATTGACAATCTTGTAGTAATGGTAGTATTCGTCCTGCATTTCGGGCGATTTCTCAAACGTGTCGTTGACAAAACTCAACGCATAGACGGGTTGCAGCAGTTTAAATTCTTCGGCTTTGCCCAACTGCCTGATGTATGCTTTGGAAGCGTTGAACAATACGCGGCTGCGGAAAAATTCAGACCAGTACATCTGCATCTCGACAAGAAACTGCCGCCTGTCCTCGTCCGTACAGCGCACATCAACAATCGTGTTGCGCAATATAGTCGGTCGTTCGGGTATCAACTCGCCTGTTTGATATTCGATGCTTACAATCGGCTTTTCCAGTGGCAACATGCTGTTGATTAAACTCATGCAAAGATGCTTGTGTTCGCCGAATACACGTTTGAAGGTTAAATCATTCTTTGGGTCAAGATAATGTGCCATAATAAATAATGATTGAATAATTGAATCACTGAATAACTGATGAGGCAAAGATAGTAATTTCTCCTGATAAATAAAAAAATGGAAATAAAAATTGCCTGCCACAGCGCGGTCGCTCCCGTGTCATCATCGTTGAATATAATGACATTCACATCTGCGCCGGATTCCAAAAGGTCTTCCACAAGAGCATAATCTTTATTGGAAACCACATAGTGCAAAGGCGTATATCCACTGTCATCGCGTTGATTTATTGACTTTTCGGCCACTCCTAACTTCACAAGACGCAAGATATCTTTTGCCAACAGGACGGCGGGAACATTTTGTCCGCTATTGATAAGTTTTTCCAAAACATCGTATTTTTTTTGCACTCCAGTTTTCCACTACGCTGCCGCCCCGCTTGCTCCTCCCCGTTTCATAACAGGGAGGTAATGGTTTGAAGTTTCTAACTTTGTTGTTTGGGGCGTTGAAAAACGCTATACCACAACCTCCTCGCTAAGAAGCGAGGAGGAGCGGGGGAGGAAACAATCACTCTTGATCTGTTAAAACCTTTTAAACCCAATTAACAATTTCTTCTCCGTCCCGTGACATATTTATAACCGTTTAAACTCAAACACGTTTTGCAGATGTAAAACGCCACCTTTTGTATTGCCATACAGGGTTTTACGGCTGGATACATTAAATTCTTCGTAAAATTCCAGACGCAATTCGTCTGTATTGATAAGGGTTAATTTGTAGACAGTTTCTTTGCTCAATGGAGATAATATCAAATCGCAGGAAAATATAAACGTGTCTCTGTCCTGTTGACCGGTCTTAAAATTTTCATATTGCCAGCAGTCATTCTTATCCATCTGTAATGATTTCGACGCATTGAAATCCCCGTCAAACAGGTCTGAAAAATCAATATTGGATTTGAATGAATCGCTTTTTTCAAAGGTCAGGGTATAAGAATTTATATCAGTGACAGTAAAACCAACATTCTGTAACCCGACAGGATCATCCGGTCTGGTATTCAGTTCAGCCTGACTCAATCCCCAGGATCCTGTAAGATATTTCAACTCTTTATACTGGAAAGGAATAATTATTGTGCCTGCAGTATCAATGCTGCCAATTTTTCCATCCAATTCTACCTCTGCCAGTCCTTCGTAGAACGGTAAGGCGTTGTCGTACTGTAGGGGGATTTTTTCTGTTCCCGTCTCATCAACATAACCATACCTGCTGTTCAATCCAACTGCTGCCAAACCTTCGGAAAAATCGTTTGCCATGTCCCATTGGGGAGCGATTACAATTTTTCCCAATGTATCTGCAAAACCCCATTTGCCGGCTCTATTATCTAACTTGGGTACTAATTTACCCTGATACTCCCCCCCGCACGCAAACAGTATCATCAACATAATACCTGTTACTGCTACAGTTAAAATTTTCCTGTTCATTTTTTTTCGAAATTAATTGAAACGCTATTTATTGTATTCATTAAGAAATTCTTCCCCGGCATAACCCAATATACTCATCGTTCTGTAAAATACTGCCCCGAAATGTGTGGCATCCTGTAAAAACATTTCTGCTTTTATCATTATACTTTCGCTATACAACTTCATTTTTACACTTTTGTATTCGTTCACTTCGTTTGCTATCCGCATCACTTTTTGTCTGTCATAGTTTGCTCCCAAATTGTACGGTACACATAATTGCAGGAAGAAAGGCGAATTTTCTCCCTTGTCAATGATCACATAAAAAGAAATACCTTCCTTTTTAAATTTAATATCTCCGTCTTCGTCAATAGACGGAGCAAAGCCCTCCTCTCTAAGATAGTTTTGAATATCGTTCTGGAGTTTTTGCTGTTGGGCATTCAAACTCTCCTGTGCCCACAGACTCGCACAAAAACACAAAAAAAAGATTGTTAAAAAATAGTTTTTTATCATGATTGTTACTTGTTTATGCCCCTTCCAGGGCGGTTTATACTATTTATAAGTTATTTATATTCATTTTTATAATCTGTTTTTTAATCTCACATTCAAGTTTTCACGACTTCCGTATCACTGTCCATCAAGCTCTTGCCCCGCTTGCTCCTCCCCGTTTCATAACGGGGAGGTAATGGTTTGAAGTTTCTAACTTTGTTGTTTGGGGCGTTGAAAAACGCTATACCATAACCTCCTCGCTAAGAAGCGAGGAGGAGCGGAGGAGCGGGAAAAGCAGGCATTTAAAAGTTAAGAGTGAATCCTATGCCACCCGACTGCATTATGCCGAAATTCAACGACACGGCTGATGTGTTCCTTTGGTTAATTGATCTGTTGTAAACGCCTACGGAATTCTGTATTTTTTTGTTGCTTATGGATAAGAAAATAATTGCAGGAACTCCTGCCGCTAATGAACCGCTGCTCCAATACACAGCTGACATTAATATATCCTCATCTTCCTCTGCCAAGCCTCTGGCGAGTTGAACAATCCCCACGCCAAGACATGCTAACTGTACTCCAAAAAAAACCGTGCCGGTTGTCCTTAGACTTTTGCCACTATTGTAAAGAGCAAAGGCTTCCGGTACATTTCTCATCGCGTTCTGAACTTCATAGTCCGACAATCTCACCCCATTGCTATTGTATATTTTAATCCCGTTAATTGACAGCGGTTCGTTTAACGCATCTGCCTGATATTGATCGCTTGGCTGTCTGGTAACAGTCGAAGGAGTGGTTGTTGTATTGGGTACAGGAGTGGTTGGCGTAGCAGGTGCAGCGTCATCTGCAAACACATCCCTGCTACCGTTAGCATACTTAATCATAAAAATATCCGACTTTTTAAGCGTATAGTTGGGTCCGTTAGGGTTGTCAACCCTTTTGTACTTAACATCAACATCGCCAATTTCCTGAACTGACGCTTGAATTTCGTCACCATTTTTCAGCGTGATAACGTCCTGCGCAAATATACTGGCTACGCTTACACAAAAAATGGTCAAAAAAAGAAATAATTTTTGCATTGTATGTCCACTACTCGTATGGCTTTTCGTACTCGCCCCGTTTTTTGAAATGGTTTCTGCCTCCATTACGCTGTCTAAATTGATGAACTGCTGTTCCATGTTTAATTCCCTGATTCGTGTCGGGCAACCTCTAAATTATTAATTATCAAAAAATATATACCAATAGTTATATTAGGCTTTCATTCTTCAACGACTGTATCTGCTGTCGGGTCGTCCGCTTGCACCTAAATATAAATTTGCGCCAAAGAAGGGTTAGGGTTTGAGGTTAAATTCGATAGCTGTATCACCTTTCTTTGGGATAATATGTACTTTTTCGGGTTTGAAGTCCTCTGCTACTTCAAATGTGAAAACTCTGACAGTTGCCCCATCTGGAAATAAAAAAGAGTCAAATCCTAATCTTTCCGGATGAATAAGATTTGATCCAGCCCATGCAGTTGCCCCATTCGGCATTTTCAGGTCGCCGGATTCATTGGAGATTTGTTGAAATGCGAACGACTGTGATCCTGCAATCAACGTAACATCGTACAGGGTTTTCCCTGCAGCAATTTTTAACTTTACATGATCTTTGTCGGCGCTAATGATGGTAAAGCCATCAATCTCCATGTTCTCTTCTTTGACTTCTGCCACCTTTGTTTCTTCCACTTGTTCCTGTTTCGGGTTTTTCTGCGAACATGCAAAAAACATCGTCAACCCAACACTTGCTACAATAGCAATCAAAATTTTTCTGTTCATTTTCTTACTTTTTTATGCCCCTCTCGGAGCGGTTTGTACTATTTTATTAACTAACTTTCAATTTCTCAAGGCGCTGTTTTCTGCGCTGTCGCCCCGCTTGCTCCTCACCGTTTCATAACGGGGAGGTAATGGTTCGAAGTTTCCAACTTCGTTGTTTTATGCGTTAAAAACGCTATACCATAACCTCCTCGCTAAGAAGCGAGGAGGAGCGGGAGGCGCTGTTTTCTGCGCTGTCGCCCAGCTTGCTCCTCCCCGTTTCATAACGGGGAGGTAATGGTTTGAAGTTTCCAACTTCGTTGTTCTGAGCGTTAAAAACGCTATACCACAACCTCCTCGCTAAGAAGCGAGGAGGAGCGGGGAGCGATTTATACTAATTTTTTTTACTAACATTCAATTTTTACGTCATTGTCCACTGCGCTATCGCCCCGCTCACTCCCCGCTGGCATTTCATTCCCATTCGTCTTTTTCGAGGTTGTAATACATTTCCTTGCGATCAATCAAAAACCTTATTTTCTGCGCCTTGAAATTAGCAGGAACTTTGAAGTCATATGCTTCAATCACGCATTCGTTGTCCAACACGGCGTATTGCATAGCTTGATCAAATGGCAAACTAAATGCATTTCCGGACAGTGAGAAAGAACCGGAAAAACTGAATTTTCCCTGGAAACTGTCTTCCCCGGATACAAGATACACGGTTATTTGTCCCGCAGTGATTTCCATTCCCTTAGCTGGCCTGAACACAATGGTGTCGGGAATAGAAAGCCCGATAACTTCCAATGTACCATTACTTTTATTATCCTCATTTTGAGCCGACAGATAAGGTAAAACAGCGATACATACTGTTAATAAAAAAATAATTTTCCTTTTCATAATTTTACTGTTTATGCTCCTTTCGGAGCGGTTTATTAATAATTTTCAACTTTCTTTTTTTCTTTGTTGTCCGCCATATTGCATTACTCTTTATTACCTTTATTTACAGAATTGAAAGCAGATTTTGCCCACGAGGACAGCAAACTGCCATCTTCAGTGCAGATCCCATCTTCAACCAGTGGTTCAGCAGCGCCGTTCAACACAAGCGGATTGCTCGCACAAACGCTTGTAAAAGCCTTAGTTCCACCTAATACATTCATTATGGTTCGCAGTTGCCCGACAGTACCTGCAAGACCGATTATGCACACGTTTTCCCGTCCGGCTAATGTTGCATACGAATCACCCATCGAAACAATGCAACCCTGTAGCACATGAGTTGGAACATTAGCAAAAATAATTTTGTAACAAGCCATACCGTAAGCCCCGCCCTCAACGGCATCAATGTTAAAGCGCACATGTAACAAACCTCTGACTGAATCATTACTTGTGTACAGTGAGTTTTTTTGCGAATTTTGTTTGTCAAGCTCAGCTTTTGGCTTCTCTTTCTTTTTAAAAAAATCAAATAATCCCATCTTTTTACTGTTTTATGCCCCTTGCGGAGCAGTTTATACTAATTCAATTTATTTTTCTGCAAAATTACGTCTTTCATACATACCTGTCAATCCCCCAAAAGGGTGAAAATGAATCCGGATTTTTTCTCTTACAGCTACATTCGTTCATTTCTTATTAATTGCGTATTCAAACCGGACATCATTGGGTTCTATAATTGTTTCCAGTACTTTTTATTGTCTCTTTACTCACATTATTTTGCATGGATAAGAAAAGCGCACTACCGTTGCCGAGAAGGTGATTATATAAAAAAAGATAGAGCAATTTCGGAGCATTAATGTTTTTAATAATCTGATCAACTGATATTTCTTGTGTTTTATATGTATCATCATATAAAATGATGACTGAAGCCTCTCCATCAGACATGACAAGGGTAATGGTACTGGGGATTAATTATCGTCTATAACCCAACCACCTATCCATCGGACAGCAGCCTTTGCTTCGTCATAGCCTTCACCGCCCACGCCGGGATTGCCACCTATATGGATGTAGTACCCCTCATTAGAAGGATCATAATGGGGGGGAGCGGGAGTTTAAAAAGAAGGGGAATGTGCCGGTTTTTCTTCCTTGACAGGGCTGCTGAAACTACCAAATTTCGCCCGTAAAGAAAATGACGGTCATTCCCCGTTATTTTTGAGCGCCCCTTTTCAGACGCATACCTGACGGCATGCAAACGGTTGGGGCATTATGCTTTTCTACCAAAAGATAATCCCGACGGGATTGTTTACAACAAATTGACAGACAACCTGTTCCCTTTGCCCCCCCTCGTTCGGAAACGAGGGGGAGCGGCGGGATCAGGCAATGACGATACATTGAGTTGCAGTTGACATGACTCTAATTATTCACTTTCACTGCCGCTTGTCCGTTGACAACGATATAAACGCCGCGGGCGGGTAGAGACGCAATGCATTGCGTCTCTACGTCGTCGGTGGCTATGCCGGTGTAGACTAACTGTCCGTAGAGGTTGTAAACATACCACGGTTTGCCTGCGGTCAAGCCGCTGACATGCAACACGCCGTTTTGCGTCCATGCCTGTAGAGACGCAATGCATTGCGTCTCTACATTCGCGGTGGCGTCATAAGCGGTGGCTACGATGACGCCGCTGTAGGTGACCGGGGCGCCGCCGTTCGGGGGCGTTACGCTGAACTCGAAACTGCCGTTTGTGCCGGAACGGTTGACGGCGTCGCCGGCGGCGGCGGGGATGTGGGTGATGATGTCAACGTCGGCGGGCGAGAGGACGATGCCGGTACTTTCTATCAATTCGTTGAGGAAGGCTGCCAGACTGTTGAGAAGGTCGGTCGGGGTACCGGCGTCTTTCTGCGATATGTTGAAAGAGGCGTCTTCGATGATGGCTTTGGCGGCGTCCCATTTTTCCTGATTCGTCATTTGCCGGAAGACGGCGGTTACGGTTACGTCGGCGCCGGGCATGGTGAAGGTGCGCGTTGCGCCTGTGCCCGACAGGGTGGCGGACGAGACCGAGATGGATGACAGTGTGTAGCCGGCATCGGGCGTGATGGTCAGCGTAACGGTTTCGCCGGCTTCGGCGGATGTGTTGTCGGCGGTAACGCTGCCGCCGGTGAATGTACCGATGTGGACGTCGTAGAGCGTCGCGGGCGGGGTTACGGTGCCGCCGCCGCCGCCGGTCGCTGTGGGCGTGGCGGTAACGGATGCCGCCGCACCGTTACCGATGCTGTTAATGGCGCGTACCTGGAAGGTGTAGGCTGTGCCGTTGGTCAGGGCGGTAAAGGTGTGGGCGGTATTGCTTGACGCCGTTATCCACGTTGTGCCGCTGTTGGACGATACCTGATAGCCGGTTATGGCTGCGCCGCCGTTACTGGCGGGGGCTGTCCATGTGAGGCTCACCTGCGCGTTGCCTGCCGTGGCGGCGAAGTTCTGCGGGGCGGTTGGAACCGTTACCGAGCCGTCGGTCGGCGTGGCGGTAACGGAAACGGACGGACCGCTTCCGGCGGGATTAACGGCGCGTACCTGGAAGGTATAGGCTGTGCCGTTGGTCAAGCCGGTAAAGGTATGTCCTGTAGCGCTTGATGCCGGTTCCCACGTTGCGCCGTTGTCGGACGATACCTGATAGCCGGTTGGTGGAATATCGCCCGTGCCGCCGCCAGTGGGGGGGGCTGTCCATGCAAGGACGACCTGTCCGTTGCCCGGCGTGGCGGCGAAGGTCTGCGGGGCGGCAGGAACATTTGATACATACATCTGTGCCACCACGCCTGCAAAGGATGTCGGCGTGGCTTTGAAACGCACAAAGACGAGTGTACCGGCAAGTCCGGTTATATCTGCGCCCGTGCCGGCTATCCATGTGACTAAGTCGAATGAGTATTCCATGGCGGAAGTAATGCCGGAGATTATGCCGTTGGGCTGTCCGCTGGCGTCGGGTGAGTAAGTGACGGGGGGTAAGGACGGATTGTCGGGGCGGGCGGAGAAAGGCTCAAGAT
>Ga0099364_10003459_pt1 | contig 24507 bp, 20 predicted proteins | sample TergutTh196P3_FD_73070 | JGI IMG/M metagenome (GOLD analysis project Ga0099364, IMG submission 73070) | Microcerotermes parvus P3 segment gut microbial communities from Pointe-Noire, Republic of the Congo - Th196 P3 | ecosystem: Host-associated > Arthropoda: Insects > Digestive system > Gut ...
AGTTGTCGAATTTTACGCCCATGCGCTCGAAGGTTTTTTTTATGGCGGCGTGATAGCGGTCGACAACGGCCTGCGGAGTTATGTTTTCCCTGTCCGCGCGTATGGTGATCGGGACGCCGTGTTCATCCGAGCCGCATACGAAAAGTACGTCCGATCCCTTGAGCCGCTGATAGCGGACGTAAACGTCCGCGGGGATGTAGGCGCCCGCCAGATGTCCCAGATGAAGGGGACCGTTCGCGTAAGGCAGAGCCGCCGTTACCAGAATTTTTTCGCTGTCCACTTTATAAAATCCTTTCAGATATGAAAGCTCGCAATCAACAGCGTAGGGCGTGAGCACTACGAAAATCATGCAATCAAAGATTAAGCCTTAAACGGGCGAAATCCTAAAGAGTTTTGCAATTATTTCCATTGAGTATGATGATATGAAATATCCGGGTTAATCAGCGTTTGCACAATGCTCGCAGTTAAGATAATCCAGCATGGCGTCCCGCGTAGACGTGAAAGCCAGCTCGCCCCATGGAATGTCTTCCAGCCTGAACGCGCGCACATCCCGGCTTTCGTGCGACAACGCGGCTTTTCCGCCTATAACCGAACCGTAGTACGCGATCAGCACTATTCCGACATTTGTATAGGAATATACGTTTAACAGCCCGTCGAGACGCACGTTCAAGCCGGTTTCCTCGAACGCCTCGCGGATGGCGGCGTCCGGAACGCTTTCTCCCATGTCGACGTAGCCGCCCGGAAAAGTCCACAGACCGGCGCCTGGAGGAATATTGCGGCGCAACAGCCAGATTTTATCTCCTTCACGCGGTACGACGCCCGCCGCCGTCCTGGGATTGAGGTAGTAAACATATCCGCAGCCGGAGCAGACCTTGCGTGTACGCCGTTCCTCGTCAAGATAGCGTTCAACGAGCGGCGCTCCGCACAACGGGCAGAACTTTAACTGGTTTTCATGCGACAAATGCGGGTGGTCGTAACGGCGATTGCCCGCCGATATTTTCCTGATCATTACTCCGCTTTCTTCCATTGCGAGGCGGCTTCATACCTTTGCGATATATCCCTTGCGGGTTACAACCTTGGGTTTTATGGGCCTGCCCCTTCTGTCCTTGAGATCGGTTGCGACTTCCACTTTGATATTGCGGAACTTCCCATCTCTTTTCGTGTTTGTGGAAACGTAGCCGATGCTGTACTGACTGCGCAGAGACGTGGAAATTTCGTTAAAGATGTGCGGCAATTCCGTGGAGTAGCGCGGGAAATATGCGCCGCCGCCCGTGAACTCCGCAAAAGATTTCAGACGGTTGTCCCCCATAAGAAGATCCATATTGGCCGATGGGCTGATAGCGCGGCGGGCGTCAAGATAATCTCGTATAAAGCGGCCGATGCCGATGGCGTAGATAGAAGCATTGGCGTTTCTGCATGCGTCAAGAGCCTGATTATATGTGTGCCGGCTGAAAGTATCGAGTCCCGATGAGATAAGCAAAATAGCGACTTTCCCTTCGATTTCCTGGGTGCGGTCTATCATTTCTATGATCGCGTCGGAAATATTGCTTTCGTTCCAGCTCGGAATGGCAAACTGCCGCAGGGCGTTGTATATCTCATTTCTGTTTTGCGTGAAGTCGCTGAAAATAGTCGTAGTCATGTCATAGCCGGCAACCGCCGTCCAGTCGCCGGGGCGCAAGGTACGCACGAACCCGTACATGGCGTTGTAAACATCGTCGAGAAAAATTTCGTTGCGTTTGCTGAACTCAACGAGCATCGCCACCGTAATGTTCGCGTCCACGGGCGAAAAATGAGTTATCTCCTGCTTGACCCCGTCTTCGTAGATGGTAAAGTTTTCGGGTCTCAGACCGGTAATGACATTGCCGCTGCCGTCGGTAACCAGAGCTTGCATCGATACCATATCCACATTTGCGGATATGCTGACGCGCGGCGGTTTTTCCATCCCGGCGGCATCTTCCGCGTCGCCTGAATCGGCGGCGGCGGAAGGAATGAGGAGGGTGGTCGCAGTCCGGTGCGCCAAAGGGGACATGCAGACTAAAAAAACGAGGCTTACGGCAAGGACGATTTTCATGATCCCGATTCGATTCATTATTGCGCCTCCCAAAGTGCAAAAGTTAAAGATTCTGGAAACTTGCTTGACGCTTCATCCTGGTACATGGTAGCACAATATAGTGATTTGTATGAATTACTGAAATAATTTTAAGGAGGATGCCGTGGGTTACTGTCCTGAATGCGAAATCGAAATAGATGAAGAATTCGAAGAAATGGGTGAAATCATCACCTGTCCCGAATGCGGCGTTGAACTCGAAGTAATTTCGGTCAATCCGGTGGAATTCGATCTGGCTCCGCTTGATGACGACGATGACGATCTTGATGACGACGATGAATATTGGGACGACGACGATGATGATGATTACGACGAAGATTACGACGACGATGATGATGACGACGACGAATACGACGACCGGTGAATCGTAATGAACCTGGAAGCAAAAGAACGGCGGCTCGAAGTTGTTCTGAATGAATTGGCCTCGGCTGTTGTGGCTTTCAGCGGCGGAGTTGACAGTTCATATCTCGCCTGGAAAGCTTATAAAATCCTGGGCGACCGCATGATGGCCGTAACGGCGGAAAGCGCGTCTACGCCGTCGCATCAGCGGCGGCTCGTCGACCGTGTTATCGGTGATTTAGGCATTCCGCATCGCGTATTTCAGTCTGAAGAGATTTATCTCGACAAATACAGGGTCAATGACGCAGATCGTTGTTTTTACTGCAAAGACGAAATCTGTTCCAAGTTGTGGATGATCGCGGATGACATAGGCGCTGACGTCGTGTTGGACGGATTGAACTCGGACGATCTTGGAGATTACAGACCCGGAAGAAAAGCGGCTTTAAAACACGGCGTCCGCAGCCCGCTGATGGAAGCGGGCCTTACAAAAAATGATATCCGCGCGCTCTCGCGCCGCGCCAAACTCCCGACGGCGGACGAACCCGCATCGGCCTGTCTGGCCACGCGCCTTCCATACGGCGTTGAAATTACCGCTGAAAAACTTCAACTTATAGACAGGTGCGAGGAGTTTCTCCGTGAGACGGGTTTCCGTGTTTTCCGTGTGCGACATCATGAAACGCTGGCGCGGATTGAACTAGGACCGGAGGATCTCAAGCGCGCGCTGAATACGGAAACCGCCGCATCGCTTTCAGCCGCCTTTAAAAATTTCGGATATCAGTTTGTTGCGCTGGATCTTGAAGGCTATCGTATGGGTTCGGCCAACGAAGTCCTGAGCGATCTGGAGAAACAGAAATTCAACATCTGATTCGGTCGCGTAACGCAGAGTTTGGGGTTTTAGAGGTTCCTGATGTCTGATGAACGCCGGCCGCCGAACTTAAGCAACGCGGCCGCCGATTTTTCCGGCGTCGCTGGAAAAGTCGGCGCGGCCATCGCGATAAGCCGCGTTCTCGGCCTTGTCCGGGAAAGCGTGCAGGCGAAATATTTCGGCGCCGGACTTGCCACCGACGCATTTTCCGTCGCGTTCCGCATTCCCAACCTGCTGCGGGACCTTTTTGCCGAAGGCGCTCTCGGCGCCGCTTTTCTCCCCGCTTTTACACGCCGCCTGAAACTTGACGGCAAAGAATCCGCCTGGCTGCTGGCGAACATACTTATCAATACGCTGCTTATTCTTCTGGGCGGCGTTACGATTGCGTTCTTTTTCGGCGCAAAACTCCTGGTTTATCTCCAGGCCGCCGGATTCGCCGCGATTCCGGGAAAGCTGGAACTGGCGACGTTGATGACGCGCATCATGTCGCCGTTCCTGCTGTGCGTATCGCTGGCGGCTGTTTTCATGGGGATGCTCAACGCATACGGGTCGTTTTTCCTTCCGGCGCTGGCGTCTTCCGTTTTCAATGTCTGCTGCATTCTTGCCGGGATTTTTCTTTCCCCGTTCATGCCGCGTTATGGACTGGAGCCGATTGTCGCCATGGCCGTCGGCGCGCTGGTCGGCGGTTTCGGGCAGTTCGCCATTATGCTGCCGTCCGTTCGCGCCCGCGGTTTTCGCTGGCGCTGGACTCTGGACTTTTCCGACCCGGATCTGCGCCGCGTCGGCCGGCTGATGCTGCCGGCGGTTCTGGGGCTTTCCGCGACGCAGATCAATATCGTGGTTGACAACCAGATCGCGTCAATGTATGGCGACGGCCCCGTTTCCTGGCTGGGTTACGCTTTTCGTATAACTCAGTTGCCGATAGGCGTTTTCGGAATCGCCATCGCGACGGTTACTGCGGCCGACACGTCGCGTTACGCCGCGGTTAAAGACTTTTCCGCTTTAGGGCGGACGCTCGAAACCGCACTGCGCCTTTCGGCATGCCTGACGTTTCCGGCGACGGTCGGTCTGGTCGTTTTCCGGCACGAAATCGTGCGGCTTCTGTTTCAGCGCGACCGGTTTACGCCCGCCGACACGGACGCCACCGCGCAGGTTCTGCTTTACTACGCTTTTGCGCTATTTGCCTATTCCGCGGTCAAAATCATGGTTCCGGCGTTTTACGCTCTCGGCGACAGCCGCGCGCCGGTTCGGATAAGCGTAACGACCGTGGCCTTTAAAATCGCGCTGAATCTGATACTTCTGAAACCGCTTGGCTTTATTGGAATCGCCGCCTCAACCGCGGCTGCGTCCTGGCTGAATTACGTTTTGCTCCGCCGACGTTTCGGGCGCGTTTCTTCCGTCTCCGGCGATGTTTCGACCGACGGCGGCGATATTTCGGCATACCTGCGCATCGCGCTGGCGTCAATCGTTATGGGGCTTTTGTCACGCGCGGTTTTTGCTGGAAGCGGGTATATAATTACGGATTCCGGCGCGGTTGCGTTGGGCGCCCGGTTGGGCATTGCAATTACGGCGGGCGTTGGTTCAATCGTTCCGCTCCTCGAAGTTTTCCGCGTGCGCGAAGCCGGGAAACTGCGCGGTATGGCCGTCGGATTTATAAGGAAATTTCTATGAGCCGCGATGTTTTGAGCGAATTTGTCGATTATCTGCGCGTGGAAAAAGGGCTGGCGTCCAACACCGTCGCCGCCTACCGGCGCGATATGCGTAAGCTTGTGAAGTATGCGGAAACCATCGGCAGGGAACTTCCTCAACTTGTGCGGGACGATCTTGACGGTTGGATGATCAGTCTTGCGGATGAAGGGCTTTCGTCGCGTTCCGCCGGTCGGGCGCTACACGCCGCGCGCGCCTTTTTCCGGTTCATGACGGTCAGCAGGATACTTGAGGAAGACCCGACGGAACTGATGATAACGCCCAAGGAATTCAGACCGCTGCCGAGGTATCTCAGCCATGAAGAGGTTGACGCCTTACTGAACGCGCCGACAACGGATTCGCCGCGCGGCGCGCGCGACCGGGCGATGGTGGAAATACTCTACGCTTCGGGCCTGCGCGTCAGCGAATTGATAAGGCTGCTTTCGAACCAGGTGGATTTGAACCTGGGCGTTGTTTCCTGCATAGGCAAGGGCGGCAAGGAGCGGCTTGCGCCGGTCGGTGAACCCGCGCGTCTGCGTCTTGACGAATATATGACCCACTGGCGTTCGCGAATCCTAAGAAAAAGAAGAAGTAAGTATCTTTTTGTAACCGGTTCGGGAAAGCCGATGACGCGCCAGGGATTCTGGAAGATTCTTAAAGCCTACGGCCGCGCCGCCGGCATAGAAAAACCGCTGTCGCCGCACATGCTGCGCCACAGTTTCGCCACGCACCTGCTTGAAAACGGCGCGGATCTGCGCTCGGTACAGGCCATGCTCGGGCACTCAAACATTTCAACCACTCAGATATACACGCACATCACACGGATGCGTCTGCAGCGGATATATGAAGAACACCATCCACGGGCTTAACCCAAAAAACGTGATTGAGGCGTGCTATGCAGGTTGGATGATAAAAACACCCCGCAAGTAGTTGATTTTACTTACTTGTACTACTGTAGATATGTGATTGCGCCGACGCAGTGGAAACCCCGTGAATATCCGGGCTGGAATCGCAGGCGAGACGAAAGCCAAGAATATTGTTTGGATCCGGCAGCGGAGACTGTTTCCTCCGATTCCCTCCGTGTTTCTGTTTTCGATTCATCCGGCCGCGGAGGCGTCCGTTCTTCTTTTCTTCCCGCGAAATTCCAGATCAGCCCAAGCAGAATCAACACCGCCGCGATTCCAACCGGAATTGCAACCGGGGCAGGCTTCCTTTTTACCTCGCCGCCGGCGCGCCCGTCGACAGGCGCCGGATGATGAACCGGCGACGCTTTGAATTTCTTTTTCGATTTTTTTTTCTTATTCAGCATAATAAAAAAGCTTCCGGAACCGCATTTGGCGCGCGGTTCCGGAAGCCTGTATGGAATGACAATTTGCCTATAATTTCATTCCAGAAGTTACTCCAAAGATGGTTCACGGCAGTGGGCGCGATAAATCGCTACGCACCGCCGTGAGGCGGCTTACTTCTTCTTTCTGTCTTCCGAGGCAAGAATCTGCGAAGGCTGCGCTTTCAGCCACGCGGCGTCGGGATCGTCCTTGAGCCAATCCGTCACCTTGCCGATGTCGTCGTGAGTCTTATACAGGGCCATATACAACAGACACTGTTTCTCATCATCGTTGATGGCGATCTTGGAAAGGTAGCTGGTCCGATATTTCAACTTCTCGTGAATCTGATCCAGCACCATGTTGGCGATGGGACAAATGTACGGAGCGACGCCTTCGTCCTTGACCAGTCTTTCTTTTTCCAGGTGGATGCAATTTTTGACTTTCAGCTTGAGCAGCAGGCTGCCGTCCGTCTTGTATTCGAGGCCGGAAATCAGTCCGTTTTCGATCATCGGCTTTTTACAGCTTTCGACGATTTCCTCTACGGTATTGCCCGTAATATTCTGCTTCCGGATAAAGTCCGTTCCTACAAACTCACACTTCCAGTAGGCCATACCGGAGAGTTCCTGATACATAAGCGCTTCGATTTTCGAAACCAATTCGTTGCAATATTTTATGTGATCCATAAATTTCTCTCCTTATTTCCGAACCTTGTTGCCGTATTGTTCCCAGTAAACCATATCCTCAAGCGGCATTTTAGGTCTTGGATATTTGCGCTGTTCCAGGGGATATCCAACCGCAAGGTAGGAAACCACCTTGTAGTAACCCATCGCGGTCGGGATTCCCAGGATCTCCTTGAACCGGATGGCGTCGCGCGTCGAGGCTACAGGACCGTAAACCCAGCATGAACCCAGACCCATGGCATGTGCCTGCAAGCTCATGTTTTCCAGCGCCGCGCAGCAATCGTAAGGAACGTCAACGCTGCCGACGCGCAGATCGCCGATAACGGCGATGACCACGGGCGCCTGTTTGCAAAATTCGGATACTTTGCCGGAATACATAAATTCCAGAACGGTGGCGCGTTTTACGGGATCCTCAATTCCTTCGAATCGTTGCTGCAATTCGTTGAGGCAGTACCAGGACGTCATGCGCGAACCGCTTCCTTCGAGCGCAAGGTCGCCGATTTTGTTGCGCGTTTCCTGGTCGCGGACAACGATGAATCTCCAGGGCTGATAGTTTTCGCCGGTCGGCGCCCAGCGGGCGGCCTCAAGAATTTTGTCGATCATCTCATCCGGTACCGGATCCGGTTTATATCTGCGGATACTCTTACGCGAGTTAAGAACGTTCAGAAAATCATCGCCGAACTGGTTCTGTAATACTTTAACGGCATCATCCGCCTTTGCGGGCAGACCCGCCGGAAGATCCGCGCCATGTTTGCCTCGCAGCGTTTCCATGGCTTCATCTGCGGTTTTGGATAGCAGCACGGCATCCAAAAAATCACGATTTTTCATCATGTGGATTAACCCCTCCAAGCTTGATAAATAATTAAGTCCAATGTCTTATCGGAAAAACCACCCCTCCGCAGCCTGATCAATAATTAATTAGGACAACGGAAGAAGCGTTGTAATTCAAGATAAAATAATGAACACTGTCAACGAAAAAAACTAAGGCAACCTCTGAAAATCCCAAACTCTGCGTTACGCTAATGCTCATTTACCTCAATGCAAACTCCGCTTTTGCCGCGGTCGCAAGCCTTGATTTTGAGGTTTTCAGATGTTGCTTAAATAACCGAATCCGCCTTGAGCTTCTCAAGCTCATCGGCGGAAAGCCCCAACAAGCCGCCATAAACGTCATTGTTGTGTTCGCCTACATCCGGAACGCGCATCTTGCGGTCGCCCGGCGTTTTGGACATCTTGTAAACCGATCCGGAGAGCTTCACCCTGCCGGAAACCGGCTGTTCCACTTCCACGATCATTTCGCGGCTCAGAAGATGCGGATCGTTGGCGACTTCGTCGAACGTCGGCAGCGGCGAGCAGGGAACTTTGTACTTTTTGAGCGCGGCAAGAGCGTCCTCGGCGGCCATATCCTTGAGCCAGCCGTTCACAAGCGCGTCAACTTCTTCCATGTTTTTGGTACGCTTCTCGCGCGTAGAGAATTTTTCTTCCGAAATCAGGTCCTCGCGGCCCATTGCCTGAAGCACCTTCTGCCACTGATCGTCGGTAATCGTACATATTACCACATAACCGTCTTTGGCGTTGTACGCGCCGAAGGGAGCGGAACTGCTGAGTTTGTTGCCGAATCTTCCAGGCGTGACGCCCGTGTCGAAATAATTGGCGCGATCCGGGAAAACCATCGCCCAGATGCCGTCCTGCATTGAAATGTCGATAGACTGGCCTTCGCCGGTGACCGTCTTGTAATGAAGCGCGGCAAGAATGGCTATGACGCCGTTGTATCCGCCCATGTAATCGCCGAGCGAGCAGCCCGCCTTGAGAGGTTCGCCGCCGGGGTGACCGGTCACGCTCATCAGTCCGCCCATCGCCTGCGCAACCACGTCGTAGCAGACGTCGTTTTTGCGCGGGCCGGTATGGCCGAAACCCGAAATAGACGCGTAGATTATGCCGGGATTGATCTTTTTCGCTTCTTCGTAGCCCAATCCCAGGCGATCAAGCACGCCGGGCGCAAAGTTTTCCACCAGGATGTCAACCTTCGCGGTCAGTTTTTTTGCCAGCTCAATGCCTTTGGGATTTTTAAGGTTCAGAGTTATGCTCTTTTTGCCTCGGTTGTAGGAAAGAAACTGGTATGACTCACGCCTGGGAGTCATGGGCATGGCAACGCGTTCCGGTTCGCCCCTGCCCGGCATTTCGATCTTGATGATTTCGGCGCCCAGTTCGCTCAATACGGACGTACAATGCGGCCCCGATAAATATTGCGTAAAATCAAGCACCTTTACGCCTTCCAATGCCTTTGCCATTACTCTGTCTCCTCCTGTGAATACCGGATGTGCATCCGTTCCCTGTTCATAAACGGAATTTATCATTATGCACTATTCGAGCGGCGTTGCATAAGGGAATTTAGGGATATTTCAAAAAAATAATGTTTTTAGTCTTTATATCACTTATATTTATGTAGTGTTACCTGAGAAAATGCCGATTAAATGTCTGTGAGGGATGAAGCGCAAGGCGCGTGGAGCGCGGGAACCGGGGCGTATAGAAGATGTTGCGAGCGTCGCGCAACGCAACGATTCGCTCCAATCAGGCATTTATTTCCCTGACATAAACCGGGAATAACGGGAATATGGAAGATCAAAAAAACGATACGCCGTCGCGGCGGGAAATCCTGAAAACGGCATTTTCCGCTTTCGCCATGTCCGCCGTGTGCGGAATAGCCGCGATAAACGCAAGCGGCCAGACGGCGCGCGCCGCGAAGCTTGACATTGTCAATCGCTTCAGCCCGCTCAACCGTACGCGTCCCGTCCGGCCGCAGACCCGGTATATCATAATTCACACCACGGAAGGAAAAGAGACCGGGTCCCTTAATAAACTGGTCCGTTTCGGCGAGGCGCATTATTTTATCGCGCTTTCGGGCAGGGTTTACCGGATTATCGATAAAGAAAAAATCGCCAAACACGCGGGTCGCAGCATGTGGGAAGGGCGCAGCACCCTGGACAATCATTCCATAGGAATCGAAGTTTCCGGATATCACAACCAGGATATTACGGCCGCCCAGTACGAGGCGCTTAAAGAGATTCTTCGCCAACTGAAAAGCCTTTACAAAATACCGGACGAAAGAGTGCTGCCGCATTCCATGGTTGCCTATGGCAGACCGAACCGTTTTCATGACGCGAACCACCGTGGACGGAAACGATGCGGCATGATGTTCGCCGATCCAAAGGTGCGCGCGCGTCTCGGACTGAACGCCGCGCCTGGTCGCGACCCGGATGTGGATGCCGGACGACTTACGGTCGCGGACAAGGAACTGTACGATTATCTGTTCCCTGCGTTACGTTCCAAAACTTCGTCCAAGGTTCAAATCGCCAAAGCGCAGATTCCCGAAAAGCCGTCGGAACCGGAAGAACCGTCGACAGAGCTTCCTGTTGAAATCTCCTCCGCGCCGGAAACCGCCGCAACGGCTGAAGCCGCCGTCGCGGCAAAGACCGTGGCGCCTGCAAAGACCGCGACGCTGGCAAAGACTGCGGTTGCTCAATCCAAACCCGTGCCGGAACCGGCGTCTCCAGTTGTTTCGCCGGAAATGCCGACGGAGTCACAGGTAATCTCTCTAAGCCGTACCGCGTGGCAGATCGCGCGTGAACATTACAATTCTTCCTCGACCATTTATGAATTTCCCGACGGCCGGCGCCTTAACGGCAGCCAGATTGACGACTGGGGGCGTATCCCTGCGGGAACCCGCGTGGCCCTTGTCGAAACCGAAGAACCGGATCCGTTTGAGGGTTTTCTTGAAATAGGCAAGGACGGCGATACTCCGCAGGAATTGGCGGGCAAGGCTTATACCGCCGCGACGACAATATATTTCTTTCCGGATGGACTGATCCGCACCGGCGCGGAACTGCAAAAACAGTCGTCGTACAGGTCTCTTTTCAGAAATCCGCCGAAAGGGACGCGTTTGCTGGTGGGTTACGTTTACGGCGGTTCCGTAAGAAACAGCCGCCGTCCTTCAAGTATTGCCGGCGTAAAGTGGAATTATCCTTCGACCTACTACCGTTATCCGGACGGACGTATTCTTAACGGCGACGACGTCGGCGACAGGTCGATTCCGGTTGGAACTCTGGTATTTTTCCAGGAATGACGGGTTGGGCGCGATTTATCGCGCCCCTACGAACCGCCGATCCGAACGCGAATGGCGTCGACGCGAAATCCCTCTGTTTTTTCGATGGTAAAAATCAGGTTTTCGTAATGAACGGTTTCACCTTCCCTGAGGAGCCGTCCCGTCAACGATTCAAGAAATCCGGCGATGGTGGCATATTCCGGCGCTTCAGGAATTTTGTCGTTGAAAGAGCGGTTGAAATCCCGTATAGGCAGGTTTCCGTTTATGGAATAAACGTCGATACCTGTTTTGCGTACCGATTCGAATTCAGCGTCGTGTTCGTCGCGAATCTCTCCGACAATTTCTTCGAGAAGGTCTTCCAGTGTAACAATGCCGGCTACGCCGCCGAATTCGTCCACAACGACGACCATGTGCAGGCGCATCGCCTGCAACCGCCGCAGTACGACGTCGAGCCGCGCGCTGTCGGGAACGAACTGAATCGGTCTGAGCAGCGCCTGGATATTTATGTCGGCGTCTTTTCTGGGAAGATATTGCAGAAGGTCCTTTACGTGGAGGATTCCCAGCAGGTTGTCGAAATCCTTGCGATAGACCGGAACGCGGGAATAATTCATTTTACTGACGACGTCCAGGATGTCGGCAAGATCGTCGTTTATATTGATGGCGGCGACTTCACCGCGCGGTATCATCACCTCGCGTATCTGCGTCGTATCGATTTCAAAAACATTGTGAAGAATGTGCTTCTTCATGCTTGGCACGCTTGCCTCTCCGGCGCCGGCGATCATGGCCTTGATTTCCTCCTGGCTCGCGCCGTGTTGAAACGGACTGGCGCCGGCGTTGAATCCGGCGAGCCTGACCAGGCAGTTTGCCATCTGCGTTGTAAATCGGGCTATCGGTGAGAATACGAAGATGAAAAAGCGCGTCGGCGACAGAAGTTTACGCGCCAGTTGATCAGGATTTGCCGCGGCCATGATCTTGGGCGTTAGTTCGCAAAAGACCAGGATAACGAAGGAAAAGGCTATGGAACCCGCTAGGCCTGCGATTTCCTGATGTTCCTTTTCGAAATTGGAGATGACAAGAGACGTTACAAGGCCGGCGGCTGCGAGATTGGTCACATTTGTGCCCAAAAGAAGCGGGCCAAGCAGTCGATCCGTGTTGGAGACAATCCGGTGGATAATGCCCGCTTTGCGGTCTCCGTTTTCCTCCTGGTATTTGAGGCGCTGCCGGTTGACGGTAATATAGGCTGTTTCGGCGGCCGAGAAAAACGCCGAAAGTATCATAAGTAAAATCAGCAGGCCTATATAAATGATAAGCGGCGGCAATTTTCAGGCAACCTCTAGGCGACCTCCGAAAACCCCAGACTCTGCGTTACGCTCCCTCGGCAAAATGATCATTTACCTCATGTAAACTCCGCTTTTGCCTCAGTCGCCCGTCTGCCGCCTGTCCTGCCGGCCGGCAGGACAGGCAGGCAAGCCTTGATTTTGGGGTTTTCCGAGGTTGCCATTTGCTACATTGTCTCCATCATCCTGTCGACAGTATGCGAAACATCGTCAAAATCACCGCTCATCAGATATTCGAACATGGCGGCAAGCTGGTCATCAACCGGAGAAGGCCATTTCTTTTGCCTTAATTCTATGATTACGTCTTTAACAGCCTTTCTATCGTATGCGCCGCACGCTTTTTTAATGGCAAGCAGTTCCCCGCGTAAATACACATAATCGCCAACCGCTGTTTTGCCGTCCTCGCCCTCATCTTCTTGAGGCGCTTGAGGCGTTTGAGGCATGAACTTTTCAATTACCGCCCTGAGTTCGCTCAGAAACGCCGGCGTCTCGACGGACATTGCGGCGGTTTCCTTATTCCGCCCCGCCTGCTCCAGTTTGCCCGCAAAAGCGGAAAGCCGGGATTCGCCGACATTTGCCAGCGCGCTTTTTATCGCGTGGACGCTGGTGGTATACAACAGTATGTCCTCTTCGTCATAGGCTCCGTCTTTTTCCCGTATCGTTTCCAGTACGGCAGCGATCCTGCGAGCGTCCTTTACGAAAAATTCGGTCAATTGCGGCGTCACGGACGGCTGCGGCTTTTCATCCGCTTCATTTGAATCGCCGGTCCGCCGCCGGGCGGCTTCAAGGACTTCCAACGGCTGTTTATCACGTATGAACTTTTTTAACACCGAGTTCAATTGGCGTATATCGACGGGTTTGGAAATAAAATCATCAAATCCGTTCGCCAGAAATACTTCCTGCTGCCCTTTAACGGCATTGGCGGTCAGCGCGACAATGGTGTGCGCGTATCCCATATCACGTATGATTTTCGTCGCCTCGACGCCGTTCATTTCGGGCATCATATGATCCATAAACACAATATCGTACACGCTGCCGTTCCTGATTCTATCAATCGCGTCGAAACCGCTTGCGGCAGTGTCTATAGACAATTCATACGGCCGCATCAGGCCTTTGGCGACAAACAAATTCGATTCCACATCATCCACGATTAAAACGCTGCCGTAGGGCATTGGTTCGTATGCGATACGGGCTTTCCTTACCTGCTTAATCTCGTTCATATGGAAATTCTGAAGCTTTTCCGCCAGTTCCCTTCCAAGCACGTCTGAACCGATACGCGCCTGGGGCAAACGCACGGTAAACACCGAACCTTTACCGGGTTCGCTCTCAACGGCTATTTCGCCCTTCATAATGCTTACCAGGTTCTGCGTAATGCTCATGCCAAGCCCGGTTCCCTCGATCGTACGGTTGGCTTCCATGTTGAAACGGGCATATTTGTCAAAAAGCGCATTTACCTGCTCCGCCGTCATTCCCTGGCCGGTATCGCTCACGCTGAAGACCAGGGTAAATTCATTTTCTTCATTATCCGTCTGAACGGCGAAGGACAGTTTTACGTCGCCTTTTTCCGTATATTTAAAAGCGTTCGACAGCAGATTGTTCAGAATCTGCTTGATACGCAATTCATCGCCGAACAACGTCTGCGGTATGTTTTCATCCACGAAAATTCTAAATTCGATTTCCTTGCTTCCGGTCCGCATCATGTTGAGGGTCGCGGTATCGTTTATAAGGCTCGCCGCTTCATAACCGGCGGGGAACAATTCCAGCCTGCCCGCCTCAATTTTAGACAAATCCAATATATCGTTGATTATATTGAGCAATAAATCCCCTGAACTGTAAATCCTGTTTAATCCTTCGCTTATATTTTGCGGAAGCGTTTCGTCGTCGTGCATCAGGATTTCAGTGACGCCCAGTATCGTGTTCATCGGCGTCCGGATTTCATGGCTCATATTGGCAAGGAAGTCGCTTTTAAACCTGGAGTTCGCCTCAGCCTCCTCTTTCAGCGCGGCAATTTCCTCGAAAGGTTTTTTGATAAAGCCGGAAGCGATAACCGCGGCGATCAGGCCGAGGAACAAACTGACGGCTCCAACCACGATCAGCCCGGTGTCGATATATCTGAACGGACTCTCCGGGAGCGGCGCGACAACGCCTAAAAGCCAGCCTTCTTCCGACCCGCTGACTGGTCGGTAAACACATAACCGCGGCACAGAGGAAATGGAATAACGGATCACCCTTGCTTCACTGTCCAAAGCCTGCCGCAGGTCGTTTACCGTTTTTTCGTATGACGAATCGATTTCCGCCATGTGGATAAAATCAACCTTGTTCGCCACCCATTCCGGGCGTGGATTGGCGATGAGACGCCCTTGCGCGTCGTCCATGAATATATGGCCGGTATCCCAGATGAAAAAAGTCGAAACCAGATCCGAAAAATACGCATGGGGGAGCGTAAGCGTAAGTATTTTATCTTTCATGCCCGGCACGGGAGCGGCCAGATAAAACATGGGACCTTCAGGCGTCGGAATAGTGGATGATATTACTTCCCGCCCCTGAAACGCCTGCCGTATGTACTCGTCGTTCATCGCCTGCGGCGGCGCCGGCGAGTTTCCCGCTGAAGCGATAAGGTTCCGTCCGTCATCCCAAAGCGCTGTTCCGATAAATTCAGGATGCCGGGTTTCCAGGCTCGATAAAATATCCGGCCATTGTATGTCTTCAGAGGCGGATAACAATTGAGCCGCTCCGGCAGCTTTTAACTTCAATGCCTTGATTTCACTGCTAAGGAAATGATCGGCAATGTCGGATACCAGCATCAGGTCGGCTTTCTGTGACGTTTCCACGCCGTTTCTTACTGTAATAATGCCGACTAAAACGCTGAAGGAAATGATAACCAGCGTGGTGAGAAAAATGACGAGAATCGTTCTGATTCTAATAACCATTTAAGGCAGCCTTGACTTTTAACGTCAGTTTGAATATTTGCGCAATATTTCCATTACCCTGTCAATATCAAGCGGTTTGCCGAGATGATCGTCCATGCCCGCCGAAAGACAAGCTTCAATGTCTTCCTTAAAAACATTTCCCGTCATCGCTATGATTGGCAGATCAACGTTTTGCATGGCAGGCAGGGCGCGTATGCGCCGCGTCGATTCATGGCCGTCCATTTTCGGCATCTGCACATCCATAAAAACAATATTATATTTATCCGGCGCCGACGTTATCATTTCCAGCGCCTCATGACCGTCACAGGCGCAGTCTATTTCAATTCCGGTGTTTTCAAGCAGAGTTATCAATACTTCACGATTGATTTCAAGATCCTCGGCAAGCAGCAGTTTTTTACCCGCAAATTCATCGTTGGCGTCCTCCGTGCCTTTACCGTTATCACGGGCCGCGCCGGGGCATTCATTTGTACTGTTCTTTTTGCCGCGCCGCACTTTTATGGTAAAAATAAACTTAGCGCCTTTACCTATCTTCGATTCAATCCATATCATGCCGCCCATAAGTTCGATGATGCGTTTGGAAATGACCAGCCCCAACCCCGTTCCGCCGTATTCGCGGCTTGTCGCGCTTTCCGCCTGTACGAACGGGTGGAACAGTTTCTTTTGTTGTTCGGGGGATATGCCTATTCCGCTGTCGGCCACTTCGATACGCAACTCGCAATTGTCATCCGTTTCTCCAAGCAAAGATACGTCCAGGCGGATGTTACCGCCCTGAGGCGTGAATTTTGTCGCGTTGGACATCAGATTTGTTATCACCTGCGTTAAACGTTGTTCATCTCCTATAATAAACTGAGGTATGTTCTTATCCACATTTACGGTAAGTATCTGCTGTTTTTCATCCGCGCGGAAATTAACGACGGTCATTACTTTTTGCAGCATTCTCTCAAAATCATATTCAGTGTACGTAAGTCCCAGCTTGTTCGCTTCGATTTTTGCCATGTCGAGTACGTCGTTTATTACGCCGAGCAGATGAGACGACGCGTCGCCGATTTTAGTTAGAGCGCGATTTTTTTCTTCTATATTATCCGCTTTTTTGCCTATGGCCGTCATGCCGATTATCGCGTTTAGCGGCGTTCGCATATCGTGGCTCATATTGGATAAATAATCACTCTTCGCCCTGCTCGCCACGTTTGCCTGTTCAAGCCGCTCCGTACGCTCCCTTATCAATTCATCAATATCCAGATGATGCTTAATACGGTGCAATAACACCGGCTCGGAAAACGGCTTTGTTATGAAATCAACGGCGCCCAGCTCAATGCCATAAGCTTCGTTATAAGAATCCGTCAGGGCAGTCAGGAATATGACCGGAATTTCCGCATAAAGATTGCGGGCTTTCAATTGTTTTATCGCGTCAAACCCGCTCATCTCCGGCATCGCGACGTCCATTAAAATTAAGTCCGGCATGATCTTATCCAGGATCACAAACATTTTAATCGCTGATGTCATAGTTATTACGCTATAATGTTTTTCCAGAGTTTCTTCCGCGATGGAAAGATTTGTAATGCTGTCATCGACCACAAAAATTATTTTTTGCATATCCGCAACCTCTCATCAACCTCATTTACAAAGCGTAAATACCTGTCATAAGTCAGCAATTACACCACATTCCGGGTGCGTTTACAAGAAAGATTCATACCCATCCGGGCAATTGCCTTTATCTGATTGATTTTACAGCGGAGTTTTGTAAAATAGCAACGTTATTTTATATGGCGGAGGACAAGCCGTGTGGAAAACCGTGCTTCGCAGGCTGTTGATACTTATACCGCAACTGTTCGTATTGAGCGTCTTTATATTCTTTATCGCGCAGTATATGCCCGGAGACGCGCTTACAGGGAGGATAGACCCGAAAACCAGTCCGCAAAGACTTGAGGAACTCAGGCAGCAGTGGGGATTCTACGATCCCTGGCATGTAAAATACGGACGATGGGCCGGCAACGCAATTAAAGGCGATTTCGGCATCAGCTTCGCGTACAAAGTACCCGTTACGCAGGTCGTAATGGAAAAAGCGCAGAACACCTTCTGGCTCGGTCTCCTGACTGTAGCGCTCACATACCTGATTGCCATACCTCTCGGCGTCCTGTCGGGGAGATACCACGACAAGATGCCTGACAGGACTGTAACTCTTTACTCTTATCTTGCGTTGGCAATGCCTACGATCATCGCCGGACTCCTTGCGATTCTGATATTCTCATTCAAGCTGGGATGGTTCCCCTACGGCGGAACCGTTTCCGCGGAAGCCTATGAACGGGGCAACATATATTATATCCTCAGCCGGCTTCACCATATGTTTCTGCCCGCCATGACCGGCGCCATTGTTTCAACATCGGCAATAATACAGTTTTTACGTAGTGAGATAGTAGACTACGAACAATCGGATTTTGTCATCACCGCGCGATCAAAGGGCGTTCCGCAGAGAGTGATTTATTCAAAGCATATTTTCCGAAACTCGATGATCCCGGTAGCGTCATTTATGGGCTATTCGATAGCTGGAGTGTTGACCGGTTCAATTTTCCTGGAAACCGTTTTCGCGTATCCGGGTATGGGGCGCCTTTTTATAGACTCAGTTTCAGGACGCGATTATTCGGTCGCAAACGCGCTGATTATCTTTTTCGCCATGCTGATCGTTTTGGGTACTCTTTTATCGGATATCATAATGTATGTCGTTGACCCGCGGTTGAAAATCAAGTGAATACAATGAAAGATGAATCAAAAGTATCTGAAGACGCAAGCTATGCGCCGGCATTTTTCAGAATTGTGTGGCGCGAAATAGCCGGCGACAAAATCGCGTTGATCTCGCTGATTTTCCTTATAGCGCTGTTTATGTTCGTCTACATAGCCGCGGCGTTCGTCGACGGTGAATCCGTCGTTACAGTGAGCCTGAAAAAAATAAACAGACCGCCGTCCGCCGAACACATCCTCGGAACCGATCCTTCCGGAAGGGACATGTTCACGCAGCTCATGGTAGGCGCGCGCAATTCCATCAGCATTGCAATAGGAATCACCCTGCTTTGCGGTTTTATTGGAACTATAGTCGGACTGTTTGCCGGTTTTTACGGCGGGCTTATTGACAACATCGTTATGAGGATCATAGATTTTCTTTCAATGCTGCCGACGCTGATGTTGGTAATTGTCGTCGTTTCGGTCATTCCAAAATACAACGTTTTCACTTTTATCCTGATTCTTTCCGCGTTCGGCTGGATATTCAACGCGAGGCTGACCCGCGCCAAGACGCTGCAGCAAAGCGGGCTTGACTATGTATCCGCCGCCAGGACGCTGGGTACGCCGAATTGGAAAATCATGTTTGCGCAAGTGTTGCCGAATATCATTTCCATCGTGATCGTTAATCTTACGCTGAGCCTCGCGGGAAATATGGGGATAGAGGTAGGATTGTCATTTCTCGGTTTCGGGCTTCCTTTCGGCGTTCCGAGCCTCGGCGCTCAACTCAGTTTCGCGCGCGTCCCTGAAAACCTAAGGCTTAGATGGTGGCTGTGGCTGCCGGCGGCATTGATGATCGTGGTAATGATGCTGTGCATCAATTTCGTCGGGCAGGCCGTGAAAAGGGCGGCGGACGCAAAACAAAGAATCAGTTGAAAATAGCTTGCGGAAGAGGAAATTGCAAAACTGGAGGTTTTGCAATTTCCTCGGAAGCCTGCGTTTTATAGAGCCTCCGGAAAAATCGTGGGCGGTTCAACATTAATATAAATATTTTCACCATACCTGGAAATATTAGTATAATGCGCAAATAGCGACAAAAAACGGAAGACGGTATTAATTAAAAAAACAGTTGCCGTGAGACACATGCGAAACCTGGAATTTTCAATCCCTTACAACAACGACCCCGACAGTCTCGAGGAAATATTTCGTCTTAAAGAACGCAGCGGCAACCGCATCAGGGAAATTTATCTTTCCGGACCGCAGGAGTTTTCGGGCGCCGGACGTATTGCCCCGGAATTGGGATTCGATGAGTTTGCACGTGTTGTAAACTCAATTCATGATCGTGGAATCCGGGTAAATCTGCTTCTCAACTCAATCTGCGAAGGGAGCGAATGGTATTCGTCCGACGTGTTGAATTCCACCATGGAATATCTGCGCCGGGCACACGAGGAACATGGGGTTGAGGCGGTAACGATAGCAAATCCCATGTATATACGAGAAACGCGCAGGCGATTTCCAAAAATAGAGATTACTGTATCAGTGCTTGCAGACGTTGATTGTGTACAAAAGGCGATTATCTTCAGAAAAGCCGGGGCGGACGTTATAACTCCTTATGTCGATATCAATCGCGACCTCGCGCTGTTGAAGAAAATCAAAGAAAAGACAGGCGCGGAAATCAAGTTGATGGTCAACGAAGGCTGCCTTTTCCAATGCGCTTTTCGGAAATTCCATTTCACATATATCTCTCATAAGTCAAGAAAGCCCGGTTCAGGCAAAGGTACGCGCGCGGAAGACAACGTTTTCAGCATCAACTGTATGCAGATATCCAAAAATGATCCGTCTCAAATCCTTAAATCATCCTGGATTCGACCGGAAGACCTGGACAGATACGGCGAGATCAGCCGATATTTCAAACTTGTCGGAAGGACGAGTTCAAAAAACATGCTGCTTCGATCCGTAAAGGCATACATGGACGAGAAATGGAGCGGGGACCTGCTGGAATTGATGGCGGGCAATCTTTACTCGGTCGGCATGTCGCATATGTTGCATCTGGACAACGCGAGCCTTGACGAAGCAGGATTCTTCGACAAAACGACCTCTTGCGACAAGGAGTGCAGCGAATGCGACTATTGCTCCGCGCTGGCAGGCAGACTCATAAAACGAGGCGTATTGACGCACTCAAAAATCAGAGATTTTGGTTTCCGTTGAGACTTATTACGCGTTGCGCAAAATCTTCGTAATTCCGTAAAAAACAATATCCTTTTACGGAATTACGCAGTAGAATCCACGTATTATTGATCTGGATATTTCATGGAGTTTCGTCATGAGGGTGCGCAGGCGGGCGATGGAATACCGTCCTTAAAAAATTAACGGAACGAGGAATCAAATTATGCTTACAAAAAGACAGAACATGCTGGAAACCATCAGAGGCGGCAAGCCGGATCGATATGTAAACCAGTATGAAGCAATTGAATTTATCTGGGCGACGCCGTATATCCGGAGTTCTCCTTTTCCCAAACCGGGAGAAGAGGTCGTCAACCAGTGGGGCGTTACGATACGTTTTCAGGAAAACACGCCCGGTCCTTTTCCCGTTCATGACGATGAGCATCGTGTTTTGAAGGATGTGACGAAATGGCGGGAAACGGTGACATTTCCAAAACTTGACTTTCCACAGTCGGAATGGGACGAATGCAGGATTGAAGTCGATAAGATCGACCGCTCGGAGAAGTTTGCGGCGGCGCTGATAGCGCCCGGCGTGTTTGATATGATCCATTTTCTGATGGGCATGGAAGACTGCTTCTTCAGCTTTTACAGCGAGCCTGACGCATTGAAAGAAATGATAGCCGCCATAACCGACTGGGAACTCGAATACGCGCGCCTGATATGCAAAAATCTTCAACCCGACATGGTCTTCCACCACGACGACTGGGGCAGCCACCGCTCGACGTTCCTTTCTCCGGAAATGTTCGACGAGTTCATATTCCCGTCTTACAAAAAAATATACGGTTATTACAAATCGCACGGAGTGGAACTTGTTGTTCACCACAGCGACTCTTACGCGGCAACGCTTGTGCCTCATATGATCGACATGGGTATAGACGTATTCCAGGGATGCGTCGATACGAACAACGTGCCGGAGTTGATACGCGAATACGGCGGGAAAATATCCTTTATGGGCGCCATAAACAACGGCGTCGTGGACGTTCCGTTCTGGACGGACGCCCTCATAGCCGAGTATGTCGAAAAAACGTGCCGGGAGTGCGGTACTCAATATTTCATACCCTGCTGCACGGCGGGCGGTCCGGCAAGTTCCTGCCCCGGCGTATACGACGCCGTTACTCGCGAAATCGACAGAATGAGCAAAATAATGTTTTAAACAATGCTGAAAGAAAAACCTGTTCGATTTCACGCTTTAGAATTACGGGTTCGACGGACTATCCGCGATTTCCGCATGATGGCGCCGGGAGAACATATAGTTGTTGCAGTATCGGGAGGCGCGGATTCCACCGCGCTCCTGGTATGCCTGAAAACGCTCGCGCGCGAAAAAAAACTCACGCTGACAGCCGCTCATTTGAACCATTGCATACGCGGCTCGGAAGGAGACGCCGACGCTGAATTTACCCGGCAGTTTTGTGAAACGCTTGAAATTCCCTGCGTCACTGAAACCATAGACGTCAAAAAACAGTCCGATGATTCCGGCGAAAACCTCGAAGCCTGCGCTCGCCGCGAGCGATATGCCTTTTTGCGCCGCGTGGCAAAAAACATAGGGGCGCAGAAAATCGCGGTTGGACACAACCGCAACGACCAGGCGGAAACGGCGATTTTCCGTTTCATGCGCGGCAGCGGGATTGAAGGGTTTTCCGCCATACGACCGGTTCTCGACGATTTAGTCGTCCGGCCGCTTATTGATTGTCCGCGCGAATTGATTCGCCGCTACCTTCAAGGCAAGGCAATCCAATGGCGCGAGGATTCCACAAACGCCGAGCTTCATTACACCAGGAACCGCATACGGCTTGAGTTGATTCCATACCTCGAAAAAAATTTTAATCCGAAGTTGATCGACGCTTTGGCGCGCGAAACAGGAATTGCGCGCGAGACATGGGATTTTATTGAAAAACAGTCACAGGCGGCTTTTGACGGTTTGCGTATGGAAACCGAAGCGGGGATTTCTTTGGACGCCGCCGGAATATTGGAACTTCATCCTGCTCTACAAAAACAGGTACTGCGCCTGGCATTGAAAGACGGCTTGGGATCAACGCTGAACATCGGCGCGGTTCACATTGAAAACCTTCTCGCGCTTTGTAAAAAAAGAAACGGCGGAGGGGAGACCCCGCTTCCCGGCGGAGGATGGGGAATTCGCAGCTTTGACCGATTGTTGCTGCAAAACCATCCGACGAAACCGGCAATCGATTATTCCTGCTCACTGAGCGTTCCAGGCGAAATACGCGTTCCGGAAATAAGCGCGATTTTTCGTGCTGAGATTATCCGCAGGATGTCTTATTTAAATACGCCGCGAGACGACCGGCTCAGGGTGCTGTTGGATCCCGCCGTAATAAATGGGCCGCTTACGCTGCGTTCACGAAAGCCGGGTGACCGGTATGGCGGCGCTGAACGAAAAAAGGTTAAAAAAATGCTTATCGACGCAAAAATTCCGCTTAACCGCCGGGATGTTTTGCCGATGCTCGTTTTCGGCGGCATAGTCGTTTGGATTCCCGGATTTCGCCCGGCGCGCGGCTATGAGGCGCGGCCGGAATCCGAAAAATGTTTGCTTATCGAAATGGTGGACGCCGTGAGGACAACGCAGGCATATTAACCCGGATATTTCATACCGTTTCTACCGATGCCGCGCAATCCGGGTTCATCCTGCCCGGTGAGCCGGTTTTTCAATTCGCAGGTAATCACAGGCAAGCCATTTATAAAGATTGCCATATCGAGCGCAAGTTTTGCCTTGTCCCGCGAATACTGCAACTGACGTGTTACGCTGAATATGTTTTTCCTGAAAAGTTCTTTTGCCTTGGGGTTTTTCTCCGATGGCGTCATATAAAACATAATGAGGTTTGCCGGTAAAACATTGGAAACAAGTGTCTTGCAGGTATTGCACTTCGAAGCGTTTGCCACTGTATCAATTACCCATCAATTAAAATTCTCATGGCTAACCCATTAAAAACAAACATATTAAAAGGATTTGGCTTTGAAGCGGGCAACTTCGTATCAATTACCCGTCAATATCTGGTGTTTCATGCCCAGAATGGCAGGTATTTCATCAGTCTCCTTGGCGCGGTCTCCTCAAATGGCTTGATAATGCCTTCCTTAACGGCCTCACGAATATATCGAGAAACCGCAGCCTTGTTTTTATCATCAACCCCTAACCTTTTCCGTAGCGACGCGTTGTTCAAATAATCTCCCATCACCCGCTTTAAACAGGCGTGCAAATAACAAGCCCTCACCCTGTCGTTTTTGTCCATCTGGTTCAGAGACCGGTGCGAAAAGAGAATCGCCCTGGTAAAACCGTCAGGTTGTTCAAAAACCGGCGCGGGCAATTGGAAGAGTTCGATGTGAAACACCACTTTGTCAATGCCGCTGCCGCGCTCTTCACAAATTCGAAATCGCCGCATGAGAGACGCCAGCGCCTCGTTGCGAGATTTGGGCGGAGAATCCAGAAACCGGCGGGTGTCCACCAACGGCTTACCTGGATTTGTAATCTCCATCCGGTCTTCAAATATTTCCACCATGGGTCCGGCGCCCGTGACGGAAATATCCTGATGAATTAAGGCGTTCGCCACCAGCTCCCGGACTGCGATCTCCGGAAACGTTAGCGTTGTTTCGCGCAAGGACTGCCGGATGGTTTCATTGCCAGGCGTCAATGCCATGATTATGCCAAGCAATCCTTTAAAACCGCAGGCATATCCCTTGTCATCAATCTGCTCCTTGAGTGTTTCTATACGGCTGCGGCCTTTGTAGCAAATTACCCGGACTGCCTTGCGCTTTAAGTCGGGAAAATAATCCAGTTTTTTGGTGAACAACAAAGCTCCCAGTCTGGTTATGTTCCAATTTCCCGTTTCACAGCGCGAGATAAGCCCGTCGCTATTTAACGCTTCCAAAATGGCGTTCCTGTTGTCCGGCAAAGGCAATTGCAGCAGGTCAAAGTATGCCGGATAATCCAGACGTACAAAAACTTCTTCGCTGGAAACCTTTTTTGCAGCAATGCCCTGTTCAAACGGAACATGGTCGAACATCCGCCACAATTCACGTTCTTTTTCCGGAAAATCTCAATAATATCATTTTATGCGGAATTAACCCGGATATTCACAGGGGTTCGCAACGATGCGACGCAAGCGGGCGCGGCTGCAAAGCGCGCGCCGTGCGGGCAACGCAGACATATTAGACAATATGTCGAGGCGCGCAAAAAAGCGCAACGCAGTAGAAA
>Ga0099364_10003460_pt1 | contig 24497 bp, 22 predicted proteins | sample TergutTh196P3_FD_73070 | JGI IMG/M metagenome (GOLD analysis project Ga0099364, IMG submission 73070) | Microcerotermes parvus P3 segment gut microbial communities from Pointe-Noire, Republic of the Congo - Th196 P3 | ecosystem: Host-associated > Arthropoda: Insects > Digestive system > Gut ...
CATGGCGAACACGAAATATTACGGCGAGGCTTTCCCGCAAGACTGGGTCAACTTCGGCCCCGGCTGTTTGGCGGCAATGCTGGGCAGCGACTATATCATCGACCGGAATACCGTATGGTTCGGCGAGGGCAAAACCTTTTTCAAGGATTGGAGCAACATTGACGAGCTGAGACTCTTAGAAGTCTCACCCATGTACAGGATGGTCGTGGATATGACGAGGCTGTTGGCCGAAAGTAACGACGGCAGTTATATCACCGGTATAAGTGATTTGGGCGGGAATCTTGACATACTGGCGTCGCTGCGGAACACACAGGAGCTACTGACCGATCTGTATGACCACCCCGACATGGTACTGCGGGCAACGGAGATTATAGACGAGGCGTGGAAGGTCTATTACGCAAAGCTGCGCGGAATATTAAAGGCATCCGGCCAGTACGGGCACACCACATGGCTCGGCCCTTGGTGTGACACAACGTATTTCCCGCTCCAATGCGACTTCGCCGCCATGATCTCACCTGATGATTTCACTAAGTTTGTCATGCCTTCCCTGACGCGTATCAGCGAGGTTTTAGATCACAGCGTATACCATTGGGACGGCCCCGGCCAGATCGTTCATCTGGACCAGCTGCTCTCGCTTCCGCGCCTTGACGGTATTCAATGGGTGCCGGGCGACGGCAGCGCGCCGGTGTGGGATGAGCAATGGTTCCCGCTTTACGAGAAGATACAGGCCGCCGGAAAGGTGCTTGTTCTGCACGGGTTAGATACGGCGGAGAACGTGCTGAAGCTATGCGAACATTTATCGCCTAAAGGGCTGTGGATTTCGGTCACGCCGGAAACGCAGAAAGAAGCCGAGGAGCTAATGGCAAGGGCTACTGAATATTCCTAAAGTCCATACATCAGACCGTTGAGCAACCCCTGTACGCCGATTAGACGGAAGCGTACAGTACCGAACCGTCAGAGAACTTAAAAACGCTATCACCCATGACACCGGTATCACCGACGGCATATGCCCGAAGTGATGCCGGTGTTTTTAGTGACGCCGCCTTTCTGCCGGCTCTGCAAAATTCTGCTTTTTCTCCAACATAAAGACGGACACGCCTTAATACAATTTACAGAGAGGTGTTTATATGAAAATCATTCCCGAAGCCATGAAAGAATTTGAAATACAAATTATGCTGCATATAAACCAACGTCTGTACAATAAAAGGCTTATCACGGAAGAAATGTACAATAAGGTCAGAAATATGATTCTGACCTCGCGGCACTATCCGTCAAATATGTTATGACATATGGCATACGACAGTTAATACGAAGGAGAAAACCACTGTGGACTTATATAATATAAGAGGACAGCTTAACAGAGGCAAGAGCATCTACGACATACCGATGCGCGTTACCTTCTATGCCAGAGTATCAACGGAAAAGGACGGGCAGTTACATTCCCTGAAAGCGCAGGTGCAGTATTACAGCGATTTTATTAGGAGCAATCATAATTGGGAGTATATCGACGGATATACCGACGAAGGATTAAGCGGAACAAGCGTAGCCAAGCGCGAACAATTCCTGCGAATGGTCGATGATGCCAAGCTGGAGAAGTTTGACTTCATCGTAACCAAAGAAATAAGCCGCTTTAGCCGCAATACAATGGACAGTATAAAATACACGCAAGACCTCTTGGCGGCAGGGGTGGGCGTGTTATTTCAATCCGACAACATCAATACGCTTTATCCCGACAGCGAGCTTCGCCTTACAATTATGTCGAGCATAGCGCAGGACGAAGTAAGGAAAATATCCGAACGAATCAAGTTCGGCTTCAAGCGTTCCATCGAAAAAGGCGTCGTGCTTGGCAACAACAAAATTTGGGGTTATAAAAAAGACAACGGCAAGCTGGTTATTGTTGAAGAGGAAGCCGATTTGGTACGCTTAATATTTGATTTATATGTCAACCAAGGCATTGGAATCCGCACTATCGCCAATACGCTAACCGAGCGGGGTTACAGAAACGGCAACGGCAACGGATTTTCATTCAGCACGATTAAAGGAATCCTTTCCAACCCCAAATACAAAGGATATTACTGCGGAAACAAAACCCATAAATACGATTATCGCCGAAACGACAGGAGGGTGATGGAAAGCACGGAGTGGGTCATGTACAAAGACCACGATACTGTTCCGCCGATTGTTGATGAACAAATCTGGGACAGAGCCAACGCAATATTACGTCGGCGCGGTGAAAAAATGGCAAGCGAAAACAAAACCGGATACGCCAACAGATATTCGTATTCGGCAAAAATTATTTGTATGGAACATAACACGCCGTATCACCGAACAGAGTTCAAATACAAAAGCGGCACGAGAGAAGCGTGGCGGTGCAAGCGATACGCGGAGCAAGGCAAAGCTATGTGTGCCGGCCCGACAATCTACACCGATGAACTTGACGGTATTATGCGGCGGATAATGGAAACCCTCATCACCGACAAGGAGCGTATAGTCCATGACATGATAAAAATGTACTTTGACGCGAATATGAAATCGTCCTTAAAAGAAGATATGGCAAAGGTTCAGGCGGAGATAAACAAAATTCTTTCCAAGAAGGACAAGCTATTGGATTTAAGCATCAAAGGCAGGATTGACGACGACGAGTTTGAAGCGCGGAATAATCAATTCAACTCAGAGATAGCCGGGCTGAAACAGAAGAACGAAGAATATCAGCGGCAGTCGGACAGGAACGAAGAGTTTAAGCATGACGCCGAGGTTCTTCGCGGTATAATATCCAACGAATTTTCCTTTGAAGAAATTATTTGTAACGGCGCGGTAGGTAGCTTGCTCGACAGAATCGAAGTCTGCAAGACCGAAGAAAAGAATGTGGTGGAGTTGAAGATTTTCTTGAAGGTCGCTGATACATCGGTGGATTGCAATATAAAACGGCAACGGGGTAAAGCATCTTCATCTACTGTCTTTCGTTTCGCCCCATACATATGATACGCGCCGACATACAGACCGAGGTGTCGGCATACAAAATGACAGCTTCAATCAAAAAAATAAGGGCGCGGTTACCGCTGTTTTATATAGACAGGCTGCTCAAACAACACGGTAAACGCCCCAAGCGCGTGCAGTTAATTAAATTACATAAACACCCCGGAGAAGTAAGTCACGGTGTCCTTTCCGTTGATATACCTCAAGCCGGAAACCTCACCGATTTTAGCCACATGTATACCGTACGCCTCCAGCGAGGACAGCGCGTCGTCAGGGCTGCGGCACGGTTCGCCGGTCAGCGCGGCGCACGTTTCACACAGCGTACAGCCGCCCGCCGCGAGAACAAGCGAGTTCTCACGGCCCAGCTCGGCATAAACCCGCCGGGCTATCTCCAAAGTCATGGCGTTGTGCTTTTGCTGCGCTTCCATCATGCCCTCAAAGTCAAACGAATCCTCCAGCGGATAAATGTTCTGCCAGATAACGGCCCTGTTGAATGTTTTGAGCTTCTCGATGAGTTCCCCCACTTCACCTGTGAACGGCGGGCAGGTGTAGTTGCGCCCGAAGCGCCCGCATACGTTTTGCTCGCACAGCTGCCGCAGCTCCGGCATGAGCGTCAGCTTGGATACCGGTATTTCCTCCGCTTTGGCGGCGCCCATTTCAAGGCATAGCTTTACAATGTCCATGGTTTCCCTCCGTTAGCGATATGCGCGGACTTTTTCCAGAGCGTCAAAGATAGCGGCGATGTTTTCAAGCGGTATGTCCTCCGCGATCTCCGCGAACAGCGCCAAACCGCCGGACGGCAGATACAGCGCTTCCACGCATTCCATTATATGGTTCTCCAGCTGTGACGGGGTCGCAAACGGGAACAGCTGCCTATCAAGATCGAGGTGTACCGCGATTTTATGCCGCCCCTCGCCCCGTGTCACATATTTAAGATTGTCCAGACCGTTCGCGCGGAACTGCGGGTTGATAATGTCAACGCCGCAGTCTTTCAGGTCGGGGATTATTTCATGCACACAGCCGTCGGTGTGCATGAAAACCAATTTCCCGTGTTTCTTGCAAGGCTCGAAAAGCCTCATAAAACACGGCTTCATTATTTTGCGCCACCTGTCCGCCCCGATCGGCAGCGCCGTCTGTATGCCCAAGTCGTCGCCGAAACGAATGACCGGATCCTCCGGCTTCATCCGTTCCAGCTCCAAATTGATCTGGCGCAGATTATATACTACGACCTTTTCAATCAGCCTGAAAAACTCCGGCTGTTCCTCAAAGAAATCAATCATGGCATTTTCATAGCCCCGTATGTAGGTCAGGCGCAGAAACATCAGCCCGTGTTCAAGCCCGATATTCTTTTCCGGTATCGGCAGCGCGTCCACGTCCCCGAGGTCTGCCAGCGGATGCCCGATACAGAACGAGTCATGCCCGTCCACCAGATTGTCCCATTCACAGCCCCAGTGGTCAATGTGTTTTCCGGCCTGATAAGCCCACCAGAGATTGGGCTTCAGCCGCTCTTTATAGTCGCCCTTCCGGTAGTCGGGAAAGAGGACGGGATGCCGCAGAACAATCTCCTCAAGTGCCGGGCCGTACCTACGCCAAACGGGGTCATAGACAGACGCCGTGACCGGAATCGTTTCCGGACAGTTAAACGTTGCGAATTTTACATAGTTATCCATAGCTGTTCCTCCTGCCGCGCGGTGCGCCGCATTTATATCTATTCAAACATCATGTTATCCATGAACAAATCGTTAAAACGCGGATGCTCCGCCAGATTGATTTCACGCGCGGCGGCCATAAGCGTTTTCATATCCTCTTTCGCCCGTTCCGGCGCGAGCAGCAGGCAGGCGGCGCCGCCCAGCGAGGCGTTGCCCACCGCGGACACTTTGCCTGTCAGCTGTGAAGGCAGCAATCCGATGTCAACGGCGCTTTCCACATCGAGCGCCTGCCCGATGCCGCCGGCGAGATACACCGCGTCAAGCGAAGCGTAATCCAGCCCCGCAGAATCAAGCAGAATCTCCAGCCCCGAGCGCACGGCGGACTTGGCAAGCTGAAGGTCGCGCACCTGCTTTTGCGTGAATACGCACTCTTCCTCCAACAGCCCCGTTTCGTCGATCACCCCGGTCCGTACAAGACGAGCAAGCTCGGAGATCACTCCTGACGCGCCGCCGGCCTGTGAGGCGCTCTCGAACGCGGGGCCCGCCGCCGTGGCGGTAACGGTCAGCTTGCCGTTGTCAAAAAGCGCCATCTCGCCGTTTGTGCCAAGGTCGATGAGCAGGAACCGTTCTTTTTTAGGGACATACAGCAGCCCCGCCAGAATATCACCGCCGACAAATCCGGCAAGCCATGGGACAAGCGTGACGTTTGAGCCGAACAGGCTGTGCCTGTCCTCCGGCTTATGCGCCGGCTTGAACGGGAAAACGCCGAGACTTTCACATGACAGCCCCAGCAGCAGATGTGCCATAACGGTGTTGCCGGCGATGACAATTTCACCGGCCTGCCGCGCCCCGCGTGAGGCAAGCAGGGTGTCTATGCCGCCTGCGATACCCTCTGTAATCAAACGGCGCATGTCCTCAAGCGCGCCGTTGTTCGCGGCGTGGATACGCGATATGACGTCGGGGCCATAAGCTCTCTGCGGATTAAAGAAGCTGTGCCGCGCCAGCACTTCTCCCGCGCGCAAATCAAGCAGCGCCAGCACCGCGGTCGTCGTGCCGATGTCTATGGCTATGCCGTGCCCGTCACGCGGCTCGAACCATCGCTTAGCCGCCGCGAAGCTGTCTAATATGGCAAAGCCTTTGCATTTCCCGCACAGCAGGCAATTTCCGATACAACCCTCACGCATGGCGGCTCCTCCTCCGGTATTCCCCCGGTGTCTGCCCCTCGGCTTTTTTGAATACGCGCGTAAAATAACTTTGATTTTCAAAGCCCGCCAGCTCGGGGATGTCAATGACGCTGACGGACGGGTCGCGCAGCAGGCGCTTGCTCACGTCGATGCGGACGGCGGTAATAAAGCCGCCCGGCGTCTGCCCTGTCTCCTCACGGAACACCTTGGAAAAATAGGTGGGGCTGAGAAATACGTGGCCGGCAATATCATGCAGCGTTATCTTGTTCATATAGTTATACCTTATATACGCAATCGCTTTGGCAATCACGTCCATATGCTTTACGCTTGCCGCCAGCGCCTCGTTATAGGGCACGCTGAAAGGGCCGGAAACATCGCCGCAATGTTCGGCGCACAAGGCAAGAAGCTCGCATACCGCCCGGGCCTGAACCGGCGATTTATACGGTATTGATTTCAGCAGCTCCGTGCCGCTGTCTATATCCGCTTCCTCATAATCGGTCATCAGGAACGGCCCCGCGACGACCCCGCGGCTGCCGGTCAGCGGCGACGCGCAATAGGCAAGCCCCGACGGCGCGAGGAAAATATACCGCCCGCCGAACCGCCGTGACTGGGTAATACCATACGTCAGCGCGGCTTGCTCCCGCTCCGCACAGGCCAGCGCGGAGAAAAGACGGCGCAGGGCTTCGGACAAGCCGCCGTATACAGACGAAACATAGTATTGCTCTCCCGACGCGCCAAACACCGCCGTGCCGATTCCGGTTGCGGCGGAGAAGGATTCAAGAGAGTAGAACTGTACAGCCAATATATCACCCTTGACATGAAATGGCAATCCGAATCGGATATAACCATAAGATAGTATCAAATACCATAAGATTATGAAAAGACAAAACGGTCAGCGGTAAGCTGATGCCTTACCTGTCAAAAAAGGCCTCTTCAACCGCAAGACAAATCGCATGATAAACGGGGAGATGCAGCTCCTGAATACGATAGGTTTCGGTATCGGGAACACTTATCACGAGGTCGAACATCCTGTTCATTTTGCCGCCGGCACCGCCGCTCATCCCGATGGTATACGCCCCCTTGGCTTTTGCCGCCGGCGCTGCCGGACTTGTAACAGGCGATGCTATGCCTGCACGCTTCCGATATTTGTGCTTTGTTTATAATACTACATTTCGCCGGCATTGTAAACACATAAAAAAGCTTGGCATTTTATATGTAAATAAGCGTTAAATTTATAAATTGACAATACATAAATTATCGGCTATAATGCGGGTTAAGATACGCCGATATGTTAAAGGGGGAAACGCTATGACAAGCAAGGAGCGGTTCAAGCGGATGTTTGAACACAAGGAAGCCGACCGCATCCCTATTATTGATGAGCCGTGGGCGGGGACCGTTTCCCGCTGGAAACGGGAGGGGATGCCACATGACGCGGACTGGCGCGATTATTTCGGCGTTGATAAAATGGAGAGAATCAGTATAAATAATTCACCCCTTTTCCCCAAAAAACGGCTAGAGGAAACCGACCGTTATTACATAGAGACCTCCGAGTGGGGCGCGACCATGAAGCACTTCAAGGAGGAGGATTCAACGCCCGAGTTCCTCGATTTCACTATAGTTACCCCTGAAGTCTGGGAAAACGCCAAAGCCAGAATGAAGCTGGACGGGGATCGTATCCCCTGGGACTATCTCAAGAAAAACTATCCGAAATGGCAGGCCGAGGGCCGTTGGATTCAAGGCATGTTCTGGTTCGGGTTCGATGTGACGCACTCTTGGGCCGTGGGCACTGAAACGCTTTTGATTGCCATGATGGAGGAACCGGAATGGGTCACGGATATGTTCGACACTTACCTGAACAGCTCCATTGACCTTATGGATCAGATTTGGGACGCGGGCTATCATTTTGACAGCATATTCTGGTACGATGACATGGGCTATAAAAACACTGCGTTCTTTTCTAACGAAATCTACCGGACGCTGCTCATGCCCTTCCACAGCAAAGCGGTGAAATGGGCGCACGACAAAGGGATTTACGCCCATCTCCACTCCTGCGGCGATATTATGAAGCTGCTGCCCGATGTTTTGGAAACAGGGGTTGACGCCTTGAATCCGCTTGAGGTAAAAGCCGGTATGGATGTTCTCAGGGTGAAGAAAGAGTATGGCGGCCGTCTGGTGCTGCACGGAGGCATAAACGCGGTGCTGTGGGATCAAACGGAGAAGATTCTGGCTGAAATAAAAAAACTGGTGCCCGTTCTGAAAGAAGACGGCGGCTATATATTCTCGTCGGACCACTCCATTCCCAATTCCGTCAGTCTGGAGAATTTCCGTGACATAGTCGATATGGTAAAACAGGTCGGCAGATATTAAGCTGCGCATAACTTAATAACATAAAGAAAGCCGCTTTTCTCAACCGAGAACGAGCGGCTTTTGCGGCATAAAAAAACTTATTACTTCAGGTGCTAATTCCGAACCGTCAGGCATAATGTTTTGAAGAGGTGATGGGGTAATGACGGCACATAGAGTCAACGAACCGCAGCCGTGCGAAGACGGCGACTTGCGCCGCGGCGCGCTCTGTCAGGATTCTGTCAAAGACCTCGCTTTCGCGCATTGGCAGTATAACGCAAACGAGAAGGCTTACGAGAACAGGCTGATAACCAAGGCCATGTACGAGTTTGCCCGTGAGGAACTGAGAAAAACCATTGAACGGTTCTCAAAAATATGCTGCGGGAGCGGGTGACGGCGATAGATTTATTAAAGACAAGACGGCTGCTGGACAGCGGCAGGACAATCTTCGACCTGCCGTTCAGGGTTGTTTACTATGCCAGAGTATCAACGGACAAGCGGGAGCAGCTGAACTCGCTGGAAAACCAGATCACCTACTACGGCGACTATATTAAATCAAACCGCAGCTGGACATTTTGCGGCGGATACGTGGACGAGGGCCTTTCAGGGACCGGCGTGGACAAGCGCGGGGATTTCCTGAGAATGATTGACGACGGCGAGTCCGGCGCCTTTGATTTGGTTATCACAAAGGAAATATCCCGCTTCTCCCGCTCGACGCTTGACAGTATAAAGTATACGCGGCGGCTTCTCGACGCCGGCGTCGGCGTCTTTTTCCAATCGGACAATATTAACACGCTGTACTCTGACTCTGAGCTGCGCCTCACGATAATGTCCTCGCTGGCGCAGGACGAAATGCGCCGCCTGTCGGAGCGCGTAAAATTCGGGATGAAACGCGCGTATGAGAGCGGCAGGGTTTTAGGGCAGAATAATATTTACGGATACAACAAAGAAAACGGGCGGCTGGTTATAAACGCGGAGGAAGCGGAGTTTATCCGTGAGCTGTTCAATCTATATGCGGAAGGGAAGTACGGCTATCGGACAATAACCAAGCTGCTCACGGAAAAGGGCTGCCGCAATCAGGACGGCAATGAGCTGAACCCCGGCACGTTTAAGCGGATTCTGACCAACCCTAAATATAAGGGATACTATCACGGCCGCCTGACGGAGAGCGGCGACTACCGCCGCAAGAATAACGTCCGGCTGGCGGAAGAGGACAGACTGCTCTATAAGGACGATTCCATTCCGGCTATCGTCTCCGAAGAATTGTGGGACAGGGTAAACGCCGTATTAAATGAACGCTCTGAAAAATTCAGAAATAAAGGCGGCGGCGTCCAAAACAGATTCGCTTACAGCGGCAAAATCATTTGTGAGGAACACGGCGCATACCATTACCGCAAGGTCTGGAAAGACAGGAAGGTTCCCGCCGAAGGCTGGTGCTGCAAGGAATATTTGGCCAAAGGACGGGCGGCCTGTCCCACGCCGCACATCTATACAAAAGACCTTGACGCGATTCTGGAATACATAGGCAAAGACCTGCTGTCCGACAAAGAAAAGCAAATTGAGAGCGTGGACAGCCTCATCGGGCTTTATAAAAAATCCGTAAAAGATAATACCGACTATGCGCTTGAAACGTCTAAAATCACCAGAGAATCAGATAAAATCAAAGCCAAACAGGACAAAATTCTGGAATTGCACATCGACGGCGATATAGACAAATCCGAGTATCTGGACAGGAATAACCGGCTTAAAGCTGACGCGGAAAAGCTGAATAAAAAACTTGCCGCTTTGCGTGAAGAACAGGCGCAAACAACTGACACCGGCGCAACCTTGAGTCAGGCAAGAGCGTTTTTTAACACGCTTGCGGAGGACAGCGCGCTGGCCGTCGCGCGTGAGATGCTTGGCGGCGTGGTCATACGAAAGGGCAGCTCCGCAAAGGATATGCGCGTAAGCATAAGCATGAAGCACGGGGAAACCCTGAACTGCTCCGTTTTGCGTCCCGTCAGTTTGTACGGCGTTACCGAGGTGTCGCCGATCGTCGGCAACGAAAAACAGTCCGAGGAGCTTATCCATTACCTGCTCAGCGAGTTCGACGGCGAGCCGGAGAAGATATGGCAGTCGAACATCTTCGGTAAATCGCTGCACGATCTGGTCAGCGAGGGGCTTAACAACAAGCTGAAAAAAATGCCCGACGACGCGAGGGCGAAGCTCCAGGAAACCCTGCAAAGGATCATCAACGAGGGCAGCGGCGGCCTGATATGCATAATATTGTAGAACGCAAAACCCCCGCTGACCGGCGGGGGTTTTTCCTGCCGCGGACGCCGGCCATCCGCTTGTAAATTATGCACAAATAAAAATGTTGGTAAAATAAAAATCTTGGTAATTTGCTTGACATGATAAAAAAACTGTGCTATCATAAATTTGTTTTAGTCATAATAGCTAAAATGCGATTCAAGCCGTAAGCTCAAGCCCGAGATAAACCTCGTTTTTGTCGTCCTGCGTAACGCCGAGATACCGGCGCGTAATCGCCGGTGAGCTGTGGTTGTAGATCTCCATGATAACTGCCGGCGACGCTCCGCTCTTCCACGCGTGATAGCCGAAGGTCTTGCGCAGCGAATGGCATGAAACACGGGTTTGGAACCTTAACGCCTCCGCGGCGCCGCGAATAAGCCTGTAGGCCTGTATGCGGCTGATTGCCCTCCGTGTGCGCGGATTCTCGATAAGGAACCGCCCGCTTCGAGCGTTACGGCTAGCAAACAGCGCGAGCGCTTTCACAACCGCTTTGTTAAGGGCAATAATCTTGGCTTTACGCGTTTTCTTCTCAACTACGCAGACAGTTTCGCGTATGCGGTTATTCTGGAAGTCGTAGACGTCGTCCCAGCGCAACCTCAGCAGATCGCTGATTCTCAGCGCGGTGTAGATGCCTAACACTATGAGGACGTGGTTCCTCAGCTGTCCTCGCTTCAGGTAAAAGGCCGTCAGCTCGCGTATTTCGTTTTTGTTTCTGATGGGTTGGGTGCTTGCCATAACTCATTCCTCCTCTATTTTGGGATAGCGCCGATGTAACAGGTTATCTGTAATGTTACATGTAAAGGATAACTGAAATTGCAAGGGCTTTAAGTGACATTTACAAGCTCCTGAGTGAGCGTGAAAAAACAACAGGGTAATAAAACCCTGTCGTTTCAACAAAAACAGCGCCGATGTAACATTACAGATATTATTATACACCGCGTTCGTTTCCGGTCCTAGGGCCGTAACGATAAAATATTTATGGAGGGAAGAACTCATGAAAATCAAACGCTTGCTTGCACTCGCCGTGACCGTTCTCATGCTGTTGGCGGTACTGGCCGCCTGTAGCACGGACGACAGCGGCGGAACCGCCACTCCGGCCCCCAGCACACCCGCGCCCAGCGGCGGCACGGACAGCTCCGGCGACGCCGGCCCGGCCGGCGGCAGAGACCCATACGCAGCGCCCGCTGTCATAAGCGATTTACCGCGTAACGAAACGCTGTACTTCGCCGGTATCCAGTGGGGAACCGTAAACGCATGGAACGTTTTCCACGCCAACTCAAACAACATGGCCAACGACCAGAACGGCGGCGGCTCGCGTACCATGGTATGGGAAACCCCGTACATGTACAACGGCCTTGACGGCAAAATGTATCCGCTGCTTGCCGACGGCGACTATGCCTGGAACGCCGACGGCACCGAGATTACCTATAAAATCAAACCCGCCGCGTATTGGAGCGACGGCACCAAGATCACTGCGTTTGACGCGGAGTTCACTTGGCAGGCCGGCTACTCCACCCCCAACGCGAACGGCAACTGGACTCCGTTCATCGCCGACGTAGTGGCGGCCGACGCTGAAACCGTGGTAGTCAAAGCCGCGCTGACCGGCGGCAAGCCCTCCAACGCGCTGATGGTTGTTCAGTACATCGGACAGCAGTACATCCTGCAAAAGGCGTGGCTCGAGGATCTGATCGCGCGCAACGACAACGACCCCGTTAAAGTCGTTGAGGACCCGGGCTATGATTTTGTCTGGTCCGGCCCGTACACCCGTTATTTCGACGACGACACCAGAATCGTGCTTATCCGCGACGACGGCTATTGGGGACAGGACGCCTCGATGTGGGGCCAACTGCCCGCGCCTAAGTATCTGGCCCATATGTTCTATGCCGATAACCCGGCCGGCGACGCCGCCTTGGCCGCCGGTGAAGTAGACGTCAGCCAGCAGTTTATCGCCAACGTGCAGTACCTGTGGGAGAGAGAAGGCCTGCCCATCTCTACTTATATCGACGGACCTCCCTACGGCCTTTGCGTCAATATGCCGACCGCGTGGTTCAACATGCGCGTGCCGGTAATGAATGAAGTGGAACTCCGTCAGGCAATCGCGTGGGCGGTGGACTACGACGCCATCAACGCCAACGCCATGACGGGCCAAAGCCCGACGTTCGCCGAGGTGCCGCGTTCGCTGATGAACCCGACCCCGGGCGAGCAGGCGATGTATGACCGCGGCAAGGTCAGCCACCTGCAATGGGTCGGCAATGACATCGACGCCGCCAACCAGCTGCTTGACGATTCCGGCAAATTCCCGATGGGCGCCGACGGTTGGAGAACCTATAACGGCGAGAAAGTTTCTCTGACAGCCTCCTGCCCATACGGCTGGACCGACTGGGAAGCCTCGATAGAGATCGTCGCCGCCGCGGGCGCGAGAATCGGCATTGAGATCACCACGCTGTTCCCTGAAGCCGACCCGTTCCTCGGCAACGTCACCGGCATGGTCCAGACCGACTACGACATCTTTATGATGTGGACCAACTCGGTCGCGCCGAGCGAGCCGTGGGGCCGTATCCGCAACATCCTCAGCTCCGAGTTCGTTGATATGCCGAACAACTGGAGCGGCAACTGGGGCGGGTATTCCAATTCCCGCATCGACGAGATCATAGCGGCGATCCCGCTGGAAACCGACGCGGCAAAGCTGAAGGACCTCTACACCGAAGCCGTTGAGATTTATCTCACCGAAGTTCCTTCCTTCTCGCTGATGTACCGCCCCGACAAGTTCCACACAGTAAACGAGTCGGTATGGACCGGATTCACCGAGCAGGGCGACGGCCGCAATGTCCCGCCGTTCAACTGCGTCAGCGGTTACGCTATCGCGGATCTTTATAATCTCAGACTGGTAGGATAATTCCGTAAAACAGGCGGAGGCGGCTGTAAGCGTATGGCCGCCTCCTCTTAATAGAGGGTGGGACGCTATTATGAGCAAAGGATACCGAAAATACTACGGCAAAAAAATAATGTGGCTTTTTATCACGCTGGTGGTCGCCGTGATCCTCAACTTCATGCTGCCGCGCCTGATGCCGGGCAATCCGGTAAACACTATCATGGCAAGGGCGGCTCAGGGCAGCGAGGCGGAGGCAAACCGCCGGATGTACCAGCATTTCACAGAGCAGTTCGGCATCGACAAGCCGGTAATACAGCAATTTTTTATCTATGTCGGCAATATTCTAAAGGGCGATCTGGGGCGCTCGTTCTCCCAGTACCCGCGCGAAATTTCCGACATACTCGCAAACGCCCTGCCGTGGACGATAGCCCTTCAGTTTCCCGCTATAATAGTCGGATGGATACTGGGCAATATTTTGGGCGCCATGGCCGCGTACATACGCAAAGGCTTCGACAAGGCGGTGCTGCCGTTCTTCCTGTTTTTGGGAGGCGTACCGGCGTTCGGTATGGCGGTGGTATTACTCTCCGTATTCGCGGTTGGCCTGAGATGGTTCCCCGTCTCCGGCGGATACGCCTTTACGATGATCCCGTCGTTCTCAATAGAATTTTTTGCATCGGTGTTCAGGCATTACCAGCTTCCGTTCTGGTCGATCGTGCTTATCTCGATCGGCGGCCAGAGCATAGGAATGCGCTCGATGTCGATCTATGAGCTGAACGCCGACTATGTGAAATACGCCCGCTATATGGGCATAAAGGACAGAAAGATTGTCGGCTATGTGTTCCGCAATGCCATGCTGCCGCAGGTGACGGGCCTTGCGCTCTCAATCGGCACGATGATAGGCGGCGCGCTGGTGGCGGAGATCATCTTCTCATACCCCGGTATAGGCACCACGCTGATGGCCGGCATCATGCAGAGCGACTACGCGCTTATCTCGGCCTCGACGCTGATCATTACGATCATGGTCCTGACCGCGGTATTTATACTTGACATCATCTACGGCCTGATTGACCCGCGCGTCAAGGCCGCGCTGCTGTATTAAGGGGGGAAGCGGTTATGAAAACAACATTGCGTCAGATATTCCGCTCGCCCAGATTTATGTTCGGCTTCGTTCTGTTTGTTCTGCTTATGCTGTTTATAACGATATATCCCTTCTTTGTCCCCGGCGACCCGCTGGAGATGATAGGGCTGGGCACGTTTTTCAAGCCCGGCATCTATGTTTCCCTGTACGACACACTGGATACCCCGATGGTCTACTCGCTGAAGCTGGACGATGCCGCCGTCAAGCGCGTTGACAGCAAGCTGCTGCCCGACGACCGCGAGAGCATGAAGACGTGGCTTGTCCTTTACGGCATACCCGAAAATGATATTGACACCGAGGACACCGACGGGCTTATGGACCTGTGGTGGAAAAACTACAGCTCCGACATACGCGTAGAGGGCATGATACGCGCCGACCATCTCGCCTACATGCGCCTCGACCAGAAGCTGGACGGACTCCTGAACTTCGAGGACGTTTACGTAATGCTGGAGGACCCCGAGACAGGCGAGCTTATTCCTTACAACTATGTCACCAGAGCCTCTGAAATGTCCGCCGTCAACCGCAACACCATCAAAAATACCGACTATATAAACGTCGGCGACGTAGCCAACGTGCGCGTTCTGCCGCTGGGCACCGACAATTTTGGAAGCGACATGATGAAAAAGCTGGTTTCCGCCATAAAAACCTCGCTGCTTATGGGCCTGATCGCCGGCACAATCGCAACGCTTATCGGTCTGGTGCTGGGTCTGGTATCCGGCTATGTCGGCGGCCTGCTGGACGACATATTTATGTTTGTGTTCAACCTGTTCACCGTTATCCCCGGGATCGTGCTGCTTATACTTATCTCATACAGTATAGGACAGGAGCAGCGCGGCGCGGCAACGGTGGCTATTGTTATCGGCCTTACCTCATGGGTGTGGACGGCGCGTTCGGTGCGCGCGCAGGTCATATCGCTGCGCAACCGCGACCACGTCAACCTGAGCAAGCTGTCCGGCCATTCGCTGCCGCGTATCATCACCACGGACATCCTTCCGTATATCGCGTCCTATGTGGTAATGGCGTTTATACTGCAAATTTCCTCGGCAATACTGGCCGAAGCGGGACTGTCTATGCTCGGCCTCGGCCCTAAAACCACCGAGGTCGCCACGTTGGGCCTGATGATGAACTGGGCCATGCGCTTTGCGGCGCACCTGAGCGGCGCGTGGTGGGCGTACTACCCCGTTATCGGGGTGATCGCGATTATCTCGTTCTCGCTCAACCTGATGAATACCGGGCTGGATCAGATATTCAACCCGCAGCTAAGGGATTAAGGAGGCTGTTGATATGAGTAAAACAATGCTGGAGGTTGACGGCCTCACCACAAAATATGTCACCCGCTTTAACGAAAGCGTCTACGCGGTCAACGACGTCACCTTCAAGGTTGAAGAGGGGCGCTCGCTGGGTATCGCCGGCGAGTCCGGCTGCGGCAAATCCACGCTGGCGCTCAGCCTGATGGGGTATTATTTCCCCCCGCTGCACTACATGAAAGGCGAAATAGCGGTAGACGGCAAGAATATCTCGGGCATGAACCCCGACGACGTGCGCAAAAATGTGCTAGGCACGGAAATTTCCTATATCCCGCAAGCGGCTATGAACGCGCTCAACCCCACGCAGAAGGTCATACGCTTTATCGAGGACGTAATACGGGCGCACCGGCCCGAGGCGACCAAAAACGATATATACGACCTCGCGCGCGAGCGGTTCGAGATACTCAACCTCCCTGCCGAAACGCTCCAAAAACACTCCGTAGAGCTGTCGGGCGGCATGAAGCAGCGCACGGTAATCGCCGTTTCCACCATCCTCTCGCCAAAGGTGCTGATCGCCGACGAGCCCTCGTCGGCCCTTGACGTCACGAGCCAGAAGATGGTAATAAAAATGCTCCGTGACCTTATGGAGCTGGGGTACATAAAGTCGATGATCTTCATTACCCACGAGCTGCCGCTGCTCTACAACGTCACCGACGACATCATGGTCATGTACGCCGGCCAGATCGTGGAGCAGGGCTCGGCGGAGCAGATGATATTCGACCCGATACACCCGTATTCAAAAGGGCTGATGGGCTCGATCCTCGTCCCCGAGGGCGGCACGCGCGAAATTAAACTCACCGCCATCCCCGGAACGCCGCCGAACCTCAAAAATCCGCCGGACGGCTGCCGTTTCGCCGAACGCTGCAAATACGCGATGCCGAATTGCAGGGTGGGTTCCGTCCAGTACACCGATCTCCCCGACTGGCGCGGAATCCGGTGCATTCTCTCCGAAAAGGAACTCAGGGAGGCATACAGAAATGAGCAATGAAGTAAGTAAGGTCTACGAGAAAAAGGAACTGTGCCTAAGCGGAACCGGCGTCACCAAGGTTTTCGGCTTCGGCTCCAAAAAAACGCTGGCCGTGGATAAGGTAGACTTCAACTTCTACACCGGCGAGCTGATCTCCATTGTCGGCGAGTCGGGCAGCGGCAAGACGACGCTGATTAAAATGCTGCTCGGGCTGACAAGCATGACCGACGGCGAAATCTATTTCATGGGGCAGAAACGCGATATAAGCTCCCACGGCAAAAAGCAGGAGTACTGGAAAGGGATTCAGGCCATCTTTCAGGACCCGTTCTCCTCATACAACATCTTTAAGAAGATAGACGCGGTCCTGCTCGACTGCGTGCATATGCGCGGCGGGCGCTATCTGCCCTATGAGCAAAAGGTCGCGATGATGGAAGAGGCGTGCAGCTTTGTAAATCTGGAATACGGTGAGATGACCAACAAGTACCCGTTCGAGCTGTCGGGCGGACAGATGCAGCGCCTTATGATAGCGCGTATCTTCCTACTGAAGCCCAAGATACTGCTGGCCGACGAACCGACCTCGATGATCGACGCCTGTTCGCGCGCCACTATCCTTGACATGCTTTTGGACCTGCGCCGCGAAACGGGCATGACAATCATATTCATAACCCACGATATGGGGCTCGCCTATTATGTCTCCGACACCGTGTATATCATGGAGCGCGGCAAGTTCGTGGAATTCGGCTCTGCCGACGAGGTTATCCTCAACCCCCAGGCGGAATACACAAAAAATCTTCTAAGCGACGTACCCAAAATCCACGAACCCTGGGAGTTTACAAAGAAAAAGCCCATGATTCCGGTCCCGCGGCAAGGTTAACGGTGAACAATATGAATAACACAACACGAGCCGGCTGTGATACAATGAAAGGAGTTGATGTCTATAATTTAAGAACGGAGTAAAAAAGCGATGGCTGAAATTAAAGATATGACGGAGGGTAATCCCACCCGTCTGATGATACGTTTCGCTCTGCCCATGCTGCTCGCCAACGTGCTTCAGCTTATGTACACGGTGGCGGACAGCGCGGTGCTGGGGCGTCTGCTCGGCGTAAACGCGTTCGCTTCGGTGGGCGCGACCGCCGGCTTCCACTGGCTTGTGCTGAGCGCCGTTATGGCGTTTACGCACGGATTCGGCACCGTCTTTGCCCAGCGCTTCGGCGCGAAGGACATGGACGGTCTGCGCCGCGCCTTCGTCACCGCCGTCTATTTGGCGGCGGCGCTCGGCACGCTTATCGGTATCTCCGGTACGCTGGGATGCGCGCCGGTTTTAAGATTGCTGAACACGCCGCCCGAACTTTTAGACGGCGCGGCGGTATATCTGCGTTTTCTGCTGGGCGGCATGGTCATAACCCTGATGTACAACCTGCTTGGCGGGCTTCTGCGCGCGCTGGGCGACAGCAAAACACCGCTACACGCGATGATCTTCTCCACAATCCTGAATATTGTTCTCGACATCGCGCTGGCCGTCCCGTTCGGTATTGCCGGCATCGCGGCCGCAACGCTCTCGGCTCAGGCCGCGGCGTGTATCTACTGCCTTGCCGCACTGCGAAAAACGGGGGTGCTTAAAGGCTGCGGATACCGCTGGGATTCAGGCTCGGCCGCCGCGCTCATGCGTCTGGGGCTGCCGCTCTGTCTGCGCAACGCCGTTATCGAGCTGGGCGGGCTGGCGGTACAGCGTTACACCAACAACTACGGCGCCGAGTTCATCGCCGGCGTCGCCGCCGCGAAGCGGATGTACAGCCTGCTGATGGTTGCCGGCGGCGCGGTCGAGGCGTCGGTGGCGACATTTATCGCGCAAAACTTCGGCGCGGAGCGGTATGACCGCGTCAGGCACGGCGTTAAGGACGGGCTGCGCCTCATGCTTATCTCGGCGGCGGTCATAATGGCGGTTGTGCTGCCGTTCGGACGGCATATCCTAAGCCTGCTGGTTGAGGGCGAACCCGAACAGATCGCCGCGGTGCTGGATGCCGGAGCGCGTCAGCTGACCCTTATGGCGCTGGGATTGCCCGTGGTCTACCTGCTGTTTCTTTACCGTTCGGCGCTTCAGGGTATCGGCAACACATTCATACCGATGCTGTCCGGCTTCCTTGAAATGCTCATGCGCCTTATCTCGGTATTCCTGCTCACGCCGGTCTGGGGCGAATGGGGCGTATATCTGTCCGACCCGCTCGGGTGGCCGCCCGCGGCGGCGCTGCTGCTGATTTCATATATAGTTGTATTCAAAAAGTATCGGGGTGTTTTGGAATGAAAGTATTGCTGACCGGTTTTCAGCCGTTTGGCGGCGAAACCGTAAACCCGTCATACGAGGCGGTTAAACTTGTGCCGGATACGGTGGCCGGCGCCGAGATCATAAAAGCGGAGCTGCCGGTCGTTTTCGGCGCAGTGATAGAGGAGATAGAGAAACTGATCGAGAGCTGCAATCCCGATATAATCCTCTGCGCGGGACAGGCCGGAGGCCGCGCGTCCATGAGCGTGGAACGCGTGGGCATAAACTGCGACGACAGCGATATTCCTGACAACGCCGGGTTCAAGCCTGACGGCGCGCCGATAGCCAAAGACGGCCCGGCGGCCTACTTCTCCGATTTGCCCGTCAAGGCAATGGTGGCAAACATGAAAAAACAGGGCGTTCCCGCCGAAATATCAAACACCGCCGGCACGTATGTCTGCAACCATCTGCTATACGGATGCCTGCATCTGCTGGCGGCAAAGCACCCCGGACGGCGCGCCGGTTTTATCCATGTGCCGTACACGCCGGAGCAGGTTCTCGAAAAAAGAAATGTCGCGTCAATGCCGCTTGAGCTGATAGCGAAGGGGCTTGAGGCCGCCGTCGAGGCCGCCGTCACGTGACTGCCGCGCAAACACCTCCGCCAGCTGTATTTTACCTGTACCATATGAATTATATCATAGCTGGCGATATTGTCAATTTATGCAAAATCACGGTGAAATGCTAAGTTTAGCCGAATAATCCGAACCTTTTTATAAGTCCTCCATACAATGAAGCAGAGGGGTAATACCCTAAACTATTGATATAGGAGGTCTCCTTAATGGCGGATAAAAACGCTGTACCGATTGCGGCGGCCATTGACCGTGACAAGAGTAACGGACTCAAAGAGCCATGCTGCATACATACAAAAAAGATATATGACGCCTGCCGCGATAAAGTATAAACAAGATATAGGAGTTCTGCGGGTAATTATCTCAGTTCGGTAATCTCTATTATGGGCAGCGTTTTCCAGGCGCTGCCTTTTGGCTTGTTGTATTCGATTCTTTTTATAACGGATTTTAACAGCTGGTTTCTCTCGCTGTGATCAACCGACCAGTATTCGTCTAACAGCGATTGAAGTTTTATTATTATCTCAGCGTGATTAATACTCTTGGCGCTGTTTTTCAAAATGTCTTGTGTTTCTTTAATCCGTTTATTAATTTCGTCCCTTCTGGCGATAAAGGTATCTATGTCGTATACACCCTGCTCCAATAATTCATATTGCTTTTCCATTTGACGCCCAAGTTTTTGCAACTCATTTTCTGCCGCCGCCTCAATATTTGCGGTTTTATTTACTTGTTTTTTGGGATTAGAAATGCTGTACAGTGACAACATGCGTTTTATGCTGCTTATAACGGTCTCTTCTGTCACGTCTAAACTGCTCCCCATCATACAGCCCGCTGTCGGACACAGTATAATCGGTTGGTTATATTTTTTATAGAGCGGCTGCCTGACCATGGCTCGTCCGCAATTCTTGCAAAAGAGGATTCCGGCGAGCGGATTCTTTATATCGCCGGATTTATAATAAGGCGGGTGATAACGCCCTTTTAAGCGTTTGTTAGCCTCGTTGTAAATCGGCTCCTCAATAATAGCCTTGTGCAGTCCATCGACAACAAGCCACTCTTCGCGCGGTTTGATTCGCTTGACATGTTTCTCCCCCGGGTTCTTCGGGCGTTCAAAGCTGAATTGGTTCCAAACGACTTTACCTAAGTACACCGGATTACGGATTATCTTTGCTATCGTTGTACGATTGAACTTATTACCGCGCCGCGGTCTGTATCCCAGCGAGTGGAGAGTGTCGGCGACAACTTGGCAGCCTTTGCCCTCAATATACAGCCTGTAAATAAGCCTTACGCCCTCGGCCTCGTTAGGCTCGATTTCCAGCGTGGGTTTTTTATTCACTCGCGTTTGCTTATACCCGTATGGCGCGTTGGAGAGATAGCAACCCTCCTCGACCGCTTTTATCGTGCCGCGCCGCAGCCGTCCGCGTATCATCTTATATTCCTCGCGAGCGAACAGGGCCTTGAAGCTGATGAGGCTATCGTCCATATCGTCGGACATATCATAAGTTTTGCCGGGGGTGATAATCAGCGCGCCGGTTCTTCTGAACGCGTCGAAAATAAGCCCTTGTTCGTGCATTGCGCCGCGCCCCAGCCTGTCAATATCCATACAGAGGACGGCCTCGTACTTGTGCAGATCCTCCATGAGTTTCATCATTTGAGGCCGCCCGTATAAACTGTCGCCGCTTACAACTTCCTCGAATATATCGGCGACAGTTAATTTCTGCTTCTTCGCATATGCGGTCAGTATTTCGCGGTGGCGCGCCAAAGTCTCGGACACCGGGATATTCTCCTCGGCACGTGACTTGCGCAGATACATAGCGACTATCATGTTTTTACCTCTGAAATATAGTCAAAAATATTCTGTAAATCCCGTAATGCGTCGCCAGTATAACTTACTTTCCATTTCATAAGCCGTACTGCCGTTGCATCTTTTCTCTGACGACCTCAGAAGACACAACACTTCCTGATTCTAAGCCGGCGAATCCCTTTTCGATTTCGGTGTTGAACTGCTTGGACGTCAACGCCGAATGATCAAGGGGCGCTTCCGGCTCTTGCCCGATAAAGCGGATATAAGACAGAACTTTACCCACTTTATCCGGCGGCATCTTGGAAATTTCGTCAAGTATAAGTTTTTGTGCCTGTTGCATTTTATAATCCTCCTTTTGCCTCACGGTTACTCGTACCACTCATCATCGCTTAACGCTTGTATGTGCGCGTCATATTCATCGGGCGTAAGGTGACTGTCTCAGCCTTCATATCGCACCTCCGTATATATTACTCTGTTTATATTTGCCGCTGGCGACCAAATCATCCGTGTATTCGTCTACCCGCTGCTGACCTTGTGTGTTCAGACCGAGTTGATATGGCTTAATCTTGATTTTGCGGTGTCTGCGGCAGCGACAGCGGCGCTAAAACCGCCATAATGTCAGCCGGCTGAGTTTGCCGACCTGTTCCCTGCCGGAGCCGCTCCTGAGCCTCGTCCAGCCTGCTCATTGCTTGCGCTGGTCGAGGAGGAAGATGAAACGGCATCCAAAGCCCATCTTCCCAGCAATCCAAACATGGCGTATAACCCCTAGATTTAGCCGCTTCAATATTGTAAATATAATAACGGCGGTTACTTATATGTTGACAGCCGTAATGATGGTATCTGTTTCCTTGCGTCGTTACAATGGCAGCTTGCCTGCGAAAAAAATCGAACTCAGGCCAGAAATCTAACACATTTTTATAAACTAAATCCCTCATTTCATCGGCTAGTTGTTCCGCCTCTTGAACTGATGCTTCCAGCGCGGCAATCTTCCTCTCGGCCGATGATAATGACAGCGATCTCAGCCTCTCCGTATCTTGCGCTTCGATCTCTATAGCGGCAACCCGCCGGTTTGCCTGCTGCAAAGCTCTATTTAGGGTGACAATCTGATCCTCATAAATACTGAGATTACTTTGCTGGTATACGATATATGCCAAGCAGCACACGAATGCAACACAAAGCGCGGCTGTCACACAGGCAAACACAGATTTCTTTATATATCGAGCGGGCTTTTGCTCAGGCGTTACCTTTTGTTTTGCTTCGTCTTCCTTTTTGGGAGGCGTGTCCGGCCCTGTTTTTTCCTCTATTGATAGAAAATCAGATGTCTCATCGTTCTCGGTTTTTGCGCTTTTCTTCTCCACCCATTTTTCATATAGGGAATAGATTGTAAACGATAAAACCGTATAACCAAAAAACGAACCAACAACAGTTGCGGCGTTATAGCGAAAGACGCCGACTTGAACAGCGGCGAACACTAAAAAAACAACAACCCAACAGAGCTTAGTATATTTTGGAAGCTTTACTTTAGGAGTTTTAGTTTCAGACACTGAGAGTGGAGGGCTAAACTCCGGTTCCGTTTTCTCTTCTGCATAGTTAACCCACCGGAAGCCCTCTTGTTCAGCCGCTTTGACGGTATTTACATATTTTCCGTCGTTTGAAATGTTAACGGAGATATTATCGTATTGCTTATCGAACGGCAGATAATAAACATGCTCCCCGGTTTTGGAGACGATACACTTTATTCTGGGATACTCGGGAAAATCTTGTTTCTCATAAACCTTGACGCCAAGCTCTTTAGCGCATAGGCGCGCGGCATCCGACAGCGAGGCCGTTGTGTAAATTGCGCCTGTAATATTCTCTGTTTTCCGCTGAACGCGCAGTTGGCCGACGGTGCCATACAGCAGATGTAAATGTTTTTCATGAATAAGACTGTTCTTTGACCAACGCTTACACTGCACGACTAAGATTTCATCAGGCATGTAAACTATCAAATCGCGTCCAAGGTCTGTCTTGCCCATGATTGCGCCGGAAAACTCCACATGAAAACCCTGCGTTTCGTAAAGATAACCAACGTATCTCTCGTAATCAAGCCCTATTTCATAGCCGGATTTATCGCTTTTTATATAACTGTTTAACGCAAGCTGACGCTTGTCGGGCGTATTCATGAAATCCCTCCCCGGTAAAATTCAGTCACCCGCCGGGCGGGGCGGCCGTTGATTCGCATTCATAACTTCCTCCTCAACTCTCTCGCAATGCCAATAATATTAACTGGCATATCCGCAATAGCCCTTTTATTGAAAAACTCCGGCTCATAATCTGTTGTATTAAGCGGCTGCAAAACAATTCCGTATTCCTGCTTGATTACTTTCTTAAATGTCGCGTCATGTCCATTGACAATAACAGCACATTCGTCTCCGCTGTCGAACGCCTGCGCCTTTTGAAAAATCACAATATCTTTATCTTGATATTTCGGTGCCATGCTGTTTCCGGTTATCATCAACGCAAAATATTCCCGTCCGCCGCTTAACCAGTCGGCGGATATTTCTTCGTAGTCAAGAATGTCCTCAATGGCTTCTATAGGGATTCCGGCAGGTATAGCGCCGAGGACAGGAACCTTATGACCTTTTTCTTTTGTCGGGTATTTAGTATGGCCAAGAAGATAGTCTGAGGTCACATTAAAATATTCCGTTAATATTGATATTGTGTCTGCCGTAAGAGGGATAAATCCGGTTTCATATTTCGATAAGGTTGCTCGTTGAACGTTTAATATTCCTGTTAACTCGTCTTGTGTTATTCCTCTTGCTTTGCGAAGCTCTTTGATTCTGTTCATGACTTGCCCTCCCATATATAAAATAACATGTTCCAATTAAGAACACAATAACATGTTCCTGATTGGAACGCAATAGAAAAAATTTTTGTAAATTTCAGAAATTGTGCTTGACAGGAACAAAAGAGCCGTGTTATAGTGTTCTCAAAGGGAACGTATTTGAGGAGAGTTAATGAAAATGAAAATAGCAGAGGCGAGAAAAAATGCAGGGTTTTCTACACAGGAACAATTTTCTAGGCGGTTAGGAATACCCAGATCGAC